>Ga0268357_100263_pt1 | contig 78092 bp, 59 predicted proteins | sample BioMet10_FD_192466 | JGI IMG/M metagenome (GOLD analysis project Ga0268357, IMG submission 192466) | Sewage microbial communities from Oakland, California, United States - Biofuel 10 (Illumina Assembly) | ecosystem: Engineered > Wastewater > Sewage > Unclassified | place: USA: California... | reverse complement strand
GTATCATCCTCCGTGAATAATTTACCATATTTTGTCACTGAGTGTTGTACATTTTTATTTTCTCTATTTTGTACATTCTTATTGTATCATTTACAAATTGCATCTATACTATGATAAGGCATGCAAATTTTAATGTGAAAGATGAGGTTCAAGTAATGAATAAAAAGAACAGACTAAGAACGAACAGTTATAAAATTGTAGCCCTTGGCATTCTAATCATAACTATTTTCTTGACTACAGCCTGCAGCAACTTAGCGCCCAAGGATATGGATAGTACCCTGAAGCCAGATGCCTCCTCCCAGTTTTACGACAATAAGGGCCAGGTTATTTATACTTCTGAATCAGCAGAAAATCGCCTGCCCATCCCCTTTGACCAAATTCCTAAACATTTACAGAAGGCTTTTATCGCCATTGAAGATAATCGCTTTTATGAACATGGTGGTATAGATTACCGTGGTACTATGAGAGCTTTATGGAGCAACCTGCGCGGTGAAGAAGTTCAGGGCGGCAGTACCATTACCCAGCAGTTGGCCAAAAACGCCTTTTTGACCCAGGAACGTACCATTACCAGAAAACTCAAAGAAGCAGTCTTAGCTAAACAGTTAGAAAACAAGTATACCAAAGACGAAATTCTTGATATGTACTTAAACCGTATTTATTTTGGTCAAGGTGCTTACGGTATCGAAAGCGCTTCCTTATATTATTTTAATAAACATGCTAAAAATTTAGATTTAGCAGAATCAGCCGTCCTGGCAGCTATACCCAAAAGCCCGAATTTCTACAACCCCTTTGAAAATCCTAAGGAGAGCACAGAACGTAAAAATCTGGTTTTGGATCAAATGGTAAAATATGGTTATATCACCCAAGCTGAAGCTGATAAGGCTAAAGCCGAAAAAATCAACTATTCTAATAAAGGCAATGATAATAATAATAAAAAAGATTTGCGCTCTTATTTCTTTGATTATGTAGTACAAAGAGTCATCGAGATGTATGGTCCGGATGCCTTGTATAAGGGCGGTTTAAAAGTTTATACTACCTTAGACAGCAATATCCAGAAAGCTGCTCAGGAAACTCTGGAGGATCTCCCCAATCATTATACAGATGATCAAAAGCGGGTTCAGCCCCAAATGAGTTTAGTAGCCATCGATCCTAAGACCGGTTATATAAAAGCTATGATTGGCGGACGCGGCAATGATAAGTTTAACCGTGCCACCCTTGCTACCCGTCAACCAGGTTCTTCCTTTAAAGGTATCGTTTATTTAACGGCCATGGATAACGGCATGACGGCTGCAACTGTAGTTGATGATAAACCGGTAACTTTTGCCGGCAATTGGAGTCCGCAAAACTATAACCGGACTTTCAGAGGCCGGGTAAGTCTGCGTACAGCGTTAAAGCTATCCTTAAATGTACCAGCAGTAAACGTAGCCAATAAGGTTGGTCCGGAAAAAATACTACAAATGGCCAAAGCTTTAGGTATTACCACTCTGGTAGACAGCGGTGAATACAGTGATGCAAATCCGGCTATGGCGCTAGGCGGTCTTAGTAAAGGCGTTACTTCCTTAGAAATGGCAGCTGCTTATGGTACTATCGGCAACAATGGACAGTATAATACACCGGTAGCTATCACTAAAATTTTAAATCGTGACGGTAAAATTATTTACGAGCATAAAGTTGAACCTAAACAAGTAGTAAGTGCTAAAGCGGCATACCAAACCGTTGATATGCTGAAGGATGTATTAGTCAGCGGCACAGCAGCCGGTACCAGCATAGGGGCTCCGGCGGCAGGTAAAACCGGTACTACGGATGACTATCATGATGCCTGGTTCGTAGGATTTACCCCTGACTTGTCTTGTGCGGTCTGGGTTGGTGACGACAACAACGAATCTATGGGCGTAATGACTGGTTCCATGACACCTTTAACCATTTGGACTGATTTTATGCGTGAAGCCGTTCAGTATACCGACAAAGACGATTTCACTCGTCCTGAAGGAGCAGTTACGCCCGGTGAACCTGCTATTGCTAATACGGGTAAAACTACCGATAACAAAAATAATAAGGACCGTACCGGCGGCGGCGGCGGCGGTTCCAAGGGCAATACTAATGTTACCGGCGGCGGCTCAAAAGGCGGCGACAATAATCTGGCCGCACCTCCAAAAGTAAAACGTCCTGAAGCGGTTACACCACCTACCCCACCCAAAGTAAGCAATAAACCTACTAAATAAACAGCTGTAATTTACAGAACTTCTATACAAGACAACAACTGCAAAACAGATTCTTACGCCCCCGAAGATAAAACTCGGGGGCGTTTTTATATTCTGTATAATGCTTTTTTTTACTTATCCAGAACTACTTATCAGCAGATATTCGTTTCACTTATAGCCCTTCATAAATGTCTATTATTTAGGTCTATTAGAAAATTTTATGTTGTTTGCGGTATACGTAAAGGTTTTTTTATGATAAAATATACAAGGGTATTAAGTATTTTATTGCTATACAATGATATCAAGAAAGAGAGGATTTACAATGACTAACACAAAACCCGTAAAGATTGTAGAAACAGTTTTACGCGATGGCTCGCAGTCTTTGACTGCAACCAGAATGCGTATTACAGACATGCTCCCTATCCTGGAAAAGATGGATGCTGTAGGCTATCATGCGATTGAAGCGTGGGGCGGAGCTACTTTTGATTCCTGCCTGCGTTATTTGGATGAAGATCCTTGGGAAAGACTGCGCACTTTAAAGAAATATTTAAAGAAGACGCCTATCCAGATGTTGTTGCGCGGACAAAACATTTTAGGTTACAGTAATTATGCCGATGATGTAGTCACAGAGTTTGTAAAACGTTCTGTAGCTAACGGTGTTTCGGTTATCCGTATTTTTGATGCTTTAAATGATACCCGTAACCTGGAAACCTCCATGCGTGTAGCCAAGGCTGAAGGTGCACATGTACAAGGTGCCTTCGTTTACACTACCAGCCCTTATCATAAAGATGAGGATTTTCTGCGTACCGCTAAAGAATTAGTTGAGTTAGGTGCTGATTCTGTCTGCATCAAAGATATGAGCGGCCTTTTAAGCCCCTACAAGGCTTATTCTCTGATTACTACCTTAAAGAGTCAGATTTCAGTACCTATTGAACTGCATACCCATTTTACCAGCGGCATGGGCGATATGACGCTTCTAAAGGCTTGTGAAGCTGGTGTCGACATTATCGATACCGCCCTTTCTCCTTTCTCAGAAGCAACTTCTCAGCCCTGCACCGAGTCCCTGGTTTATACCCTGAACGAAGGCGACCGCGGAACTGGATTAGATTTTAATGCTCTGTGTGATATCGGCGAATATTTCCGCGGGGTTAAGACCTCCCTGGTTAAAGACTTTAAGTTAAACGCTAATATCAGCATCAATCCTAAGGTTCTGAAATTCCAGATTCCTGGCGGCATGCTTTCCAACCTTATGAAACAGATGGCTGATATGGGCACGGCTGATAAGTATGATGCGGTTCTTAAGGAAATGCCCAAGGTTCGTGCTGAACTTGGCTATCCTTCCCTGGTAACTCCTACCAGCCAGATTGTAGGCTCCATGGCTACTATGAACGTTCTCTTAGGCAGATACAAGATGATTCCTAAGGAAGTCAAGGATCTTATCCGCGGTAAATACGGCCGCACTCCGGGTCCGATTGATCCTGAAGTAAGGAAACTGGCTATTGGCAACGAACCCACTATCGACCATCGTCCGGCCGATGACATTCCGCCTCAAATGGATGCTATGAGACAAAAGTTATCCGAAGCAGGTTATCCCAATGCTTCTATCGAAGATGTATTGACTTATGCTTCCTTCCCGGAAATTGCCTTAGGCTTCTTCAAAAAACACAGATAATAATTAATGATTAAAATTTTAGCACCTCTGAAATTTATTCAGAGGTGCTAATTTTATATGCAGCAAAGTATTTTATTTCAAAAAAATTTATTTTAAAAGTTCTAAACCAGTATTAAAAGGAAGAAACCGGGAGACGCCGGCAACACATTTGGGGCGTCTCCAAGCAATACATGGCGCAGCATTACAAAGCATCCTTAAAAATAGAACCGCCTAAAAACTCCTTCATGATAGAATTATTAGGAATAGCACTTTCGTCTTCAATAGTTTCGCACAAATTTAAGAGCCGCAAAAGGTAATCTGCCTTAGTAAATTCCGCTTCAGCCGGCTTAATCTTCTGTAAAAGAGGTACAGCATATTTTTTAAGTACCGCAATTTCATAAATTAAACTGGTATTAAAGAAGATATCCGCATCTTCCTGGAAAGGAAAAATATATTTTTCTTCCCCTTCCCGCACCGAATCCCATAACTTAAGGGTCATACCGGCATCATGAGACCGGAACTGCGAATCACGGACCATGCGGCGCAAAAGTCTTACATCCGTCGTATGAATACGGTTATAATCATCCAGGGAAAGCGGCGTTAAAGCACTGATAAAGATTTTCATCTTATTCTCAGCCGGAATGGAAGCTGTTAGAGCCTCGTTTAACCCGTGAATTCCCTCAATAACCAGCACGCCATTTTCCACCAACTGCAATTCTTCTCCCCGATATTCTCTTACCCCGGAGCGAAAATTATACTTAGGCAGCTTTACAAATTCGCCGTTCATAAGATGCTGGAGATGCTCATTAAACAGAGGAATATCAATAGCCTCCACGCACTCAAAGTCATAAGAACCATCCGGCTTACGGGGCGTATCCACCCGGTTGCGGTAATAATTGTCCATGGACAGGGGAATAGGTTTGATACCGTTAACCCCCAGCTGGATGCTCAGACGTTGGGCAAAAGAGGTCTTCCCGGAAGAAGACGGCCCGGCAATCAGCACCATTTTTACCCGTTCAATATTAGCCGTTATTTTATCGGCAATCTGAGCTATTTTCTTTTCCTGCAGGGCCTCGGACACCTGTATAATCTTATTAACCTGACCATTTTTAATAACTTTATTAAGCTTAGCTACCGTATTGCAATTAATCATAGCGGACCAAGATTCAGCTTCGTTGTAAATCTCATTAATCCGCCGGTTACAGTTCCAAGACGGCAGGATATCATAGTGACCCGTAGCCGGATAATTAATTACAAAGCCTGCTTCAAACTTAATCAATTCAAATTTAGCTAAGAATTCTACCGTCGGCAACAGAGCTCCGAAAAAATACTCCTTATACCCTAAAAGCTCATTAGCGGTAAAGATCTGCCTTTCTGGAAACATGTCCAAAAGGCCTTCCCGATCCTTAAGGTTTCCATCAGTTACTGAGCAGGCTCTGGCTTCCTCCCGCTTTATTTTTTGATAGTGGACAACTTCCTTGTCAACAATGTACTTATGCATCAAAGCTGCGATTCTTTCTAAATCTGCTTCAAGAACCGGTTTTTCACTATGTACCACTAAATATAAGGCACTGCCTAGGGAATTACGTACTTCCAACTTAACATCCGGACGCATCTTATTAAATGCTACTATGCACAAGAACAATAAGGTACGCACAAAAACCCGCATACCCAGACTTCCGTTCAGTTCAACGAATTCCACCTTGCCATCAGTCATAACCGGCGCCTGTAAATCAACCTCTTTACCGTTAAAGATACCTTCGGCAATAGGGGAAGCATAATTGGCCGCATACTTATGACTAAGTTCTAACAGATTGCTGCCTTGATGAATAGTTTCCAGACCGCCGCCCGGCATCATTAGTTTTAGCATCATGATTTGCACTGCTTTCTGTAGGTCACCACTTAAGGTATAAGCAAACTTCAGCCTTCAATCGCTCTCAAAGCTTTATTAATCTTAGCCGCCATTCCCGGTATTTTTGCCAAAGGAATAGAACAAAGAGCTACCCTGATACCGGCAGCCAGAGGAACAATAAAAATGCCCTCTTCATGCAGTTTATCACAAACGGCATCAGGTTGTTTAGAAGGAATTGAAAGGAAGAAACCAGCTACATAAGGAATCATCGGCAGCCCGCAGGCCTTCGCTTCTTTCACAAAAACATCGGCACGAGCCTTAATCATCTTATAGTAATAGTCTCTTTCTCCTTCTACCGCCTTGAGTAGCTGGGGATCAGAATAAACATTGGCCAGGGTACGCATACAGGTCCGGTTAATATTAGACCAGGTAGCCCGGCTGGTGTACTGATTAACGTCTGCAAATTCTTTAATAACATCTGCACTATCAGATATACCGATCATCGCACCAGTGCGCTGACCATACATCGTAAACCCCTTTGACATGCTGTAAGCCACTACGCCTAAAACCCGTTCCGGCAGATGGTCCAGTGCTTTAAAGAATTTACGTACTTCATCCTTTTCTCCACCATAGTCGATATACGCTGCATCCAGAAACAAGATCACGTTCTTGCCGTTTTCTTCGGTAACGGACTTGAGCATAGCCACTACTCCGTCCATATCTTCTTTGGTCAAGCTGTATCCGGTCGGATTATGAGCCGGTGTATTAATGATGATCATCAGCCGGTCCTGCTTAGCCAAAACTTCCTTAACCTTAGCCTCTAAGGCAGTCAGGTTATACTGCTGCTCTGCCGTCAACATCTGATAGGTCTCCAGTTTGCGTCCCATGTCCCGGCAAAGTACGCTATAAGCGCCCCAATACCAGTCAGAAGTAATAATTATATCGCCTTCACTGGTATAGTTCCAAATAGTGTGATGAATAGCACCAGTACCACCTGCCGTAGCAACGGCCGCCGTATATCCGGCTGGACGCGACTTACCGAAGCAGGCTACCTGTACCTTGTCCAGGAACTCAGGCAGACCGGCGATAGGAGCATAAGCAACTATTTCATTGGTAGGCATACCCCGAAACACTTTTTCCACCGTAGGCAGACATACTAATTTACCTTCATCATCCATAATAGCACCAAGAGTGCCATTGGTAGTTTTTTCGGCGCCGTGCTTAGCTGCATAAGCCATGCAAGCTGCATTGGCTCCAAAAATTTTATCTCCGGCAGATTTACCTGCGGCATGTGGTGCTACAAAACTTTTCAGCATTATTATTACCCCTTTCGTACTCCAATTATCATAATTTACCCCTAATTCACCTGCAAATTTTTTTCGCATTCAGATATTATATCAACTAAGTTTTAACCTAAGTTTATTCGACCTTAGGAAAGAAGTGGTCATGAATAGCATTGACGGCCTTCTCTACATCTTTTTCCGGAATCAGGCAGGAAATACTGATTTCCGAAGTACTAATAACCAAAATATTTACACCGGCCCGGCCCAAAGCCCCAAACATACCGGCTGCGATCCCCGGGTTACCCAGCATTCCGGCTCCGACCACGGAAACCTTAGCCACCTTAATCTCGATATCCACCCGGTCAATCTTCAAAGGTCCCTTTAAGGTTTCAATAACCCCGGTGGCCTCAGCTAAATCTGTCTGGTTAACCGTAAAGACAATATCGTTTTTATTATCAATAATATGGGCGCTTTGCACGATCATATCCACATCTATGTTGGCCTTAGCCAGTGCTTCAAAAATTTCATAAGCCACGCCCGGATGGTCCGGTACTCCCCGTACAGCTATCTTAGCTACATTTTTATCATGGGCCACCCCGCGGATGACAAAGTTCTTTTCCATCGTGCATTCCTCCTTGATGATTGTTCCAGGTACGTCATGAAAGGTTGACCTGACATGTATAGGCATATGATTATGTATTCCGTATTCTACCGCCCGGGGCTGCATAACGCCAGCACCCAGTCTGGCTAACTCCAACATCTCGCTAAATGTAATTTCTTTCATCTTACGAGCTTGAGGAGCAATGCGAGGATCGGCTGTATAAACTCCGTCTACATCCGTATAAATATCACATAGATCCGCCTTAAGACCCGCTGCTATAGCTACAGCGGTCGTGTCACTGCCGCCCCGGCCTAAAGTCGTAATATCGCCCTGTTCATCCAGGCCCTGGAAACCGGCTACGATGACAATCTTTCCTTCGTCCAGAGCCTTCTGCACCCGCTGGGCCTGTACATCTAAAATAGCAGCTTTAGTATGCTTGTCACTGGTCATTATTCCGGCCTGAGGTCCGGTAAAAGAAACGGCAGGCTGCCCTTTAGCACAAAAAGCACTGGCCATCAGGGCGATGGAAATTTGCTCGCCGGTAGACAAGAGCATATCCATTTCTCTCTTGGGCATATCAGGGTTTACTTTCCGGGCCAATTCCAGTAAATCATCCGTCGTATCTCCCATGGCTGAGACAACGATGACAATTTTATCTTCCGGTTTCTTTTCTTTCAGAATACGGTCTACGATGCCATGCATTTTTTCCGGAGTAGCCACGCTACTGCCACCAAATTTTTTTACGAGTGTGCTCATTATATCCCTCACTTTTAAGGTCTAAAATAACTACTTGCTTAAAGCGGACGTCAACTCATGCCTCTGCTGCCCGCCTACTATGTATAATTATTACACTTTCAGTGCTTCCGGTCAATACGAGAAAAAAATCACTTTAGTTCTACGATAGTCACCCCGGCCCCGCCGTCGCTTAAATCAGCCATCAGACAGGCCTTTACCGCTTTATGCTTTTTCAAGTAAGCCAGAAGGCCCGCCCGCAAAGCGCCGGTTCCTTTGCCATGCAGCAATCTTACCTTGGTCATCCCTGCCAAAATAGCATCGTCAATAGCCTTATCCACATAAGGTATGGCTTCATCGGTGGTCATACCCCGTAAATCAATTTCTGTAGGTGAAGCTTCCAGTTTCGCCACAAACATCTTATGAGCAAAACCCTTGCGATATCTGGACCGGTTCTGTGGTTCCGCCACTGCGGTTTGTACGCTCAGACAGCTGCTTAACGGCACATTCATCTTCAGGATGCCTACCGCTACCAAGGCTGAATTACCATTTACTTCAACCAGGGAGCCTTTTTTTCTCAAACCGGTTACAAAAACTGACTGGCCGATTTTAGCGGTCTTAGGTGTTAAGGGAGTTCCCTCCGGCAGAGGGGCTTCAATACTAAACTGCTTATCCAAGGTCTGACGGGCTTTTTCTGCTTCTTTCTCCAAAGCTTCGCTAGTCAAGTTTTTTTTCATCGCGCGTAGTTCTTTTAAGATGCTTTCCGTCTCCCGGCGGCTGTTGCGATATAGCTCATCAGCATCTTCCCTGGCTTTACGCATAATCTCGTTCTTGCGTTTTTCCAGTTCCCGCTTCTGATATTCCAACTGATTCTTTAACTTTTCGCTCTCATAACGCAGGTTATCAATCTCCCGGTTGCTGCTTTCATATTTACGCCGCTCGCCTTCTAGGCCCTGCAAAACATCTTCCATGTGAACGTGTTCGGAATTAAGGTACTCCCCAGCCTTACTTATAATATCTTCCGGCAGACCTAACTTCTTGCTGATATTAAAAGCATTACTGCTGCCTGGAACCCCCATTAAAAGCCTATAGGTAGGCAGCAAAGTTTCCGGATTAAACTCTACGCTGGCGTTTTCCATCCCCTCCCGGCCAAAAGCAAAAGTTTTCAGCTCGCTATAATGGGTGGTCAGGATGGACAGTACCTCCATATCATGCAAATACTGAATAATCGACATGGCTAAAGCAGCGCCTTCATTGGGATCAGTCCCAGCACAAATTTCGTCAATCAGCACCAGATCACCTGCCCTAACTTCGTGCAGGATGCCGATTAAATTCATCATATGCCCGGAAAAGGTACTGAGGCTCTGCTCAATGCTCTGTTCATCACCAATGTCGGCAAACACAGCCCGGAACACCGGCAGCTTAGCATTTAGAGCCGGCACGAACATACCGGTCTGCGCCATCATGGCAAAAATACCGACCGCCTTTAAAGCCACGGTCTTGCCGCCTGTATTTGGACCTGTAACTAACAAAGTATTAAACTTATCACCTAAACTAATATCCAGCGGCACCACCTTGTCCTTGGCAATAAGCGGATGACGTCCGTGATTAATACTTAACCCGCCCTGCGAAATCATCTGCGGCCTGACCGCCTGCTGATCAACGGCTAAGTAAGCTTTGGAACAGATGGTGTCGATACGGGTCATCAGTTGCAGACTCTCTAAAATCTTATCGGCTTCAACGCCGATATTTTCTGAAAGCTGTTTTAAGATCCGTTCAATTTCTTCTTTTTCTTCTGCCAGATAACGCTTAATATCATTGTTAAGATTAACTACCGCCAAAGGCTCGATAAAAAGGGTAGCTCCAGTACCGGACTGATCATGTACCACGCCGGGAAAATTTAATTTATATTCCTGTTTAATAGGAATAACATAACGATCTCCCCGCATAGTAACCAGGTTGTCCTGAAAATATTTCTGATTATTCGGGTCATGCAGGATGCTTTCCAATTTATCCCGAACCCGGCTCTTAGCCGTCATCACCCCGGTACGCAGTCCGCCCAACTTAACGGAAGCACTGTCCAAGATTTCGCCCTTTTCGGAAATCGCTTTTTCCAGCTGACGCACGATTTTGGGAAACTCTTGCAGAGCCCTGCCATATTCAGCCAGGTTAGGAGCCATTTCGCTGTCCTTCAGCAAAAAAATCTTCATATCGCTGAAACCTGCCAGGGTCGTCTGCACCTGCATCAACTCTTCAATTTCCAAGGTGCCGCCCAGCTTTGCTCTTTTAACCGGGGCCGTCAGATTATGAACTCCGCCAAAAGGAAACCTTTTGCCATCATCAAGCAGACGAAGCGCTTCCGCTGTTTCCTCCTGCAACCGCTTCACCGTCTCAAAATCAGCGGCCACCGTCATGTTTAACAACATTTCCCGGCCCAGAGCGGTTGCAGCCTTAGCAGCTGCCAATTCCTTTACTTTATCAAATTCTAAGGTTTTAACTGCAAAACGAGTAATAGTTTTCATCATTCTTCTCTCAATACACCGCGATAGTAGTGACCTCTGGTAGTATGAGGTGGATTTTCCTCCACTTCCAGAATACCATTCAACACCTGTTTATACTGTTGCACCGTCACCAAAGTTTTCTGCACATCATAGGCACGGGCATCTATCCTCAGTTTACGGATGCCAAGTTCCTGCAGCTTCCTGGCCGTAGTCACAAGACTGAGATCATAGGCATTAAGGATATGCATCCGGCAGAACTGATCACCCTTTAAGATGAAATCCGTCTGGGTACGGTCTCTTAAATAAAGCTGCTCACCGCATTTAAAACTGCAAGCCCCTTCATGTAAGCCCCCCAAGAAACTACCCGGAGCACAGTATTCGCTGACCATCATTTCAATATATCCCTGTACCAGGCACTCTAAAGGTAAAGGGGTAACTTTGGCCAGATGTTCTATCTGGCCCAGATTCAGCTCAATAGACAGGGTAGCTCCGGCCGCTCCCAGTTCCTGCCAAAACTTCAGACACTGGTAATTATAGGTATTTAAACTCATATCAGCCCAGAAGGGCACCGTCAAATGATTTTCCTGATATTGGGTAAACAGGCTGTTATTGTTCAGGTACAACAAATCCGGATGCAGCTTTTCACTTAGCTGCAAAAATTTAGAAAAATAGGCGAGCTGATTGTCCCGGACAATCCGTGGTGTAGAAAAAGCAAGTTTAGCTCCGGCCTTACGCACTAAAGGCACGACTTTTTCATAGTCCGTTAAAACAATATCCTTGGTGTCAAAACGGTCTCCTCCAAAGATAATCCAGTCAGCACCGCCCTTCAAAGCGGCTTGTGTCTTTTCCAGCGTATCCGTCCAAACAGTCAGCTCGGTCTTATTTTCTGGTAAACTACGTTCTTCCGGAACTAAAACCAACTGGTCCTCTCTGCCGCCAGCCAAGAGTTGCCCTAACGAAACAGGCTTCCTGGGTGGTAAAAAGGCTTCCAGCCTGGCCTTATCCAAAGCTTCGCAAGCCAGGCGCCGGGCTTCGTTCATCTCGCTCATAGGTACCATCACATTCTCATCACAAACTAACTGCAACTGGCTAAGCCAGTATTCCGTGGTACCTAAACGTTCCAGCTGTTTACGCACGGTTTCTTCCGTTAAAGCGTGCTTTCGTGCCGTTTCTACGATAAACTTAGTTGCTCCGCGTCCCGTATTACCTTCATCATCAGTCAGTATAACTTGCAAAGGCGAACCTAAATGTGCTTCTACCCGTGCGGTAACGGGAATTCTTTTTTTATTTTTCTCTCCGTAAAAAGTACCGGCATAGGCCATTAATTCACTATCCAGCGTGCGGAACACCCGATCATTCATCCGCACACCGTCCGGAATATCAACCTTGGCCTTGGTGCCAGCGGCTGCCGAAGTAACTTCCTGCCCCTGCACCTGAAGACTCTTAACCGTCAGACCTACCCGGCCGCCTACGGTCACCCAAAATTCCAGGCCATCGCCCAGATGCAGGTCCCGCTCCAGTTTAAGCGTAGCCTTTTTACTGCCCCGATCCAGTTCCGTAACCCGGCCGACCAAGACGCCCCTGTTGTTAGGACGACGATCGCTCATCATTTCTTTCCCCGGCCGGCCTTCCAGATACGCCGTGGTAAAATCCCGGTTAAAAATTTGTTCAATATTAAGCTTGTCGGCCTCCGGTACCTGATACTCTCCTCCAGCCAAATAGCCATCAATGGCCCGGCGATAGGCATCCACCACCACCGCTACATATTCCGGCCGTTTCATCCGACCTTCAATCTTCAAGGTACTGACACCGGCCTTAAGGAGCTTAGGCAATATCTCCAGCGTATTCATATCCCGGGGACTCAAAAGATACTGGCCGGCCTGCTTTCCTTCCAGCACATTTTTCCCCGTCTTATCTACCAGTTCATAGGGCAAACGGCAAGGTTGGGCACAACGACCCCGATTACCGCTGCGTCCACCGATTAGACTGCTCATCAGGCATTGGCCGCTGTAACAGACGCACAAAGCGCCGTGAATAAAGACCTCTATCGCCGTAGATGTATTTTGACAAATCTTTTCAATATCTTTTAACGAGAGTTCCCGGGCCAGAACCGCGACCTGCATACCGTTCTCCGCCGCAAACTTGACTCCTGCTTCATTCGTCACAGTCATCTGGGTACTGGCATGCAGCGGCAAGTCCGGCACCAGTTTCCTGGCCAGCCTGATAACGCCCATATCCTGGACAATAATACCATCCACGCCGATATTATAAAGTAAAACCAGATAGCGGGCCAATTCTTCCATTTCGCTATCATCAATCAGGATATTAACCGTCACTAAAATTTTGACCCGGTGCAGATGGGCAAAATAAACGGCCCGCCGCAGTTCTTCTTCGTCAAAATTATTAGCATAAGCCCGGGCCCCGAAAGCTTTGCCGCCCAGATAGACCGCGTCCGCACCGGCGTTGACTGCCGCTTCTAAAGCTTCAAAACTTCCGGCCGGGGCTAAAAGGACAAAGGAATTCTCCATGTTAATCTCCATTCCGCTACTAACGCCTCTCGCAGCTAGTAACGCAAAATAATCTATTTCTTCAAATTACCGTCTAAATAACTGCCTAAATTACTTTTACCTTAAAGGAAAAATTCTTCACACCGGTACCTTTTTCCCAGGCGTGCTTATACGACATGTTGACGGTATACTCTCCCTTGGTCTGAGCTGCAAAAACTATAATCTCAGAGCCAGGAGTGCCAGGGCGGTTTACATTGCTGCCGGTCTTATCATGAGGAATGGTAAAAGAATTACCAATCTTATAAAGATTGCCAGTACCGCCGCTCACATCGCTAACCCAGGTATACCCGGTGGAAGGATTGGCATCCACCTTCAAAGCAATCAGACTTCCGGACGGCACGGTCAATTCCCGCTCAGCCGCAGCCTCGGTAATTTTCCAGACAGTTACCAGCCTGCCTGCTTCACCGATACGCATCAAAGGCATCAGCTTACCATAAGAAACATAGTCGGTGTAAGGACCGTCAGCCGTAGCGCGGGTATAAATGCCATCATCAGCAAATAAAATACCGCTATAGCCGGCTTTAAGGACTTCTTTTCTGGCGTTGCCATCCTGAATAAAATCATCCAGGCTGAACTCCCGGCCCGTGGTTAAATCCAGGTTAACCGCCTGATAAACGGCCTTCCCGCCGCTGGTGGCAGCTTTTAATAAAACGCTGACCAGGCTGGGCCTGTTTAACTTAACTTCATAAGAAACCTGTCCGTTATTATTTATCGTCTTAGCTAAATCAGCAACTTTTTTTTCTAAGATAGCATTAGCACTTTTTTCCAAAGCTGCATTATTAGCTCCGTCCAGTACCGGCAGTTCCACCTTCAGGGAACTGCGGTTCTGATATTGGGTCAGAACCGTAGTAGGCTGGTCGGCATAAGCCGGCAGGCAAAACAGCAGCAACAATAGTGACCAAGCCAAAATTTTCTTCATAATTACATACCTCCTTCTGCACAGATACTGACAAATTAGCAATCAAGCACTTGCTGATTGCCAAACGTCAGCCTTTTTTGCAGTTAAAGTGCGGGGACGTTGTCAGCGTCCCCGCAATACAATCATATTTTATTAATGCTGGGCCTTAATAAAAGCAATGGCAGCATCCATCCGGGCTAAAGTTTTCTCCCGGCCTAAAATTACCATCACGTCAAACAAGCCAGGGCTTACCGTACGACCGGTCAAAGCCAAACGGGTAGGATGAATAACTTTACCCAGTGCCAACCCCTTTGCTTCGGCAATCTCTGTATAAACCTTCTCAGTATTCTCCAGGTTAAACTCTGGCAGTGCCGCCAATTTTTCCCGGCACATAGTTAAAAGATCCGCCGCTTCCGGTTTAAAATGTTTAGCTACGCCCTTGGCATCATAAGTGGTTACATCTTTAAAGAAATAGTCCGAAGCCTCAACCACTTCCTGCAAAGTCTTAACCCTTACCCGCACCACGTCTACCAGATGGGCAAAGTATTCTTCATGGGCTTTAATCCAATCTTCCGTAACTAAACCGCTCTTGACAAAAAAAGGCTTCGCTTCCGGCAGGATTTTCTCCAACGGCAGGCTGGACAGATACTGGCCGTTAATCCAGGTCAGTTTCTTGGTATCGTAAATAGCCGCCTTCTTGGACATATTTTCCATTTTAAACTCTTTAACGGTTTCCTCCATGGTGAGAATTTCCTGCTCACTATCCGGAGCCCAACCTAACAGAGTCAAATAGTTAACAATGGCCGGAGCCAGATAACCCTGGCTGCGGAATTCCTCTACCGAAGTAGCACCATGACGTTTGCTTAACTTACTGCGGTCAGGCGCCAGGATCATAGACATATGTCCAAACTGAGGCGGAGTCCAGCCCAGTGCCTCATAAGCGGCAATCTGCTTAGGCGTGTTGGATAGATGTTCTTCCGCTCTGAAGACATGGGTCATCTTCATCAGATGATCGTCTACCACTACCGCAAAATTATAGGTTGGCATGCCATTACTCTTAGCGATAACATAATCATCAAACTGGGTCATATCAAAATCCACGTCGCCGTGAATAAGATCATGTACAATCATATGACCATCAATGGGCATTTTGAGCCGTACGGAATGAGGCATTCCCGCCGCCAGCCTGCGCTCTACCTCTTCCTTAGGCAAATCGCGGCAGGTGCGGGCATAGCGGAAGGGCTGTTTGGCCAGACGCTGTTTTTCCCGCTGTGCTTCCAAATCCTCCGGGGTACAGAAACAATAATAAGCTTTGCCTTCATCCAGAAGCTGTTGCAGATACTTCTTATAAAGATCCAACCGATCAGATTGGGCGTAAGGCCCATAAGGCCCCCCTACTTCCGGACCCTCGTCCCAGTTAATCCCCAGCCATTTCAGACTGGTTAAAATCTGACTGACCGAATCCTCCTTCAGCCTGGCCGTATCCGTATCTTCTATCCGCAGGATTAACTTGCCCTGGTTCTTATGGGCAAACAACCAGTTAAATAAAGCGGTCCTGGCACCGCCAATATGTAAATACCCGGTAGGACTCGGTGCAAACCGTACCCGTACTTCTTCCATGCAATCGTCTCCTCATAAAATATTTAATGTGATGGCTGACCAGCTTACAACTGAAAATTACTGCTGGTAAGTAAAATCAGCCTGACTTGAACTACTTATTTCTTCTTTTCCAGCTGCTTTTTGATAATCTCGGCCGCCGCATTTAAAGCCGCATCCAATTTGCTGGCATCCTTGCCGCCAGCCTGAGCCATATCCGGCCGGCCGCCGCCGCCGCCGCCGCAAAGCTTAGCCACTTCCTTGGCGATGTTGCCGGAATGAATGCCCTTCTCGACTACATCCTTGGCCGCCATGGTCAAAATACTAATCTTGCCGTCAGCTAACTCGGAGGCCAGCACTACTACGCCGCCAACCTTATCACGCATCTTATCTCCCAGGGCCCGGAGTGCTTCCATATTCTCCACATGTACCTTCTTAACTAAGGTCTTGACCCCGTCGATATTTTTAATCTGGTCGGCAATGTTTTCCACCTGGGACTTAGCCATCTGCATCTCCAGCTCTTTAATCTTCTGGTTGGCAGCATGGAGTTCTTCATTTAAGCCGCTTACCCGCTCTTCTAAAGTATCCGGCCGGCAGCGCAGGCTCTCTGCCAGATTATTAATACTGTTTTCCAGGGAGTGGACATAGTTTAAAGCACCGTGCCCCGTCAAAGCTTCAATACGGCGCACCCCGGCTCCGGTGCTGGACTCACTGATAATCTTAAAAGCACCAATCTCACCGGTGTTGCGTACATGGGTACCGCCACAAAACTCGCAGGAGAAACCAGGCACCGTTACTACCCGGACGACATTGCCGTACTTTTCTCCGAACAAAGCCATAGCACCCTTTTTCTTGGCTTCTTCTATCGGCAGCTCTTCAATGATAGTATTTTTAGCGGCCAGGATCTGGTCATTAACCAGAGCCTCCACCTGATGGATTTCCTCTTTGGTAACCGGGCTGAAATGACTAAAGTCAAAACGCAGGCGGTCTGGACCGGCATAGCTGCCTGCCTGATTAACATGATCACCTAATACCTGACGCAAAGCCGCCTGGAGCAAATGGGTAGCCGTATGATTTCTGGCGGTATCTTTCTTCCGGGACTCATCTATGGTATAGGTTACCGCATCGCCTACGTTCACTGTACCTTCCGTAACCGCGCCCAGCATAATAGTTACCCCGTCCGGAAGCTTCTTCGTATTTTCCACGTTAATGACACCGGTAGGAGCGGTAATAACCCCGATATCCCCCACCTGTCCGCCGCCTTCCGCATGATAACCGGTAACATCCAGAACTACCGCTACGTCCTTACCGTCATCAGCCGAATTAATCGGCTGGGCATCCTTAGCCGGAAACAAAGCTGCAATCTTGCCCGCCTTAGCAGTTTCATCCACTTTCAGCCCGGCTACGTTCAGGCTGCGGGTATTGTATACTACCGGACGACCGGTTTTATCATCCCTGGCAGCACGAGCTCTCTGACGCTGCTCCTCCAGAGCCTTATCAAAGCCCTCTTTATCCAGAGTAAGGCCTTCCTCTGCCAAAATCTCCTCGGTCAGCTCCAACGGGAAACCAAAAGTATCACTCAGTTTAAAAGCGGTACCGCCATCCAGTACGGTCGTACTGCCCTGCTTCAGAAGGGAAATTTCCTGGTTCAAAAGCTCAATACCGCTGTTTAAGGTACGCAGGAAACTAGTTTCTTCCATGTCAATTACTTTCTTAATATAATCCTGTTTCTCTAACAGATTGGGATATACTTCCCCAAACATCTTAACCACTACGTCTACCGCACCGGCTAAAAATTTTTGCTCAATACCGATTAAACGCCCATGACGTACCGCCCGGCGTAAAATACGGCGCAGGATATAGCCCCGGCCCAGATTAGAAGGCAGGATACCATCACCAATCATAAAGGTAATGCTGCGGGCATGATCGGCAATAACCTTTAAGGAGATATCAGTCTTGGGATTCTTACCGTACTCTACACCGGCCACCCGGCAGGCATACTCAATAATCGGAAACATTAAATCAGTCTCAAAATTAGAAGGCTTCTCCTGCAAGACAGAGGCGATACGCTCCAAACCGGCACCAGTATCAATATTCTTATGCTTTAAAGGAGTATAGGTTCCGTCCGCGTTTTGATTATACTGGGTAAACACCAGGTTCCATAACTCCAGGAAACGCCCGCAATCACATTCTACTCCGCAGGTCGGCTTACCACAGCCTCTTTCCTCCCCCAAATCAATATGGATTTCGGAGCAGGGACCACAAGGACCGCTGCCAATTTCCCAGAAATTTTCCTTCAGACGTACGATGCGCTCTTCCGGAATACCCACCACATTGTGCCAGATATCAAAAGCTTCATCATCCTCAGTATGAATGGTAATCCACAACTTATCACCGGGAATCTCCAGTTCCTTGGTCAAGAATTCCCAGCTCCAGGGAATAATCTCTTTCTTAAAATAATCTCCGAAGGAGAAATTACCCAGCATCTCAAAATAAGTATGGTGACGAGCAGTATGACCAACATTTTCAATATCGCCGGTACGCACACACTTCTGACAGGTCGTAACCCTGGGAGAAGGCGGTTTCATCTTTCCGGTAAAAAAAGGTTTAAACGGCGCCATACCGGCACCGATAAGCAGCAAAGTAGGATCATCATGGGGAATCAGGGATGCGCTGGGCAGCATCAAATGCCCCCGTTCTTCAAAAAACTTCAAAAACCTGCTTCTTATTTCATTACCAGTCATATACTTCATTCTAACTAAGTCCTCCTAAATAATTAAAAATCTTATAAATTTTATTATACAACAGATTGACCTTTTTTACCATATCTTAAACCCCGGTCTCCGTCTGAAAAGTCTTATCCAAAAGCTTATCCGGCGGAGGAAGCCTGCCCGCCTGCCAGGCGGCATAACCCCTCCAGATGACCAGTGCCAGCACCACCAGGATAAAGATATAAGTACGGACACTGCGGCAGAAAATACGCTGCCATAATTCCACCGGTTTAGTTTCGGTTACTTTGTACATAACCAGGGTATCACGGTTCAAAAATTGAAACTGCTGTTCTTCCGTCCTGGTCGTAAAAGTCCCAAAAGCATTCAAGCGCACCTGGTAAGAAGGATTTTCCCTAATCTTATCTAAAATCCTGATAAAAGCATTCTTTAAGGCATCCAGCATATCCAGCCGGTCCGTATAAACCTCCAGAGCTAAAATTTTAATTTCCAGCTCACAGACCCGGGTGATAAGGCTCACGTTAAAACCGGGAAATTCCGTGGAAAAAGCCCGGCCCGCCTTGAGCAGACGTTCTTTCTCAAAAGCATCCGGGTTAGGCAGGGTATTAGCATCCTGATTATTAATCAAAATCTCACAGGACAGGATCAATTTATTATTAGAATTAAAGTGCTGCCACTGATTTCGTATTTTAGTAAGCATAACCTAAAGCCCTTTCTCCAGCTGCAAAAGCGTACTCCTCCAGACATAATCTTAGAAAGCCTGAACTATTAATCAGGTTTAGTTTACAGCTCCGGCTCTGATTTTTGCTCAGCTCCGCAATTACTGCAAAACCTGGCCTCTGCCGGCAGCTTTTGTCCACAATTAGAGCAAAACTTCATTTTAGGCCCTGCCCCGTCTGAAACGAGCACTTCCCCGGACCTGCTTCTGCTTGCAGCAGCGTTTCCCTCCGGTAAAATAACTACATCATTATAAGCCTGTTCCTGCCCAATAAGTTGACCTTCCTGAAAGCTTCTACCTTCAGAACCTGACGCCGGTCCTACCGGCTGCTGATAAACCGGAGGCAGATACGCGGCCTGACGGCCGGTAATCTGACCCTGGACCTGATTGTGCTCCAACGACTGGAACCGGCGATTAGTATTAACCTCGTTCATGGACATCCGGTCCTTTATCTGCCGCTGCTCCATGGACAAGGCGTCAATCCGGTGCCGGTCCGTCAAATCTTTACATAAAGCCAGAATGATTCCCACCAGGAAAGGACTGAAAAACAAAGAAGCCAATCCCCAGCACCAGGGACTCCGGCCCTTGGTTTTAGCATAATAGCCCACTGCCACGCAAAAGGCTAAATACGGTATCGAATACTCTTCCATCGCGCAGCCTCCCCTTTTAATATCAACTATCTTAATAATGACTATGTTTTTAAATGCTTATAAAAAGTATTATACAACAGAACGGTTGTTTTTTCTATACATAGCCGTTCAATTTCCTCAAAATGTCAAAAAGGCACAACGCCCGTGAGCGTCATGCCTTTATTGGTTATGCTTAGCTTAACTCAAACGTCTTATTTCTTCAAAGCTTCCTCGACTGCAACCGCAACTGCTACCGTCGCGCCTACCATCGGGTTATTGCCCATACCTAAGAAGCCCATCATCTCAACGTGCGCCGGCACGGAGGAAGAACCGGCAAACTGAGCATCAGAATGCATACGGCCCATCGTATCGGTCATGCCGTAAGAAGCAGGACCAGCCGCCATGTTATCCGGATGCAAGGTACGACCGGTACCGCCGCCGGAAGCTACGGAGAAGTACTTCTTGCCTTGCTCGATGCACTCCTTCTTATAAGTACCGGCTACCGGGTGCTGGAAACGGGTAGGATTGGTAGAGTTACCGGTAATGGAAACGTCTACACCTTCCTTGTGCATGATAGCTACGCCTTCGCGTACGTCATCAGCGCCATAGCAGCGAACTGCAGCCCGCTCGCCCTCAGAATACTTGATTTCCTGTACGACTTTCAAATCACCCGTATAATAATCGAACTGGGTCTGTACGTAAGTAAAACCATTAATCCTGGAAATAATCTGAGCGGCATCCTTGCCTAAACCGTTCAGGATAACCCTCAAAGGAATCTTGCGGGCTTTGTTAGCGTTACGGACGATGCCGATAGCACCTTCAGCTGCGGCAAAGCTCTCATGGCCAGCCAGGAAGCAGAAGCACTTGGTCTCGTCTCTGAGCAGCATGGCGCCCAGGTTGCCATGACCAATACCAACTTTACGGTCATCTGCTACGCTGCCGGGAATACAGAAGCTCTGCAGACCAATACCGATAACTTCAGCCGCCTCAGCTGCGGTCTTTACATTTTTCTTAATTGCAATCGCGGCACCTACTACATAAGCCCAGCAGGCATTTTCAAAACAGATAGGCTGAATGGATTTGACGATATCATAAGGAGCGATACCGGCTTTATCACAAATAGCCTTGGCTTCTTCAATAGAAGCAATACCATATTCTTTCAGTACGCCGTTAATCTTGTCAATACGACGTTCATAACTTTCAAATAAAGCCATTCTCTCTCACTCCTTTCTCGGATCAACGTATTTAGCAGCATTAGCGAAACGACCGTAGGTACCCTTGGATTTCTCCAGGGCCTTATTAGCATCGTCGCCCTTCTTAATGAAGTCCATCATCTTGCCCAGGTTAATGAACTCATAACCGATAATCTGATTTTTCTCGTCCAGGGCAATACGGTTTACATAACCTTCGGTCAGTTCCAGATAACGGGAACCCTTAGCCTTAGTGCCGTACATGGTACCTACCATACTGCGCATACCTTTGCCTAAATCTTCCAGGCCCGCGCCGATAGGCAGCCCGCCCTCTGAGAAAGCGGTCTGAGTACGTCCGTAGACTATCTGCAGGAACAGTTCGCGCATCGCTACGTTAATAGCATCACAAACCAGGTCCGTATTCAAAGCTTCCAGCAAGGTCTTGCCAGGAAGAATTTCCGAAGCCATGGCGGCAGAATGGGTCATACCGGAGCAACCGATAGTTTCTACCAGCGCTTCTTCTATGATGCCGTCCTTCACATTCAGGGTCAACTTACAGGCACCCTGTTCAGGGGCGCACCAGCCAATGCCATGGGTTAAACCGCTGATATCTTTGATTTCTTTAGCCTGTACCCATTTGCCCTCTTCAGGAATGGGAGCCGGGCCATGATATGCACCTTTAGCAATCGGGCACATATGCTCTACTTCTACCGAGTAAATCATGTTATCACTCCTTCATTTAAAAGTATGAAAAATAAAAGCTCAGGGCCTAAAATTTCCATCACTTGATTTTAGCACATTTTGCTAGATAAATCTATAACTTAACCCTAAGTTTTCTCATATTTATTACAAATACCCGGCTGGACGCATACGGTCCCATTAAGAGACGACCTGCTTAGATACGGCATTTTTACCCGGACATTCATTAAATGTAAAATTATCTGCATTTTGCCAATATTTATACAGTCAAAGTATACAAAATACATTATGCTATAATTGTATTTTTTTGTAAATCAGTGGACACTATAGCTATTTGTGATATAATTTAAGTACATTCAGAAAGGAGGGTTCATTTATGAATCTATCTATCAGAATTCTTATCGGACTTGTTTTATCAGTTATCGTAGGCCTGGTGGCAGGCTCAGGTCCACTACCCTTTGTAAAGTGGTGGATTGCTCCTATCGGTACCATGTTCATTAATCTAATCAAAATGATGATCGTACCGGTAGTCTTTACCTCCCTGATCGTTGGTATGACCGGCTTAGGTGATACCAAAAAACTTGGTCGTATTGGTGTTAAAGTTGTAGCTCTGTATCTGGTTACAACTGCTCTGGCCATAGTTATCGGCTTTGGGGTGGCCCTGATTGCCCATCCTGGTGCCGGCCTCCAAATGGCTACCGGTCAAGCCTTTAAAGTTAAAGCCGCTCCCGCTATCATGCAGGTTTTCGTGGACATGGTTCCTTCCAACCCCATTAATTCAATGGCTAAGGCCGACATTTTGCCAGTCATCGTCTTTGCTCTTTTCGTAGGTTACGGTATCGTAAAGCTGGGCGGCGAAAAAGCTCAGTTATTGACCAATGTTTTTGATGCCGGTGCAGAAGTTTGCTATAAGATTATCGGTGCGGTGATGGAATTTGCACCTATCGGCGTATTCGCCCTGCTGCTTCCGGTAGTTATGCAAAACGGACCAAAGGTTTTGTTACCATTATTATCAGTTATTCTCTGTGTCTATATAGGCTGTATTATACATGCAGTCTGTGTTTATTCTACTATGACCCGCCTGTGGGGCCATATGAGCCCGGCTACTTTTTTTAAGGGCATGGCCGAGCCTATGATGATTGCCTTCACCACCTGCAGCAGTTCAGCTACCCTGCCGGTTAACATGAATGCTGCTGAAACTAAGCTTGGTGTACCTCGTGATATCGCCAGCTTCGTGCTTCCTCTGGGCGCCACCATCAACATGGACGGTACCGCCCTGTACATGGGCGTTTGCTCCTTGTTCATCGCTAACGTTTTCGGCATCAACCTGACCTTTGGCGACATGGGCATGATCGTCTTAACCGGTACCCTGGCCTCCATCGGTACGGCAGGTGTTCCTGGTGCAGGTCTGATCATGCTGGCCATGGTATTACAATCCGTTCAGCTACCTATTGAAGGCCTGGCTTTGGTAGCCGGCATCGACCGTGTGCTGGATATGCCCCGTACAACCTTGAACATTACCGGTGACGCGGCGGTAGCCGTAGTTGTCAGCGCTTCCGAAGGAGAACATACTGTACCTCCGGCAACGAAAGCCTAAAAGATATTTTGAGACCATTTAGTTTAAAACTGCTGTAAAAATTAAGTACCGCTCTTCCAAGTTTCAAGAAGAGCGGTACTTTTTATCTTACAAGAGCATCTGGTTAAAACTAGTATCCATTTAAATCTGGTAAAATGCTCGTTTGCGAAATTTTACCTCCATTTTGAGGTCTATATTTTATAATGTATTCCTTCAACTGAACAGAAAGTACGAGCTGCTTACCGATTACCCAATTCCCACATCAGTCTGGTGACCGAAGCCTCTATAGTCGCCAGCCCGGCTGACTTGGCCCCCAGTCTGGCAGCCAGGGTGCCGATAGGATATTTATGCAGGTTTACTCCTTCATATTCACACTGGGTGGCACACACTACCTTAAGGCCCCGGTTAATAACGTGCTCCAGAGCAGGCAGCCAATTAATCTCACCGTTAGGAACGCCGCCGGCACCGTAGCTTTCCAGAACCAGACCCTTATACCCCTGCTGCAGCAAATATTCCAGAATATCCGGTTTCAATCCCGGGGTCAGCTTAATTACGGCCACCTTAGGTTCCAGGTTAGACAAAACTTTAAATCCCATATGTAGCTGACCTTGGGCCGCGGCCACCTTGGACAAAATTTCCTTACGCCAATGAATTCCCTGTTGGTCAATATCGGCCCAAGGTTCCGCATTCATGCTGGCAAAAGCATTCTCAGACTCCGTATACATCTTTTTAGCATAAGGCCCGCCAATAATTTTATTGCCAAAGACCAGCATTACCCCCGGTACCTGATCACAAGCCGCCGCAAAGGCATGCTGCAAATTAGCAGCCGCATCACTGCCAGCTACAGACATGGGCAGCTGCGCCCCGGTCAAAACTACCGGTTTTTGCAGATTCTGCACCATCCAGTGCAAAGCTGCCGCCGTATAAGCCATGGTATCCGTCCCATGGGTAATAACAAAGCCGTCATAATCAAAATAAGCTTCATCCAAAGCGTGAGCCAGAAGCTGCCAGTGTTTGGGTGCCAGATTGCTACTATCTAAATTAAATACCTCTTTACAAGTAATTTCACAACTACCAAAAAGTCCCGGTACCATCTTTACCAGTGATTCTCCAGTCAAAGCCGGTACCAGACCGTCGGCAGAAGGTTGGCAGGCAATAGTGCCGCCGGTAGCTAAAAGCAGAATTTTTTTCATTTCTTATACCTCTTTTCCGCCCCAATATCCTTGGGATGATAATATTTCGTACCCATCAGCTCATCGGGCAGATACTGCTGCTCTACAAAGCCGCCGGGATAATCATGAGGATATTTATAGTCTAAACCATGTCCTAACTTAGCCGCTCCGGGATAATGAGCATCGCGCAAATGTTTAGGCACCTGTCCGCAATTCTTCGCCCGGACATCGGCCCTGGCCGCTGCAATGCCCAGGCAGCAGCTGTTGCTTTTAGGAGCATTACAGATGTAGCATACCGCCTCAGCCAATAACAGCTGCGCTTCTGGCAGGCCGATGAAATCGGCTCCCTGGGCCGCACTGTTAGCTACCACTAAGGCCATGGGATCAGCTGTGCCCACGTCCTCAGCCGCGCAGATTACAATCCGGCGGGCGATAAAGCGCAGGTCCTCCCCGCCTTCCAGCATCCGGGCCAGATAGTGCAGAGCCGCATCAGGATCACTGCCCCGCATACTTTTAATAAAGGCGCTGGTAATATCATAATGGGAGTCACCTTTTTTATCATAACGCTGCATAGCGGAACCTAAAATGCTGCGCAAAATAGCGGAAGTAATGTTCTTTTGCCCCTCCGGCAGCATAAATTCAGCCTGTTCCAGCAAATTCAAAGCCGTCCGGGCATCTCCGCCGGCAAAATCCGCCAGGATCTGCAAAGCCTCTACCTCCATGGTTAGACCTAGAAGGCCATAACCATTAACCTTATCCTGCAAGGCCCTGGTTATAATCCTGGCTATTTGACCGGACTCTAACCGATCCAGACGGATAACCTTCATCCTGGACAAAAGCGGCTGATTGATTTCAAAGAAAGGATTTTCCGTCGTGGCTCCGATTAGAATAATCGTACCATTTTCCACATAGGGCAGAAGTACATCCTGCTGTGCCTTATTAAAGCGATGAATCTCATCGATAAAGACTATGGTCCGTCCACCACCGCTTATTTGCAGCTGACGCGCTTTCTCAATCAGCTTACGCAGTTCCGGCACGCCGGAAGAAACAGCATTAATAGCCACAAAAGTATTACCGGTCACATGGGCAATCACCCGGGCCAGGGTAGTTTTCCCGGTACCCGGGGGCCCGTAAAAAAGGACCGACTGCAAATTATCTTTTTCAATCATCAGGCGCAGGGGACTATGGGGACCTACCGCCGCCTCCTGCCCTACAAAATCATTGAGATTAGTGGGACGCATCCGGTCTGCCAAAGGAGGCTGCACCGGCCTGGCAAATAAATTATCCATCTCCATCGGACTCACCTCATCTTTATCAATTTATCAGGCCAGATTAACTAGTTTTCTCACGATATAGGAAGCCATCAAAAGTCCTGCACTGGCCGGTACAAATACCATACTGCCGGGAGTAGCGCTTTTATCAGCATAAATAGGAGTCTCGGTGGAAAAAACTACCGTAACTCCCTTAGTGATTCCCTGTTCCCGCAACCGTTTGCGGATACTTTTAGCGAAGGGACACATATAGGTTTTGCTAATATCAGCCAGCTGCAGCTTAGTAGGATCAAGCTTATTGCCGGTCCCCATGGCGGAAATAACCGGTATGTTCTGTTTTAAGGCCGTAACCAGCACATCCACCTTGGCTGCCGTATCATCAATAGCATCAGCCAGAAAATCCGGATACTGCACCGCGTCCGGCAGCTCAGGCTCCAGGACGAAACGACCGTCATCACCCAGGAAGCGTCTAAAATCACCCGGTTTATAAAACTTCCCCACCAAGTGAATATTACACTCAGGATTAATCTGACGCAGCCGCTCTGCCATGACTTCCACTTTAAAATGCCCAATGGTATTTTGCAAAGCCGGCAGCTGCCGGTTGATATTACTGGACTCTACCACATCCCCATCCAGCAAAAGTAAGTTACCTACCCCGCTGCGGCACAAGGCCTCGGCCACATAGGACCCGACCCCTCCCAGTCCCAGGACCGCCACGCTGGACTGATTAAGTTTTTCTACTGCTGCCGTTCCCAGAAGCATTTCTACCCTTTGCAGGTTCATCCTCAATCCCACCCTTAAACATATAAAAAAAGCCCCTTCCGGAGCTTTACCAGTTGTGCAGATTTCATCTTCGCCGACTTACATATTTTACTGCTGCTAAGGACATCAAACTAATATAAAACCCCGCGAAGCCGTCCACACTCCGGTTTTGAACCTGCAAATGCAGGTGGGTGCTTATTCGTTAATCGCAAAAGTCCACTCGAAGGAGGCTGGTTTTTGAAGAACGCAATTTGAAGCTCCCTATGTTAGAGTGTTGGCTCAAAACATAGAGTGAAATGTAACGCACACCGCAGGGTTTCAAGCAAACAGTAAATTTTCCCTTCTCAGTATTTTCTGATAACCAAGAAGAAAGATATGAGAACAAGCTTGTTTACTTGTTTTCATACCTCTATCATAACAGAAACCGGGCCCCTTTGCAAGGACCCGGTTAAGAAAATACCTTAAAATATGCTTATTTTTCTTCTTTTTTCTCTTCTTTTTTCAAAACCAGCGAGGTACGGATGTGCAGTTCCCGCAATTGTTTCTCGTCTACCGTATTAGGTGCCTCATCCATTAAATCATTGGCGCTCTGAGTCTTGGGGAAAGCGATAACGTCACGGATAGAGCCGCGTTTAGCCATCAGCATGATCATCCGGTCCAGACCAAAGGCCAGACCACCGTGGGGAGGAGCACCATATTCAAAAGCGGTCATCAGGAAGCCGAACTTATTCCTGGCCTCTTCATCAGTCAGACCAATAGCCTCAAATATAGCTTTCTGCACATCGCGGCGATGGATACGGATAGAACCTCCGCCTAATTCTACGCCGTTTAAGACCATGTCGTAAGCTTTAGCGTAGACCTTGCCGGGATTATCCTTCAAATGGGGCAGATCCTCATCGCAGGGAGCTGTGAACGGATGATGCATTGCCACGTAACGTTTTTCTTCCTCGCTGTACTCGAACATGGGGAACTTGGTAACCCAGGTGAACCGCAAGGCATCTTTATCAATCAGATTGCGGCGTTTCGCCATCTCAATACGCAGAGCCCCTAGAGCTTGGGCCACTACCGCGGGCTTGTCACCTACAAACAGCAGCAAATCTCCCGGTTCTGCTTTACCGGCGGCCAAGATTTTATCCATCTGCTCTTTTTCAAAGAACTTGGCAATAGGCGACTTAGCGGTACCATCTTCCTGTACCTGAATCCAGGCCAGGCCATGGGCACCATAAATACCCACAAAATCTACCAGTCCGTCTAACTCACGGCGGGGAATAGCAGCATAACCCTTAACGTTAATAGCTTTGACCAAGCCGCCATTTTCAATAATATTATTAAATACTTTAAAGTTAGAACCCTTAACGGCATCTACCATATTGACTAACTTCATATCAAAACGCAGGTCAGGCTTATCACTGCCATACAGATCCATGGCCGTATCCCAGTCCATCCGCTGCATAGGCAGCTGCACCTTCACGCCCAGGGCACCTTCAAAGACATAGGCAATCAAGCCTTCCATCATTTCCATGATATCTTCCTGCTCTACGAAGGACATTTCCATATCCAGCTGAGTGAACTCCGGCTGGCGGTCAGCCCGCAGGTCCTCATCCCTGAAACAGCGGGCAATCTGGAAATATCTTTCCATACCGGCCACCATCAACAGCTGCTTAAAAATTTGCGGAGACTGAGGCAGAGCATAAAACTTACCCGGATTAACCCGGCTGGGCACCAGATAATCCCTGGCACCTTCCGGCGTACTCCGGCACAGCATCGGAGTCTCAATTTCCAGGAAATCATGCTGATCCAGATAATCACGCATCAATTTGGTCACCCGGTGACGCAGGATCAGATTCTTCTGCATCTCGGGACGACGCAAATCCAGATAACGATATTTAAGGCGCAGATTTTCGTCCGTATCAATCTCATCTTCAATATAAAAAGGAGGTGTCTTGGCAGAATTAAGGATTTCCAGCTCATGAGCCACGACCTCAATGTCGCCTGTAGCAATATTGGGATTGATGGTTTCCGCCTCACGTTCCCTAACCTTGCCAAAAACCTGGATAACATATTCGTTACGAATAGCTTCAGCCTTCTTAAAGCTTTCTCCCGCTTCCGGATCGATAACTATCTGCACAATACCGCTCCGGTCACGCAAATCGATAAAGATCAATCCGCCATGATCGCGTCTCTTAGATACCCATCCACTTAAAGCGACTTCCTGACCTACTTCCTTCTTACCCAGGAGACCACAACGATGGTCACGCTTAAACTTTTCACTCATTGCTCTGCACCTCTGTTTTTAAAATAGTTACCATATCTGTAAGGGGGATTTCCTTTTGCTCGCTGGTAGCCATAGTACGTAAGACCACGTTCCCGCGGGCTCCTTCTTCATCACCCAAAATCAGAACATACTTAGCCTGCAGGCGATTAGCCTGCTTCATCTGGGATTTCATGCTGCGGCCGGCACTGTCGAAATCAGCTTTAAGCCCTACCAAACGCAACTGCTGAGTCAGGGAGAACGCTTGTGCAGCCTTAGCCGGATTACCGTTGACTACATAAACTTCTAGTTGATCCTGCTGTTGAGGCAGGAGATTTTGTTTGCCTAAAGCCAGTAGCACCCGCTCCAGGCCCATAGCAAAACCAATTCCCGGCGTAGCCGGACCGCCAATCTCCTCTACCAGGCCGTCATAGCGGCCACCGCCGCAGACGGCACTCTGAGCCCCCAGGGGGGTATATTGGATTTCAAAAGCAGTCTTGGTGTAATAGTCCAGTCCCCGGACCAGATTATCGTCCAGTTCAAAAGGCACCCCGGCCGAAGTCAAAAGCTCCTGCACCTTGGCAAAATGCTCCTTACAATCCTCGCATAAACATTCGCTCAAACTGGGAGCACCCTGGGCCAGCTCCTGACAATGAGGATTCTTACAATCCAAGATTCTCAAGGGATTGCGGTCAAACCGGGACTGACAATCCTCACATAATTCGTTAAACTTAGGCCGGAAAAAGTCCTGTAATTTTTGCCGGTGTAACGGACGGCATTTAGGACAGCCCACCGAGTTAAGCTTAAGCTTTAAATCCTTAAGGCCTAATTCCCTTAAGATGGTCACTGCCAAAAGAATAACTTCCGCATCAATCGCCGGCTGCTGCACCCCGAGAGCTTCTACGCCGAACTGATGGAACTGGCGCTGCCTGCCGGCCTGTGGACGGTCATAACGAAACATCGGTCCCATGTAAAACAACTTGGTGGGAGCCGGATCAGCATAAAGTTTATGCTCTACAAAAGCCCGCACCACACTGGCGGTATTCTCAGGCCGCAGGGTAATACTCCGTTCCCCCCGGTCGATAAAAGTATACATTTCTTTTTCTACTACATCCGTGGTATCGCCAATACCACGCTGAAATAATTCGGTATGTTCAAAAACCGGTGTCCGAATCTCTTGAAAGTTAAAACGATCGCAAACCTTACGTAAAACTGCTTCCACGTAACGCCAGGACCCTATCTCAGCTGGCAGGATGTCTTTCGTTCCTCGCGGCGCTGTCGTAAGCACGCAAACTCCCCCTTAAAATTAACTGCCTGAGCCTGAACGCTTCAAGCTTAAAATTTATCCCTCTTCTTCATACACGCATTATATTTTACCACAAAACTACATCTTATACAATGTTTAATCCCTAACCAAACCAGGGAGCAAAACTTAGGCAGGCTCTTGAAAATCTGCCTTAATCCTTACCTGAATCATCTTTCCGGTTTGGGTTTTCTTCCCCGTAATGCCACAGCTCTAAATACAAAACCCGGTACACGGCCGCGACCGGCATGGCAAACAACATGCCCAAGATGCCAAACAGTCTCGCGCCAATCAGCAGGGCAATAATGATAACCACCGGATGCAGACCCACGTTACGGCCCATAATGACCGGCGTAAACACCTGCCCGTCCAGGGTATAGTAAACCACATAAAAAATGGCCAGGTACAAGGCGGTCTGCTGATGAGTGAGATAAGTGACAAAGATGGCCGGAACTGCCGAAATCAGCGGTCCTACCACCGGAATAGTCTCAGCTAACATGGAAATAACACCAAAAACCAAAGGATAAGGGGCTCCTAAAACAAATAAGGCCATGGTAGTGGCACAGCCGGCTAAAAGGCTCAGCTTCCACAGACCCAGACAATAGCTGCTGATAGCGGAACCGATTCTGAACAATACTTGTTCAGCCTTAGGTTGGGAAGAAACATTAAAGGTTCCCACAATCATCCGCTTCAAGGTTTTCCAATCCTTCAGAAAATAAAATGATAAGAATGGTACTACGATCAGACCAAAAAGATTAGCCACCAGCTGTACGGTAGACTGCAATAGATTGCGCACCACGCCGCTGATAAATCCCATCACCCATTTTACAAACTCATCCACCAGTCCGCTGATACTGGAAGGAAGTTGATGAGACTGAGACGGATTAAGCAAGATCCAGCTCAAAGAATCCCCCTGCACCTTACCGCTATAAGATGGCAGGTTGGCAATCAGGGCATTCAGCTGTCCAAACAAAGGCAAAATGACCAGGGTTATAACCAGGCCGATAACTACGGCTACGGAAATAAAAGCGATCAGGATACCCATCATCTGAGTCAGATGCAGCCCCTTCTTACCTACCGTAATGTTGGTCAGCCAGTTACTCATGGGGTAAAGGGCAAAGGCCAGCATGACCGCCAGCAGGATAGGCAGCAGGAAAGAACTCATCCAATAGAGGATAACGGACACCAGGGCCGTAATAAAAAATTTAAAAGCCGTAGAATGTTTAATTGACGAAGTAGTAAAGTATTCTTTCATGGCATGTGCTCACTGCAGGAACGGATTGCGGCGCCGTTCCCAACCCACTGAAGATGCCGGGCCATGACCCGGCAGCAGCTTAACCTCATCCGGCAGCGTAAGCAGCTTGGTCTTGATGGAATTTAATAAATCATCGTAGGAACCGCCCGGAAAATCAGTCCGACCTACGGATTCCAAAAAGATGGTGTCCCCGCAGAAGACCGTATTACCGCACTTCAAGCAAACGCCGCCTGGGGTATGACCCGGAGTGGCCAGAACCTCAAATTCCAGTCCCGCGGCTATAATCTTATCTCCATCTTTATAAAGCGCTTCTGCCGGTTCAAACTCCGCTTTTTTTCCCTGCAGATAAACGGACAGGTTGGTCTGAGCCCGGGTCAGGCACTCCGCATCCTCAGCGCTTATATAAACCTTGGCCCCTGTAGCGGCCCTGACTTCATTTAAACCGCCAATATGATCACTGTGACCATGGGTGATAAAAATGGCATCAATAGTCAGCTGCTCCTGTTTAAGGAGAGCTACGATCCTATCCCCTTCATCGCCCGGATCGATGACCGCCCCGTGCTTAGTTTCTTCGTTCTCCACGATATAACAATTGGCACAAATCATGCCTACTTCCAGCTGCAATATCTTCATACTTGCAATCCTCCTCAATTCTCCAGATGGCCGGTGTTGGAAATAATACGCTCTACGCTGTACACGCCCTTAATCCGCTTAATCCGGTTGATAATCACTTCCAGTTGATCCAGGTTGGTGATATCCAGGCCCAGGTTAATATTGGCAATCTTGCGTTTATCGGTCCGGCAGTTAATGGCGTTAATATTAACCTTATTCTCGCTGATTGCCATCATGATATCCACCATGACGCCCGGTTTATCCACCGTAGTGATCAGGACGTTGACCTTATAAACTGCATCCGTAGCCACATCCCAGGTAACCGCAATCAGCCTTTTCTGTTCCTCAGGGTTGTTGGACAAAACGTTAGGACAATCCGCCCGATGCACCGAAATGCCGCTGCCCCTGGTAATATACCCGATAACCGGATCCCCCGGGATAGGATTGCAGCAGCGGGCCAATTTAACCATAATGCCATCTTCGCCCTTGACCAGGATGCCATGGCTAGACTTAGCCTTGGTACTGCGGGGTTTAAGTTCCGATAAGAGCTGGGTCAGGTCCTTCCTGTTTTCCAGTTTCTGTTCCTTCTTATAAATATCTACCAGTTTAGACATGACGCCGTTAAGCGTAGCCCCGCCATAACCTAAGGCAGCCAGCAGCGAATCATCTGAGTCAAACTTCATCTTTTCGGCTACGTCCTTAAGCTTATCGGCCTCCGCCAGCTGCTTATAGTCATAGCCCAGACGTTTACATTCTTTCTCCAGCATCTCCCGGCCCCGGTCGATATTCTCCTCCCGGCGTTCCTTTTTAAACCAGGACTTAATCTTATTCTTCGTTTCTGAAGAGCCGGCAATATTAATCCAGTCCCGGCTGGGTCCGGCCGACTGTTTAGAGGTCATAACCTCCACGATATCACCGTTACTTAACTTGTAATCCAAAGGTACGATATGCCCATTTACCTTGGCACCGACACAGCGATGGCCGATATCCGTATGTACCCGGTAAGCAAAATCTATGGGCACAGAGCCCTGAGGCAAATCGATAACATCGCCCCGGGGAGTAAAGACGAAGACCTCGTCCGCGAACACATCCATCTTGACCGTATTAACAAAATCCCGGGAATCGCTCATATCCTGATGCCACTCCAGGAGCTGCCGCAGCCAGGATAACTTGGCATCAAAGGCTTTACTGCTGCTGTTGCCGGTAGCCGGATTAGAATTACCGCTTTCTTTATAACGCCAATGGGCGGCTACGCCGTATTCACTAATCCGGTGCATCTCAAAGGTACGAATCTGAATCTCCAGCGGCTGACCATTGCTGAACACCACCGTAGTATGCAGCGACTGGTACATGTTGGACTTAGGCACCGCGATATAATCTTTAAACCGGCCCGGGATTGGGCGCCATAAACTATGCACTACCCCCAAGGTACCGTAGCAGTCTTTAACCGTATCTACCAGCACCCGGATAGCCAAAAGATCATAAATATCACTTAATTCTTTATGATCCCGCATCATTTTTTTATAAATACTATAAAAATTCTTAGGACGACCTTGAATCTCGCATTTGATACTCATGGCCGTTAAATGCTCCTGCATCTCCGCCATGGCATCTTTTACCATGGCCTCCCGCTCCCGGCGCTTAACCTTGACCTGTTCTACCAGTTCATAGTAAATATCAGGTTCCATATAACGGAAAGCCAGATCCTCTAGTTCCCATTTAATAGTATAAATACCTAAACGATGGGCCAGAGGTGCATAAATCTCCAGTGTTTCCCGGGAGATAGACTGCTGCTTATAGGCTGGCATATACTTCATGGTCCGCATATTGTGCAGCCTGTCGGCCAGCTTAATCAGAACCACCCGGATATCCTTGGCCATGGCCAGGAACATCTTCCGGTAATTTTCAATCTGCTGATCTTCTTTAGAGATATACTCAATCTTGCCTAACTTGGTTACCCCGTCCACCAAAGTGGCCACGGTAGAACCAAACTGCTCTTTTAACTCGTCCAGCTTAATAGGCGTATCTTCCACCACATCATGCAGAAAAGCTGCGGCCAGCGTTTTTTCGTCCATCTGCAGCTGGGACAGGATATAAGCCACCCCGATAGGATGGATGATATACGGTTCTCCAGACTTGCGTCTTTGGGTAGAGTGAGCCTGAGCCGCCATGTCGTAAGCTTTACGCACGAAAGCTTCCTGTTCCGTATTCATGTAAGTCTTTATCTTGGCAAAAAATTCTTCAATACTAACATTGGTTTCTGTAGAAGGCATTTAGCAACGCCCCCCTTCCCCACGCCATACTTCATTAATGGCATTCAAACTTATTTTATAATTTTCTTCGAAAATCTCCTGTTGCTTTTTACCTTGCTCCCGCAATTTGACAAAAGTAGGGGAATTATTTAATTCCTGTTTATGAACTTCGCCCATGCCTAGGCGCTTGTTTTCGTTATGTAAAAAGCCTAGCTCAGTAAAGATTACTATATCCTGTTCCGTCACCCTAATATTGCCGGCGGCGGCAGCAGCCTGAATTTCTGCCAAATCAGCCAGAATATGTATTTTCAAATAATGACTGACAAAACGGTACACCAACGACAAATGATTCCGGTCCGGATAATTTATCTCGTTATCCCGATGAGCCTGACGGTAATCTTCATGATTATAAAGGAGTAAAAGAGTCTTGCCCGGCTGCTTAGACAGGGGAAAAGTTTCCCTGGTAAAGACTGACACATCAGGCAAATCATAAAAAATAACAATATCCACTTCCGGCGTTACCGCTTCCCCATAAGTCAATACGCCTACTTGCGGATAAGCTTGACAAAAATCCGGTGGTTTGGACCCCTTATTAAAGAAAACTGCAATATTTTTTTGCGTCTGCACAACTTTTTTAAACCGTTCTTCCTTACCGGCCAGTTCGTGACGATAGTCAAAAACGGTCAGTTCCTGGTCAAAAGATAAGACCTGCAGGTTGATGCTCTCCATCCCCTGGTACACATTAATTTTCGGCATAAAAGCCAAATCCGTACAGGCATTGTTATAGAGACAAGCGTGATAATGACTGCCATTCCACATGATACTGTGGTAATGCTCGCCGCCGTATTCTACGAAAAAGCGCAGATGATCATCTTCCTTGCCGAAAACCTTAGGGTTATGCACGGCCGCCTTCTGCAGGGCAAAAACCGGTACCGGATTCTCGCACCCAAAAGGTTCTAAACGCTGCAACTGCTTTAAAAGCGGCAAGGTCAATTTCTCCGTACCGTCTAACAGCACATCCACCGTTAACTTAGGCTCGTAATCAGAGGGCGACAGCCGCCCGGCTACCACATTCATAAAGCGCTGTTTGAACTCCCCCACCCGGGCCGCCCTTAAGGTCAGGCCGGCCGCCTGATGGTGCCCGCCAAACTGAATGAGACAATCCGAACATTCGCTGATGGCGCTGTAGAGATCCAGAGAAGCAATACTCCGGCAGGAGCCTTTGGCATTTTCCCCGTCGATGCTGATTAAAATCGTCGGCAGGTTGTACTTATCTACCAATCTGGAAGCCACGATGCCGATTACACCGGCATGCCAGCCTTCCCTGGCCAGTACGATAGCAGTCTTAACCTCTTTTTGCTGCGCCAGCATGGCCTCTGCCTCAATAAAAATCTGACGGCTGATTTCCTGACGTAAAATATTTTCTTTATTTAGTTCTTCCGCAATAGACTGAGCTTCCGTTTCCACTCCGGTAGTCAACAACTCTACGGCCAGCTGGGCGTGTTCCAGGCGTCCCACCGCATTAAGCCTGGGGGCAATGATAAAGCCGATATTTTCCGAAGAAACATCTTTTTTAGGACAGCCGCTTACTTCCATCAGTTTCTGCAGGCCGATTAACGGCGTGGTCTCCAAAGCCTTAAGGCCCCTTTTTACCAGTTCCCGGTTTTCACCCTGCAGCGGCACAATATCAGCCACGGTACCCAAAGCCGCCAGCTCCGTGTACTTTTCCCACAGCGGCTGCCTTAAGTTTTGCATTTGGTATAAGGCCTGGCACAGCTTAAAAGCCACACCCACGCCTGATAAGCCTTTAAAAGGATAACCACAGCCAGGCTGTTTGGGATTGATGATGGCATAAGCCGGCGGCAGCGTATCCGGCGGCATATGATGATCTGTAATGATAATATCCATTCCGGCCGGAGCTTCCGCTACCTCATTTATCCCGCTGATACCGCAGTCCACCGTGACCAAAAGCCGGGTACCTTCCTGCGCCAGGTTATGAACCGCTTCCGTGTTCAAACCGTAACCTTCACCCTTACGCTTAGGTATGTAAGTATTCACCCTGGCCCCTTGATCTTTTAAGAACAAATATAATAAAGAAGAAGCGGTAATCCCGTCTACATCATAATCTCCGTATACCGTAATAGGTTCTTGCCGCCTGATTGCCTCCAGGATTCTTTCGCCGGCCTTCTGCATATCTTTCATTAAAAGGGGTTCATGATAGACCTGAGGATTACCAAACAAAAACTGGCGCATTTCTTCCTCATCTTTAAGTCCGCGGTTAAGCAAGATTCCCGTTATAACCGGCGAAACCTGCAAAGCATTGGCTAAAGAAACGGCCAGGCCCATATCGTATTTTTTTAACTTCCAGATTTTATATCTAGGCATCATGTACGTCCATTCTCATAATAAACGATAAATGTTTTTATCTATCTATTTTACACTAAATCTGCCTTCTTGTGAAATTGTTTTTATGTATTTTCTTGAATTTAGTCAAAAAAAGCCGTTTTAAGAAATAAATATCTTAAAAACGGCTCTTTTTGCTCCGCCCAGCCGCACATTACTTTAAGAACCGGGCCAGGACCTTTAGCATAATCTTAAGGTCAATGGGTTTGGCAATATGTTCGTTCATGCCGGCGGCCAAAGCCTTAGACACGTCTTCGGTAAAAGCATCCGCAGTCATGGCGACAATAGGTATAGTGAGAGCAGCAGGATGCTTGCTGGCGCGAATAGCCTTTGCAGCTTCATAGCCGTTTAACACCGGCATCTGAATATCCATCAGGATTAAATCATAATACCCCGGTGCCGCAGCGCAGAACATCTCCACCCCTTTCTGACCGTTAACCGCACATTCCACAGTGGCTCCGTTCATCCTAAGCAGCTCGGAAGCAATTTCCCGGTTAATGGGATGGTCCTCCACCAAAAGCACACGCTTCCCCTGCATAAAGGACGCGGCATTCTCATCATCCCTACCTGTTTGCTTGCTAAATTCATCACCGGTAGACTGCTCTGTTTTTATGAAGTTCAAAGGCAGATCAAGCGTAAAGGTCGTGCCCCGGCCTAAGGTGCTTTGTACTGCAATTTTCCCGTTCATCAACTCCGTCAGGTTCTTAGCAATAGAAAGCCCTAAGCCGCTGCCGCCATACTTTTGAAAAGTGGTCAGAGTACCCTGCTCAAAGGGCCGGAAGATTCTTTGCTGAAACTCCTCTGACATCCCAATCCCCGTATCGGCTACCAAAAAGCGCAGATAGACCCTTTCCTCGTCCCGGCGCAACTGGCTGACGCTTAAATCAATCCTGCCGCCCTCGGGAGTGAACTTAACCGCATTAGAAAGCAGGTTAAGCAGTACCTGGTTCAACCTGACGCTGTCACCTACTAAGTTTTCTTCAATCTTATCTTTGACCTGTACTTCAAAGGTAAGTTTTTTATTTTTACATTGAGGAGAATACAAGCTGGTCAAACTGTCCAGCAGTTCCTGAAGACTAAAAGGTTGGTTGACAATCTTCAGCTTAGCATTCTCAATAGCCGACATGTCCAGGATATCGTTCACTATGTTTAAAAGCATGCGGGAAGACAAGGCGCTCTTTTCCAGATAGTCCTTCACCCGCTCTCTTTGCTCCAGATTCTTCAAAGCCAGGGTCGTCAACCCGATAATAGCATTTAAAGGGGTCCTAATCTCATGACTCATCCGGGAAAGGAACTGACTTTTGGCGCTGCTAGCTACCTGGGCCTGCGTAATGGCCTGGGACAGTTGAACGTTCTTCTGAGTCAAAACTTCAATGTTACGGCGTTTTTGATTCATGATATAGACCGCTGCCATAACTGCCAAAATCACAAAAATTATGAGGAAGGTAATCCCATTGCGATATTGATAGAGCGCATCTGAAAAAGTAAGCTCATACGGATGGTTAACCGTATATTTCAAATTAATATTATGAATCTGGTTAGCGTCCAGAGAATCAATCGTTTTATTCAAAACCGAAATCAGCAAGGGATTGGCCGTACGATTGGCCGCCAGCGAAAAATCTTCATCCATATAAAAATTCGTAGGCCAAATCTCTAAAGCTTCAAAACTAGGTTTTTGCAGCAAAGCGTTCACAATATGCAGATTCTGCATCATAATGTCAGCTTCACCCTTGATAACGGCCTCCATGCATTCCTGAGAATCTTTATAGTCCAAGATTTCGTAATTGGCAAAATTATCCGTTACATAATAACGGATACCCTTAGCGTCCGCCGGTAAAGCTATCTTATAGGCCTTACCCTCATGCAGATAATCATTCTTATGTCCTACGATGGCCATCCGCCCCTGATAATAAGGCGTAGTGATATAAATTTTCGGGTTGGAAAGACGGTCACTGTTATAAACGATCCCGCTAATAAGGTCATATTTCCCTTTAAAAAGCTCCTCTAAAGGCTGCCGCCCTACTTCAATGCCTTCCTCTTTAAATTTTAGGCCGGACTTAAGACTAATCAACTTTAAAATATCTAACGTAATACCGGTTATCTTATTTGATTCCGGCTCTATATAGGAAAAGGGAAAACGTTTACTAAAATGTCCTACCCTTAATTCCGGGCAAGAACTGATAAAAGCCAGTTCTTCCTTGGTAAACAGCGGCTGAAAGGTAGCCGCATCACGAGAGTAATATTTTTGCCGCAGCTTGGCATTAAGCTCCGGACTTTTATACATAATCTGGCCCAGCGCCTCGTTCACCTGGTCCAGCAAATTATCGGGCCGGTCTTTAACCGTGGCTATAAACACAGGATTAACCGCAAATACGGAAGCCATCTTATAAGCATCCGTGTGATAGGTACTGGAAGCTGCCGCTGCTTCTATCCGGCCTTCATCCAGCGCCTGAAATAAAGTTTCATTGTCTTTAAATACAACTTCTTTATACTTAAAGCCTTGTTTCTGCATAAATTCCTTCAGGGCCCCTTGTTGAAAAGTACCTTCCGTCACCCCGATGGTCAGGCCATTAATGGACTGCAGCGGCTGCACCTTTTGAGAGGGACTATGCTTCAGGTATAACAAACTGGCTTCCGCTTTCAGAGGATAAAGGGCATAATCATAAATCTGCGCCCGCTCCGGCGTATAGGTCAGATTACAAAACAAATCTATCCGGCCGTCCTTTAAAGCGGCCAGCAGCTCAGGCATGCTGCCCTTAACGTAACGATAGCGCCAGCCGGTATATTTAGACATTTCTTGCAGATAAACGACACCGTAACCGTCATATGTGCCATCCGCTTTTTGCTCGATAAAACCGGGATTAGTTGTATAGCCTACCGTGACTATCTTAGGTGCGGCATAGGATAAACTTCCCAGCAGGAGCTGACTGATAAAGCTCAGCAACCAAAAAATATTTCTTACTATTCTCATGGTAACACCACCTGTATCAAGGTCATCCTATCTGGCTAATCCCAGCGGAAGAAGTAAAATTAGGCCGCCGGCTCAGTGTAAAGATTTAAACCCCATTAAAGTCAGACCTAAGAACGAAACTGCGAACAGCACCATCTTCAGTTTTAAGATAATAAAAAAATAGTAACGGGTGGATAAATAGACACAATGAAACAAATAGCCTGTCGCTACCCCCAATAAGCTGGTCAGGCCCAGCACGATGATATTACCCATATTAAGAGTAACCCCGCCCAGGCCGAAGATTCCCAGCCACACTAACAAAATCAGACCAAATATATAGGGACGCCAGCGCAGAGCCACCTGAAAAGCGGGAATACCGTTAAATAAAATATTACCTCTCACCACCGGTCCGGTATAGATGGGCTTACCGCCTATTAATACCTGTTCCGCCTTCTGTTTAGCGAGTTCCACCGGTTTGGTTTTAATCTGAACATCAGCAGCTTCTGCCGGTTTAGTTTCATTCTGAACATCAGCAGCTTCTGCCAGTTTAGTTTCATTCTGTGCATCAGCAGCTTCTGCCGGTTTAGTTTCATTCTGTGCATCAGCAGCTTCTGCCAATTTAGTTTCATCCAGGGTGGTCAATATAAAACCTCCTCCTAAGTCTCCTTAGGAATTTTTTTCATAACGGTTAAAATTTTTATAAAGCTCGGACAGGTCTTCACTTATTCAATTTGTTATAGGCTTCCACCTTATCCGCCGTTAATTTAATATAAGTAGAACCATAAGCATAAGGACCAAGTTCATAGGGAGTAAAAATAATATTTATCGTACCGTCTCCCGTCAGGAAATAATCCTCCGGTACCCGTTTAACCGAATTTTTCCAGGTATAGTCCACCTTGCCTCCGCCTACACTGTACAAATTAGTCTGCGCTTCCTGTTCCAGTTGGACCGGGGTAACCTTTACAAAAAAGCTCAAGGGTAGTTTTTCCCCTGTATTTTTTAAATAGTTAAGACCATAAATAGTATGCATGCCGTGAGCCCCGCCGCTGAACCTGTAATCAGTAAAAGTCAGGGAAAGCAGGGTCTGGTCATCAAAGTAAACATGATAATCTGTAGCCCCGTTAACATATTGCATCCGGTCCGTAGACCCCGTGGATTTTTTATCAAGCGGTACACCGTTCTCCATCGCCTCGATAAAACGGGCCACATAAGAAGCAATGTCGTTATTGATAGCTTCTTGGGCGCTAGGATTATCAATGTAGACTACCGGATATTTGACCGTATATTTGTCCGTCCTGGCTTCAGATTGTTCCACCTTGGCCTGAGCGGAAACAACCCACAGTAAACACAATATGGTTAAGGCTAAAATCTTCTTCATTATTATAAACCACCTTTCTGTAAGAGAAAATTAATATGGTATAATGATAGGAGAAAAGTTTTTCTAAACTTAGCTACACTTTTTACGAAAATTTAACCGGACTCTAACCAGTCCCTCCGGGAGGTATCAACATGATTCGCAAACACTTACTTATCCACGGCACAGTTCAGGGAGTAGGCTTTCGTTTTCGGGCCCAGTACGCGGCCAGCCGCTTCGGCATTACAGGCTGGGCCCAGAATCTTTACGACGGCAGCGTAGAAATGGAAATACAAGGTGAGCCGGAAATGATCCGGCAAATGCTGGAACAAGTCCGCTACGGACATTTTATCCGTATAGAACATATCGAAGAAACCGACCTGCCCGTAATTAAGGAAAACTCCTTTACTATACGCTATTAAAACCTCAGGCGAAGAACCTTAATACCTTGGACAACGCCTGGCCATAAATATCCGCCTGATGCACCCTCTTTTCCTGTTTTTGGCGGACCAGCGCCAGCCGGTGCAACCATTCTGCCAATTTATACCAGTGCAAGACCCTGTTTTCCAGCCGATAATAATGCCAGAGATAAGCAGTCAGTAAAAAGAAAAAAATTAGTAAAAAGGGCCACACTTCCAGGTACCAATGGGTATAACAACCCATTCCGACCGTAAATAATAACAGCAAGCCGGTCGCTATGGTAATCAGAAGATGGATCAGCCGCTCATGCTGCAGCCAGGCCAGTTTTTGCAGATGCCACTGATACAGCTGCTGGGGACTTTCCCCGGCTGCCAACCTTTCTCGCAGATAAAGTTCGTGATCCTGACAGGATTTTATTATCCCGCCTTTAAATAATCCCAAATTAAACTTCATGATAAGCACCTCAAATCTCTTTGAGTTAAAATACCTTACTAACCATATTATATCATAAATAATTATACCATAAATAAATTTAAGAAAAAGCCTTTCTCCCGGATAAGTTGAGAGAAAGGCTAAAATATCTTTCTGAAATTATGCTTTTTTATTAAATACCGATTTATGAATTAGCTTTATTCCTGAACACCAGGGATTTTGGGGAGCTGGGCAAAACCTTTTTCCAGATCTGCATCAGTCGGGATATAATCCGTCATGGTTCCGTTCTGGAAGGAGTCATAGGCCATCATATCAAAATAACCGGTACCGGTCAGACCAAATAAAATAGTTCCGGCCTCGCCTTTTTCCTTGAACTTCTTCGCTTCTTCAATAGCAGCATAAATCGCATGTGCCGATTCCGGCGCAGGCAGGATGCTCTCCAGTTTGGCAAACTCTACGGCTGCTTCAAAGACCTTGGTCTGCTCTACCGAAACAGCTTCCAAATACTTGTCATGGTACAGTTTGGACAGAATAGGCGACATACCGTGATAGCGCAGGCCGCCGGCGTGAATCGGAGACGGGGTAAATGTACAACCCAGGGTATACATCTTAGCCATGGGGGTAATCTTACCCGTATCGCAGAAATCATAAACATATCTGCCCCGGGTCAGGGAAGGACAGGAAGCAGGCTCTACTGCCAAGAGACGAGGGTTGGCCCTGCCTGTAATCTTATCCCTGGCAAAAGGAGCAATCAGACCACCTAAGTTAGAGCCACCGCCGGCGCATCCAACAACCACGTCCGGATATTCGACCAGGATTTCCATGGCCTTGGCGCTTTCTAAGCCGATAATGGACTGATGAAGCAAGACCTGGTTCAAAACAGAACCCAGGACGTATTTAACGTTATCCGAAGTTACCGCCCGTTCTACGGCTTCCGAAATAGCGCAGCCTAAACTGCCTGGATTATCCGGGGTCTCGGCTAAGATTTTCCGGCCGGCGTTAGTAGTATTACTGGGACTGGCAATCACTTCCGCGCCAAAGGTATGCATGATATATTTGCGGAAAGGTTTCTGATTATAAGAAGCTTTTACCATGAAGACCGTCAAAGGCAGGCCGAAGAAAGCGCAGGCCTCCGCCAGGGCAGTGCCCCACTGACCGGCGCCCGTCTCGGTAGTTACACCTTTCAAGCCCTGTTCCTTGGCATAATAAGCCTGAGCGATGGCAGAATTTAACTTATGGCTGCCGGAAGTATTGTTGCCTTCAAACTTATAATAAATTTTGGCCGGGGTGTCTAAAGCTTTTTCCAGGTTATAAGCCCGGCATAAAGGCGAGGGACGATAATTCTTATATAAGTCCAGCACCTGCTCGGGAATATCGATATAGCGGGTAGTATTATCCAGTTCCTGATGAGCCAGCTTTTTACAAAAGACCGGATACAGGTCCTCTTCTTTCACCGGTTTTCCCGTGGCCGGGTTAATCATCGGATCCGGAAGTTCTTTCATATCAGCCCTTAAATTGTACCATTGGGTCGGCATCTGATCTTCGGTTAAATATAGTCTGTGGGGAATCTTGTTGGTCATAGTCATTGCCTCCTAAAATATTTTCTTTTACTTCATTAAATGTACAGTATGTAAATGAAATTTGTACCTTAATTAAGAACGGCTTCATTTAAAACAGTTCAATCTCCTTATAAGCGTCATTTAGGCTGCCGCTTAAACAATAAAAAAAGCTCTTGTCTCCTCTGAGACAAAAGCCTGAACTTTTGCGGTACCACTCAAATTAGCGCTTACGCACCCACTTCGCTCCGTATACACTAAGATATACGCTTCCTTGTTAACGGGTAAAGCTCCCGTCGGGTACTACTCTCTGAGATTTCGTCCCGCCCTCCGAAGGCCATTAGGCCCGGTATTCCCTGTCACCATCCCACCGCCGGCAACTCTCTTAAAAGGAACTCTCCGCGCTTACTCTTCTTCATCACAGGTTTAATTATTAACTTTGGTTATTATTTTATAGCAGATAATTAATTTGTCAAGGAAATTAGTTAAATTTTCTTATTTAGTCTCTCCAATTTTTCATAACTGTAATACTTATTACATATTTAAGCGAATATAACCTTTAAAGGATAAATTTTTACCCGTCCTTTAAAATTTCTTTCCCTTTTTTAGAACAAATATTGTATAATAAATTTATCAACTAACCGGAGGTGCCATCTATGTCTGCTTTGTTTAGTCACATTATTAAATCTATCTTATTAACCTGTTGTTTAACCTTAACTTTAGCGTTACCAGTTTGGGCTCACACTATGCCGGTATCGGAAATAGACCTGAACGGCATTTCGCCTAAGGCTACCTTAAGTTTCGTCAGACAGATTTACGGAGAACCATCTGCCAAAGAATCTTTTACCAAAGGCGAAGTACGCAGTATCAGGTACCATTACGGCCCGCTCCTGGAGATAACCGGCAGCACTACCCTTGAAGACAATCTATCGGAGGATGAACTTGCAGTTGCAGGTTTTAGATGTAAGGCCAACAATTTTTCTACCCCCAGAGGCTTCAGAGTTGACCAGCCCATTAGCAAGGTCATTTCTTTATTCGGAGAAGGAGAAAGGTTTACCTCCAAGAACACCAGCGGGCAGGAAGAAACCAGCTATTTATACATGTTTCCTGGAGACCGGGGTGACATTTTGATTTTTTATACGGACAGGGCCGGTTTCATCACCGAAATTACTTACCGGAGCAACCTGACTCGGTAATAAGGTCAGGAAATACCCTCGTCTGTATCCTGGGCCGTTTTTTAACTTAAATGTCTCTTCATTTTAACCTTTATTCTTAACCCAGCTTTAATTGGCCTACTTACAGGCCGCAAAAATAAATGAAAGAGGTGTAGTTATGCGTAGAACACTATTTACCCTGGTCCTGGCCCTGAGCATGTTGTTAAACACTGCCTGGGCAGCTGATTTTTCCCGTCTGGTCATCCTGCACTCCAATGATACCCATGGTTATGATCAAAGAGCTGATGGCATTAACGGCATGGCCACCATCGCTGCCCTGAAGAAAGATTTGCAGGCCAAAGGCTATGACGTCCTGCTGTTTGACGCTGGTGATGCTACTCAGGATAATAATCTGGTCAACTTCAGTCAGGGCAAATCCGCCATCGCTTTTATGAATGCTGCTGGATACGATGCCATGACTTTGGGCAACCATGAATTTGATTATGGTCAGGATGTAACCTTGAAGAGGGTCAAGGAAGCGAAGTTTCCGGTACTGTCCGCCAATATCATCGTGGAAGCTACCGGCAAGCCTTTCTTAAAGAAAACTGATACCATCATCAAAAAGGGGGCTTTAAAAATTGGTGTGTTTGGTTTAACCACGCCGGAAACCAAGGTTACGACTAATCCTAAAAATATTTACGGACTCAATTTCTTAGGTAAGGACCAAATTTTTACCACGGCCCAAAATGAGGTTAACAAACTTAAAGCGGCTGGCTGCGATTTAATTGTCTGCCTGGGACATCTGGGCAGCGAAGATGCCAATATGGGACACCGGTCCGACGATGTATTGCAAAATGTTAAAGGCATCGACATTTTCATCGACGGCCACGACCACAATAAGAAAAATTTAAGAATTGGCAACACTCTATTAGTAGAAACCGGCAGCTATACGAAAAATATTGGTTTTATCAAACATGACGGTCAAAACTGGAAAGAAGAACTGATGCCCTACGGTCAATTTAAGCAGGAGGATCCACAGGTCAAACAATTGATCGACCAGGCGGCCGCTGAAGTAACCAAGCACATGTCGTTGAAAGTAGGTACCACCGATATACTCCTGAACGGCAACCGCAATCCTGGAATCCGTACCATGGAAACCAATCTGGGCGATTTATGCGCCGATGCTTTCTTATGGCAGGCCCGGATGGCCAACGTTTTGAGTAAAGGCACCGTGGATGGGGCCATCCTCAACGGCGGCGGCATCCGAAACTCCATTAATCCCGGTGCTATCACCATTGGTTCCATCAGCAGTATCCTGCCCTATAATAATCAGGTCTATATCATGAATATTAACGGTGCTACCCTTTTGGAGATACTGGAAGCGGCCACCAGCTCCATTCCCGAAGCGATTGGAGCCTTCCCCCAGGTAGCAGGTATCAAATATGTCATTAATACGGCTATTCCTTACACTAATGGTAAGCAGTACCCTCATTCTACTTATTTTGCGCCGGCTAAGCCCGGCAGCCGGGTTGAGATTCTGGAAGTTAACGGCAAACCCTTTGAACTTTCAGGCCAATATACTATCGCCAGTTATGAATTTCTCTGCCGGGGCGGTGACGCTTACGGTGCCCTGTTAACGCCCGGTGCAGCCCATATCCACTCCATCGGTTATATCGATACTGCAGCTTTAATCAACTACATCAAGGAAGAATTGCACGGAGTAGTTGGTCCAGCCTATGCTCAACCCCAGGGACGGGTCGTTATTAAGTAGACCTGGAAGAAAATAAAACCATCTTTTTAAGATTAGGGCGGCTGCCAGAAGATAGCTGCCCTAATCATTAAAATAACTAAGAAACTATTTAACTTCAGGGGGAGGTCTGTTATGTATTTAAAAAAGGAAAAGCTGATTTGGGTTTGTCAAAGTGGCGAAAAGCCGGTTTTCATGATACCCAGGATGGCCAACCGGCATGGTCTGATTGCCGGAGCAACCGGGACCGGTAAAACCGTAACTTTAAAAGTATTAGCCGAAGCTTTTAGTGATATGGGCGTACCCGTATTTTTAGCCGATATTAAGGGCGATGTCTCTGGCATGTGCCTGCCGGGTCAGACTAGTGACGGCTTTCAAAAGCGTTTGACCAAGCTGGGACTTAAAGACTTTTCGTTCAGCAGTTATCCGGTACGTTTCTTTGATGTGTTTGGTAAAAAGGGCCATCCGGTCAGGGCTACCATTTCAGAGATGGGGCCGGATTTGATCAGCCGTCTTTTAGAGCTTAATGATACCCAGAGCGGTGTCATGCAGATTGTCTTTAAGATTGCCGACGACCATGGTCTGCTGCTCTTGGATTTTAAAGATTTAAGGTCCATGGTCCAATACGTAGGGGAAAATGCAGCGCAGTTTAGAACCCAGTACGGCAACGTTAGTTCCCAAAGCGTGGGTGCCATCCAAAGAGGCCTCTTGCGACTGGAGCAACAGGGAGGCAGCCAGTTTTTCGGTGAGCCGGCCCTGGATATCAGAGACTGGATGGCGCAGGATGAACAAGGCAGGGGCATGATTAACCTGCTGCACTGTGTGGAGCTGTTCCAGAACCCTTTACTCTATTCCAGCTTTCTCCTGTGGATGTTGTCCCAACTTTACGATCTGCTACCGGAAGTCGGCGATTTGGAAAAGCCCAAAATTGTCTTCTTCTTTGATGAAGCTCACTTGATTTTCAAGGATGCCCCTAAAACTTTGATTGATAAGGTAGAACAAATAGTCCGCCTCATCCGCTCCAAAGGAGTAGGTATTTATTTCGTAACCCAGCTGCCCTCCGATATTCCGGATCAGGTACTGGGCCAGTTAGGCAATAAGTTTCAGCATGCTCTGCGGGCTTACACCCCCAAAGATCAAAAGGGACTCAAGGCGGCGGCCCAATCCTTCCGGAGTAATCCCAAGTTGAACACGGAAAAAGTTTTAAGCGAACTTGGTACCGGCGAGGTTTTAGTTTCCGTCCTGGACAGCGACGGCATTCCAACCATGGCGGAACGTGCCTTCGTTTTGCCCCCCCGCTCCTTCCTGGGCGTGGTTGATGAAACAGTCAGAGCACAAATGATTTCCCAAAGTCCTCTGGCGGAGAAATACCAGACCCCGGTAGACCGGGAAAGTGCTTACGAACTGCTCTTACAAAGAGCTGAGGCCGGTAGCAGCGAGTCTGAGGGAAATGTCTCTAAGCAGGAAAACAGCTTGTCCTCTGACAGCCGCAGGCCCAGAGAGTCTAAGCCGGTTAAAGAGAAGCCTTCAGAGATGGATAAACTGATTAATACCGCTATCAACACCGTAGGCCGGGATGTGGTACGCACCCTGTCCCACCAGCTGGTACGCAGCATCTTCGGTTTTAAGAGATAATAAATAAGCTCCAGATTTTAGTCTTAGCAGAATACCCTGCCTGGACTGAAGTCCGGAGCTTTAATATTTTTAACTTTTAAAATTAGAGGTTATGCGTTCTAATTTTTTAGCTTAAATGTTTAACATTGGCGGCCTAATTCATAAGCTTCCTGCATGGCCGGCATTTTTTTTATTTCGCCCACCTGCCAGACACCGGTACCATAAACAATACCCTTTTCCCGCCCGTCCTCCAGGCAATCGGCCACGAAACCACGGAAGCAGTCCAGAGCTTTCTCCATGCTTTCATGATTAGGGTCAGCTGCGGTCACAATATAATAAAAATCTTTATTCTTCATCTCGGTATAGCAAGGAACGCAGCGATCGATAAAGGTCTTCATCTGTCCGTCAATGGTATAAAAGTACACCGGTGAAGCCAGCACGATTACTTCTGCCGCCAGCATCTTCTCAAGTAGCGGTGCCATGTCATCTTTAAGCACGCACTTATGAGTCTGATTGCAAACGCCGCAACCGGTGCAGTAATTAATCTTCTGCCCGCCTAAAAAAATCTTTTCTACCTGATGACCTGCTTCCTCCGCCCCTTTAATGAACTGATCACACAAAGTGTCAGAGTTGCCGCCCTTCCTGGGGCTGCCGGAAATAACTAAAACTCTTTTCATGACTACTTCCTACCTTTCTCAGCCATAGCTTCTTCTCATATTTAAAGCACGATATAACCGTTTTTTTAGCCAGTCCCATGTTAGTCTTCCATCCGTCCTACGATAAACAAAGTTCCTGTTCCGGTGGCAATCAGTTCCTGATTCTCATTGCGTACCTCGCAGTTAGCCACCATGGTAGAATGACCTGCGTGGACTATCTTGGCCCTGGCAATGGCTCTTTCCCCCACCGAAACGCTGTGGATAAAGCTCAGGTTAAGATTCATGGTCACGATCCGGCTTCCCAGGCTGGCTGCCGCTACCCCCATCGCTGTATCCACCAGGGTAGCCAAAACACCGCCATGGGCAAAATGGTACAGATTGGTATGCTGAGTCAGTACATCTATGTGTAAAATTGCTTCCCCGTCTTCCGACCGGTCAAATCCCATATTACACGCTTCTACAAAGTGGTTGTTCTCATAAAATTTTTTTAATTTTTCCGTAGTTACCATTACGGCACGGCCTCTCTTCCCGGTAGACCACCTACCTTGGCCTGCTTACAGGGCCATAGTTATTATTATATCACAATCTGGAAGAAAAGCCATAGGTTAGGTTGCCTCCTAATCTATGGCCGTTGTTTTTTTACAGACAGCTTTGCCGTTTATTAAGATAATGAGAACCGGTCCATTTATCTTTGTCTGTTACTTGCTGAGCTATTATTTTTTACCCTGAGCCGCTAACACTTCGTTAACGCAGCGCAGAGCATTTAAAGAACGGGGAAACCCTATATAAGGTACACACTGAGTTACAGCCGCCACGATGGTTTCCGGGCTGTTTCCCACGCTCAAATTAGCGGCGATATGAGCCTTAAGCTGGGGCTCACAGCCTCCCAACGCAGCAATAGCTGCCATGGTCAGCATTTCCCGCATCTTCAAATCCAGCGACTTACGGGTATAAGTATCGCCAAAACAATAACCTGACAGATAATGCTGGATATGGAGCTGCCCTTCCGGCGCCTTAACATACATACTGTCAATGCCGGGACCAAAGATAGCCTTCTGCACCGCCAGACCCTTCTCTAAACGATCTGCTTCCGTGACCGTGGCTTGATCCTCCAACGGCAATTTAATGCCCTTTTGCTTGAAAACTTCGTTGGTTGCCTTTAAGGCATCCAACGCCTTGGGAAAGCCGATATAAGGCGCTACCTGATAAACGGCCTCCTTAATTTCCACCGGGGTAACCCCTATTTTTAAGGCCCCACGTACATTCATAGACAATAAATCCTTATTACCCTGAGTTTCCAGGATGGCAATAGTCAAAAGAGCCCTCTCCCTGGCGGAAAGGTTTCCCTGCTCCGCTACCTCACCGTAGGTAAACCGTTTCATAGTATGGGCAAAACCTGGGTCGGTACGAGCAATAGCCAGCTCCTCCCTACCGAAGGATTTCTGATAATTTGCTTCCGCCTTCTCCACCCGGTGCAGCATGGTTTCCGACGGCTGCTGTGCCTTAGTCAGGTTACGACCAGCCGGAGCTGCATCGGCGCTGCCGCCTACCACAAACAAACCTGCACAAAATAAAGCTGACATCTTGAGCATTGCCGCCAGTTTAAGCAGTTTCATAAATTTCTCCTCCATTTATTAATATTTTTAGTTGAACGGTAATAAACCTAAAGGTTTAACTTTAACCTTTAGCCTGCTCTAACTATAAAGCTGAACGCCTCAAATGTCTAATACTTACAATTTATTAAAAGGTATGCCTAAAAGGTATGGCTTTAGTTAAGATAATCTACCAGCTTGCCAAACTCATATCCCTGGGAGCGCAGTTGTGCTACTACCGCCTTAACACCCGCACAAGTAGAGCTCTGAGGCTGATTCATATGGTAAATGATGATTGAACCAGGTTTTACAGCTTGAGCCGCCTTAATTATCCGGTCCCGCGAATAAGTTGCCCCGGCATCGCCTAAGATGTCAAAACCGCATAGAGTATAGCCCAAAGCCTGAGCAATTTGCGCGGACACCTCATCATAATAAGCCGTACCGGAACGGAATAAACGAGGACGAATTCCGGTCAGGGCCTTTATTTTGGCATCATTACCCATAATTTCCTGATAAACGGCGGCTACAGAATCCGTACCGGAAATCTTATAAATACTCTTGCCATTCACGCTAAGTGGACAATGTTTAGTGCCATGATTTTGGATAGAAAATAATTGATCTGCGGCTAACTGCCGAAAGATTTCCGGATTAGCCTCTATCCAGCGGCTGTTTAAAAATAAGGTAGCCTTAACCTGATTACTCCTCAAAAAATCTAACAAAGGACGGTCATATTGGTTGCCGCCGCGTCCACCACAGGCATCAAAGGTTAAAAAGACTATTTTTTTCTCCGTTTTAATTCGCTTTAGCACTCCCGGAACATCTTCGCTCCAGAGCTTTGGTATTCGGTTTTGATATTTGGCCTTTACTTCAGACAAGGCAGGTACCGGAGGTACAACTGGAACCGCAGCTGCTGATGGAGCAACATTCATCTGAGCCGCCGTTGCTACAGCCGGCGCAGGCTTAGCTGAGCTCAGCTTCTCGCTTATCCCGGTAAACAAAGAGGCCACTGCACCTAACAGCACGATCAACACCAAAAGTTTTTGGAACCGTTCCTGGTCAATACGTTTAAACCAGTATTGCCCCAGCCGGTCGCCTATGATTAAGCCAGGCAGCATATAAAGGATATTGTGCCAGTCCCCGATTTCATGGATGGTGCCGGTAAAAACGCTGCCCAGCATCATCAAGATGGAACCGCTGGCAAAAATCCAGGTCAAATTGGCCCGCATAGAAACCTTTGGCATCTCTTCATTAGCAAACCAGACTGCCAAAGGGGGACCGCCCACACTAGTACAGCCTGTAAAAAAGCCCGATAATATCCCCGCCCAAAACCGGCCCCAACGCAAATTCCGCACCGGCAGCTTTATTTTCTTACCCATCAGGTAGACGGCTACCAGTAATACACCGCCCAAAAACAGGTTTAAATCTGAACTGCTGATTATCATCAAGACATAGCTGCCCGGCACTACTCCCAGGATTACTCCCGCAATGGTCCATTCCAAAACCGGCCATTCAAAATCGTGCCTGGTACGCCAAATCATAATTATCTTCAGCAGTAAGCTGGAAACGGCAATATACAGGATGGAAGCCTTAGGCCCTAGTAATAAGGACAAGATAGGTACTGCGATAATGGCAAAACCAAACCCGGTGACTACATTAAAAAAAGTAGCCACTATAAAAGTTAGATTGATAGATACCAAAGCCAGCAAGGACATAACGATTAACAATCTCCCCTTATCCCACTATAAATTTTCTGTGTCTCCCTTATTTATCTCAGCCTCATCACTTTAAAGCCCGGGCCAAATACCCTCCCGCCGCTTTGAGACGAGCCGCCGCCTCTGCCTCAGGTACTCCCAGGACTACCACTACAATGGCCTCTTTTGCCCGGCCCTGGGTCTTAGCCAATGCGGCCTGAGCCGCCGCCCGGTTGCATCCGGTGACTTCCATCACAATACGGCAGGCCCGCTCCTGCAATTTCATATTAGAAGCTTTCACGTCTACCATCAGATTGCCATAAACCTTGCCCAGTTTAATCATGGCTCCGGTAGAAAGCATATTGAGAATCAATTTTTGCGCCGTGCCCGCCTTCATGCGGGTAGAACCGGTAACGACCTCCGGCCCTGGCAGCACGCATAAATTTATTTGAGTTAAACTTGCCACTGGTGCGTTCGTAGAACAGCAGACAGAAATCGTTGCTGCACCCTGAGAGGCAGCATACTGCAGCGCCCCCACCACATAAGGCGTCCGCCCGGAAGCTGTCAAGCCTACCACCACATCCTGAGATGTCAGATGTCTGGCTTCCAAATCCTCCCGGCCCAGTTTATCTGAGTCTTCGGCTCCTTCTTTGGCTTTAAAAATGGCCTCATAACCACCGGCAATCAGCCCCTGTATCAGCTCTGGATCCGTACTGTAGGTCGGCGGACACTCTACCGCGTCTAAAATTCCCAGCCGCCCGGAGGTACCGGAACCTAAATAGAATAAACGCCCGCCCCGGCGCAAACGTTCGGCAATTAAATCTACCGCCGCCGCAATCTGAGGCAGAATTTGCCCCACTGCCGCCGCCACCTTTTGATCTTCCCCATTGATAATCTGCATCATCTCCAGAGTAGAAACTCTGTCTATGCGGCGGCTGTACGCATTACGCCGCTCTGTCTCAAGCTGCTCCAGTTCAATCATGGTAAATTTCCTTTCTGAATTGCCGCTCCCTGTCAATACTAACGGCAGCAAGCAATGCCAAGCTCAGCCCGACTCTCCTTGTCAGCCCTAATTCTTATCCGCAGCCAGCTTTAGAAGCTCTTCGACTTTAATTTCATCCAGATGTTCCACGACACGGTCTGCCCTGGTCAAGTCCTGCCGGCCGGAAGTAAGATTACGGTAAGCGATACAATACATCCCCGCCGCCTTAGCCGCCGCTATGCCGGAGGTTGCATCTTCCAGTACTATACACTCCTCAGGCTTAACCTGCAGTTTCTTAGCGGCTAATAAATAAATAGCCGGATCAGGTTTACTTTTAGGCAGCTGCGAGCCGGCCAGAATAACCTGAAAATAAGCTTTAATACCAAACCTGGTTAAAACCGTCTCAATAATTTTCGGCGTCGAGGAAGAACCTAACGCAATCAGGTACCCCGCCCCTTTTAAACGGGCCAGCAGGTCCTTGACCCCGTCAATAGGCTGAATGCTGGCATCACCTGCTAAGATGTCCAAATAAAGTTCATGCTTCAGATCCGTCATTTCCCTTGCGGTCACGTCTGGCAAAGGATGCTGTCCTAAGAACTCCGTATAAAAATCCAAAGCAGTACGTCCCACATACCGCACCAGTTCTTTTTCATCACAGCTCAGGCCAAATTGCCTTAAAGCCTCCAGCTTAGCCTTTGCGTGCAGCGGTTCGCTATTAATAATAACTCCATCCATATCAAAAATAAAAGCTTTTTTCATCCTCATATTTTAACTCCTGCTAAAACCTGTTATAATAATAATAAACGCTTAACTTTTATTATGGCACGAAATAGGGTAAAAAACAACCTCAGCTTTCTTTACCCTGGAAAGGTAAACTTAATGGATAATCAGGAACTAGCACAAGAAATTCTTAAATTAACAGGGCCGGCAGATAATATTATCAGCGCAACCAGCTGCATGACCCGCCTGCGTCTGGTAGTTAAGAAGGAACATTTTACTAAAGAGGAACTAGCTAAACTACCGCAAATCAACGGGGTCCTCAAGTCTGGCGATGAGTGGCACCTGGTCCTGGGACCGGGTAAAGCCACCCACGTAGCTGCGGCTTTTAATAATTTGCTAAAACAGGCTGAGCCTGTCTCCACTGAAACCAAAGACAGTGACACCACAGCTGCGGGTATCCCCTTATCTGAACCTGAGCCTGCCGTTCCCCCTAAAAACCCTACCGACTTTAAAACTTTAGTGCAAAATGCGGAAATTGGCGATGGTGAGGCTCTCCACGCCGCCATCCGGCAGAAAAACGCTACGTACGGCAAACTGCTTTTGAAAAAAATTGCCCATATTTTTACCCCTATTATCCCGGCCTTCATCGGCTGCGGTTTAATTACCGGTCTTTTAAATATCTTCATCAAGCTAAATCCGGATTTAGCCGCCCTGCCCGTGCTTAAACTACTGGGAGTAGCCGGCAATGCCGTTTTCTGGAGTTTAAACATCCTGGTAGGCGTTAATGCCGCCAGAGAATTTGGCGGCTCGCCCATGCTGGGCGGGGTAATGGCGGCTGTTATCACTCACCCGGCCTTAAGCGGCATCACCATCTTTGGCGACAAGCTGGTTCCAGGACGCGGAGGCATCATCGCCGTACTTTTAGTCGTACTTTTTGCCTCATTTCTGGAACAAAAGCTCCATAAAATAATCCCGGAAACCATGGATTTGTTTATAACACCGCTGTTAGTCGTCATTATCTCCACTTTCGTGGCTACCGGCATCTGCCAGCCAGTGGGCAGCTGGTTGTCCAATCTTATCGGCGGCGCAGCCACCGGGGCCATAAAACAGGGAGGAGCCTTAACCGGCTTTATTCTGGGCGGTGCCTGGCTGCCTATGGTCATGCTGGGCATCCACCAGGGCATGACTCCTATCCACGCTGATCTGTTAGCTACCTACGGTACCAATATTCTCCTGCCCATTTTGGCCATGGCCGGCTGCGGACAGGTAGGCGCAACCTTAGCAGTTTATGTTAAAACTAAAAATTCCCAGTTGCGTAAGACGATTGCCTCGGCACTGCCGGTTGGCATCATGGGCATTGGCGAACCTTTAATTTACGGCGTAACCCTGCCTTTAGGCAAGCCTTTCTTAGGTGCCTGCCTGGGCGGTGCCTGCGGCGGGGCACTGCAAGCTTCCTTTGCGGTTGGAGCTACGACCATGGGTCTTTCCGGCCTGCCGCTAGCGGCCAGCACTGACCCTGTTTCCAGCTACCTGCTGGGAGTTATCACCGCTTATGTAACCGGTTTTATCGCCACCTGGATCATTGGCTTTGACGATCCACCAAAGGAATAAATTTTTTCAACCCCTTATTCGTAATAACAAGAGGAGGCATTTTATGCAAATCGGTATTTCACTTTACCCCGGCCTGGAAAATACCTTGGAAGAGAACCTTAATCTGCTTTCCCAGGCGGCCTCTTTCGGCATCACCAGAATCTTTACCTCGCTGCAGATTCCGGAAAGTAACCCGGACGAACTAAAACAGCAACTGCCGCTCCTGTTAAACACTGCCAGGAAACTGCAGCTGGACGTTACAGCAGACATATCCCCTCAAACTAGTCAGCTTCTGGGACTAAAAGAACTGACACCCTCAGCTTTGTTTAAATCCGGCATCACCACCGTCCGTTTCGACTCTGGTTACGACCCGGAACAAATAGCTGAATTCAGCCAGGTTATGAGAGTACAATTGAACGCTTCGACCGTTACCGCCGACCAGTTAGAAGAATTAAGAGTATATCAGGTCAATTTTCATCATCTGGAGGCCTTACATAATTATTATCCCCGCCCCCATACCGGTCTGTCGGAGAAATATTTACTGGCGCAAAACCAGCTTTTACAACGCGCCGGCCTCACAGTGGGAGCTTTTATTGCCTGCGCTGCCGTCAAAAGCCGGCGCGGTCCCCTCAAAGAAGGTCTGCCTACCCTGGAAGACGACCGGCATCTGCCGGTAGGATTAGCTGCCAGACACCTGGCCGCCTTAGGCTTGGATAATATTTATTTAGGCGACAGCCGCCCTGTGGAGAAGGAACTGCGTCAGTTGGCCAGCCTGACCAACCAAACGGTTCTGCTCAAAGCTGAGCTCTGCAGTAGAGATCCGCAAGTCAAAGCTCTGCTGGGTCATACCTTTACCGCCCGCAAAGACCAGGCCCGGGATGCCATCCGGGCCCAGGAAAGTCGTCTTTTGCTGAACGGTTGTACTATTGAGCCGGACAGCTCCGTCAACTGGGAAAAACAGCCGGGCGATATCACCCTGGATAACCAGAAATATTTACGTTACATGGGAGAACTGCAAATCCTTACCTCTGAACAGGAAGCCGATGAAAGAACCAACGTCATCGCCCGCATCCCGGAAGAAGAACTTTTTCTTTTAAAATATATCACGCCCGGACACAAATTTGCTTTTCTCCTAAGAGAATAATACAAACCCCAGCCGAAAGCTTTCTAAGCTGTACTTTAAATTAGTTGAATCAGCTTTGAATCCAGAGCTGAAACCAAAGGTTCCCGTCTTACATGTAACTTGCGTACGTATAAGATGTCAAAAAGCAGGAGCTCTTGCTCCTGCTTTTGGTTTAATACAACCCCAGGCTGCATAAATTTTTAGTGGAGAAAACGTTTACCTCAGCAGCCTTTTCCTGTTCCACCGCCCTTAAAAGCACAACCTTTTATCTTGGCAGGCCTTCCCTGGTCACCATCTCGTCCAGAATTCCAGCGGCCGTGGTCAGGATAAAATTAATATCGCATTTCCCGTTGCCAGCCGGCGAAGGATATTTCGCCTTTAAATCTTTGCACTCCCAGGTTCCTAACTGAGCCTTAAATTTTTGGGCAAATTCCTGATTCAGCTCTTTATCTCTGGTACTCTCATGGTTTTTCTCCTTGACGTACAGATGAGCCAGGACCATAAACGATGCGCTCATAGCACCGCACACCGCTCCCAGACCCATCCCGCCGCAAAAAGCGGCTGATAACTTAAGTGCTTCCGGCGGCATATGCAGCTGGTAGGCTTCATTAGCACCGTAAAGCAGCTTTTCACTGCAGCAGTAATTCTGTTCCTTGCCGTAACCTGACGCTATTAATTCTTTAAGCATACCTTTCTCTCCTTTAACATTTTATGTAATGCTTTCTTGTTTTTATTATACCAATTGCTCAATGCCGGCACAAGTAAAAACAGTGAAAATAAAGGAAATTAAGTTGACGTCCAGACCCGCCTGGTTTAAGATGTAAATAGTCAGGTTAGTTCTTTTTAACTATTTAACACCGGTTATGAATTGCTTAAGCAACGCAAAACATGAGAAATGAGGTGTTTTTTGATGAAAAAACGGCTTTACCTTATCCTTTCCCTTATCTTTGCACTTATCTTAACCTTTGGCTTGACCATTTCCGTCCTGGCCGCTCCAAATCTGCCCGAGTCCCAGCCCAAAAGTTTTTATGCCCAGGACAATGCCGGAGTACTTCAAAGCAGTACTAAGGATTATATCAATAAACTGGGCCGGGAGCTGCGGGACAAGACCAAGGCCCAGGTGGTAGTAGTAACCGTGGATACTTTGGATGGCTTCCCCGTCGCCGAATATGGCAACGCCTTATTTCGCAAATATAAATTGGGCGATGCCGAGCTAAATAACGGTTGTCTCCTGCTAGTCGCTGTTAAAGACCACAAGCTGCGCATCGAAGTAGGTTACGGACTAGAGGGCGCCCTGCCGGATGGTTATACCGGTACCGTCCGGGATCAGTATCTAACCCCGGCTTTTAAAAAGAATGATTTTGACAAAGGTATCTCCGATGGCTACACCGAACTGGTCAAAAAAGTGGCGGCAGAGTACAAGGTCAACCTGACCACGGTTCCCTCTGCACCTCAGACCAACGAACAAAAATCCTCCGGTTCTGATTCCACGGAATTTGACTCAAGCGTAGCCTTAGGTCTAATCCTGATATTTGGCGTTATTTTTCTGGCCTACTGGTTTATGATGAAAATTATCCGCTGGCTGGTCAACCTGCTTACCAGCGGTTGCTGCGGCGGCGGCAGCGATGATGGTTACAGCAGTTACGGTGGTTCGGACTACGACAGCGGTGACTCCGGCGGCGGCGGTTCTTCCGGCGGCGGCGGCAGCGACGGTGGCTGGTAAGTTAGCGGCTAAGTACAAGTTCCAGGTGCAAGTTCCAAATACTAAGTTCTTAGTACAAGTTCGAAATATCACATAGTTAGTAAACGACCTAAGGTCAGCCTGGTAAATTTAATTTAAGGAGACTTCAAGATGAAAATTATGGTATGCGGCGTAGGCGGGGTCGGCAATTATCTGGCCTACCTCTTATGCGCCAACAATAAAACCGGTAATATGATTACCCTGGTCGCCCGGGGAAAACGAAAAGAGGCCCTGGAGAAAAACGGTCTGGTCATCCACAGCGAACTTTTAGGTGAGCAAACGGTCCGTCCCGATGCCATTATCCAGACTCCCGCCCCAGCCGGCGAACAAGATATTATCTTTATCTGCGTTAAGAACTATTCCCTGCCCTCAGCCCTCTCCTCCTTAGGTCCTTGTCTAAGCGCTCAAACTATCGTCGTCCCCATCCTTAACGGTATCGACCACTATCAGGTTACCAAAGCTTTTCTGAACCGGGGCCGGATTCTTAACTCTTTAATTTATATTTACGGCTCGGTTAATGCCGATTATTCCTCCAACCAGGCGGGCCATAAAGTTTTATTGTATCTGGGCAGTCCTGAAAAGGAAGCTTTAGCTACGGTCCAGTCGCTCTTAAGCTGCCCCGGAATTACCTGCAGCGCAACCGAAGCCATCGAAACCGAACTCTGGAAAAAATACATCGCTAACTGCGGTTTTAATGTGATCACCGCTTACTATCGCTGCGACGTGCAGGGAATCAAAGACAAACCGTCGCGGCTGCAGGAATATAAAGAGCTGCTGAAGGAAGCCTATCAGACCGGTCTGGCTGCCGGGATTGATCTTCCGGAGCACTGGCCGGAAACCATCTTTCATCAGGTCATCGACCATAGCAATCCGCACAATACCAGTTCCATGGCGCAAGATGTCCTGGCCGGACGTCCCATTGAACTAGAAACCTTCGGCGGTTATCTGCTGCAGCTGGCCCAAAAGCTCAAGGTATCGGTCCCGGTCACCCAACATATCTATGAAGCGATGAAGAAACAAAACCTGTAACTCCTATTAATAATTTAAATAAAGAAGCTAAAAACAAAGGGCGATGGAAGTACACACTACTCCCACCGCCTTTAAATTTTCTTATATCAGCGTAAAACTCTCTTGTTACTAACCAAACTGCACAACCTGATCAGACCTCTTGACAACCACCTCTGACCCTGGCGGCAAAAGCATCAATTAAAGCTCCATCCTTCCCCGGTTTATCTTTATACTCCACCCCGTAGGATACGTCCACCACATCCGGCCTGACGGAGGCTATGGCCTGCGCCACATTTTCAGGATTCAGGCCCCCGGCCAGAACCCTGAATTTTTTATCCCGGGGCAGTTCCTTAAGGACCTTCCAGTCAAAAGTTTTGCCGCTGCCGGGGGCCGCCGCATCAAAAACATAGCCGGCAATCTGAGGACAGTGCTGAAAATATGCATATTGTGACAAATCGGTCAGATTAAAGGCCTTTAGTACCGGCAGTTTAAGTCGCTCCTGCCACTGCTCCGGCAGAGAGCCGTGTACCTGTAAAAAGTTAAAACAGCCGGAGGTTTCCAGCGCCTCAAGCTGCTCCAGACTGGGTGCGACCACCACCGCCACGGTCTTTATCTCCGGGTTCAAGGCGGCTTTGATCAGTTTAGCCTGCGCTAAAGAAACACAGCGCTTACTTTTCGGGAAGTTCAGGACCATCCCGGCCCACTCTATCCGGTTCCGGTTTAAAAAGACCGCTTCCTCCGGTCTGGTCAAACCGCAAATTTTTATCTTAACCATGAACATCATCCTTTGAGCCCGGCAAGGATTTTTCGACAACATCAGCCTCTGTGCCAGGCGAAATACGACCAGCGGCTTCCTTGGAGACAGCCGCAGGAGGTTTTGCGGCCTTAGCCGCCGGCAGCACCCCGTCCTGCAAAAAGTCCAGTACCGCCCCGTTAATTTCTGTTGCCTTGGTAAAAGTCATCTCATGACCGGCACCTTGAATCAGCAGGGATTGAACAGCCGGGGCGACCTTTTTTAAATGTTCAATCGCCTTATACGGTGAATACAACATCTCATTCGTACCTACGACGAATAAAACCGGCATGGTCAGACGCTGCCAGTCCGCTTCACTTAAAACGGAAAGCGGTACCACCCAGCGCTGGGTAAAACTTCTAAAGCCTCGCAAAAAACAGGTTACCAGGTCGCTGACCCCGCTGGAAGCATCACTGCCGTCAATGGGTTTGGCCGCATAGAGCCAGCGCAGAATCATATTGAGCAGCCGGGGAGGCAAAACTACAGCCACGGCAATTTCCAGCAAAAAAGCCTTATTCAAAGGCAAAACCGTAGACCCGGGCGCCATCAACACCAACTTTCTCAGCTGCCCAGAATGAGCCAGGGCATATTGACTGGCCAGCCAGCCGCCGTAGGACATGCCCACCAGATTTATTCCCTCCGTAAGTCCCAGGGCTTGCAACAAACTCTCCAGCCACCTAATTAAATCCCGGCAGCGCCAGATTCTTCTGGTATTAATACTCAAACCATAATCATTAATAGTATCCACGGCATAGATGCGGTACTGCTCCGCCCAAGCTGCCACATTAGGTGCCCACATCAGCGAGGTGGCGGTTATACCGTGTAAAAGCACCAAGGGCGGTTTACCCTCCCGGCCGCTTAGCCGCACCAGGGTCGGGCCGTAGGCGGTATTGATCAGCCGGTCTTCATAGGGTACCGGCCAGGAGGATGCTTCTTCATTATGATAATATTCCAGATAATTTTTACGAGCCGCCGCTGATTTAAAAGGATAATAATCAGGTTTAGACATTTGCGCCCACCCCTTAAATTTATTGAAAGCCGCTATTCACTTAAAAAGTTCTGCCATCCATTCCATCAGCTTCAAAAAGCTGTAAACCATACCACTGGCAATAAGCGGTCCCACCGGCACGCCCTTAAAGAAAAAGACCCCCAAAATCGTACCGATCATCAAAGACACTACCACCTGAGGGTCTGTTTTCATATAAACCACACCCATTCCGCCCAGTGCGGCTACCAGCATGCCAAAAGCCAGGGTGGTCAATCCCAAAGGCGATTTAAAAACACCGATAATCTCCTGCCAACCGGTAGTGCCGGTGGCTACCGGCACCAAAAGAGCCATGGTCAGGATAGTGATGCCCCAGTTGACCCCGTGCTCTCCCACATAGCTCAAAGCAGTAAGCGGTAAAACAGCCCGCATGACCAGCAGCAGCAGCGCTGCATAAAAAACCGACATATTATGGCCCAGATAGCTTAAAACTACTAGTCCCAGTAAAAGCAGATACTCCGACATATTACAGCCTTCCTTCAAATTACGATACTTAGTAGATTATAGCACAGACCTTGTCTTTTTCACAACCGGACATTTTACAGCTCGCTATTAGACAAATCCTAAATCTGCGTTATAATATAAACCTTGATCAAAACCCGCATCCATAACCTGCAGGCAGAACAAATTGATTTAGTCAAATAGACAGAGCTGTTTAGGTCAGAAAAACCAGCAGTTCAAATTGTTACTTAGCGTTAAAGTGAATTCCGGCCTGTTGCTCCCCCTTAATTGTTAAAACCTCGGACCAAAAACCGGCTTATCCTTAAGACAGATAAGCCGGTACTTTTTTACCTATAAAGAATCAACAACACTCTTCCAGTCTTGCTTTACCTGTAACCAGCGCTCAAGCTTCCTGATAAACAATCACACAGTTACGGCCTTTATTCTTAGCAGCATATAGGGCCTTATCCGCCTGATCAATAACTTCTCGCGGGTCCATATCCCGCCGCGGCCGGAGGGAGGTTATACCGATACTGGCGGTCACATATTCAGCAATAGGCGAACCGCTAAAAGGTATCTGCATCTGATGCAGACCAGTTTGAATATAATCAGCTATCCTGGAGGCCTCCTCTACTTCCGTATTCGGCAAAAGAACGATAAATTCTTCGCCTCCGTAACGGGCTACCAGATCTGTGCGCCGTTTCAACTGCCTACACAAAACCCGGGCAATCTTTTTTAAACATTCGTCCCCGGCCAGGTGACCGTAAAGGTCATTGTATTGTTTAAAAAAGTCCAAATCCAGCATTAAAAAAGATAAAGGTAATTGATTGCGTACCGCAGCGGCAAATTCATAATTGTAGGTCTGGTCAAAGGCCCTCCGGTTCGCAATACCGGTTAAACTATCGGTCAGGGATAACTCTTCCAGCTTCCCGTTCGCCACCTGTAGTTTTTGGTTAGCCTCTTCCAGTTTCTTATTCGCCTCGGCCAGCTCCTGATTTTTTTCCTGCAGTTCCCGATTTTTGCGGTCCGTTTCCCGTTTCAAATACCCTACCATCAGGACGATAATGACCAAAAAGATGACAGCCACGATAATCTTGTTTACATTCTCCACGGTATAGGTAAAAGGAAAACTCCGGTTCTTAGAAAAAAAGAACAAAGAATACAACAGAACCAGAGCCGCACTAGGCACACCTACATAAAAACCAAAAGAAAAAGTCAGAAAGACTACGATGGTAAACGTAGCCACGTTTGGATTCTGTATATCTAAAAAATAAACAAAAACACAAAGGATTCCAGTCGCCACCAGGCCCATAAGAATTTCCAGCCCTTTGTTGAGGCGGTCAGCCTGAGGCTTGTTCCATTTATTTTCCATATTGTATCATCCTGTCTCAAAAAGGTACCCGGAGGTCTAACCTAACTGTTTGCTAATATCGGTCACCGTATCATCTTGATTATACTTATAAACGGCCACTTTATCCACCTTACCGGTAGTGATAACCACAAAGGTCCTGGTAGCCGCCGGATAATCCCCATTATAGTCCAGCCAGGTACCGGTATTAACGTAGAACCGCCCCGGACCGGCCTTTCTCCAGTCAGGAATGTGGGTGTGACCGAAAACTACCACCTCCACCTGTTCCCTGGGATTAGCCAGATATTGGCGCTGCGCCTGTTGATAATAATATTGGGGATTGGAAGATTGCATTAAAGCTTCAATAAAACCACCCTGGCTATTTTTCACCTTGACCCGGTTGGCCTCTTCCCTAGCCTCCCAGGTCCGCTGAAAATTCTTAAACAGGACCGGGGACGAGATAGTACCATCTTTTTGTTGCACCGGAAAAATATCCAGCACAGAATAGCTGCCGTTTAAACCGGCGCTATGCAGCGTGACCAGCTTAGCCGCCGGATCTTCCCGAGGGGTAATACGCTGCAGTTGAACCAGGAGGCACTGATAATAATAATACGCACCCAATTGGTCAATATTACCGGAAGCCGGAGGCGTGGTAACCAGCGGCAAAGTCTTCGTTAACTTAGGATTACCTTCCTGATTCCAGCCAGCCAGGATACGGGCATGAAAATAGGCCGGCGGCAGGATAGTATCCCCGTTTTCTGCCAGGTCCCGGTTAGTAACCGTATCAGGCGCGCAAAAGGCATCGTAACGATGACCATGTTCAATCACGATTTCCCGCCGGTCTCCCGTATAATAAGCTCCCAGCCCCCGGGCATCTCGGGCCTGAACTACACCGGGCAGGGCCTTAGCCAGCACCTGCCGGTCCAGCAGCATATCATGATTCCCCGGAACATACACCAGCTTAACGCCAGAAGCCATGAGATCTTGCAGTGCCTGAAACACCGGCTGGTTGTGCGCGATAATCTGGCGATAGATTACTTTTGAATTAGAATAGGCCGGCGCATTGAAAGGCAGGTTCCACTCATCCAGAAAGTCTCCGTTTATCACCAGTTCCCGCACATCCCCGGTCTTTTTAAGTCCTTGCAGGAACCTAATCAGCAACGGGCGATTCTTCACATCGATACCTAACTTATCATCTTGATTAAGATGCAGGTCGCTTACCACCACGATTTTGTTTCGGGACGAGGCCTGATCCCAGAAAGAGGACGGCTTAATCTGGCTCTCCGTCCGCAGGACTGCCTTCGGCTGCAACACTGCTTTCGCTTGAATTTCTGCCTCAGGTACGGACCCGGCCGCAGCTGCCCCGCCTGCCGAAAGCTGCAGCACCGCCAGTCCCAGCATCAGCCACCGGCTGCACTTTTTAACTTTATCTTTTAACATATAAGGACCTTTCTAGGCTTTGCCTAATAAAAACTTCGCCAGAACCTGAGACATCTTCTTAACATCAATAGGTTTGGCCAGATGATCATTCATACCGGCAGAAAGCGCCTTAGATACATCATCCACGAAAGCATCTGCGGTCACGGCGATAATCGGTACCGTCCCTGCATCTTCACGTCCGCTGCCCCGGATGGCCTTAGCCGCTTCGTAACCGTTTAAAACCGGCATCTGAATATCCATAAGGATGGCATCAAAGCTGTGAGGCGGCTGCTTTTTAAAAAGCTCCACCGCCACCTGTCCGTTATCAGCCGTAATAATACTAGCTCCCGTGAACTCCAATAGCTTCTTGGCCACCATCTGATTGACGAGATTATCCTCCGCCAAAAGGATCCGTTTACCCTGAAAAGCTCCCGGCGGAAGCGGCTCCTGCTCCTTTTCCTCCAAACAGGAACCTTCCCGCTCCGTACATATAGCCAGCGGCAAATCCACCGTAAAGGTAGTTCCGGCTCCCTCCTCACTAATTACCGAAACTTCGCCTCCCATAATCTTGACCAAGTTATAGGCAATTGACAAGCCTAACCCGCTGCCGCCAAACTTCTGAAAAGTGGCTGCAGATTCCTGTTCAAAGGGCTGAAACAAACGACGCTGAAATTCCCTGGTCATACCTATTCCCGTATCTGCCACCATCAACCTGATATAGACCAGCTTATCCGTGGTACGCTGCCGCTGCAGCGTCAAGGTTATCTTACCGCCGGCGGGAGTAAACTTCACCGCATTTGATAACAGGTTCAGGATAACCTGGGTCAAACGTTTCGCATCACCTAGCACCCAGACATTTTCTCCAAAATCATCCACGACCCGTAATACAATATCCTTAGAGCTACACTGCTGGGAATAAATTTCAATAATCGGCTGCATCATCTGCCTTATGTTAAACGGCAGCTCGGCCATTTTCAAGCGCTGGTGTTCAATGGCCGACATATCCAATACATCATTAATAATATTCAGCAATAACCTGGAAGCTTCTTCAATCCTCAGGAGGGATTCCTCCAAACAGCCTTTATCCTCCAGATTGCGATGAGCCACCGTCGTCATACCGATGATTGCATTCATCGGTGTCCTAATCTCATGACTCATGCGGGACAAGAAATCACTTTTTGCCTGATTAGCCAGGTTAGCCTGATTAATGGCGACTGACAGCTGCTCATTACGGGCGTTCAGCATACCAATATGCCTCCGGTTGGCGATTAAGCCCGCCGTTACTACGCCGATGATTATCAGGATCAGGATCAGGGCAATCTTAATAGTCAAAGAATACTTGTATAAAAAATCGGTCCAGGTCAGGCCGTTGACCGCGACACTAGTATTTTTAAAGATAGTCGCCTGCACCTCATCCGGATCCAGCGCATCAATATACTTATTGAGGATGGAAATTAAACGCGGGTCCCCATCACTACGCGCCGTTGCGTAAAAATAACCTCCCAGACGGTTGGATACATTCCAGATGGTCATATCTTCAAACTCCGGATGCTGCAGCAAGGCACCCACCGTATAGGAGTTCTGAAAAGCCGCATCCGCCTTGCCATCCTTAACCGCCCGAAAACAGTCGGTCAAAGTCGGATAATAGACGATGGTAAAATGAGGGTAATTCTCCTGCAAGAAAGTAGCACTGCCTTTAATTTCGGCAGGGATAGCCACCTTATAGGGAGCGTGAATATCAAAAGTACGTCCGGTCAGGCCGGCAAAAGCCCGGTTATTTTCCATATAGCCGTGAGAAAAAACCAGCTCTTTATCCCCCAGACGCTCTTTCGTAGCTACCACCGCTATAAAAGCGTCAATATTCCCCGTTTTATTTTTCACCGCAGCAATAGAACTATCCGTAGCCAAGGGAACGAATTCAAACTTCAGCCCGCTTTGCTTCCCCAAAAGACGGAATAAATCTATCAGGATGCCTTCAATTTTCTCCGTTTTGGCATCGTAATAACTAAGCGGGTACCAGTCAGTGAAACAGCCCAATTTAACGATCTTTCCTGCCTGAACATACTCATGCTCCTCTTTAGTCAGCGATAACGGAGTTACACCGCTGTATCGCCCGTAATACTTCTCAAAGATATGGCTTAAAAAACCGGACCTGGTATAATTAATTTTTTCTACTGCTTCATCTAATTCTCCTAAGAGATTCTGCCTTACCTTTTTAGACGCTACCACATAATAAGGAGCATAAGCGGTAATAGCCACCAAACGGTAGCCTTTGATCTTATATAAACTGGATAAAGCTACCGCGTCAATCTGTCCGGCTGTTAAAGCCGCTAAGGCCTCATCGTAATTTTTAAAAAGTTTCTCATGAAAGTTTAAACCATGCTCCCTGGCATAAGCATGCGCCGCCAGAAGTTGAAAAGAGCCGGATGTGCCACCTATCACCATATTTTGCATATGTTCATAATCGTCCAAATAAACGGACTCACTTGCCTGAGGCACATACAAACCGCTTATTGCTGTCCCCAGGGAATGGATGGGATAATCAAACAGCAAGTTGGCCCGTTCCGAAGTTTTCATGATAGGAGCCATGAAATCTATTTCGCCCCGGTCTAGTTTAGTTTCCAGCTCACTTCTGCTGCCCGACACGTATTCATAATGCCAGCCGGTGAAATCAGCAATTTCGTTAAAATAATCCACCCCCAGCCCCTGATAGGACCCATCAGGCATATGCTCAATAAACCCCGGGTGGTACGTATAACCGACACGCACCAGACGCCCCTCCTGACTGGCAGCGCAGCCTGACCAGGAAACGCCCAAACAACCAAGGAAAAATAAACAAACTATTATAAATTTTGGCAATAATTTTCTCATAACGGCCTCCACAAGCCTCTAGTTTTTAATTTTAACATAGTTAAAGGCTAGACGCAAGGAACTCTCGCCGTTGAGCGTATTTTTATTATAAAGTACTTTTGAATTTATTAAAAAGATAATTAATGCATATTTTATCCGTTATTCCATAATTAATTGCAAAAACTGTAACTAAAAAATTTCAGCATGTTTTTTTGACAGAATATTGTAATCCTGTTATAATAAGAACGTATTTAGCTCCGGTCTCTTTAGCTGTCTATATCAATAAAATAATCAGATATTGCAGGTGGTTAAGGTGCCCGTACTAATCTAATGACCTCCCCAAAGGGGAAAGGAGTTTTTGGCTATGATTACTTTTATCGTTTGTTTCGTCGCCCTTATCCTAGGTTATTTAATTTACGGTAAGATGGTAGACACCATGTTCCATCCTACGGATGCACCGACCCCTGCTTTAACCCACAACGACGGGGTGGATTACATCCCCATGCCTACCTGGAAAATCTTTATGATCCAGCTCTTGAACATCGCCGGCTTAGGCCCCATCTTTGGTGCCCTGGCCGGAGCACTCTGGGGACCGGTAGTCTACCTGTGGATCGTTTTTGGCAGCATCTTTGCCGGCGGCGTCCATGACTATCTCTCCGGGATGATTTCTTTGAGGGAAGATGGTATGAGTATCTCAGAAGTAGTAGGTAACCATATGGGCAAGACCATGCTTTCCATCATGCGGGTTTTCTCCATCTTTCTGTTGTTCTTAATCGGCGTCTTGTTCATTACCGGTCCGGCCATGCTTTTAGCTAAGCTGACCGGCTGGAGCATGACCCCCTGGCTGGTATTAGTACTGGTTTATTATTTTCTGGCCACCTTCCTGCCGATTGATGCCATCATCGGCAGGCTCTACCCTTTGTTCGGAGCCTGCCTCATCATCATGGCGGCCGGCTTGTTCGTTGGTATCATTACCGGTGCCGGCGGTCACGTGCTGCCGGAGATGACTTTAACCAACATGTTCCCGGCCCCGGCCGGGCAGCAGTTGCCCATTTGGCCCTTGATGTGCGTAACCGTAGCCTGCGGCGCCATCTCCGGCTTCCACGCTACCCAGTCTCCTCTTATGGCCCGCTGTCTGAAAGATGAACGGCTGGGACGCCCCGTCTTTTACGGCGCCATGATTTCTGAAGGCCTCATCGCCCTGGTTTGGGCAGCGGCCGGCGTCAGCTTTTACGACAGTACCGGTGGTTTAGCCGCAGCGCTTAAATCCGGCGGCCCCGGCGGCGTAGTTTATGATATATGCGTTGGTTATATGGGTACCGGTATCGGCGCCACCCTGGCCATGCTGGGTGTTGTAGCCTGCCCTATCACCTCCGGTGATACGGCTTTCCGTAGCGCCCGCCTGATTATTGCAGACTGGTTCAAAATTGACCAGACCTCTACCAGCAAACGTTTAAAACTGGCTTTGCCCTTGATCATTGCCGGTGCCGTCCTGACCCAGGTAAACTTCTCCGTTTTATGGAACTACACCTCCTGGTGCAACCAAATTCTGGCCATGATCGTCCTCTGGACCGGTGCTACCTATATGTACCGTAAATGTGAGAACCGCCACGCCTATCTGATTCCCACCATCCCGGCCATCTTCATGTCGGCGGTCTCCACCACCTACATCCTGCAGGCCAAGGAAGGTCTGCAGCTGCCTATCTCCATAACCTGGCCGGCAGGAATCGTCTTTGCTTTGATTTTCCTGGGCCTGTTCCTGAAACATACCGTTTACAGTACCAACAAAGAACCATTAGTTCAAGACAAATAAAATAATTCTCTTCTGCTTAATTAAAACGGTTAATTTTAAAGGCCAAACTTTTAAGTTAACCGTTTTTTCTTATGCCAATAATTAGTATTAGACAAAGCAACGTTAATAGTATATAATATTAACATTAAATTGTATTGTATGGAGGCTTTGAATATGGATATTACCAAGGAACAAGACGGCAGCAAATTAGCTTTGAAATTAAGCGGAAAATTAGACACCCTCACCTCTCCTATGTTAGAAAAAGTCATTAAGGAAGAATTAGATGGAATTAAAGACCTAATCATTGACTTAGGCAAGATTAATTACGTATCCAGCGCCGGACTACGGGTGTGCCTGGCAGCTCAAAAACACATGAATGCAGTTCAGGGAACCATGGTCATCAAAGATGCCGCTCCTGAAGTGTATGAAGTTTTTGAACTAACCGGGTTTACGGATATTATTAAGTTCATAAAATAGTCAACTCTCTGGAAAACCAGACTGTTATCAATGAGTTAATTTATTTGGTACCTAAAATTACAACAGTCCTGTTTCATATTAAGGAGGCTGCTATGAGCGAATTAGAGGTTCCGGCTGCCAGGGAACAATTGGATAAGGTACAAGAATTTATTCAAAATTATATGGAAGTCAGCGGTTTTAGCATGAAACAGCAAGGACAAGTAGCGCTTTGCGTGGAAGAAATTTTCGTAAATATTGCTAATTACGCTTATTTACCATCTAAGGGCATGGCCAGGATTTTAATTGCCTTTGACAAACCAACAGGTCTCCTTAAAATAACATTTATTGACAAAGGACAACCTTATAATCCTCTTACTCACAAAGACCCTGATATTCATGCTTCTGCCAAAGATAGAAGGATTGGCGGTTTAGGTATCCTGCTGGTGAAAAGAATCGCCGACGAAGTACTTTATGAAAACAAGGATAATATGAACATCCTTCAAGTAAGACTCCAAAAAAAATAAAAAGATTGCACAGAATCTTAATCGATTCTGTGCAATCTTTTTATCTAGGGCTTCTAAAATACGTTTTCAATTTTAAGCTTTCTTAACCGACAATCTGCCTAAATTTTTAAAAAGTTATCTATACTTCTAACGTAATACTATTTAAACCGTTGACATACGCAATTAAATTCAACCTAGGCAATAATCCAACCAGAATGCCCTCTACAATAATTGTCCACAAAGTCTTATGAAAAATTTGATTTACTCCAACAGCGTCTCCTGCATCTTGACGATGAGAAAATTAATCTACTTCCACTTCCAAACCAGCATCGTTCGATCATCGTCAGGTTCAGTACCTGCGGTGAATTCTGCGACCTCCTTTTTAACCAGTCTGATAATCTCCTTCACATCGTCCGTACCAGTCTGATTCAAGACATTCTGCAAACGGTCATTACCAAACTGTTCTCCAGACTTGTTAACGCCTTCGGTAATACCATCAGTATAAATATACAAGATATCTCCATGTTCCAACTGGATATTAAAAGGACGGTATTTCATATTTTCCATGCTGCCCATCACTAAGCCGCTACGCGGATTTACCCAGTCATAAAGACCCGCTTTCTTTAAAAGCGGCTTATTGTGACCAGCATTGACGCAGGTCATCAGACCCGTCTTATAATCCAAAACGCCGGCAAAAACAGTAACAAACATCATAGCTTCATTATTAGTACATAAAAGATTATTAATCCTGGCAAACTCTTCTCCTAAGTCACCGTCTTCCAACATATGATTCTTAATTTGAGTACGTGCGGTCATCATAAAAAGGGCTGCCGGAATACCGTGACCGGAAACATCCGCTATCACAAAACCAAGTTTCTCGCCAATAAGGAAGAAATCATAAAAATCTCCCCCTACCTGGGTAGCCATCTGCATGTCCGCAAAAACATCAAAATCTTGAATTTCCGGCCAAGGCGGAAATTTATTCGGCAAAGACGAACTTTGAATAATCCTGGCTATTTCCAATTCCCGGTCCAATCGGGCCGCGGTTTCAGCGATAGCATTCTTTAAGGCATCTACGGTACAATTGATACTGTTAGACAACAGAAAAAACTCCTGGTAATCTTGAACCTCGACTTTTTCATCCAACTTGCCATGAGTAATATTATCCAAAGCTTTATTTACCGTAAAAATATTCTTCACTACACTTGTTTCAAGAAGCAGTGAAACCAAAGCATAGACAGCTACAAAAAGTAAAAAATACAAAGCTCCGTTCCAAAACAGCAGACTGTTACGTTTAGCGTAAACCTCGCTTTCCGGATACGTAGCTACGATAAGATAATTATCATGCTTGTCAAAGGCACATAAAGAAGGAACCCCGTCCTTAGGGGTAGCCATAAAGAAGCCGTTCAGAGCATGATAATCCGGTAAATCCAGCCCCAGTTCCTTTAAGGTGATTCCGTTCAGGGAACTATCCGTAGCCCCTTCCACAATCAAGTCTTTATTTAAGATATAAAAAGCCCCGCTCTCTCCGCAAGCATCACCTCTAACCAAATTTTCAAAAGACACGGGCTCCATATACTTATTATAAGAAGTACCACTGAATTTTAACTGAATAATACCCGGCTGATCCTGTCTGGCAACCCCTACAAACTTGGAATAATTAGATTTGATATCAACGCTCACCCGTGGCTCCTCGGCAATAACCATTTCCTTATTTTTTATCAGAGGCACGTATTTAAGAGTTTCCGGATGTTTACTAAAATTGAAAATTCCCACGTAATCTTCAGGATAGCAACCCACAATCATACCCGTAGCATCCGTAATACGGATACCCGCTAGATCATAATCACGGCAAGCCTCCTCCAGCATCTGTTTATTCAACATCAAATCCGGGCGCAGCACTAACATTTTGGCTAAAACCCTGGCTTTACTGACTAAATCATCATTTAACTGATTTTTTAAATAAGCTCGGCTTTTTTGTACGGCTTGCACCCTGTCACACATCGTCATTAATTGATTGGCCAAAAAACTCTTCGAACGTGCTTCTGCCTGCAAGGTCTGCATATAATAAGAGATACTGAAAGTTATCACAAAAGCACAAATTACCAAAAGCAGTAATTTCTTTCGAAACGCCTGCCGAATAGTTTTCCTTCTCGTTTGTTGCTTAACATCGGCAAAAGTTTTCCACCAGTTCATTTTGCTCCTCATTATTCCACAATGTTTTTCATATACTATTATTCTTCGTTCTGCAAATTATTTAAAAACTCATTATAACTCTGCTCAGAATAAGGTACAGCAAATCCACCCTTGATTTTACTTTCCAGTCGGCGCACCGCTTGGTTCACATTATAAGGTACGAGCTTATCATTAAACGCCAATCCGGTTGCGCCGATAGCTAAACCCGTACTAACCATATTGTTAATTTTTTCTCTTTTCAAATAAGTATCAATAACGCTGCTGATGATAACATCATAACTACTAAGGGTACTGCAGATAATATTTTTTGGTGCCAGTTCCTGTTGGTCCACGTCCACGCCGATAATATATTTATTTTCTTGAACAGCCTCGGTAATCGCTCCCATACCAGTTTCACCAGCAGCGGTAAAAATAATATCACAACCGTTGGCAAACATAGCGCGGCTTAGTTCTTCACCTTTGTCAGGATCTACATAGGAGTTAGCCATCCTGGTATCTGTCTCTATCTTTAGACCATGTTCCCGGCCGGCATAAGCGACACCAGCCAGATAGCCATACTTAAAGCGGTCAATAGTAGCAGACTCCACTCCGCCGATAAAACCAACTTTGTGGGTTTTACTCATAGTAGCAGCAACATATCCGGCTAAAAAAGCGCCCTCATTAGTTTGTATATAAAAGGTTTTATAATTAGGTTGGATAAAAGGAGAATTTTTATCCAGCATCACAAAACTAATTTCCGGATGTTGTTTAACTAATACTTCTAACTCTTGATTAATGTTATCATCAGAACTAATAAATAAGAGGCCTGGTTTCTTGTTAACAGCCATCCTCACTATGTCTAAAAAAGGTAAGTTCTTAGGATTAGCTAACGTTTCAACCTCGGTTTCCAGGGCATAATGCTGCACGCTGGTCCAAAGCCCATAGTTAAAACCATTATCCTTAAAATCAACACTTTGGGTAACCAAAATTATCTTATGGTTGAAATTTTCATTACCGCAGCCAACACAAGTAAGGACGGTCAATAAAGATAAAAATAAAGCTGTAAGTATCTTCATCAGCCCCCTCCTCCCTTTCTGACCTATAATAATCCATCCTGCCACATTCAAACCCCATCAAAAAATATAAACTAAAGCCAGCTGAATATATTTAAAATTATATATTATTTGCTATTATAGCATATTTAGGTCCATTTGTAACCATAAATAATGTAAAAAAGGAATGAGTACTAAGTTACCTCAGCACACATTCCTTTAAATAAACCAACCCGCAAATTATTCTGTTATAACATTCAGCTCAAGGCCTGATGGGCCTTCTCCAGTTCCTCCCGGATGGCAATATGCTGGGGGCAGACCTTTTCACACTGACCGCATTTAATACATTCCCCGGCACTCTTGCGTCCATGCCCTCCTACCAGCCACTGCTCCTGATGCTGAGCGGCACCCTTGTCCTTATATAAGGTCAGCGTGTTCATGGCCGTAAAGGTGCCGGAGATACCGATGGCCTGGGGACAAACCTTGGCGCAGTAGTTACAGCTGGTGCAGGGGATCAGCGGAATAGCCGCCAGTTTCTGCTGGGCCTCGGCAATGACTTTTTGCTGCTCCTCCGTCAGACCGGTAAAGTGCCGCATATACGAAAGATTATCTTCCATCTGGGCTATGCTGCTCATACCGGACAGAACCGTGATCACGCCCTCCAGGCTGGCGGCGAAACGGATAGCCCAGGAAGCTGTGGAAGCTTGAGCATCAGCCTTTTGGAAAACCGCCTTGACGGTCTCCGGAGGATTAGCCAGCATCCCGCCTTTAACCGGCTCCATGATCACTACCGGCTTGCCGTGTTTACGGGCTACCTCGTAGCAACCCCGGGACTGAACGGCCGGATTTTCCCAATCGGCATAATTAATCTGCAGCTGGACGAACTCCATCTCCGGGTGCTTGGTTAAAATGGCTTCCAGCTCCTCCGGGGTAGAGTGGAAGGAAAAGCCCACGTGCTTAATCTTCCCGGCCTTTTTCTGCTCCTGGACAAAGTCCCACATCTTAAAATCATCAAAGAACTTAGTCCGGCTCTCCCCTAAATTATGCAGCAGATAAAAATCAAAATACCCGGCGCCGGTCCGCTCCAACGAAGTATTAAACTGTGCTACGGCATCCTCCCTGGTCTGACATTTAATCCAGGCCGCATTTTTGGTAGCCAGGGTAAACTTATCCCGGGGATATCGTTTAATCAGAGCTTCCCGGATGGCTTCTTCGCTGCCTGGATAAGCCCAGGCCGTATCAAAATAGGTAAAACCGGCGGCCAAGAACTTATCCACCATCACCTTAACCTGCTCCAGGTCGATCTGGTCGCCCTGTTTAGGCAGACGCATCAAACCAAAGCCTAATTTCTTCGTTTTTTCACCTAAATAAGTCATGAAAATCGCTCCTCTCAATTTCCCCATTCTTTGATAAACGGTTCCGGTATTAATCTGCTAAGCTATTTTAGTTCTTCCCACCAGGCATACGTACTTTCTGCCGGCGGGATGCGTACCAGGGCGCCAATTTCCGGGGTCAGCAGCTGATAAGGTTTACCGGCGCTGTACGCCTTCAGCTTTTGCAGCGGCTCGTACCAGGCATGCCGGGCCAGGGCAAATTTACCGTTATGACAGGGCAGCACCGTCTTAGCTTTAAGATCCGCCGCCCGGCTAGCTGCATATAAAAAGAGGAATGACCCAGCCAGACCACCAGATCTTCGCCCGGGTCCAGCGCCAAAAGATCAATCTTAGCCGTCGGCAAGGGCCCCTGAGGTTTTAAATCAGGCGGATGGCTGGTAAAAAACTTTAACCAGCCCGTTACCATACTATCGTTAGACTCCATGATGCTGGCAATGGGGTCCACGCATTGAAACTTACCGTTATAATAATGAGGCGAAGCTTCAATCCGGGCCAGCCTGGCCGCAGAGGGCGCCCGGCCGAACTTGGGCTGCTGGAGATAAACACCTGCCGCCACTGCTAAACTTATCAATATCACTAATAATAACCCTGCCATCTTTTTCAGCACCTGCTGCCACCCTTCTCCAAGTTTAACCGCTTCCGGTTAAAACCTTCCTAAAATGAAAAATATCCTCACCCTGGTCTTATGATAACACCTGGAGCGTACTCCAAGTCAAGAGTTTAAAGGTGAGGATCAGTACCTTCTGACCCGTAGCTGCCAGAAGGCCACAGCGCTGGCCGCAGCCACGTTCAAAGAGTCCACCTGACGGGCCATGGGAATTTTCACCACGTAATCACAATCCTTAAGCACCTCCTGGGACAGGCCGTAGCCCTCGGTGCCAAACACCAGGGCCAGCTTATCTTCCGCAGCCAGAGCCGGGGCATCCAGGCTTACGGACTGGTCGCTTAAGGCTAAGGCGGCCGTTTTAAAGCCCATGTGCTTGAGCTCCCCTAAACCGCCCTCCAGCCAGGTCCAGGGCACCTGAAAGATTGTACCCATGCTGACCCGCACCGACCGGCGGCAGAGGGGGTCACAGGCGGAGCGCAGCACCAGCACTGCATCTACGTCCAGCGCCGCCGCCGAACGAAAGATAGCGCCTACGTTAGTGGCATCCGCAATACCATCCAGCACTGCCACCCGTCTGGCATCTGCGCACAGCTCAGCCGCCGGAGCCAGGTCCGGGCGCCGCATGGCACATAAGATGCCACGGGTCAGAGTATAACCGGTCAGGCCGGCCAGGACCTCCCGGTCCCCGGTATAAACCGGGATATCCCCGCATTGCTGGATAATCGCCTGCCCCTGACCCGCCAGCCGCTTCGTTTCCATTAAAAGGGCTAAAGGCTGACAACCCGCCTTTAAGGCCAGGTTAATGACCTTGGGACTTTCGGCGATAAAGATACCCTGCTCCGGTTCTAATTTATTGCGAAGCTGAGGTTCGGTCAGATGGGCGAACCAAGCCAGCTCCGGCAGCGCCAGATCCGTTATTTTGATAATATTAACCACAGATATTTACCTCTTACTTCCAAAGCAGATTAAATTCCAGTTCTGGAAGATAGCTGCGACCCAGTTTTCCAGAACCTTACGGTCAAGAATTCCTCCCGGCCTTCCACTTTTTGATTTGGGCCAGCCTCTCCTTATAACGGACCTCATTGCCCTCCTCCGTAGGCCGGTAATATTCCCGCCCCAGGAGGGAATCCGGCAGGCACTGCATATCCGTCAGCTTAGCGTCCGTATCATGAGCGTACTGATAATTCTTGCCGTAGCCGACCTCACGCATCAATTTAGTCGTACCGTTACGGATAACCAGAGGCACCGGCTCCGCCAAATGTTCCAGGGCATCCTGCTTGGCTGACTCGTACGCGGTGTAAAGAGCATTGGACTTGGGGGCCAGGGACATATAAACCACCGCTTCGGTAAGATGCACCGTACATTCCGGCATGCCCAGGTAATGACAGGACTGGAAAGCCGACACCGCCACGTCCAGGGCCCGGGAGTCCGCCAACCCCACATCTTCCGAGGCAAACCGGATAATTCTCCGGGCCACGTACAAGGGATCCTCCCCGGCCTCCAGCATCCGGGCCAGCCAGTAGACCGCCGCGTCCGGGTCCGAGTTGCGCATGGATTTATGCAGGGCGGAGATTAAGTTATAATGCTCCTCCCCCTTTTTATCATATAAAAGCGACTTTTTCGACAGACACTGCTTTAAGGTTTCCTCCGTTACCGTCGTCACCTCTCCGTTCAGGTCTCCGTTCAGGACCACCATTTCCAGAGTGGACAGCGCCGCCCTGGCATCACCGTTAGCAAAATTAGCCACCAGTTCCAGCATCTCCGGCATAATCTTAATCTTCTGCCCGCCTAACCCTTCCGGACTTCGTAAAGCATGCTGCAAGATCTGCACCAGGTCCGGCGGCTTCAAAGGCTGCAGCACGAACACCCGGCACCGGGACAGCAAGGCCCCGTTAATCTCAAAAGAAGGATTCTCCGTGGTAGCTCCAATGAGAATGATGCTTCCCTTTTCCACGAAGGGCAGGAAAGCATCCTGCTGGGCCTTGTTAAATCTATGAATCTCGTCCACGAAGACGATGGTTCTCTCCCCGTATAAACGGTTATCCTCAGCCTGCTGCATCACCGTGCGGATTTCCTTAATGCCGCTGGTGACCGCCGAAAAGTCAATAAAACGGGCCTTGGTATGATGGGCGATAATCCGGGCCAAAGTAGTCTTGCCCACCCCGGGAGGACCCCAAAAAATCATCGAGGTGATATTATCACTTTCAATCAGCCGGCGCAAAATCTTCCCCGGGCCGCATAAATGCTCCTGCCCGGCAAAATCATCCAGCGTCCTGGGGCGAAGCCGGGCCGCCAGAGGCTGAGCCACCGGCGAGGCAAATAAGTTGGTCTGTTCCATGGTACCACATCTTTCCTGCTAGAGTTTCCTTTGACAAGCAAAACTTTTCTTAGAAGTAAACGTAGGCAACATCGCCCGGATATGTTATAATAGGTAAAATTTACCCGGTACAAGCCGGTCCTCTCTAGAGCGGATATATAACTCTGCCAGGAGCACGGACCTCACCTTACCCTAGAAAGGAACTTGCTGCACCTTGTCTAACCCCAAACTAACATCTTCTACTTTCCGTGCCGCTTTTCGGGCCTCGCTGCCCGTCATGGCCGGCTATCTTATCCTGGGCATGGCCTTCGGCATCCTCTTGTCCACCAAAGGTTACTCCTGGCCTTGGGCTCTTTTCATGAGCATCATCATCTATGCCGGTTCCATGCAGTTTGTGGCAGTCGATCTGCTCTCCGGCGGTGCCTCGCTTCTCTCCGCAGCCCTCATAACCCTGCTGGTCAATGCCCGGCACCTTATTTACGGTTTTTCCATGCTGGCCCGCTACCAAAATAAAGGCCGGGAAAAGCCCTATTTAATCTTTGCCCTGACCGATGAGACCTACGCTCTTTTGTGCAGCCCGGTGCCGGCTGGTTTAGACAGCCGCAAATACGATCTGTACGTCTCTCTCTTAAACCAGTCGTACTGGGTTATCGGCAGCACAGCCGGCGCATTTTTAGGCAGCGCGCTGCCCTTTGACACCACGGGGATAGATTTTGCTATGACCGCCTTATTCGTAGTCATCTTTACCGAACAGCTTAGCGAAACGCACAACCGCTTCCCCGGCCTGATTGGTCTGAGCGTAACGTCCCTCTGCCTGTGGGCCTTCGGTCCTCAAAACTTTCTCATCCCCGCCATGATCTTAATCG
>Ga0268357_100260_pt1 | contig 79441 bp, 69 predicted proteins | sample BioMet10_FD_192466 | JGI IMG/M metagenome (GOLD analysis project Ga0268357, IMG submission 192466) | Sewage microbial communities from Oakland, California, United States - Biofuel 10 (Illumina Assembly) | ecosystem: Engineered > Wastewater > Sewage > Unclassified | place: USA: California... | reverse complement strand
AATAGATTTTAAGTGTTTGATAAAAGAAGTCGTTGTAAGAGCAAAATTTTTGGCAAAATTTTAGGATTTTGGCTGAGGATATTTGCTCATGAATAATTCAGGTTATTGTAACACATTATCAGGTAATTATGCAATTTATCATACAAGATGTACTATCAATAATAATTATTTGAAATATGCTTGAATATTCTTAAATAAACTTTCTCCCTATTTTTTAAAATCTTTTTCAAGCTAATTGATGCTTATTAATTATAACACTACCTGAGAATTTTTGCTTAATCAGGACAATTCCTTTTAATTTTTTTACGGCTTTTGTAATTTTTTTACGGTTTTTGTAATATTCTTACGGCCTTTGTAATATTCTTACGGCTTTTGTTATATTTTTACGGCTTTTGCTATATTCTTACGGCTTTAGTAGTTTTTCTCCTTACGCAAGATTTTATACACTAACCTGAATACTAAACTAAATATAACACAACAAACTTCCCACCGCTATTATCCAAAAGGTGAAGTGTCAAAATAAAAACAGGAGCCGAAAATTCCTCAGCTCCTGTGCCGTAATACCAATATCTAGGCTCACGGGTTTATCTGTCCGCGTACAAACGTTTCTCTATTAAAACTTGTACTTACTTTTACTGCATCTTATCCTTCAGCATCTTGTTGACGATGCCGGGGTTAGCCTTACCATGGGAAGCCTTCATGACCTGACCTACCAAAAAGCCGATGGCCTTGCCCTTGCCGGCTTTAAAGTCAGCCACGGACTGAGGATTCTTGGCCAGCACCTCATCCACGATCTTGGCGATAGCGCCTTCATCGGAAACCTGCTCCAGGCCTAACTTCTTAACCAGAGCCTGAGGCGCCTCATTACCTTTAAGCATCTCAGCAAAGACCTTCTTAGCCAGCTTGCTGGACAAAGTACCCTTATTAATCAGTTCCACCAGTTCCGCCAGATGGTCCGGGGTCACCTTAAAGTCCTTAATGGTCAGGTTTTCCGTGTTCAGATAAGCGCTCACGTCACCCAGCATCCAGTTGGCAAAGCCCTTCACATCTTTCGTATGCTTAGTGCCTTCGTCAAAGTAATCGGCCATTTCCTTGGTGTTGACGATCAAAATGGCGCTTTCCTCCGGCAGACCTAACTTCAGCAGCCGCTCCAGACGGGCCGCCGGCAGCTCCGGCATCCCCTGACGGATTTCTTCGATCCAGGCGTTGTCCAGGTTAATCGGCACCAGGTCCGGTTCGGGGAAGTAGCGGTAATCATGAGCCTCTTCCTTGGAACGCATGGACAGGGTGACCCCGTTGGCATCGTCCCAGGTACGGGTTTCCTGCACCACGTGGCCGTTGTCTTCCAGGATTTCCATCTGGCGGGCCACTTCATAATCAATGGCGCGCTCCAGGGCCCTAAAGGAATTCAGATTTTTAATCTCGGCCCTGGTGCCAAACTCCTTGGCGCCCTCCGGCATGATGGAAATATTAGCATCGCAGCGGAGGCTGCCTTCCTGCATCTTGCAGTCGCACACATCCGTGTACTCCAGGATAGCCTTCAGCTGTTCCAGATAAGCCCGGGCTTCCGCCGCACCGCGCATATCCGGCTCGGATACGATTTCAATCAAAGGCACGCCGGCCCGGTTATAATCCACCGCACTGGAATCAGAGGTACTGATGGTAGTGCCGGAATGAACCAGCTTGCCGGCATCCTCTTCCATGTGGATACGGGTGATGCCGATGGTTTTCTTCTGATCACCCACCCGGATATCGATATGGCCGTGCTCGCAGATAGGCTTGTCGAACTGGCTGATCTGATAGTTCTTGGACAAATCCGGATAGAAATAGTTTTTCCGGTCGAACTTGTTAAAGTTCTTAATCTCGCAATTCAAAGCCAGACCGGCCCGGATAGCGAACTCTACCACTTTTTTGTTCATCACCGGCAAAGCGCCGGGCATGCCCAGGCAGACCGGGCACACATGAGTATTAGGCTTGGCGCCGAACTCCGTGGAGCAGGAGCAGAAAGCCTTGGTCTTGGTTTTTAATTCAGCATGGACCTCCAGGCCCACCACGGTAATATAATTCTTCATTATTTCTTACCTCCCAGGGGCGCTACCGCTTTATGGAACTCCGTAGCCTGTTCAAAGGTATAAGCCGCCCGCAGCACCGTTTCCTCATCCAGAGGTTTGCCGATCAGCTGCATGCCTACCGGCATGCCGTCCGCAAAACCACAGGGAATGGAAATACCGGGCAGACCGGCCATGTTCACCGGAATGGTGGTCACGTCCAGCATATACACGGTCAAAGGATCCATCTTGGCATCCAGCTTATAGGCCGGTACCGGCGAGGTGGGGGTCAAGAGTACATCCACCTTCTTAAAGACTTCTTCAAAGTCCCGGCGGATCAAAGTCCGCACCTGCATGGCCTTCTTGTAATAAGCATCGTAATAACCGCTGCTTAAAACGTAGGTGCCCAGCATGATACGGCGCTTAACTTCAGGCCCGAAGCCCTCGGTACGGCTTAAGGTGGTCATCTCGGGAGCACTGGCTGCTTCCTTATGGCGATAGCCGTAGCGTACCCCGTCGAAACGAGCCAGGTTGGCACTAGCCTCGGCCGGAGCGATAATATAATAGGTAATAACCGCATATTCGGTATGAGGCAGGGACACCTCCACAATCTCGGCGCCCAGCTCTTTATACTTAGCCATAGCCGCTTCCAGCTGCAGCTTAACCTTGGGGTCGGTACCTTCCCCGTAAAACTCCTTAGGAATACCGATTCTCAGACCCTTCACATCCTGGCGCAGGGCCTTGGTAAAATCAGGCACCTCGACCGGCTGGGAAGTGGAATCATGAGCATCTAAGCCGCAGATAGTATTCAAAACCAGCGCCGCATCGGTCACGTCCCGGGTGATAGGTCCAACCTGATCCAGGGAAGAGGCGAAAGCCACACAGCCGTAGCGTGATACCCGGCCGTAGGTCGGTTTTATGCCCACGCAGCCGTTAAAAGAAGCCGGCTGACGGATAGATCCGCCTGTATCGCTGCCCAGGGCCCAGATAGCTTCGCCGGAAGCAATAGCCGCCGCACTGCCGCCGGAGCTGCCCCCCGGCACCCGGGATAAATCCCAGGGATTATGGGTCATCTGGAAATACGAGGTTTCGGTGGTAGAGCCCATGGCGAACTCATCCATATTAGTCTTGCCCAGGAACACCGTCTCATCCTGACGGAGTTTTTCAATAACATGGGCATCATAAATCGCGGTAAAGTTTTCCAGGATCTTGGAGGCGCAGGTCAGGCGCACGCCCTTCATACTGATATTATCCTTAATGGCACCCGGTACGCCGGCCAGGGGCTTAATCTCTTCCCCGGCGGCAATCTTGGCATCCACCTTGGCCGCCTGGGCCAGAGCCGCCTCTTTATCCAGGGTCAAATAAGCCTTAACCTGATCGTCCACCTGGGCGATGCGGTCATAAACCGCTTTCGTCAGTTCCACGGAACTGATCTTTTTACTTTTTAACTGTTCATGAAGTTCATGAACAGTATAATCATATAAAGCCACAGTAAGCGCTCCTCCTTTTATTCGATGACGCGGGGAACCTTAAAGCCCCCGTCGTGTTCTGCCGGCGCGTTCTCCAGCGCCACTTCATGAGACACGCCTTCCACCGGTACATCCTCCCGCAGCACGTTGCTCAAAGGCAAAACATTAGCGGTCGGCTCAATGCCCTTGGTGTCAATCTTCTGCAGAATGTCCGCGTAGTTTAGAATCTGGTTAAACTGCTCCGTGAACTTCTCCATCTCGGTCTCAGGAATTACAAGGCGGGACAGTCCCGCGATGTACTTAACATCCTTATCCGTTACCTTCATGTTCTCACCATCCTAAATATTCTTTACTGGCTTTAGGCCAAAATATAAACATTAATATTATAACACAAATACCCCGATAAAAAAAGCAGACCTTAGTCTGCTTTTTAATTTAAATGAGCCCCGTTAAATTTTAACTTAAGCATAAGAGCAGAGCTTGCCGCCCGTTCCTGTACGCTTTAAGAACCTTAACCATTTTTCTGCCTTTTTTTCTATCTAAAGTTTTCACAACGCCCAGACCGCCTCTTCTACCTTGACGGTAACGGTCTGAGTCTGCACGGCTCTGCCTAAAAAAATTCCCCGGTCAATGATGCAATCCCCAAAATCCCGGCCGCAGGAAAGTTTAATATACAGATCGTCCACGATCCGGTTATGGGTGGGGTCCAGACCGATCCATTTGCCCTGGGCGTAAATCTCCACCCAGGCATGGGTGACCCCTTCCCCGATCATAAAGCCCGCCAGATAACGGGCCGGGATTCCTTCCTTCCGGCACAGGGCGATCAGGATATGGGCATAATCCTGACAGACGCCGCAGCCTTGTTTTAAAGCTTCCAGGGCCGTGGTCCGGTTACTGGTGGAACCTGACTTATAGGTGAAATTATTATACAAAAGCTCCATCAGGTAAAGAGCCTTTTGCAAATTGTCCCCCGAGGGAGGGCGAAAATCCGGGAAATACCCTTGGATAGGCCCCGGCAACTCGGCCAGAGGGGAAGGATATTTAAATAATAAATTCAGCTTCTCCCGGAAAAAATTTTCACTGTTAGTAACCGCCACCCCTTCAATCCTGAAACTAAATGCCCGGTGGGGTTCAGCGATATAACCGGTATAGACCCGGTTGCCAAAAGCGTCGTCGGACAAGGCGATGGAGGTCACAGGATTGAAGGCGCAGGTCAGAGAACCTATGGCCTGACAAGGTGACGACTGAGGGGCACAGCGGAGGGCAAAGCTGTGCCGGATAACCTCAGAGGAAAATTCCAGCTGCATGATGTATTGAAAATGGAGTTTTTTCACGACGGCCGCCTGAGAATAATCTGATTAAGATTGACCAGCTGCGGCTTCAGGCTGCCCCCCCGTCTGACGGCCGCCACAAAGGCCTGATAAGCCCCGCCATCGTATTGAAATTCCTGCAGGCGGCGGATACGGTTCTCAAACTTGCCCAGCTCCCTTGCCAGGGACGCCGCCGGATACCCAAAACGGATAAATAAGTCCAGTCGTTCCAGGTAACGGCCGCTTTTCATGATATTCCGGCTCTCTTCACTGAGCACGTTGTCATCCACGCTGCCCCAAAAAGCCAGGAGCGTATCCAAAACCCGCTGCAGTTCCAACAGGTTGAGAGGTTCTCCGCTGCAGGCCTCCATAATATCCAGCGCCATCTGAATATAGCACAGACTGGGACTGGAAATCTCATCCCGGAGGACCACCGCGTTATCATAGGCCCGTTTCAGGTTGCTGTACACCGAATTAGCATCCCGGTCTGAGAACAGATAAATTTTGATAAAATTTTCCTGGCTGGTATAGATATTAGGAATATCCAGCCGCCGGCAGACATCCCCATAGGTGGTTCCCTCATCGTCCAGCATCTGGTCATACCCCAGCAAAAATGTTTTCAAGGTGGTATAGACCCTTTCACTATAACGTCCTAACCAGTACAGATGATCCTGTTTTTCTAGCGAGATAATACCCATGTGTCCTTGAAGCCTCCTCCCTGCGATGAATTGACCACGAACGAATCCGGGTTGCGGGAGAAACGGGTCAGGCCGCTGGGCCAAACCTTTATCTCCTTACCGTCCAGCACGAAGGCCCGCAAATCCGCCTTGCGCAGCACCTGCTTCCCGTTTTCCAGAATGGGCAGGTCGATAAAATCGATAATCTCCTGGGCTACGAAACGGCGGGGCTCCCTGGTAATCAGATTAGCCAGCTTCTCCTTACCGCCCTTGTCTAAATCCCGGCCGAAGACCACCCCGTAGCCGCCGGCCTCGGAAACATCCTTAAAGACCAGCTCGTCCATGCGGGACAAGGCCATAAGCCGCTCCTTCTCATCATACATTAAATAGGTCGGGGCGTTCTGTAATATCGGTTCTTCGTTTAAATAATACTTAATCATCTTCGGTACGAAATAATAAATGCCCTTATCGTCGGCCACCCCGTTGCCGGGCGCGTTAATCAGCGCCACGTTGCCGCTGCGGTAAGCCGTCAGCACGTTGGGAATACCGATCAGCGACTCCGGCAGGAAATTCATGGGGTCCAGATACTCGTCAGAAATGCGCCGGTAAAGAGCACCCACCCGCTGAGCCTTGCCGCCGTTATCCCGGTAGTAGAGCTGGTTATTTTCCACGAACAGGTCGCTGCTCATGGCCAGCACGCTGCCGGTAGTTTCTGCAAAATAAGCATGTTCAAAGAAAGCGGCATTGTAGCGGCCCGGGGTCAGGATAACGTTGAGGCCCCCCGTATTCACGTTCTCCATCAGCTCTTTTAAGAGCTGAGGATAGTTCCGGTTATCCACCACCTTGTTGCGGGTAAAAGTCTCCGGACTGGCCAGACGGCACAATTTTCTGGCAATCAGGGGATAAGAAGCTCCGGAGGGTATCCGGAGGTTATCTTCCAATATATACCAGGATTTATCCTTGGCCTGAACCAGGTCGATGCCGGAAATATGGGCGTAAATATTTTTAGGAGGCACGATGCCTTCGCACTGGGGCAAAAAACCTTTGGAAGAAAAGACAAATTCTTCCGGGATTACCTTTTGGGCAATTATTTTCTTTTCGGTATAGATGTCCTTCAGGAACAAGTTTAAAGCTGTCACCCGCTGAATCAAACCCTTCTCCAGAAACGCAAACTCCTGAGCCTCTATGACCCGGGGCAGCGCGTCAAAAGGAAAAAGCTGTTCGTGAAAGACCTGGTTCTTATAAATACCGAACTTGACGCCGTAACGGGCCAGCAACTTATTGATGCCGTCCGTATGCTCCACCAGGCTTTGCATAATTAACACCGCCTTAAAATAAAAAATAGCAGAGAGACCTTTTAAGCCTCTCTGCTTTACATTATTATACGTAATTTTCAGCAAAGTGTCAACCTATTTTAGAATAATTATTATAAAACTTCGGTTTCCTTAATCAAGCCCTTGCGTTTCTTCTGCAGGTACAAATAATAGAAGGGCAGAACTACGATACACCCGCCAAAGCCCCAGATCAGCTGCGTGCTGCTAGCCTGAGCCAGCATCCACAGGCTGACCACGATGGCGATAACCGGAATTACGATACCGCCGGGAATGGTGTAAGAACGCTCTTTATCGGCCCATTTCTTCCGGAAGATGATAACCGAGATACAGGTGGGCAGATACTGGGTAAAGCGGGAAACGGCGCTGATAGCTGCCAGGGTCGTAAAGCTGCCGGTCCAGGCAATCAGGATGCTTACCGCCGCGGTAATAATACAAGCGATGTAAGGAACATCTTTAGAGTTACGTTTAGCTAAAACAGCCGGCAGCATGCCGTCTTCGGCCAGGGAGGTGCAGACACGGGGACCGATAAAGGCCTCGGCCATGTTGATGCCGCCCATGGAGCATAAGGTACCAGCCAGGACGAAATAAGCGCCTACAGGTCCCATGATCTGACCGAATGCATCCTGTACGGGAGCCTTGGAATTAGCCAGGTTGGGTCCCATGATACCGATACTGATAGCCAGAACCAGCATATAGATGACGGTGCAGATAATCATGGTTACGATAATAGCACGGGGCAGGTTCTTCTTAGGATTCTCCATATCTTCCGCGGCTACGGCGATAGCTTCATAGCCGGTGTAAGCAAAGAACATCAGCAAAGCTGCGCTGGCGAAAGTGCCTTCCTTATAAGCGCCGTTGGGGAACATGGGGGTGAAATTACCGCCGTTGATGAAGAAAATACCTACAGCGATAAAAGTTACCAGAGGAACTAACTTGGAGATAGTGATGATATTGCTTAAAATCTTGGTGGTCTTAACGCCGCTGATATTAATAGCGGTCAAGATAACGATCATGGCCGTAGCAATCGCATTCTTCATAAAGTCGCCGGCCAGGACTGGAAAAGCCGCGCCCAGGGCCGTAGCAAAGCCTACCGCCATAACCGACCAGGCAATCATGACCACGAACCATTTTAACACGCCGACCTCATAACCTACGAAATCACCCATGGAATGCTTAGCATAAAGATAGGGGCCGCCGTTACGGGTAAAGAAACCGGCCACCTCGGCAAAGCACAGGGCCATACAGCCGGCCAAAAGTCCATCAAACAAAAGCACGCCCAGGCTGGCGGTACCGATTAAGGCATAAGCCTTGTTCGGCAGAAGAAAAATACCAGTACCGATAATACCGTTAATACCTAAAAGTACAATACTCCAAAAACCAAATTTTCCTGAATCCTGCTTTCCCATTATTTTGCTCCTTTCATTTTAACCGCGGTCTCCACAAAGTTTTTAAAGAGCAGCTTAGCATCTGCATTGTTGATAGACATCATTTCCGGATGGAACTGATAGGTCATCAGATAGGGATATTTCGTACCTTCCAGAGCTTCCACGGTACCGTCTTTGGCCCGGGCAGCCACCTTCAGGCCCTCGCCCACCTTGTTCACCGTCTGATGATGATGGGTATTGGTGAGCCACTCGGTCCGGCCCAGCACCTTGGCCAGGTTGGAATCAGGCTCAATGACCACCGTATGGGTGGGGGTGGAAGGATCCTGATTCTGGGAATGTTTAATGTAGCAGTTCTTATCATATCTTAAGTCCTGGTACAGGGAACCGCCATGATAAACGTTGACAATCTGATGGCCCCGGCAGATAGCCATCACCGGCAGCCCCAGTTTCTCTGCCGTTTCCAGCAGTAAGAAGTCAAAATGATCACGGGCCGGCCAAACCGGACCGATGCCCTGCATAGGCTCCTCACCGTAAGTCATGGGGACCAGGTCGTGGCCGCCGGTCAGAAGCAGACCGTCCACATGCTCCACCGTCTCCCGCACTACATCGTCGCTTGCGCTAAAGGGCAGGATTACCGGTACGCCGCCGGCTTCAATCACCGAACGGATATAATCGTCATTAACATAAGAACGATGGTAGCCGGCGAAAGTGCCGTGATCGTCTACCATATGAGAGCCGGAAACGCCGATTAAAGGTTTTCTCATAGTATCTTTCCTCCTTAAAATAAGATGCGGTTGTCTTCTTGACAATCAAAAATTAATTATAAACAGACCGGAATAAAATTACCAGCAGGAGCTGCCCCGCCCCGGTCTTATGAAAGCCTTGGTTTCGTAAATCCCCCGGTGTGGTCAGGTTTCTGGTTTTATAAAAGATCCCGTACTGCAAAGGACTGGTTTTTATAAATCCACCTGGTCGATCATCAGCTTCAAGATTTCGGTATCCGTTTCTTTCATGCCGACCCGGCCGATATAACCCATGCCCTTAATAGTGGTTTCTACATCTTTCTGCACGATGCCTTCGCCCGGCAGGAAAGCCCGGTGATGCATGCTGAGCGCGCTGGCCATAAGAGCTGCGTCCACCGCCGAAGCAATCTTGGCGGCGCAGGAAGCCTTAGCCCCGTCGCAGACGATACCGCCTACGTTGGCTACCGTATTCACAATAGTCAGACCGATCTGATTGTCATCGCCGCCCTGCAGGTAGGTAATAGCAGCACCCGCACCGGCTGCCGCCGTTACGGCACCGCAGTAAGCGGATAAGCTGCCGATGTACTTTTTCTGATGAATCGAAATCAGGTTGCTCATTACCAGCGCCCGGTATAATTTCTCCTTGGGAGACTTTAAATATTCCGCATACTCGATAACCGGAAGGGAAACCGTCATGCCCTGATTGCCGCTGCCGGAGTTGATGATAACCGGCATGGAGCAGCCGCCCATCCTGGCGTCACTGCCGGCGGCCGCCCTGGCCCTGGCCCTGGTTCTGACGTCCTCGCCATAAACATGAAGCAGGGTCTTGCCGACCTGGGCACCATACTTATGGGTCAGACCTTCCTCGGAAATCTTGCTGTTCAGCTCAATCTGCCGGCCGATCAGCTCTTCAATATCTTCCAGCGCTACCGTCTTAGCAAACTCCAGAATGCCCTCCAGGGTCATCTTCTCCTTATCCACCTTGACCTCATCCTTGGACTCAGAGGTATGATCGCGTGTAAAAAGGACCTTGCCGTCTTTAACTATTTTAGTAATAAAAGTATGGCGGTTAATAATGGTAACCTCAGCGGAGTGCTCCCCCCTGGTAACCTTAGCCGCAATATAAAGGTTAGCCACCCCTTCAGCCAGCGTACAGGTACAAAAGCCCTTCTGGACCAGCTCTTTGGTCTGAGCCACCTGCTCCGGGGTAACCTTTTCCAAAACTTCCAGCTCCGCATCAGCGTCCCCGCCGATCACCCCCAGGGCAGCTGCTACCTGGATGCCGCGCATACCGCCGGCATTAGGAACCGTCACGCCCTTAACGTTCTTGATAATGTTGCCGGAACAGTGAACCTCTATCGCTTCCGGCATCTCACCCAGCACCGACCTGGCCTTAGCCGCCGCATAGGCGATGGCGATAGGTTCGGTACAGCCCAGGGCCGGTACCATCTCCTGTTTCAGGATGTTCAGATAATTTTGGTATAAAGATTTTTCCATGAAGCTCCTTCCCACGCTCTTTTTCAGCGTCCCTCATCACTTTGGCCGGCTGAACCGGCACGTAAGACCTGACTCGGCTTGAAGTTATTACTTACCGGTACTTTCTTAATGTTCTTTATGATTATATTAGTAATCATATCAGTAGTAATATTAACAGTCAATACTCAAATTTCAAACAATTTACCATTCTTACCCTTTTCCTTTTTAGTCAAATCCATTGTTTCCATTTCCCTTAAAGTTTGATATAATTAATTGATAGTTATATTTAGAAAACTAATTTGAGCTGGCCGTAATTAAGAGTGAGGTTATAAGATGGAAAAACGTAAGAGTTTGAAAAGCACCATATATGATGCCATTTTAAAGGGTATATACCAGGATCAATACAAGCCGGAAGAGATTCTGACGGAAAAGGCCCTGGTTGATCAGTTCGGTGTCAGCAAAGCTCCGGTGCGGGAAGCTCTTCTTACCTTATGTAACGAAGGGGTCTTAAAAAGCATTCCCCGACTGGGTTATGAAGTGGTCAAGCTGACCACCGGCGATGTGAAGGAAGTACTGCGTTTCCGTTCCATCTTAGAATGCGGCTGCATGGCTGATTTCTGCGGCAAACTGACGGACGAACAGATTAAGACCCTGCATAATCTTAACCAGCTGTGCTGCAATCAGAACTCTTCCGATGATATGAGTACCCACTGGAAGCACAACGAGGCCTTTCACCTACAGCTTATCTCCTACGCCGGCAATGAATACGCCCATCAGGAACTAGCCCGCTCCCTCTCCCTTTTAAGCCGGGCCTATTCCCAGTTTTACTGGGATAAATGGACGCCCTCCATCATTTCCATGGATATGAAGTCCCATAAGCCTTTGATAGAGGCCCTGGCCGCCAGAGACTTAGCTCTGGCCCAACATTTTTTGCGGGAAGACCTGGCGGATTTCGGCTATTAAAGGACCGCATCTGGCAGTTTAAATAACCAGGGGTCATATCTTTAAGAACATACTTAGTAATATGAAGTGTCTTCCGCAGGTACTTTTTTTAACCAATTTTACCAGAAGACCGCGTCTAAACTAAAACGACCTTAACGGCAGAAGGTATAACAGCCCTCTCCATTAAGGTCATTTTTATTGGCATTTTTGCTCAGGTTTTTACTCAGGTTTTTGCTTGAGATTTTACTTGAGTTTTTACTTGCTCGGTCCAAGCAGCTTTACCTTTCAGGCCCAGCGTAAAATCCTTATTTTTAGCAGGGGATCCTTCAGACTCTTATTTCTTAGGAGCAGACCATTCCGGCTCCACATCGCGTTCGGCAAAAGCAATGTCGTTCTCCACATCTTCCTCCAAATCGTCCACCACTTCTTCCAATTCCGCTTCCATGCTCTCCTGTTGTGCCGGATGCAGCTTGGGAATAAAGGAAATGACCGAACCGGCTACGATTAACACGATACCGGCCACCATATTTATAGTAATAGGATCGTTAATCAGGATATAGGCCATGATAGGCGCCAGTACCGGTTTGATGAAGAAGACCAGGGAAGCGGTAGCCGCTGAGGTTTCTTCCATGGCCAGGAAATAGAAGGCATAGCCAAAACCGCTGATGAAAACGCCGATATACAGCAGCATCGGCAGGGAGGCCAAAGTGATACCCTGGAACAAAGGGACCCGGGCAAAGATGCTTAAACCCGAGGCCGTTAAAAAGTCAGCGATAAAGCCTACCCGGCTGAGGAGAATCAAGGCCAGCATCTCAGCACTGCCAAATAAAAAGCTCAGGCAGGTCAGGCCGAAGCCGCCATAGCGCTCACTGCGCTTACGTCCTATTACGCCGTACAGGGCAAAGGTCAAAGCGGAAAGCAGGATTAAAACGATGGCCAGGCCGTTGCCCGCCATGTTGGCCGGATTCATGATGGCCAAAATACCGGCTAGGCTGAACATCAGAGTCATCACCGTATATTTGGTGATAGGTTCTTTTAAGATGAAATAAGCAAAGATCACGACGAAGACCGGATTGCAGCTGAACAGCACCGCTACTACCGAAGCTTGTCCGTAGACCACGGCCATCTGGAACAGGATCATGCTGACCACTACGCATAAAAAGCCGGTCTTGGCAAAAAAGGAAAAATCATCGCCCTTAAGGGTAACCTTCCGGGCCCGTAAGCCCTTGATCGTCAGAGGTAATAAAATGAGGGAACCGATAAGGAACCTTAAAAAGGTAATCTGCACCGGGTTAAAAATACCGGTTACTACCTTTAAAGATATTTCCATGGAACTAAACAAAAACGTAGACAAAAGAATGAACAATAATCCTTTTTTCAACTCTACCTTCTCCTTCATTTTTTACCAGCTAAAATCTTACTTACCTATGACCAACGTCAACGGTTACATTATAATACAAAACTCTCTATATTAAAAATATATAATTTGTATTATAATATACTTATTAAGTATAGCAAACGGGTACGAAACGAAACTGCCGCCCGAACCGGCTGGGTCGTGGCCTTACCGTGTTTTTGTTTTGCCTGAAAGGAAGGAACCGGCATGGATATCCGCCAGTTGCGTTATTTTCTCACCGTAGCCGAAGAAGGCCAGTTTACAAAAGCCTCCCAGAAGCTGAACATGGCCCAGCCCCCTTTAAGCCAGCAGATACGCCAGCTGGAAGAAGAACTGGGCGTTAAACTATTTATCCGGGGACGCCATCTGGAGCTGACCCAGGCCGGACAGATTCTGTTATCCCGGACCCAGCAGATTCTGCACCTCACCAGCGTCACGGAAAACGAATTGGAAGACTACCGGACCGGCAGCCAGGGAACTATCGCCATCGGTACCGTCTCCTCCTGCAGTTCCTACTACCTGCCCCGGCAAATCCTGCGGTTCCACCAGCTCTACCCCGGGGTCAGGTTCATCCTCCGGGAAGGCAATGCCTACCGGGTTAAAGATCTGGTTGAAAAAGGCATCGTCGATGTGGGCATCGTGCGAACCCCCTTCTACCTGGAAGCCTTTAATTATCTATATCAGCCGGCCCAGGGCGCTCCAGAGCCTATGTCCGCCGTCTTTTCCCACCACTGGCAAAAGTACCTGGGCCCCGGTCCCCTTAAGCTAGCCGCCTTAGAAAAGCTGCCCCTGATTATCCAAAGACGTTATCAGAACCTGATTGTCGAGGCCTGCGAAAGCGCCGGTTTTAAACCGGATATCCTGTGCCAGTCCGATGACCTGCGCACCAGCATCAGCTGTGCTGAGCTTGGTCTGGGCATCGCGATCACGCCCCAGCCTCCCCCTAACCTGCTCCAGTTGGAAGGACTTTTATACCGCCCGCTGGCCGCAGAAGAGCTGCAAACCCTTACCGCCGTCATCTGGCCGAAAGACAGCTATCAGCCCCAGGTGGTAGTGAACTTTTTAAAAAGCTTGCAAGGATAAAAATAACACTTTTCGCCTTGCCTAAAAAGGCCAACTTTACCAGCCTGCACCGATAAAAAACAGTACTTTCCCCCCGACTACAGGTCTGATTGGAAAGTACTGTTTTATTTATGCTAATTGCTAATGGTTTATTCCCGTCTTTACTGCTTAGGCTAGCTTAGGCCTATCTATGACCGTTTCTGTTTCTTAGGTCAAGGTCCAGTTTCTTCTTACAACTTCTGCTGAGCCAGATAAGCCTCAAACTCCGCCTTATCCGCATAGGAATCCTGGGTGCCCTTTTTGGTAACCCCCAGAGCGGCGTACACCGAAGCCAGTTTCATAGCTGCCAACACATCACCGGTCCGGGCGTAATACTCCACGAAGCAGCCGATATAGGAATCACCGGCGCCGGTAGTATCCACCGCCTGTACCTTAAGGGAGGGTACCAGTTCTTCCCGGTCCCGGGTCAGCCACAAAGAGCCCCGGCTGCCCATGGTCACGATGACGTTCTTCAGGCCCCGGTCTAGGAGCAGCTGCGCCGCCTGGCGCACCTCTTCCAGCGTACCGGTAGGCCGGCCGGTCAGGATACCCAGCTCCGTCTCGTTAGGAACGAAGAAATCGCACTCACAGGCCAGCTTAATGTCTAAAGCCTGCGTGGCCGGCGCCGGATTCAAGAGAACCTGAATCTGATGACGCTTAGCCATCTTAATCGCCGCATACACTGTCTCCAGCGGTATCTCCAGCTGCAACACGAAGAGGCCGCAGTCCTTAAGTTCTGCTTCCGCTGCTTCCAGCACTGCCGGAGTCAAACAGTTATTAGCGCCCTTGCAGATCAAAATCCGGTTCTGGGAGGAGTCGTCCACCAAAATGGTAGCTACCCCGTTCGGCACGCCTGCCGCCACCTTAACCAGCTTATCATCCACTTGGTGCTCGGCAAAGTTAGCCTTGGCCTTAGCGCCAAAAATATCATCACCCACGCAGGTGACCATCATGACCTGGGCGCCCAATTTACCGGCAGCCACGGCCTGATTAGCCCCCTTGCCTCCGCAAGCGATATGAAAACCCTTAGACTCCCTGGTTTCTCCCGCTTCCGGAATCTTATCCGTATAAGAGACCACATCCATCATGGTCGAACCAATTACTGCAATCTTCATGAATAAACCTCCCCTAAAGTTTCTGCAGCCACATTTCTTACCGGCCGGACCGCAGCGACGGGTTCGCCGGTTCTGGGCGCCGCCACACTGCCTCTGATCGCCAGTTCGTTGCAGATTTCCGTCTTAACCTTAGCTTCACCGGGATTCTTAATTAATTTAATCAACTGTTTGACCGCCAGCCGGCCCATTTCCTTCTTATGGACGCTGACCGTGGTCAAATGGGGCAGGAACACCTCGCAAAAGCTGATATCATCAAACCCGATGATGGAAATATCCTCGGGAATCCTATAGCCGTTCTTTTGCAAGGCCTGCATGGCGCCCAGGGCAATCATGTCGTTATCGGCGATAAAGGCCGTGGGCATCTGGCGCCCTTCCTTGAGAATCCGGTTCATCTCGTGATAAGCCCCGGCAATGGAAGGCCGCAGGTCCAGCATATATTTTTCCTCCACCGGCAGGCCCTGAGTTTCCAGCGCCCGCCTATAGCCCCGGCCGCGGCTGATAAAATTTCTAATCCGCACGCTGCCCCGCAGGTAGCCGATTTGAGTATGGCCCTGAGAAACCAGGTAGTTAACCGCCTGGCCCACCGAGTCCTCATTATTCATCAGTACCGCATTAAAGGATAAATTATCGAACCAGCAATCCAAAAGCACCAAAGGGACCGGTGCATCTAAAAAACTCTTGGCATCTTCCTCATTAAGTTCCGTCCCCATCAGCAAAATGGCCGACGAGGTATCGGATAAAATCTGCTGCAGCTTCTGTTCATAGTCCGGTTTACGCCGGTACAGGTTAAAGATAGTAGTATCATAACCGCTTTTGCGTCCTTCGTTCTCAACACTTTCCATCAGCACCGAAAAGAAGGGGGAATCGGAAAAGACCTCGCCGCTGTCGCTATAGGTTACCAGTTTGATGTTCTTAATCGTATTCTTGGTCAGGTAGCCATTTTCCCGGGCCAGCTTTAAAACCGCTTCCGCCGTTTCCCGGCTCACGCCCCGCTTATTGTGCAAGGCATTGGAAATAGTGGCCGGCGAAAAGCCGGAAAGCTCGCTTAGTTTTTTAATGTTCACCTTCATGAACAAACGCCCCCCCTCTTTCCCATCCCGCCCCAAGGACTAATAATTCAGAACGCGCAGCCTGCGCGTAAAATCACATTCGGATAGGGAGTGAACTCGCCGGTGCGGATAGCAAACTTGCATTCCGCCGACCTTTTTTTCAGCTCCGTATGCGCGATAAACTCATGTTCCTTGCCCGGCAGCTTAGCTTCAATATAAGCTAACAGCCGCGGGTTCTTATCCTTAATCTCTTCCGCCAGGGTATAGCCCTCAATCTCGGTCTCTTCCAGGATTGCATCCATCACCTGTACGAAGGTGGGAACCCCGCCGGTCACCACCAGGTCCACGATAGGCACTCCCTTGGGAATAGGCATGCCCGCATCCCCGATCATAAACATATCCTTATGGCCCAGGGCTGCGATATAACCAGCCAGCTGCGCATTCAAAACACCATGTTTTTTCATCTTGCTGCGGCCTTCTTTCTCAAATTATAGTACAAATTACTAAAATAAAGCAATAAATTTTTAGCTATTTTGACTAAGAATATTTAGCTAACTTTTTAGGTCATTATCTTTGTAACTATGTTCTTGCTGTTCCTTCCAGCCTTCTTCAACTGTCTCTTCAAGCTTTCTGCAGCTATTTTGTAGCTATTTTGTAGCTATTTTGTAGTTATTTTGTAGTTATTTTGTAGCTATTTCTGCAGCAGTTTTCTGAGCTGTTAGGTCAGGCTTCCTTCTTTTCTTCCGCCGCGGCGTCTTTCTTAGACTCGTTGCGGGCCTGCAGAGCCATCTTGGCTTCCATGTTGCGCTGGAACTGATCTACGATAACGGCCAGGATGATAACCAGACCTTTAATAACCATCTGCCAGAACTCGGAGACGCCGCACATAACCATGCCGTCGGAAATAACCCCGATAACGAAGGCGCCGACGATGGTGCCGCCGATAGTCCCGATGCCGCCGGCCATGGAGGTACCGCCCAGGACTGCCGCCGCGATGGCGTTCATTTCCCAGGATTCACCGGAGGCCGGATGAGCGGCTTCCAGCTGGGAAGCGGTGATGATACCTACGATAGCGGCGCAGACCGCAGAAAAAATATAGACTAAAATTTTAACCTTATCCACCTTGATGCCGGACAGCTTAGCCGCTCTTTCATTACCGCCGATGGCGAAGATATGCCAGCCGAAGGTGGTACGCTTCAATAAGATGGCGGCCACTACCGCGATGACCAGCAAGATAATGGCGCCGATAGGAATACCCAGGACCCGGCTGCCGAAGAAATCAAAACCGGTATTGCCCAGGGCCGCATTGCCGATAATGTTGGAATAAGTGGCGCCTTTAGAATGCAGCATGGCAAAACCACGGGCGATATACATGGTGCCCAGGGTGGCAATAAAGGGAGCCACTCCGCATTTAGTGATGATCAAACCGTTAACGGCGCCCACCACGGCACCCATCAGCAGGGTAAAGAAAACTACCAGGGGAATGGAGAAATACAAGGTGACCCCGAACATCTCCAGGGTGATACCTTTTTGAATCATGCCGCCGGCCACCATACCGGCCAGGCCTACCACCGCGCCTACCGACAAATCGATGCCGCCGGTGATAATGACATAAGTCATGCCGATAGCCAGAATGCCGTACAAGGCTACGTGTTTAGCCAAAAGCAGCATCGTATTAGCCGACAGGAAATTGGGAGTTGCCAAACTGAAGAAAATCAGCAGGATAACCAGCACAATCAGGGTACGTCCCTTTAAAAGGGTCATCGCCAGAGAAGCGTTTTGTTGTTTTTTTAACAAGTCCATAGCTCTACCATCCTTTATCACATAGCGGCACGGGCGGCCTCAGCGGCACTCCCCGGCGCAGTTTTCGTCACGTTGTGTCCCTTATAGGACGCCAGTACCAGTTTATCTTCCGTTAACTCTTCCTTGGTGATCTCCGCGGTCTTAAGGCCGTTGGACAGGACCACGATCCGGTCGGCGATAGCCATGATTTCTTCCAGCTCGGAAGAAATTACCATGATGGCCAGGCCGGAATCGGCATAGCGGTTGATAATCTCATAAATTTCGGTCTTAGCCCCGATGTCGATGCCGCGGCTGGGTTCATCCAGGAGCAGAATCTTGGGCTGGGTCAAAAGGCCCTTACTGATAACCACCTTCTGCTGATTACCGCCGGACAGGGACAAGATTGGCAGGCGCTTGTCCGCCACCTTGATATGCAGGCCGTCGATACCACCCTGCACCGCCGCATCCTCGGCCGTGCCGTTTAAGAATAAATGCTTGGCATAAGATTTTAAACTGGACAGGGAAATATTTTTGCCTATGTCCATGGTCTGGACCAGACCTTCTCTCTGACGGTCCTCCGGTACCATGGCAAAGCCCCGGTCAATCTGCTCGGTCACGTTGTGCACCTCAATCTCCTTACCGTGGAGCAGGATCTTGCCGGTATGTTCCGGCCTCAGACCCATGATGCACTCGTACAGCTCGGTACGCCCGGCGCCCATCAGCCCGTAAAAGCCCAGGATTTCTCCCTGCTTGAGCTCAAAGCTGACATGATGCAGAAGATAGCCGCCGCCCTTCTTGGGCAGGGATAAATCCTGTACTTCCAGCACTGTTTCCCGCTTGCTCCAGTCAATTTCTTCCGTCCGTTTGGGATAATTCTTGCCTTTGCCCACCATCTTTTTGACGATCCAGGGAACGCTGACCTCTTCCACCGCCGCCGTGGCCACCAGCCGGCCATCTCTCAAAATGGTCACATAGTCGCCGATCTGCATGATTTCTTCCAGGCGGTGAGAAATATAAACAATAGAGATACCTTCGGCCTTCAATTCCCGCATAATCTTAAACAGAACTTGAACCTCCTGCTCGCTTAAAGAGGAAGTCGGCTCGTCCATGATGAGGATTTTTAAATCGTCCTGCATCAGATTCCGGGCAATCTCGATCATCTGCTGTTGGCCTACCCGCAAATCGCCTACGATAGTATAAGGGTCAATAGGGTGCTCCAGTTTGGCCATAATCTTGTTGGCCAGCTCAATATGCTCTTTATTATTCAAGCCTACCTTATTCTTGGTATGTTCCTTCCCCATGAAAATGTTCTGATACACATTCAGATTAGGGAATAAGCTCAGCTCCTGATGAATGATGCCGATGCCCTGGTTTCTGGCCGAGGTTACATCTTCAAAGCTGACCGTTTTATCGCCCATGGACATCTCACCGCCGCTGGGCTGTTCAATGCCGGCAATCAGCTTCATCAGGGTGGATTTCCCGGCCCCGTTCTCGCCGATCAGCACATTGACCTTCCCCTGGAACACATCAAAGGAAACCTGGTCCAGCGCCTTGGTGCCCGGATAAATCTTATCCATCTTCTCACAGTGCAGGCAAACGCCTATACCGTGCTTTGCAGCATGCTCCGCTGCCGACTGGACCTTAGCATCCGCCGACTGAGCCTGTTTTACTTCAGTTGCTTCCGTCATCTTTACCCCTCCTACTTAACCGCCAGCTGAACCGGCGTAATCAGGAGCTCATCCTTCTTATCCACGCTGAAGCAGCCTACAAAATCGATTTTTTTGCCCTGAAGGCTCTTTAAATCAACTTTACCCACTACTTCTTTATTAACCACGTCATGGAGGCTCTGGGAAATCTTAGCCCAATCCACCTGATTCTTATAATCTTCAAATTTAATAAAGCTTAAACTATCGCGCAGGGCGCTGCCTTTATAAACGCTGCCGATCTGCAGGTTAACCTTGATGGGCCCCTGGTAGCCGTCCAGCTTGACCGTCATATAGCCGGCCTGTTTCTCCTGATGGACCTCAGCCACGGTACCGGTGCCCTTGACCACATAACTGAGCTCGCCTTTATCGCCCATGGAATAGCGGCCATACTGTTTAGCTAATTTTTTTAAATCTCCATTGGATTCCTGGAAAAACTTCGGCAGATCAACCGCCTTCTTAGTTAACTCCGGCACGGCCTTGCTGGACCAAATCTTGGCCACATCCGCCGCCGCATTAAACTTTACGTTGCCGGTAATTTCGTCCTCATGACCAATCTGGACTACCTTGACACAGCCCGTCAGGGCCAGGGTCATTACCAAACATAACAGAACCATCAATATATTGCGCTTTTTCATGATACAGCCCCTATCCTATCGTTTTCCACTAATGTTTTCCACTAACATTTTTCGTCAAAATTCTTATCTTAAAATTTCTTAACGGATACACGCAAATTTCTTCATTATAATCATTAGACCAGGGATAATTATTATACTGGAGCATCCTCCCTGCTGACCGGAAGGTATAAACTCCCTTTTTAAAGGAAGGGCGGCCCGCTTTCACGGCTATCCGCAAGTGAAAACAGCCGCCCCATTTTTATGCTCAGCCTTCTTACAGGTCTTACGGCCCGGTTCCAAAAAACTTTGGACCTCAGCCTTCTAAGCTAAACTTTTTACGCTAAACCTTCTTGCTTATTCCTTGTAAACGAAAGTCTTCAGCTTATCCACGTTCTTGGAGGTAATAGCTACGCAGTCCACCAGCTGTTTCTCGTCCTTACCGGTAGAACCACTCTTTAAGTACTTATCAGCCTGCTCTACGGCCATCTCGGCGATCAGGGCAGCCTGTTGCAGGGCGGTACCGGTCATGGTGCCGGCCTTAATAGCAGCGGCGGCTTCATCAGAGCCATCAACGCCGATAACGGCGATATCCTTCAGACCTGCGTTCTTAATAGCTGCAACCGCGCCCATAGCCATGGTGTCGTTGCCGCAAACGATGCCTTTAATGTCCGGATGGGACTGCAGAATGGTTTCAACCTTCTGATAAGCTTCGGCCTGTTCCCAGTTAGCGGTCTGTTTAGCCACCAGCTTTAAATCTTTATACTTGTCGATTACTTCATGGAAAGCGCTGGAACGTACACCGGCGTTAGTATCGGACTCTTTGCCCATCAGCTCGGCATAAGTGCCCTTTTCGCCCATCTTCTCTACGAAGACTTCGGCAATGGCCTTAGCGCCCTGATAGTTGTTAGCAACGATCTGAGAAATAGCGATGCCGTTGCCGTTGATCTCACGGTCAATCAGGAAAGTCGGGATCTGAGCTTCACGGGCTTTTTTAACCGCAGCCACGGTAGCGTCAGCGCCGGCGTTGTCGCAAATGATAGCGGCAGCCTTGTCGGAAATAGCGTTATCAAACAAAGAGGACTGCTTGGTAGCGTCATCATCATGAGAAACGACCTTTACTTCATAACCCAGGGCCTTAGCTTTAGCCGAAGCAGCGTCCGCCTCGGTCTTAAAGAAGGGATTAGCATGGGACGGGGTGATAATGTAGATAATCTTGGAGCCGCCGCCCTTTAAGGCCGGAGCCTTGGTCTCGGTCTTAGCCGCCGGTTTAGCTTCCGGCTTTTTCTGCTCGGTGCCGCCGCAGCCGGCTACTGCCAGTGCCATGGTACCTAATGCCATTACTACCAATAAAGACTTTTTCAACTTGAACATGATTCTTTTCCTCCCTTTTTTTGACTAAAATTTGGAAAACGATATGATTTACAAGCGAGGCTCAAAAAATAGCTTGTTAAACCCTAAACCTTGTCTAAGGTGCGGCGTACCGCCTGCCGCCAGCCTGCTAGCAGCTCCTGCCGTTTTTCCGGCGTCATGCTGCTTTGGTAACGCTCCCGGCGGATGCGGTTAAACACCTCCGGATTGTACACACCTGCCGCCAAACCAGCGCCGTAGGCCGCTCCCATGGCGGAAAGCTCCTCTACCTCTGGAACCTCCACCGGAATGCCCGTCACATCGGTCTGGAACTGCATCAGATACTTATTGCGGGTAGGACCTCCGTCCACCCTCAGCACCTGAATTTTCTGTCCGGATTCCTCCTGCATCAGGGAAGTAATGTCCTGAATCTGGTAGGCCACGGAATCTAAAACCGCCCGGACCATTTCCTTTCTTCCGGTAAGACGGCTGATGCCGGTAAAAAGCCCCCGGGCCTCATTATCCCAGTAGGGCGCGCCTAGCCCGGTAAAGGCCGGTACGAAATAACTTTTATCAGCGGGATTAGCCGCCCGGGCCAGGGCTTCGGTTTCCCCGGCGCTGGCGACCAGCTCTAAATCATGCTTCAGCCAGGATACCGCCGCCCCGGTGTAATTAATATTGCCTTCTAAAACATAGCTGGCCTTGCCGTCTAACTGCCAGGCCAGGGAAGTTACCAGGCCCTTTTGACTCCAGACCGGCTTAGGCCCGATGTTCATCATCACGGAGGAACCGGTGCCGTAGGTGGCCTTAATCTGCCCCGGCTGATGACAGCCCTGGCCGAAGAGGGCCGCGTGGGAGTCACCGAAAACCGCCCGGATGGGTACCGGGTGCTTAAAGAGCCCGCCGAAATCCGTCTCGCCGTAGCTGCCGTTTGAATCACTTACCTGGGCCAGGGAAGAAGTTTTAATTCCGAATAAACGGCTTAAATCTTCGTCCCAGGCTAATTTTTCAATATTAAAGAGCTGAGTGCGGCTGGCGTTGGAAGCATCGGTCTTAAAGACCTTACCCCCGGTTAACTTATACACCAGCCAGCTGTCCATGGTTCCCATACAGAGCCGGCCGGCCTCTTGCTTAGCCTTAGCCTCCGGCACGTTCTCCAGAATCCAGGCCAGCTTCGCCGCTGAAAAATAAGGAGACAGCTGCAAGCCGGTCCGTTCCTTTACCAAAGGAGCCAGGCCCCTGGCGGCCAGACGGTCGCAGATGGCCTTGCCCCGGGCACATTGCCAGACGATGGCGTTGTACACCGGCTTACCGGTGATTCTGTCCCAGGCCAGAGCGGTTTCCCGCTGGTTGCTGATGCCCACCGCCGCAATCTCCGTCTCCGGCACCCCGGTCTTTTGGAGCAGCTCGGCTGCCAGCGCCAGAGTCTTGGCGTAAATCTCTTCCGGATCGTGCTCCACCCAGCCCTGGTCGTTAATAATCTGCCGGTGCGGCTTGTCCACCCGCAATAGGGCTTTGCCGGTTTCATCAAAGAGCAGGGCCTTGGTACCCTGGGTACTTTGGTCAATCCCTAAGATATAAGCCATTTAAATCGTCTCCTGCACCTTTTTGACAATACCGGCCGCATTGAGGCCGTAATAATCAAAGACTTCCTTAGATTTACCGGTAATCACCGGCGCATCCGGCAGGGTCAGGCTGATCACCCTCATGGGGTGATGCTCGGCCACCATGCGGCTGACGATGGAACCCATGCCGCCGTACCAGGTGTGTTCTTCAATAGTAACGATCAGCTTGGTCTCTTCCGCCGCCTTGCGGACAGCTTCCCGGTCGATGGGTTTTACGCAGTACATATCCAGGACCCGGGCCGAGATGCCCTGCTCCTTTAAAAGCCGGCCGGCCTCTTTCGCCGCCTGCACCATCTCGCCGCAGGCGATGATGGTCACGTCACTGCCGTCCTGAATCATGGTAGCTTTATTTAAGACAAAAGGCACCTGGCCTTCACTATAAACATCTTCCACAGCGTTGCGTCCTACCCGGATATAAGCCGGTTCATCGTTTTGCAGCACCGCTTCGATTAATTTCTCTGTCTGAAAACGGTCGCTGGGCAGATAAACATTCAAGCCCGGGATAGAGCTCATGGTGGCAATATCCGTAGCGCTGTGATGGGTCATGCCCAGAGCGCCGTAGCTGACGCCGCCGGAGATACCGATCAGCTTCACGTTGGTGTGGGAATAAGCCACATCTACCTTGACCTGCTCCATGCTTCGGGTGGATAAGAAGCTGGCCGGAGAAACCGCGTAAGGCTTCTTCCCGCAGGAAGCCAGGCCGGCGCTGATGGAAACCAAATCCTGCTCCGCAATACCGACCTCCACAAACTGCTCCGGCTTCTCCTTGGCAAAATTCGTCATGGAACCGGACCCCCGGGAGTCGCTGCAGACCACCAAAATATCCTTATCGGTTGCCGCATGTTTCAAGAGGACATCACAGATGACCTGCTTATTTGCTATTTTGTTCATACTGGATTCTCCTCTCTTCTAACTCCGCCATAGCTTTCTGATACTCGTCGTCATTAGGCACCCGGTGATGCCAGCCGGCCTGGTTCTCTATAAAGGAAACGCCGCAGCCCTTGGTCGTGTTGGCAATGATCACGGTCGGTTTACCCTTAAAAGCCTTGGCTTCCTCTACCGCCTTATCAATGGCGTCTATATCGTTGCCCGGAATGGACAGTACGTGCCAGCCGAAAGCGCCCCAGCGTTCTTCCTGTTTATCCTGAGCCATAACTTCTTCCGTGCCGCCGGAAATCTGCAGGCGGTTCCTATCCACGAAAGCGGTCAGATTATCCAGCTTGTAGTGGGAGGCGGCCATTATAGCCTCCCACACGCTGCCTTCGGCCATCTCGCCGTCACCCAGAACTGCGTACACCCGGTAACTGCGTTTATCCATCTTGCCGGCCAGGGCCATGCCGACCGCTACCGCCAGGCCGTGACCCAGGGAACCGGTATTCATCTCGATGCCGTTCACCTTGTTGTTGGGGTGCCCGATGTAATGACTGCCGAACTGGGAATAGGTTTTTAAATCTTCCTTAGGGAAGAAGCCCCGGTCCGCCAGGACCGAGTACAGAGCCTCCACGCTATGGCCCTTGCTTAAAACGAAACGGTCCCGGTCGGGATCCTTAACCTTGTCCGGACCTACGTTCATCTGCTTATAATACAAATCCACCAAAATATCCGTCTCGCTCAGATCGCCGCCGATATGGCCCGTCTTGGCCTGATGCACCAGCGTCACGACGTCCTTGCGGATTTCCAGCGCCTTAAGTTTTAAATCCATCTTCATTCTCCTCTCAAGTAAGCTTTAACCTGTTCTTCCACCGGGTCATACAGATCCGGCTTAATGCCCAGGTACTTGCAGGCCTCGTACAGCACCGGCACTACATCTTTGTGGATGCCTACGCAGTGATGAATATAAGGTCCTTCCACAATTTTAGCTTCCAACCGTTTAATATTAGCTACTTTCACCCACAGATAGGTACCCATGCAGGTAGGTCCGTCCACGCCCTCGGCGTTGCCCAGGAGCAGGGAATACTCGCCGTTGTCGCCGTCGAAGCGGCACAGGGTCAAGGGGCCGTGCTTAGCTTCCGCGGTCAGGCTGCCCGGATGGTCAAAGGCCAGGGGGTAGGTCAGCTTGGCTTTTTCCCTGGCGATGGAAATAGGCCAGGGGCCACAATGCTGCAGGAGCTCGCCGTTAGGAATATCCGGGTGGCGGATGGTCCAGTCGGCGAAGAAGGAACGGGTCTCGTCCATGCCGGCCGCCTCTACCAGGAGGGCGGTGACAGCCCCGTGAATATCCGTCTCGCAAACTACCGGGATGCCCTGATCGTTTAAGAGGGCGTTAGCCGCGCAGGGCATGATGTGCAGCTCGTCCTGCAGGGCGTTCCAGCACTGGATGGCCGCTGCGTTGCAGCCATACTTTTCAATCAAATGGGCCATGGCTACCTTAAGGGCCGCCACGTTCTCCAGTTCATCTTCCTTAACCAGCACTTCCATGTTCTGACGGATGTAGGCGATAGTCGCTGCTACTTCCGTTTTTTCGGCCTTAGCGGCCCGCACCGCTTGAATCAGCTCCGGCATGGGAATGGGAGACAGCTGGATGTTGAACTTCTCCAAAAGCTCCCCTTCGTTGCACATGGTGGACCAGAAATCAAAGGGCCGGGGTCCGATCTGCAGGATGCGGATATGCCGGAAAGTCTTAACCACGTTGCACACCGCCAGGAAATCCCAGAGGCCTCTCTCAAACACCGGGTCACTTAAGCGGCAGTTGGTCAGATAAGTAAAGGGTACCCGGAAACGGCGCAGCACCTTGCCGGTAGCAAACAGGCCGCACTGAGTATCTCTCAGGCGCACGCCCTTCTCGTCAGGACGCTCGTCCAGCGGCCCCCACAGGAGCACCGGTACGTTCAGGTCCTTAGCCAGGCGGGCACATTCATACTCGGTGCCGAAATTGCAGTGAGGCAGGAATAAACCATCCACCTTTTCCCGGCGGAACTTCTCTACAATCTTAAGACGGTCTGCTTCATCATACAGCAAACCTTCCTTATTAATATCATCGATATCGACGAAGTCGATGCCCAGTTCCTCCAAACGTTTTTTGGTCAGGCCGCGATACTTAATCGCGTCCGGAGCACTGAAAATACTTCTTCTGGTAGGTGCAAAACCTAATTTAATGGATGCCATGAATTGTCCCTCCTACAAATTCTGCTCTAACAATGCTGCAATAATTTAGAAAATTTTATATTTTCTTTATCTTGGACTCATTATAATCCTTCTTACTAAAAATTGCAATAAAAATTTAGTAGTTTTTAGATTAATTTTTTAGATGGTTTCCTGCTTAATTTTTAAGTTTTTTTCTATTTTAACCAAAATTAGAGGTTTTTGGAGGTATTCAGCCTGACAATTGTACTATTTTTACGTAAAATTAGCCTCTAAAATATTTATCGGACCTAAAATAATAACTAAAATTTTATATAAAATTTAGAGTAAATTTAAGGTTCGAGATTATTAACATTAATTTTACTTAACCTCGCCCTTTATGGATTCAACATTGCTATAATAAAAAACGGCCAAGTGCCGACCTAACTATCAGTCAGTGCACTTAACCGTTATGTGCCAATCATCTTAATTATTAACTTATTACAACCTATTTAACTAAATACCCACCATCTACGGGAATAATAGCGCCGCTAACGTAGTCGCTGGCCGAAGAAGCTAAGAAAATACATGTACCTTTCATATCGTCGCTTGTACCCCAGCGATGAGCAGGTATACGATCCACTATTTGCTGATAACGCGGCTTGCTTTGATCTAATAAAGCTGTATTTAGTTCAGTAGCCATATAACCAGGAGCAATCGCATTTACATTAACGCCGCGACCCACCCAATCATTACTCAATTCTTTAGTTAGTTGAGCTATCCCGCCTTTACTGGCTGAATAAGCAGGAATGGTTTGTCCACCAAAGAAAGAACACATAGAGGCAATGTTGATAATCTTACCGCTACCCTTTTTAAGCATAATCTTACCCGCTTCTTGACAAAGGATAAAAACCGAATTCAAATTAACATTCATTACCTCATCCCACTCTTCTACCGGAAACTCTTCAGCGCTATGTCTTCTTTGGACGCCATGAGAAGTTACCAGTATGTCTAAATCTCCACCTAAAAAGGCCAGGCATTCTTTAAAAGCACGATACACTTCAGCGCGTTTTCCTAAATCAGCTTGTACGCTCTGGCAGTTAAATCCCTTGTTACGAAACGCTTCTGCTGTCACATGTACGCCTTTAGAAGAACCTACAATAACAACCTGACAGCCAGCTTCCAGGAGACCCTCAGCCATACCTTGCCCTAATCCCTTAGTTCCTCCGGTAACAATAGCTTTTTTACCCTGAATATTAAACATGTCATTCATAACAACATCCCCTTGTAAATTAACTAATCTGGCTACCTCTCACTCTATAATCTCTACAAATTTCTTAGCAGTTTCTTTGATAGCTTCAAAATTGCCTTCTTTAATCAACTTTGTATTAGCTAAATTACCGCCAATACCGGCTCCCATAGCTCCTACCTTTAGAAAGTCAGCTAAATTATCAATCGTCACTCCACCTACTGCCATGAGAGGAATATGTCCTAACGGAGACCGTACGGACTTAAAATATTTAGGGCCTAAGTCCCCAGCGGGAAAGACCTTTACGATATCTGCACCCCAAGCATAAGCATTAGCTATCTCAGAAGGAGTCATGGCCCCGGGCATAGAAATCAAGCCTAATTTTTTAGTTTCTTTAATGACAGCTTCATCCACATTAGGAGAAATCATGTACCGGGCACCTACTGCACTAGTCTGGTGCACCTCTTCCACCGTCAACACGGTGCCGGCCCCGATATACATTTTATCAGCGTAATTTTCAGCAGCCCGCTTAATACATTCTAAGGTATTAGCTATAGTTTCTGCCGAAGTATGATCAATAGCTATCTCCACACAACGAATGCCGCCATCATATAGCGCCTGGATAGTTTTTAAAATATATTCTGCGGGTACACCTCTAATAATGCTTACGATTTTTTTCTCTTTAATCGTATCTAAGACAACCTGTGACATTTTGCATCCCTCTTTTCTAGATATTCTGGCAATCAATCAAGACCTTTAACGTTCCCTGATTCTCATCTGCAATCATACCAAATACGCTGGGAGCATCCTTTAAAGGAACTACATGAGTAATAACTTTCTTAAGCAAATCAGCCGCTTCAGGCAGATAATCTACGGCTTGCCTAAACTCTTCTTTTGTATAAACCCTGGTACCAATCAATGTTTGTTCTTTAAAATTAATATCCCTCAAATCTACCTTATGCTGTGCTTTATGAACCGCCACCATGCAAACAGTACCACTGACGCGCAAAACTTTGGTCATCTGCAAAGAAGCAAATTCTGAACCGCTGCATTCAAAGAGAACATCTACCCCTTCTCCATCGGTAGCAGCTTTAGCAATTCTTTCCAAATCATCCGTTTTAGAGTTCACAGGAATAAGCCCATATTCCCTCGCCTTGTTCAGTCTGTTTTGATTGATATCTGAAATAAAGACCTTGCACGCTCCCAGATGATTTAGCATTAAACCAGCAATCATGCCTATGGGACCCGCACCAATGACTGCTACAGTATCCAGGGCCTTAAAACCACTTTGATGGATGGCTCTGACAATAACCGCAAAAGGCTCAGCCGTAGCTGCCACTTGTACCGGTACACCGTCAGGCACCAAAAAACAGTTATCTTCTTTAACTACGGCATACTGAGCCATCCCACCGGCGGCATCAGTTCCTAAAATTTTAAAGTTATTGCAAACATGCTCATTTCCAGTCCGGCAAGCCCGGCAATGACCACAAGGCATAAGAGGAAACGGAATTACCAAATCACCCTTATGGAACTTCTTGCCATCGTCGCAAACCTCGCCCACAAATTCGTGTCCTAAAATCAAAGGTGCCTTAGCCCTTGGATGAGTTCCTAAAAAAATACCCGTATCTGAACCGCATACTCCGCAATATCTAACTTTAAGTTTAATTTCATCAGCCGCTGCCACTGGTTCAGGCATTTCTCTGACCTCTACTGTCTTCGGTCCCATGTATACTGAAGCTTTCATTTAAGTAACATCTCCTTAACTTCGTTATAAAACGAATTTAAATTAGAATAACATTAAATAATACCCCGGCACCGCGCTAATAAAAAACAACCTTTCGCAGACATATTCTCACATTTCGGTTCCAAAATTTCCACTTCCCGCTTTGGGCATTCAGAACTCAAGATATCATATAAACCTTGTCGAAAAGGTTCTTTCCCAGATAAAACAATTAAAGGTCTCTGACCAGAACCTGTAAAAAAGGTATCATTTTCTAAAATACTAATATCATTACTTAAAGCTACCCCTAATAAATAATTAGTAGCTTCCACATTGCTAATTCCAGCAAAATTTTTCAGAATCCTGGTTAAAAATGCAGCCCGTCCTACGCTTGATTCTTTAGCTGTTTTATACCCTTTTAAACACTGTTCTTTATCATAATTAGTCTTATCAGCATATATTTTATCAGTAGCCCCTGACAAGATACTATTGGTTACCAATAAAGAATATAATTCTCCGGTCATAGATGTCACACAGCCTTTAATCCTATGTTCCTTGTCTATAGCAATGAATTTACTGTGAGAACCAGGTAAAACCACGACGCATTCCTTGCCAGGCTGAAGCTGATCCATGATAGAAATCATTTCTACTTCTTCACCGCGCATAATGTCCATTTGCGTAAAATTATTTTCGTCAACTTTAACTGCCATATTTTTAATTCCTGGGATAAACCAAAAAGGAATAGGACATATTTCTGGTAAAACAACTTGTTTCATCCCAGCCGCTAAATCTTCTTTTGTAACTGGTGCCACCACATGTTCTAATAAATAAAGGCCCAAATCTGAGGTAATCATACCAGCAGCTAAAATACAGGATACATCATCATAAGAAATTTTTTGGTTGTGTAACATTTCCTCAATGCATTCTTTGACAGCAACAAACAATACTTTCTTAGATTGGGAGGTAGCCACATCGCGTATACCTATATGCCGCTCAGCATGAGCACACTCACTAAATTCATGATTCCACAAGATTGTACGCGTATTCGTTGTACCGCCGTCAAGCGTGATGCAATATTTCATAATACTAACCTCCACTTTTAAAAGTATGATGACTCAGCCTTCGCACACAGGTTATTATACTCTGGTGTGAAGGCTGAGACAATAACTTTTACAAAAGTACTATTCTATTTCGATTTTGCCAGGAACTTTTCACGCTCAGCTTTAATCAGGTTAATGATATCCGGACCTACATCTTTAGCAATGGTATCCCAAACCGGTTTTGTCTTTTCTTCAAACAATTTCTTCTGATCCGGGGTAATATCGGTAATAACATTACCTAAACCTTTCATTTTTTCAATGCATTCTTTTTCTTTATCACGATTCAGTTTTCTTTCATAAGCACCGGCATCCTTAGTAGCCTTTAAGAAAACTTTCTGATCCTCAGGAGAAATGGAATCCCAAACTTTTTTGCTCATCAGTACCAGAGTAGGAGAATAAACATGTTCAGTCTTGCTGATATATTTATTTACCGTGTGAATTTGTTGAGAGAACAAATTGGTAATCGGGTTTTCCTGACCATCAACTACGTGCTGCTGCAAACTGGTAAAAATTTCTGCACCGGAAATTGCGGTCGGATGAGCACCTAATGCGGACCAAATCTGCAGATGGTATTTATTATCCATGGTACGAATCTTCATGCCTTCTACATCAGCCGGAGTATGAACTTCTTTTATGCTGTTGGTTAAATCGCGGAAACCTAATTCCCACCAGCCTAACAATTTTAAGCCCTCTACCTGATCAACCTTCTTCGCTAATTCCTGGCCCACTTTACCATCTAACATAGAATCAGCCATTTCATAACTGGTAAACAAATAAGGCAGATCGAATACGGCCAGTTCCTTGCAAAGGCCGACGATTGGAGCCGTGGAAGGAGCAGACATTTCAATGGTACCGGCTTTTAAACCTTCTACGGATTTAGTATCATCACCTAACTGGGAATCATGATAAACTTCTACCTTGTACCTGCCATTAGTTCCTTCTTCAACTTCCTTCTTAAAAATTTCCATCTGGGCAATTACATTGGGCAGAGCAACACCGCCGCCATTAGCGATTTTAATGACACGGGCATCGGCATTAACTTTCGTTTCCGTCTTTTTGGCAGCCGGTGCATCTTTTTTAGTATTGGAGCTAAGACATCCGGTCATACAAGCTGTAAAGGCGAGAATTGTAGCTACCCCAGCTAACAAGCGCAAACTTTTTTTCATGATTTCCACCCTTTCAAAATTTAATTTTAACTTCTTATTAAAAGCTGCCCTTGCAGCATTCAATACGGTTTGAGTAAAAGGTCTTCCTTATCTAACATTACCTACCATACTGGGCAGGAAAGTTATCAGCACCGGAACATACGAGATGATAAACAATACAATTACCATACAAGCAATATAGGGTACCAGGGTCCGGGTTAACTTTTCCATAGAAATACTGCCTAGCCCCATGCCTACATACAAGACATTGCCGACCGGAGGAGTCAAAAGCCCGATGCACAAGTTAACAACCATCACTACACCAAAGTAAACCGGATCCAGGCCAAAACGGTCGATAACCGGCAGCAGTATCGGCGCTAAAATCAAGATGGCCGGACCGTTGTCCATTACACAACCAACCAGAAGGAAGAGGATGTTCAGCAGCAGTACCAGGATGTAAACGTTATCCGTCAAAGAAACCAGAAAATCGGTCAACAGTTCCGGAATATGCGCTATCGTAACAAAGTAAGCGGCAATGGTAGCCGCTCCAACTACCAGCATAATCTGAGCGCTGCCCTTAGCACTTATAACAAAAATTTCCGGCAAATCTTTCAAAGAGATCTGCTTGTAAACGAACAACCCTACCAGGATGGCATATACCAGAGCTATAACCGCAGCTTCCGTAGGCGTAGCCAGACCGGTCAACATACTTCCTAAGATAAATACCGGAAGCATAATGGCCCAAATGGCCTCCCGTCCGGTACTAATCACTTCTTTAAGATCGAACTTACCTGAATCATCCAGATTCATCTTTTTAACCCGGAAGCTCCAAAGGATCATCAAGGCTATGCCGATAAGAATACCGGGAATGACGCCGCCGATAAATAACTTCGTAACAGAAACTCCTACGGCTACGCCATAAATGATCATCTGCGTGCTCGGAGGAATAATAGGGCCAATGCAGCCTGCGGAGCACAAAAGTGCGGTACTTTCCGCCCCATCATACTTACTATCCTTCATCATAGGCAGGAGTACGGAACCAACCGCAGTCGTATCCGCCACCGCCGAACCGGAAACACCGGCAAAAATCATGGAAGTAAGGACGCCGCAATATCCCAGACCGCCCTTAATGGGCTTAAACAAAGCTTGCGTAAACTTAACCAGCTTAATGGAAATACCACCCCGGTTCATAACTTCCCCAGCCGCAATGAAGAACGGAATGGTCAGCAAGACATAATTGTCCACGCCTTGTAATAATTTAGAAGCAATAATGGAAGCTGAGAAGCTCATCATCTTGCCCACCAGCATCATTACGATACCGCTAGCAGCCAGGGAGAAAGCCACCGGTACATTAAAAATAACCAGGCCGAAAAGTACTCCTAAAAATACTAGCAGCATTGTCATGACTCTTTCACGGCTCCTTTCCCTCCAGCCAGATATTCTTTAACGCAGTGTTTAAGTCTAACCACGGATTGCATTAACATTACAAAGCAGCTCACCGGAATCATCCCGTAAACATATCCGTACCGGATTTGCAAAGCCGAAGACTCCCATTTCCAGTTGGCCATCACAACTTCGACGCTGCCCACGGTTAAAACCGCCAGGATAATAATGACAAAAGAAGTACCGATAATCTTAACTGAAGTAGATTTCCGGCCGCTTAGCCTTTGTACCAGATAATCCAATCCCATCTGACCATATGTATCATTAACTAAGATGGAGGCAAGGAAAGTATCCCAGACAAATAAAAAGCGTGAAGCTTCATCGCCCCAGGCAAAACCGGTATGAAATAAAAGCCGTCCCACCACATTACCAAAGACAATGACGATCAGCATGGCAAAAGTTATGGCTATGATGACTTTCACCAACCGGAGAAAGGCTGCATACATCTTTTCCAACATTTAATTCCGCCCTTTCTATAAATTAATCCAGCTTTTAGTACAAATTTTTACCTTTAAACCCAAGTTTATGAGATGCATCAAGAGCTACCCTGCCAATAATCTGGGAAGCTAAAAGAGCCGTAGCTTTGGCGTATTGTCCTTTGACCCCGGTAGCACTTATGCCTAGAACAGGTTGTCCCTGATCATTGCGCACCGGTAAAGCTACACAATAAATCATAACCTCATTCTCACAATCGTCTATGGAATAACCTCTTTCCCGGATACGCTGCAGTTCTTGAACCAGGTCCTGATACTTCGTAATGGTGTGTTCGGTCTTCTTTTGATAGGGACCAGGTCCTAAAAGCTCAAGAACCTCTTCATCGCTTAAAGCGGCCAGCATAGCTTTACCCAGCCCCGTACAATGAGCCGGCTGGGAAATTCCGGCCGTGGCAACTCCCACAAACCTGGTACTAGGTTCCCGTTTGGCCAGGTATACTACCTGAGGCCCGTTCAAAGTTGCCAGCAGGATGGTTTTATCTAATGTATTGGCCATCTGATCCAGGAAAGGTTCGCATATTTTAAAAACATCAATATTTTTTAAATATTTCTGCCCTAACTGGAAAGCTTTTAAATCCAAACAATAACTAACTAACTCGGAATCAGCCATCCGGATATAACCAGCTTCATTAAGGGCTTTTAAAATATCCAGGATACTAGTTTTAGGAATTGGTAGCACCTTACTAAGGCAGGCCAAGGTACAAGGTTTCTCGCTGTTGGCTATGAACTCCAAGATTTGCATAGTTCTTAAAGTAGAACGATTAGCGGCCATTACCCAATACCTCTTTCTTAATTTTTTACCATTCTAACACGGTTCCTGTAACATCGCGCCAAACAGGATTTTTCCAATTGTGACCTTTTTGGGCGGCTTCTTTAATCTTCTCTTCATTAACTTCAATGCCTAAGCCTGGTTTAGTCAATAAATCTACATAACCGTTTTTATAAATGAAGCAGGAAGGATCTTTTAAGTAATCCAAAAGGTCCGAACCCTGGTTGTAATGTATACCCAGGCTTTGCTCTTGAATAACTGCATTATACGTACAGAAATCGATTTGCAAAGCTACCGCCAAAGCAATGGGGCCCAAAGGACAATGAGGCGCCAGGCCTACATCAAAAGCTTCGGCCATGGCGGCAATCTTCTTAGTTTCTAAAATTCCGCCGCAATGGCAGGGATCTGGTTGAATAAAATCAACCCCGCCCTTAGTTAACATGCTCTTGAAGCCCCATCTTGTATAATTTCTTTCTCCAGTTGCAATAGGAGTAGAGAACTGAGACCGAAGCTGTGGGAATATTTCTTCATTTTCGCACAAAACCGGTTCTTCAACAAACATCAACCGATAAGGCTCTAATTCTTTCATTAAAGTAAAAGCTAATGGTTTATGTACACGCCCGTGAAAATCCAAAGCAATATCCATTTCAGTGCCAAATTTCTCACGAATAGCAGCTACCCTTGCCACCGTTTCATCTATTTGTTTGTAATTCTCCATCCAAGTCACATCAGGTACACCATTCATCTTAATTGCCCTATAACCCTGATTGTATTTTTCTGTGGCTTCTTGAAGAACATCTTCCGGTTTAAACGGTTTATCGCCGCCAATCCAGCAATAAACTTTCATTTTATCATGGCAGGCACCACCTAATAAATCATAAACAGGTACCCCTAAATTTTTGCCTTTAATATCCCACATAGCTTCTTCAATGCCGGAGATAGCACTCATGAGGATGGGACCGCCTCTATAGAAACCTGCTCTATAAAGTACATTGAACATATCTTCAATACGACCGGGATCCTTACCAATCAAGTATTCCGAAAGTTCACGAACTGCAGCAGCTACAGAATCAGCCCTGCCTTCAATAACCGGTTCGCCCCATCCCTCAATACCCGTATCCGTAGTCATCTTTAAAAATAACCAACGGGGAGGCACCTTAAATAGTTCAATAGATTTAATTTTCATTTTCATCCCTCCGTATTCGTATATACGTACATCGTTCTAAATGTTGACCACAGTTAAAGAGTAACATCAAACCATTGAAATGTCAATAGGAAAACAGAATTTTGCTTATTATCAGATAAATTAACTAAAACTATTTATATAGCATACTCTAAAAGATATATTTTTAGTTTAATTGTCTGATTTTTATCAATATAAGAAAAAAATGTCAAACTAACGCTCTAAAAAAAATTAGGGCGATAGTTTGACATAAACCTTATTTAATGACCATCTTCTATTTTTAGGATATAACTATCTCTTGCCTGACATAGGCGGTTTTCTCACTCCCTGATAATCGCCCCGGGCTCTCTTTGCCGCAGCTGCTGCGTCAGTTCCTTCTTCAAAGCCTGATAGTTTTCCGGCGTATCCTTTTTAAACACCGTGCCGTCCGGCATGATCAGCGTACCGGTTACCTTACCCACAGAAAGGATAAATCCCATGGTCTGGTCCAGAACCAAATCATTGCCCACCAGACGGCCCCGATAGCTGGCGCTGAGACTGTCATCCCACACATATTCATGGGGCTGGTTGCGATTATTGGTAAAATCAGCATTATCCACCCTGCGGTAGTGATCCGCCCGGGCTGTAACGTCAAAATCATCCTCGTGCTTTTCAATATGCAGGCGCAGCACGCTCCAGCCGGTGCCAGGCACCTTAGCCGGACCTACAAAATCCCCGGCAAAATTTTTCGTAAAATGCGGCAGCAAAAAAGCAACTACCGCTCCCGCCACGCACAACAGACCTATTAACCAGATTAAGTGTTTCTTGTTCATAAAATTACCTCAATATAAATCATCAAGTATCAGTTTGACCGCTCGAACGGCATTCTCTAAAACAAACTGGGTTCTTCTGCCGCTGGAGCTTGGCCCTTACCGGTTTCCTCCAGCTTTTCCGCATCTGCCGCACCGTTAGTCTTCCTACCCAGCAGGTCCAAAAATTCCGCTTCGCTCAGCACCTTTACCCCCAGCTGCTGGGCCTTGTCCAGCTTGCTGCCGGCTTCGGCACCGGCCACCACGTAATCAGTCTTCTTGCTGACGCTGGAAGTAACCTTGGCCCCCACGTCCTGGGCCATAGTCTGGGCGGTAGCCCGGTCCAGGGTTGGCAAGGTGCCGGTAAAGACCATAGTCTTACCATAAAACGGGTGGTTTTCGTCCAGGGTCTGGGCCTTAAACTCCAGGCTCACCCCGGCCCCCCTCAATTTTTCCACCAGCTCCTGATTCTGAGGTGCCGCCAGCCAAGTTACCACACTTTCGGCGATTACTCCGCCGATGTCCCTGATCTGGGCCAGTTCTTCCGGTTCCGCCCCAAGCAGCTTATCCATCGTCCCGTACCTGGCCGCCAGGATTCTGGCCCCCTTAGCGCCCACATGACGGATACCCAGGGCAAATAAGAGCTTGTCCAGGCCCTGTTCCTTACTTTTGGCAATAGCCGCTAAAAGGTTGTCCGCCGATTTAGACCCCATCCGCTCCAAAGTTAAAAGCTGTTCCTTGGTTAGCTTGTACAGATCAGCCGGGTCGCTGACCAGGCCCTTATCCAGCAGCTGATTCAGCACCGCCGGCCCGCAGCCGTCGATATTCATGGCATCCCTGGAAGTAAAATGAATCAGACCTTCCCGGCCTAAAGCCGGGCAATGAGGATTGGTGCAGCGATAGGCCGACTCCCCCTCCTTGCGTTCCACCTTCCAACCGCACTCCGGGCACTGCTCCGGCATCTTAAACTCCGGAGCCCCCGTTGGCCGTTCTTCCTTAACTACGTATAAAACTTCCGGAATAATTTCCGCCGCCTTGTTAATTACCACCGTGTCGCCGATACGGATATCTTTTTCCCGGATAAAATCTTCGTTGTGCAAGGTGGCCCGGCTGACCGTGCTTCCGCTCAGCTTAACCGGGGTTAAAACCGCCGCCGGGGTCAAAACCCCCGTCCGTCCCACCTGGATAACGATATCTTCCAGCCTGGTCCGGGCCTGTTCCGGCGGATACTTATAGGCAATGGCCCAGCGGGGATCTTTGCCCGTGGCCCCTAAAAGGCGCTGCTGCCACACCTCGTCCACCTTGGCCACCGCCCCGTCCGTATCATAGGACAGGTCGGCCCGGCGGGTGCCGTGTTCTTTAATGAAGGCACAGACCTCGTCCACGTTGGCGGCCAACCGGGCGTATTCCGTCGTCTTAAAGCCGTAGGCCGCCAGCATCTTCATAGACTCGGAATGCCTATCCCGGGCTCCGGCTCCCACCCCGTAGGCAAAAAAGCTCAGCGCCCTCTGGGCCGTAATTTCCGGGTTCAGCTGACGCAAGCTGCCCGCCGCCGCATTGCGGGGGTTGGCAAATTCCGCCTCTCCGGCCTCGCTGCGGGCTTCGTTTAATTTTACAAAGGCCTGCCGGGGCATATAGACCTCGCCCCGCACATCCAGCAGTTCCGGAACCGCTTCCCCCTCCGGCACGTTCAGCACCAGGGGAATCGTGCGGATAGTCCGCACGTTGGCCGTCACATTCTCGCCTACCGTACCGTCGCCCCGGGTCGCCGCCCGCACCAGCCGGCCGTTTTCGTAAATCAGGCTGCAGGCCAGGCCGTCTATCTTCGGCTCCATGGCATAAGTCACCTTAGCATCTGCCGGCAGACCGCTGCGCACCCGGCGGTCAAAATCCCGCATCTCTTCCACGCTATACACATTGCCCAGGCTTAAAAGCGGGGTCAGGTGCTTCACCTCGCTAAACTCCGGGGCCACGTGGCCGCCCACCCGCCGGGTAGGTGAATCCACCGGCACCTCCTCCGGGTAAAGAGCCTCAATCTCCCGCAGCCGGCGGGTTAATTTATCATACTCAGCATCCGTAATCGACGGAGCATCCTTCACATAATATAAATATTCATGCTGCCGCAGCTGCCGCCGCAAAGCCTCGGCTTCCGCCAGCAGCACCTTTTTATCCTCCGCCATGCTCCTGCCTCCTAAAAATAGCCATTCCTTCCAGCCATTAACTAGCCTTTTCTTCTAGCCATTAACCCGTCCTTTGCTCACCGGCACCAGACCTGAGCGGCAAAATGCCTGTTCCAGCCGGCAACCTGCTTCAGCAACATCCTGCCCCGGCAAGCTGACGGTTAAATTTTCTCCAGTACGGCGTATTTAGTTAAAATACTCCGGACCCCTTCACCGGCAAAGGCCACCTTGACCTCCTGCCCGTCCCGGGTCACCTTTACGCTGACCACCGTGCCCACGCCCCACTTTTTATGGGACACCTTGTCGCCGGGGGCAAAATTTGCCACCGCTCCCGGCGCCGTCTGGGGAACAAAGCTGCCGTGTACCGCCTGCTGCACCCAGTTTTCGCCCTGGCTGCCGCCCTGACCAAACCGGCCGCGGGTTAAGCCCTGACTGCCATCCCGGCGTCCTCCGTAAATCCGTCCGCCCTCTTCGGCGCCGGATTCCTGCTGATTCAAACCATACCTTCCAGCTCCGCCGGCACCCGCCGCCCGGCCCAAACCGCCATCCCTGGCCGCTCGATTAAAGCCGCCGGCTGCGCCTGCACTGCCGTAACCGCCGCAGGCACCGCTTCTGCCCATAGCTCCGCCCATACCGAAGGAACCCAGGCGGTTGCGCCCGCCCCGCTCGAACAGGACCTGCTCCTCTTCCTGAGGTTTTTGGTACTCATGGAGCAGATTGCGGGGTATCTCCTTTAAGAAACGGGAAGGCTGACAAGGGGTCGTCTGACCATAAATCGTCCGCAGCCGGGCCCCTGACAAAAACAAATACTTCTCGGCCCGGGTAATGCCTACGTAGCACAACCGCCGCTCCTCCTCCACCTCATGATCATCCATCAAGGTGCGGGAATGAGGGAACAGGCCCTCCTCCAGCCCCGCCAGAAAGACCACGGGGAATTCCAGGCCCTTAGCCGAATGCAGCGTCATCAAGGTCAGCTTGTCTTCCTCCAGCTGGGCATCATCGATATCCGATACCAGCGCCACATGTTCCAGGAAGTTGGCCAGAGTCTTTTCTTCCCCTTCCTCCAGCAAAAAGTCCTGGGCCACGCTGGCCAGTTCTTTTAAGTTCTCGATCCGGGCCTCGGACTGAGGCGTCTTTTCCGCTTCCAGCTCCGCCTTATACCCGGTTTTGGTGATTACCTGCTGAATCAAATCTTCCACCGGAATCTGGTCCACCTGACCAATCAGCTCAAAGATAATCTGGCCCAGCTCCTCCAGCTTATTTACAAAGCGGGCGCTTAAATCCGGCACCTGGCTGGCGTTAGTAATCACCTCAAACAAGGTCTGTTCCTGGGCGGAGGCGAAATCCTGCAGCTTGGCCACGGTAGAAGCCCCCAGCCCCCGTTTAGGCACGTTGATGATTCTCAGCAGGCTCTGGCTGTCGTTAGGATTATATAAAAGCCGCAAATAAGCGATAATATCTTTAATTTCCTTGCGGTCGTAGAATTTAAGTCCGCCCACCATGCTGTAGGCGATGCCGCTCTTCACCAAAATTTCCTCGAAAACCCTGGACTGGGTATTGGTCCGGTACAACACCGCCATGTCCCCGTACTTAAGATGTTCCCGGCTGATCAGGTCCTGAGCCCGTTCTACCACGTAGCGGGCCTCATCCCGCTCGTCCAGGGCGTTATAATAGGTAATGGTGGTTCCCGCCGGATTATCGGTCCACAGCTTCTTGGGTTTGCGGGCCGTATTGTTCTCAATCACCGCGTTGGCCGCATCCAGGATGACCTTGGTGGAACGGTAGTTCTGCTCCAGTTTCAGGACCTGGGCTTCCGGGTAATCCTTCTCAAAATCCAGGATATTGTTAATATCCGCCCCCCGCCAGCCGTAGATGCTCTGATCCGCATCGCCCACCACGCACAGGTTATGGTGCTTGGCCGCCAGGGTCTTGGTCAAAAGGTACTGGGCCCGGTTGGTGTCCTGATATTCGTCCACCAGGATATAATCGAACTGGTTCTGATACTTGGTCCGGACCTCCGGACACTCCTGAAACAATTTAATGGCGTTCAAAAGCAAATCGTCAAAATCCATGGCATTGTTAATCAAGAGCTGCCGCTCGTACTCCAAAAAGACCTGGGCCACCTTCTGACTGTAATAATCCGCCGCCTGCTTGTCATAAGCCTTGGCATCCAGCAGCTGGTTCTTGGCGTTGGAGATGGCGCTTAAGATGCCGGCCGGCTGGAAACGCTTCTCATCCAGGTTCAAACCTTTTAAGATATTCTTAATCAAGGACTTGGTATCCGTAGTATCATAAATGGTAAAATTTCTCTGGTAGGTGCCCAGGGCATCCACTTCGTTTTGCAGGAGCCGGGCGCAGAAGCCGTGAAAAGTATGAAGCCAGACGCTTTTGGCCCTAGCCCCCACCAGCTTATCCACCCTGGTGCGCATCTCCTTGGCCGCCTTATTGGTAAAGGTGATGGCCAAAATCCGGTAGGGCGAAGTACCCTGATCCAGAAGATAAGCTATCCGGCAGGTCAAGACCTTGGTCTTGCCGCTGCCAGCCCCGGCCATGATCAGCATGGGGCCCTCTGTATTTTTAACCGCCAGCTGCTGCTGGGGATTTAAACCTGCTACACTATCCATGTAAATTGCGACCTCCGTTACTGTAATAAGAATATTTTACCATATTTCCGCATTATATGGTACAATATATTGACTAACGCAAAGGAGAATTTGACCGTGAATAAACCCTACATGCCTGCCAAATACCTGACCAAGCTCTGGCGGGTCATCATCGAATTTAATATGATTCAGGAGGGGGACAGGATTCTCATCGGCCTGTCGGGTGGCAAGGACAGTATGTTCCTCACCGCCGCCCTGGCTGAGATTCAAAAATACGCCCCCATCAAGTTCAGCCTGGCCTGCTACACCGTAGACGCCAGGTTCAGCGAGCATTTCCCTAAGGAGGAGCTGGCGGCTTTTTGCGCCCAGTACGGCCTGAAGCATTACAGCGAGGAAGTAGATATCTTAAAGCTCTGGCAGCACCGGGGCAACACCCCCTGCTTCACCTGCGCCTACTTCCGCCGGGCCGCCACCAACCGCAAAGCGAAGGAGCTAGGCTTCAATAAGGTAGCCTGGGCCCACCACCACGACGACGCGGTGGAAACCTTCATGCTGAACCTGTTCACCTCCGGCCAGCTGAAGACCTTCCTGCCGGTCACCTACCTGTCCCGGAGCAGGCTGACCTTGATCCGGCCCCTCTTGTATTACCGGGAAGCGGAGATTATTGAGCTGGGTAAGCAGCTGGGCCTGAAACCCTTAAAGAATCCCTGCGAATACGACGGCCACACCCAGCGCCAGACCATGAAGGAATTTATCCCCGAGCTGGAAAAGCACTTCCCGGAAGTCTACAGCCATCTGGGAGCCGCCATGCGTCAGTCCCCGGTCAGCGAATTGTGGCCCGCCCGTCTCTCCGAAAAAGAGATGACCCACAAGTTCCGGGACTACTGGCAGCAAAAGGCTGCTCAAGACATCAAACCGGAAAACCCGAAAGATACCTTGCCTGGTTTCAGGCCAGGCAGCCTCACTAAATAACCAGCGTAACAACTACCTGAATAATTAGACAAACAGCTACTTAAATAAGTAGGCCAACAGCTACCAAGGGACAATACAAAACCAGGCAGCAGCTTAAAGTATAGTTCTTCTGCAAGAACTTTTAGCTTAAGCGCTGCCTGGTTTTTAATTACGACGGGCACTCACCCGCCGCTCTGCCCTTAATCTCTCTCAGGCAAAATTCCCAACTCGGACGCCGGTTTTAGGCGGTTCGTCCCCTTAATAGGTCAAGATTTCCGCACCGGTCTCCGTAATCAACACCGTATGCTCCCACTGGGCCGATTGACCGCCATCTTCCGTGTAAACGGTCCAATCGTTGGCCTCATCTACGTAAACCTCCGGACGGCCGGTATTAATCATAGGCTCAATGGTAAAAATCATCCCAGGCACCAGCAGCATGCCGGTGTTCTTCTGCCCTTCATGGCAGACAAAGGGATCCTCATGGAACTGCACCCCCACCCCGTGGCCGCCAAATTCCTTGACCACCGAGTAGCCGTGCTTATGAGCCAGAGAGGCAATGGCTGCCCCGATATCGCCCAAAAAGCCCCAGGGCTTAGCCGCCTCCACGCCCCGGCGCAGACACTCCCGGGTAATGGCAACCAAATCCTTACGTTCCCGGTCCACCTTGCCCAGTTCAAACATCCGGGAAGCGTCGGAAAAATAACCGTTCAAAATGGTACTTACATCCACGTTGACGATATCTCCGCTTTTAAGCACCACGTCCTCGGAAGGAATCCCGTGGCAGACCTGGTCGTTAATAGAGGTACAAACGCTCTTAGGATAACCGCAAAAATGCAGCGGGGCGGGAACACCGCCATGGCTGATGGTGTAATCGTACACGATCTTATCGATAGCTTCTGTGGTCATACCCACCTTAATATATTTAGCTACTTCGTCTAAAATAGCCGTGTTCAGCTTACAGCTTTCCCTGATGCCTGCTATCTGCTCCGGGGTCTTCAGCATGCTCCGGTCCGGTACTTCAAAACCGCGGGACTTATAAGCAGCCACCCGGTCCTCCATGGGTTTATGGCAGTTGGCATATTCTTTACCGCTGCCGCACCAGCACAATTCACTCATTACTTTTCCCCTTTTCTTATCATTCTTTACTAACAAAGCTCTCTTAATTATTCATAATAGGTTTATTATATCATATTTACCGGCTTCTGTTAAATTTACCTGACCCGTAAAGCCTTCTTTCACCAAATTTTTTGCATTTTAAGATAAAATTTGCCTAAAGTTTGCAAATATCCTCAGGTTTTAACTTTTTTTTAATTTTAGATATGATATAATAGGTAAGCATATTTAGCAAGGTCTGCCTTCCTGATGTTTGCATTCAGGGTTAAAACCTTGCCGACAGCCGCTGCTGGCAACGCCAGCCTTAATTTATCCTAAGCGCATTCTTGCAGAAAGGGTCTTACCGCTTTATGGAAAACATTCTTTACTTCTTTACCGAATACGTTATGCACTTTGACCGGTACATCCCGGTAGTCATGGATCAGTACGGCGCCCTTATTTACGTCATCTTATTCATCATCATCTTTTGCGAGACCGGCCTGGTGGTTACGCCGTTTTTACCCGGCGACTCCCTGCTTTTTGCCTGCGGAGCCCTTTCCGCCGCCTCCAACAGCCTTCACGTAGGTTATTTTGCCGCCGTCTGCCTGGCCGCCGCTATCTTAGGCGATACCAGTAACTACTGGATAGGCGAGGTCTTCGGCCAAAAGATTCTGGCCTCCCACAGCCGGCTGATCAAACCGGAACACGTGGAAAAAGCGCAAAAGTTCTACGACAAGCACGGCCATAAAGCTATCTTCCTGTGCCGCTTCGTTCCCATCGTCCGGACCTTTGCCCCCTTCGTGGCCGGCATCGGCAGCATGCACTACCGTACCTTCATCGTCTACAATATCGCCGGCGCGGTGGCCTGGGTGGGACTGTTTACTGTTTTCGGCTATTTCTTCGGCAACCTGCCGGTCATTAAAAATAATTTCTCCCTGGTCACCCTGGGCATCATCATCTTCTCCCTGATCCCCATGATCTGGGAAGTAGTAAAATCCAAGAACGAAGCTTAATCCTGCAAGATTAATAAATAAAAGAAGGGAAGCGTTCCTATGTTTAATTTTTCCTGTGACTATACGGAGGGCTGCGCTCCGGAAATTCTGCAATCCTTAACCGCTACCAATATGGAGCAGACGGCAGGCTACGGGGAAGACCCCCACTGCCAGCACGCCCGGGAGCTGATTAAAGAGGCCTGCGGCCGTGAGGACGCAGAGGTCCACTTTTTCATCGGCGGTACCCAGGCTAACCTGAACATTATTTTAAACTGTCTGGACCGTCCCTACTACGGCCTTTTTGCCACCACCGCCAGCCATGTCAACACCCATGAGGCCGGAGCCATCGAACGTACCGGTCATAAGGTCATGACTATCCCCAGCGTCAACGACAAGCTTACGGCCGAAGGCGTAGAAAAGGCCTACCAGCACTGGCTCATCGACCCCAGCCGGACCCATATCGTGGAGCCCAAGCTGGTCTATATCTCCCAGCCCACCGAAAGCGGCACCATGTATTCCAAGCAGGAATTAACCGACCTGTACGCGGTCTGCCAAAAGCATGACCTGTATCTGTTCGTGGACGGCGCCCGCTTAGGCTACGGCCTGTGCGCCCCTACTAACGACGTTTCCTTACCGGATTTAGCGCAATTATGCGATGTCTTTTATATCGGCGGCACCAAATGCGGTGCCCTCTTAGGCGAAGCGGCGGTTCTTTTAAACCCCAAGCTTAAAAAAGGCTTCTTCACCCTGATGAAACAGGGCGGAGCCGTCCTGGCCAAGGGCCGGGTGGTCGGCATCCAGTTCGAGACCTTGTTTACTAACAACCTGTACCGGCAGATTTGCCAGAACGGTATGGACAGCGCCCTCAAGATTAAGGCGGTCCTGCGGGAGAAAAATATTCCTCTGTACATCGATTCTCCCAGCAACCAGCAATTCCCCATCCTGAGCAAGGCCGCTTACGAGAAGCTGAGCCGCCAGTTCGAGCTGGGCGTCTGGGCCTACCTGGACGACGGCCGCCTGGTGGTCCGTATCTGTACCAGCTGGGCGACCAAACCGGAAGCAGTAACCGCGATTATTCAAGCGATCAAAGAACTGTAAAACAACAATTTCCCTATATTAAAACACAAGCCGCAAGGAAGCTGATTTAAGCTGCCCTGCGGCTTTTTCTTACTTACCCTTACCTGGACTAATTTTCCAGACCAGGTAAATTATTCCTAAATTGCCATAGGAAGTTGCACACTTTTAAAAAATAGTCAATTATTTATTATTTTAACTAAACGCTCCGGTTGAGCCTCAACAGCGGGCTCTATGGTCACCGGCGCCAGCTACTGCTTTATAAACTCCACCAGCTGCCAGGCCTTCTCCTGCCAACCTTTGGCCGCGGTACCGCCGCCCTGCGCAAACTTGGGACTGCCGCCGCCTTTGCCGTCAAAAAGTTCGTTGGCCCTGGCGATGATGACCTTGCAGTCCGCCGCAGCGCCTTCGCCCAGGCTGAACATGTAGTTGACCCGCTCCCCGCTCTGGTAGATAACCGCTGCCACCGCGCCCGCCAGGGTCAGCTTCTGGAGCAGGTACTTGGCCGACTTGGGGTCATAATCCTCTTCTACCGCCGCCAGCACCAGATTCCCGCGGCTGTCCTTAGGCGGATCAGCCAGCAGCTTGGCCAGCTCTACCTCCTGCAGCGCAGCGGTCTTGGCCCGCAGCTTCTCCAGCAGCGTACCTACCTCCGCCTTTAACTTGGTCACGCTGGCGCAGACCAGCTCCTCTTTGGTGGACAAAAGGTTGCTGGCGTCCTGAATGTAGCGCATCTTGGCCCGGGCATCCTCCAGGGCCCAGCGGCCGCACAAAAACTCTACCCGGCTGCCGCCTTTATATTTTTCAAACTTGGTAATCTTAATCAGCCCCAGCATACCGGTAAAAGGCGGGTGAGTCCCGCAGCAGGTGCAGATATCGCTGTCCTTGATGGTCACGATGCGCAGCAGCCCCGTAATCTTTTCGTTCTTCTTGCGCATCACATACTGGTCTAAATCCGTGTGAGGCACATGGCTAACCGTAATAGGCCGGTTCTCCCAAATCTGGGCGTTGGCGAAATCTTCCGCCTTATCCGCCTGTTCCAGGTTAATCTCCTTATCCAGGTCGATGGTAACCAAGCGCTCGCTCATATGAAAACCGATGTTATTAAGACCGTACAGCTTCCAGAAGGCATAACTGAGCAGATGCTCGCCGCAATGCTGCTGCATATGGTCCAGCCGGTCGGTCCAGTTGAGGACGACCTGCACCCTGGAACCTACCGGGAGGGCCTTTTCTGTCTGATGCAGGATACGGCCCTTAGTCTCCAGGCTGTGCTTGGACAAGAAGCGTTCCTCTGTGCCTTCCGGCATCAGATACCCCGTGTCGCTAAGCTGGCCGCCGCCCTCCGGAAAAAGCACCGTCTGGTCCAGCTCGATGCCGTAGCCTTCCTTGAGTTTATCGCAAGCGACCACCGTAGCCGTACAGTTTTGTAACAGAGAATCCTCTTCGTATAATTTCTTCGTCATAATGCGTCCTCCTGCTTCGTCAATCCTAAGTCCAGCCCCAAGCTGCCCGGCAGCAAATTTTGCCGCCGCCGGAACCGCCAGCCCAAAGTCTCACAGCCGCTATACTCTCCCGCCTGGTCCGGCCAGCCCTTTCTTTTGAACAAAAAACCTGACAAGCCCGCCTAAAAAGGCACCCTTGCCAGGTTTTAGCTTAATGCATAGGTTACTCCGCCACCGCCGGTCCCTGTACAGCTTCCCACAGGACCGTCTTACCGGCCGCCAGCGTCTTCTTGACATCAATCAGCCGCTGATTCTTGCTATTGGTATAAGGCAGAGCATCATCCTTCTCTTCCTCTTTGTACTTGCCGTTCACCAGCACGTCTACCAGGGACAGGATAGATTTTACCAGGGCCGAATCACCAATCTTGCCCGGCAGGATCTCATTTTCAAAATCATACCCGGAGAAACACCAGATAGACTTATGGGGAAAGATTTCCTTAAACTTCTGCATAACCTTCAGCACCATGGGCTGATTCTGCGGTGCCAGAGGTTCGCCGCCCAAGATGTTCAAGCCGGCAATATAGTCATGATTAGCCGCCCGGTAAATGGTATCAATCACATCCCCGGATAACAGCTTACCATAATTAAAATCTACGTACTTCGGATTAATACAACCCTTGCAGTTGTGGACACAACCGCTGACGAACAAGGTCACCCGCGCACCAGGCCCGTTGAGCTCATCATGTTTTTTAAGAGAGGCAAAATTCATCTAGTTACACTTCCTTATCCTGCCAGCCCCAAGAAATCCTGGCAAAGTATCTATACGTAAAGTATAGCATATATCTATTATGTATTTTACTCTTTTTCCTACGACCATGCAAGTATTTGTCCAGATTCTTTTAAGGTATTTTTGCCAGCCTTAGCCGCCGCCGGCTCAGTCGTTATTTCAACAGTTTGGCCCAGAACGGGTAGCTGCTCAAAAATACCACCAGCAGCAAGGCCAGAAAATCTACGATGGTCAAAGGCTCCTGAGGCATGTTCTTGTAGGTGTTCTTGCCGAAGCCTTTCAGCTCCATGGCCAGGGCCAGGGTCTCAGATTTGGCAACCGCCCGCATAACCAGAGGACGAATAACCACCACATAGGAAACCATATGCTTTAAAAAGCTGCCCCGGTTGGAATAGCCCCGGCAGGACTGAGCATCCAGGGTAATGGCGCTGTCCTCCAGGAAATTAGGCACGAACCGCAGGGCCGTGGTCAGCATAAAAGCGTACTCTACCGGTAAATGGAACCGGTCTACCAGCGTCTTGGCAATGTCCTGAATCCGGGTGGTGGCCAGCATGCACAAGAAGGCCATGGTCATGACCAGCATCCTCAGGCCGCCGGTTAACGAAACCTCCAGAGAGGAACCGAACAGGAGCTGCAAAAGCACCATCATACCGGTAAAGACCGCCAGGCCGCCGATGGCTGCCAGGGTCATCCGGTCGTGCTTGACGTATAAAAGACCCGCCAGCTGCACCACCAGAATGGTGGCCACCGCCTGCAGCGGCAAGATGAATACCCAGGCCGTCACTGCCAGGGTAATGATAATCCAGGTAAAAGCCGTCAATTTAAACTCAATCGTCTTCATCGCATTCATCCCCCTTGACCAGATGGGCGCATAACTCGTCCACCGTAGCGGCCGAAACGCCGAAATTAGCGCCCAGAGCGGAAACCACCGGACGTCTGAGTCCCCAGGCCTCCAGATGCTCGCCGCCCTCGAACAAATCCTGCGGGGTACCGTCGAACACCAGCTCCCCATCGGTCAAAACCAGGGTCCGTTTGGCATAGCGCCGGACGATGCCCATATCGTGAGTGATGAGGATAATGGTCACGCCCCGCTCCTCGTTAATAGCCTTCAGATATTCCATCATCCGGGTCTGCTCCGCCGCATCCTGCCCGTTGGTAATCTCGTCCAGGATCAACGTGCGGGGATTGAGAGCCAAAGCCGCCGCCACGCCCAGCCGGCGCTTCTGGCCAAAGGACAGCACCCGGGGGTAGCCGCCTGCCAGGGAGCTTAAGCCCATAGCGGCCAGAGCCGCCTCCACCTGAGTTTTCACGTTGGCCTCGGTTAATTTTTTAGCCCGGGGCCCGTAAGCGACCTCGTCAAACACCGTATCCGCCAGAATCTGCAAATCCGGATTCTGGAACACGTAGCCAATCTTATCGGCTAAATCCGCCGGCTCCAGATTCACAATATCCTTTCCGTCGATTAAGATTTGCCCGCTGCGGGGATGGTCCAGAGCCATGAACAGCCGGCTTAAGGTCGTCTTGCCGCTGCCGTTATGGCCTAAGAGAGCCACAAACTCCCCGTCTTTAATCGTACATTCAATATCCTTCAGCACCGGCACCCCGCGCCGGTAGGCAAAATTTATATCCTTAGCTTCAATCATGCCTCTTCACCGCCTTTAAAACCTTTGACCCGCAGCTCGTCCGCCGCTTCGCTTAACTTGCGCCAGAGGGACAAGTGCTCCCCGTACCTGGCTTGCAGGCTGCACTTAACCTGCCACAGCTCCGGCAGCAGCACCTGTAAGCCCGGCTCAGTATAAATTTTCTCCACCACGTCTTCGCAAGTACCGGCAGCCACGATCTGCCCTTCCTTAACCGCGATAATATCGGTCATATAAGGCAGCACAAACTCCACCCGGTGCTCCACCACGATGATGGTCGTGCCAAAATCCTGATGAATCTTAGCCAGAAGGGCATATAACTCCTCCGCCCCTTCCGGGTCCATGGCGCTGACCGGCTCGTCTAACACGATAATTTCCGGATGCACCGCCATGATGGTGGCCAGCAGCAACCGCTGCCTCTGCCCGCCGGACAGCTCGTCCAGCTGATAGGATTCCCGCCCGGGCAAGCCTACCTCCGCCAGAGCCTTTTGCACCCGCTCCTGAGTCTCTTCCGGCGGGAAGCCGTGATTCTGCAGGCTAAAAGCCACTTCCTCCCCTGCGGTCAGGCTTACCAGCTGGCTTTCGTAATCCTCCAGCATCAGGCCGACCTTCAGGGCCAGGTCGGACACTCTTTTGCCCTTAGTACTTTCGCCCAGCACCTGCACCTCTCCGGCGTAGCTGCCGCCCATGTAAAAGGGCACGATAGCGGTAATCGCCTTGCAGAGGGTCGTCTTACCGGCGCCGCTGGGTCCGATGACCACGGTGAAAGAACCTTTTTTGATGTTCAGGTTAATATCTTTAAGAACCAGCCCTGATTTGGAGTAAGCAAAATAGAAATTTTTAAAACTAATCACGTTTTCCATTACTTAGCCTCCTTCGGCGGCTCAGCCTGCTTCGAAGCCTGCTCTGCCGCACCGGAACCGAAATTCTGCTTTGCTGCGCCGGAACCAAAATCCTGCTCTGCTGCGCCGGAATCGGAATTTCGCTCTGCTAAATCCGTACCAGAGCCCTGCTCTGCCGCACCGGTGCCAAAGCCAGACGCTGCTTCACCGGGGTCTGCGTTCTGTTCCCCTGCGCCAAAGACCTTCTCCGCCACGTTAGCCGCATTAAAAGGCTTCGCCTCATCCTCATGAACCTCAACTTCCTGGGCATAAAAGAGGCGGCGTACCGGTCCGAAGAGCAGGTACGTGATTAAGCCGTTCAGCAGGCCAATGACCGCCACCAGGGGCAGCATGGCATAGATCCAGACATTCAGCGGCAGCGGCAGAACCATCTTCAAAATAAAGGTAAAGACTCCGCCGGAAACGAAGGTAGCGCAAAAGCCCGTGATAAAGGGGCGCAGCTTCCATTCGCCCAGATGGGCCTTAAACATAGCCTGAACCAAGAGGCAGCAGGTGGTAGCGCCGAACAGCTCGCTGGCAATATTGCCCAAGGGAAAGGCCGACTTAGAGGAAGGCACCAGGGTAATACCGGCGATAAAGCCGATGCCCAGGGCCTGTTTCAAGCTGGGCCTGGTTAAATTGATGACGATGGAATACATGGCGATGGTCCAGTTAGGCGTAACCCCGCCTACATTGGGACTAACCGTATGCAAGATGATACCGATGGCTAACAGCATAGCCGTAATCGCAACCCAGCGGTAACCCTCCTGGGTAGGCTCAACCTTAATGAGCTGGGGGACCTTTTTGTCCATAATCTCACTCCATTTCCGGCAGCCTTAAACTCCCGGTTGCCATGTCGGCCTATGCTAAGGCCCTAAAAAGTAATATAATGTAGGATAATTGCATAATATAATAGTTTATCATTCACCGGTAATGATGTCAAATAAAGTTGCCTTCATATAATGTTAATTTTGTACCGCCTTTTATACTGACAGGGTTAGCAATAAATCCGGCCCTTAAAAAAATACCCCCGAATCAGGCAGCTTATGATCAGCCGTCTCCTTCGGGGGTCTAGTTTTATTTAAATTACTAACCACTACCGCGTAAGCTTCAGCCGCCTCTAAAGCAGCGCCTTCAACCAGCCGCAGTTACAAATTTTCCAGCAGCTTAATCTCGTTCTTCAGGATATAAGTCTCATGCTGGGGCTTGATGCCGTTGACCAGATACTCAAAGACCAAATCCATGGCCTGGTGTCCCTGCCGGTAAGGATGCTGATAAATTACGGCCTGCAAAACTCCTTTTTTCATCATCTCCACCGTAGAGGGCACACTATCAAAGGCCACCACCGTCAGCTTCTTGCTGCGCTTGACCGCCTGGATAGCCCGGCAGGCCCCATAAACACCGCCGGCCACAATAAAGAGGGCATCCATCTGAGGACAGCGCCGCAAAAGTTCACCCGTACGCTCATAAGAACAAAATTCATCATCATCATTCTCGATGACGTCCAGCAGCTTAAAGCCCGGCAGACGTTTCATACGTTCCCGGAAACCTTCCAGCCGCCGTTCATGTCCCAAGATATGATGACTGCCCAGCACGATGCCGACGGAGGCCTTAGGCCCCAGCAGCAGCTCTAAAAGAGCACAGACGGTCTCGCCGCCGTTAAAATAATCACTGCCCACATAGGCATGACGGCGGCAGTTCTCCACATCGTTGTTCACGGTGATAACAAAGATTCCCGCCTCCACCAGTTCGTCAATGGCCGTGGCAATGGCCGGGTCATTGATAGGGCTGATGATCAGGGCATTAATCTTATCCTTCATCTCCGCGATGAGAGCCATCTGAGTGGCTACATTGTAGCCTTTCATACTGCGCCAGAGCACTTCCAGCCCGTAGATGCGGTAATTCTCTGCTGCCCGGGTCAAACCGCGGATAACCTCGTCAAAGAAGGGATTACCCTCCGAAACCAGCAGCACCCCCACTACCGGCAAATGCTTGCGGGCCGCCAGGGCCTTGCCGGCCGGATTGGGCCGGTAGCCCAGCTGGTTAGCCATCTGCCGCACTATCTTTTCGGTTTCCGGCTTGACCTTCCCCCGTCCATTAAGGACCCGGTCTACCGTTCCCCTGGATACGCCGCATAATTCGGCGATTTTTTTAATCGTTACCATAGCATAAATTTTCTCCTTGAAGGCCTATGCAGGCGCCTTGCTTCTCAAGTCCGCTTTCAGGATGAGCCAGGAGCCATTTATTGACCGCAAACAGAAGCGCATTTTCTCCCCGGCCATCCGGTTTAAAAGACAACCCCTCATTGGTCCCCCGGGGCAGTACGACTCCGCACCGAAACTCCTGCCCCTTTACGCTGCAGGGCGCATAGTGCAAAGTGGTCGCATAAAGCTCCACCGCCGTACCGGCTGGCACCAAAAACAGTTTTATTTTTTCCGTGTTATAGGTTCGACGTTCGTAATCAATATCCTGCTGACTGCCCAGCATCAAAACCAAATCCGTAGCCGCAATATCAATCTCCGAGGAGCGATGATATTCCACCGCGTTCAAATGGGTGTTAAAGCCGCTGCAATGACCAAACTCAATCGGCATTCCCCCATAAACCTCGTCCTTAAGCGTCTCAAACAGCGGCAGCATTTCAAATTCCGCCACCGACGGCTCATAGACCACCTGCCCGGCAGGCACCGCCGCCCGGCTGCGAATCTCCGTACAAAAGCCCTGAACATCCAGGTCCAGGACCCGCCCATAGGGGCGAAAAGCAGCATCCGTTACACTTTTCATCTTTTTCATCCCTACTCTTTTTCTCATTTTCATACTAATCTTCTTCTACATTAGGCTAAGTTCTTATGCTAAATCTGTTTATCTCTAGTTTACGTTTATGATTACCCCTCTGATACTAACAGGCTCCTTAAATCACTTGGCTGCTTATTTCTTAGACTGATTATAGATATCGAAGGCTACCGCCAGAAGCAGTACCATGCCCTTGATGCCCTGCTGCCAGTCGATGCCGATGCCTAAGATGGACATGCCGTTATTCAAAACGCCCATGACCAGGCCGCCCACAATAGCGCCGATGATGGTGCCCACCCCGCCGGTAGCGGAAGCGCCGCCGATATAGCAGGCCGCGATGGCATCAAGCTCGAAGGAAGTACCGGCTGACGGAGCAGCGCAGTTCAGACGGGCGGAGAAGACCAGGCCGGCCACCGCCGCCATCAAACCCATGTTGACGAAAACCAGGAAGCGTACCCATTTGGTCTTAACGCCGGATAGCTGGGTAGCGCGCTCGTTGCCGCCTAAAGCGTAGATATGACGGCCCAGGACCGTCTTATTGCAGACAAAGGAATAAATCACGATCAAGACGCCCAGCAATAACAGGATAATAGGCATACCCTTGAACTTGGTGAGCCAGTAGGTGGCAAACAGGCTGACAAAGACGATCAGGGCACATTTCACGATCAGCGCCCACTGACTGCCGGCGGGAATACCATATTTAAGCTTCTGCCGGTAGGAATGAACTACCATATAAACCCCTACCGCGGCAATGAGGACGCCGATCAGCATGGTGCTGTAAGGAATCGCCGCAAACAGCGGTATATCCTGCAGGAACTTCTGGGCCACGAACTGATAGGAAGCAGGAAACGGCGACAGAGTATTGCCATCCAGGATAATCATGGTCGCGCCGCGGAAGATCAGCATGCCGGCCAGAGTTACGATAAAGGAAGGCACCCGGATAAAGGAAATCCAAAAGCCCTGCCAGGCTCCGATTAAAAGACCGACCAGCAGGCAGACGATAACGGTGACCGGTACGGACATCTTCATCGAGACGATCATAGTACCGGCAATGGCGCCTACCACCGCCAGGACAGAACCAACCGACAAATCGATATCACCGGTCAGGATACAAGGCAGCATGCCGATGGCCAGGATCAGGATATAACTGTTCTGCATGACCAGCTTAGAAATATTGATAGGGGCCAGCAGCACCCCATCCGTACAAATCTGCAAAAAGATGGCTATAACGATCAAAGCGATGAACATGGCATAATCATGAATAGCCACCGATAAAAAGCTCATTTTAGAAAGGGCACTGGACGGCAGCTTAGGTGCCGCCTTAGTACCTGTACTATTCTCCGCACTCATGGTTTTTTCCTCCTCCTGGTTCAGCAGTCTTTTTGTCATTGCTCTGCATGATGCAGCGCATAATGTTCTCCTGAGAAGCCTCTTTTTTGGAAAGTTCCCCGACAAAACGCCCCTCATTCATTACATAGATCCGGTCACTAATCCCCAGCACCTCCGGCAGCTCCGAGGAGATGACGATGACGCTTTTCCCCTGCTGAGCCAGCTCGTTGATGATGCAATAGATTTCATATTTGGCGCCTACATCGATACCGCGGGTAGGCTCATCTAAGATCAGCACATCCGGGTCCGCGTAAATCCAGCGCGCCAGCATAACCTTCTGCTGATTGCCGCCGGATAAGTTCTTGGTTTTCTGGTAGATGCCAGGCGCCTTGATATGCAGCTTTTTCATATATTGCCCGGCCACATCGATTTCCCGTTCCTTGCTGATCACCCCGCCCGAGGACAGCTTGTCCAGGGTCGGCAGGGTGGTGTTCTCCCGGATGCTCTGAATCAGAATCAGGCCCTGGCCTTTACGATCCTCCGTCACATAGGCGATACCGTTCTTGATAGCATCCGACACACAGTTTAACTGTATCGATTTGCCGTCCTTGATAATGGTTCCGTTAATATTGCGGCCATAGGATTTGCCAAACAGGCTCATGGCCAGCTCCGTACGGCCTGCGCCCATCAGTCCGGCAATACCTACCACCTCGCCCCGGCGCACCTTAAAGTTCACATGGTCGACTACCAGCCGGTCCGCGATATAAGGAGAGTAAACGCACCAGTCCTTAACCTCCAGACAAACCTCGCCAATCGGGCAGTTGACCCGGGCCGGATACCGGTCGGTAATCTCCCGGCCCACCATGCCTTTGATAATTCTTTCTTCCGTGAACTCGTCCTTGCCCTTGACCAGGGTCTCGATGGACTTGCCATCCCGGATAACCGTGATCTTATCCGCGATCCGGGTGACTTCGTTAAGCTTATGAGAAATTATAATTGCGGTCATGCCCCATTTGGCCCGTAATTCCAAAATCAGATTCAGCAGCTTTTCGCTGTCATCATCATTTAAGGAAGCGGTAGGCTCATCCAAGATTAAGAGCTTAACATGCTTGGAAAGCGCCTTGGCGATTTCTATGAGCTGCTGCTTGCCTACGCCCAGCTTATTAACCGGCGTATCCGGCAGCTCCTTTAAGCCGACCCGCTCCATGAGCTTCATAGCTTCCAGACGGCATTTTTCCCAGTTGATAATGCCCCGGGAAGCTTGTTCGTTGCCTAAAAAAATATTTTCCATCACCGATAAATAAGGGATCAGGGCCAGTTCCTGATGAATGATGACGATGCCCTCTTTTTCGCTGTCGCGGATAGTGTTAAAATGACACTCCTGGCCGTGATACAAAATCTGCCCCTCGTAGGTTCCATAAGGATAGATGCCGCTGAGCACATTCATCAGCGTAGACTTGCCGGCTCCGTTTTCGCCTACCAGCGCCTGAATGGACCCTTCCTCTACCTGAATATTTACTTTATCTAGGCCCGTACCCCACCAGGAAATGTTTTGACAATATCTTTCATTTCCAATAAATAGTTCGGCATATTCATTTCTCCCTGCAGGAGTAAGGCTGCCGCCAAGCGGCAGCCCCTTTCCCGTCCTCTTACTTCTTAAGGTCATCGGCTTTATAATAGCCGGAATCCAGTAATAACTTCTGATAGTTGGACTTGTCGACAAACTGCGGCTGGAGCAGATAGGAAGGTACAACCTTGGTACCGTTATTGTAGCTCTTCGTATCGTTAACTTCAGGCTCTTTGCCGTTGATAATGGCTTCGACCATCTTAACTACCTGATCAGCCAGAGCCCGGGTATCCTTAAAGACGGACATGGACTGCTCGCCGCTGATAATAGCCTTTACATTGGGCAGATTGGCATCCTGACCGGTAACGATCGGCATCGGTTTATCCGCCGTGTTATAGCCGGCAGATTTCAGGGCGGACTGTACGCCCAGGGAAGTAGAATCGTTGGAGCAAAGCACCGCATCCAGCTTGGCACCGGTGTAATTCGTAGTCAGGATATTATCCATTCTTTCCTGAGCCTTGGCTTCATCCCAGCTCGGCGTAGCACACTGCTCACGAGTTACCTGACCGGACCTTACTACCAGCTGACCCTTAGAAATATAGGGCTGTAAAACATCCATGGCACCCTTGAAGAAAAAGACTACATTATTATCATCCAAAGGTCCCGTGGTAATTTCAAAATTGAAAGGCCCCTTGCCTTCCTTCAAGCCCAGCTTGCTCTCAATGTACTGACCCTGAATCTTGCCTACCCCGTAGTTATCAAAGGTAGCGTAATAGTTGACCGCATCCGTGTTCATGATCAGACGGTCATAGGAGATAACCTTGACTCCGGCGCTCTTGGCTTCATCCAGCACGGAGGAAAGTGAACCGCCGTCGATGGCGCCGACGATGAGGACCTTGCAGCCCTTGGTAATCATGTTCTCAATCTGAGAAACCTGCATCTCAACCTTGTTCTCGGCAAACTGCAGATCCACGTTGTAGCCTTTTTCCTTCAGCTTGGCCTGCATGTTAGCGCCATCCTGATTCCAGCGCTGCAGGGACTTGGTCGGCATGGACACGCCAATCTTGACGCCCTTCTTCGCTGAACCTGCACCGGACGAGCCGGACGAAGAACCGCCGCAGCCAGCCATAACCACCGTTACCATCAGAGCTAAACAACCTACCAGGATTTTCTTCATGTTCATAATTTGTAAATCCTCCTCTTTTGATAAAATTTATTAAAAGTTAAAACTTACAACTGGGCTAAATCCCGCCAGCATTCCTTGAGCTGCCGGTAAAGCTTCTGATAAAGTTCATGACCCTTCTCATAATAAGCCTGAGCTTCCGTCCTGGGAGCGCAGGTGGTCTGCAGGGTGATGAACTGATGACAGGCCGAAGGCACATCCTTGAACATACCCGCTCCGACCCCCGCCAAAATGGCTACTCCCAGGGCAGGCCCTTCCTGGGCCTGAATGGTTTTGACCTCACAGCCGTACATGTCGGCCAGCATCTGCCGCCACACGGCAGATTTACCGCCGCCGCCGCAAGCCATCATCTCCTGAATGGTCACGCCCATTTCCTTAAGCACCCCGTAGCAATCGGTCAGGGAATAAGAAACACCCTCCATGACCGCCCGCAGCATGTCTTCCTTAGTATGGATGGCGGCCAGCCCGAAAAAGACGCCCCGGCAAAGGGGATCCAGATGCGGGGTCCGCTCACCCATCAGGTAAGGCAGGTACAAAAGCCGTCTGCTGCCGATAGGCACCTGAGCCACGGCTTCATTGATAAGTTCGTACACATCCCGTCCGGCCGCTTGAGCTTTGGCCTTATAATTCTCCGCCAGGTTGTCCCGGAACCACTTCAGGGAAAGTCCGGCAGCCTGGGTAACTCCCATGACCTGCCAGCAGCCCGGCACCGCGCAGCAGAAGGTGTGCACCCGGCCCTTAGGGTCAATGCGCGGGGAACTGGTATGGGCGAAGACTACGCCGCTGGTTCCAATCGTCGTAAAGGCTTTGCCATCGGTGACAATCCCGGTACCCACCGCCGCCGCGGCGTTATCGCCGGCCCCGCCGACTACCACCGTCTTGGGGGAAAGCCCCGTCTTAGCGGCGAAGTCCCGGGTCAAAGAGCCCGTCACCTCCGGCGATTCATAGACCTTAGCCAAAAGGGAGGGGTCAATCTCCAGCTTCTCCAAGATTTCTTCAGACCAGCAGCGGTGGGGCACATCCAGCAGCTGCATGCCGCTGGCATCCGACACCTCGGTAGCGTAGACCCCGGTCATACAAAAACGAATGTAATCCTTCGGCAGGAGGATATGGCGGCAGCGCCGGTAGTTCTCCGGTTCATGTTTGCGCACCCAGAGGATCTTGGCGGCCGTAAATCCGGTCAGGGCCGGATTTGCCGTAATCTTGATCAGGCGCCTGGCGCCGACCCGCTCCGTGATTTCATCACATTCCTGAGCTGTCCGCTGATCACACCATATAATAGAAGGACGAATCACGGCGTTATGTTCATCCAGCATGACCAAACCGTGCATCTGTCCCGAAAGCCCGATGCCGGCGATGTCTTCTTTATCTGCCCCGGATTTTTGCACTACCTGCTGAATCGTGGCGGTTACCGCCTGGTACCAGTCCAGAGGATTCTGTTCGGCCCAGCCGTTCTGGGGCTGGTACAGCGGATATTCCTGAGAAGCTGAAGCGATGACCTGACAACGTTCATTAAAGAGCACCGTTTTCGTGGCGGAGGTCCCGATGTCGATGCCGATTAAATACTTCATTTTTCCACCTCGCTCTTTTTAGATGTGTTTCTTAGGTTTCTTTTAACTGGTTTTTCTTTGGCATTTTCTCTTTGGTATTTTTCTTGATGTGCTTAAGCACATTTCCTAGGTTCAATATAGCATAACCGTTTCATAAAGTCAACAATTAATTTTATTTTTTCTGAAAATTTTTAACTTATTTTTCTTAAAGCCGCTTCTATTCCTATGTTTTAGGCTTTTACAGCAGTTACTATTTTTCTGGTGTGTTTCCATTATCACGATTATTGATTCTCCAAATTTTCTAAAAAAAAGAATTGACAGCCTGTTATAAAAATGCTATGCTAAGGCTACAAAATCTATTGTGCTTGAGCACACTAAAAGGAGTTGTATTTAACATGTTGACCAATATTCCGCAAGTAAAATGCGGCATCATCTCCGTAAGCCGCGACTGCTTCATCATCTCCCTGTCCGAGAACCGCCGCAAGGCTATTGTAGAAGCCTACCAGAAGGCTCACGGGGAGTTATGGGAAATTCAAAAGACGGTAGAGAACGAGAAAGATATGCTGGCTGCCGTAGAGGAAGCCAAAAAGGCCGGCTGCAATGCGCTGGTGGTCTTTTTAGGCAACTTCGGTCCGGAGACTCCCGAGACCCTGATCGCCCAGCACTTTAACGGTCCGGTCATGTACGTGGCCGCCGCCGAAGAAACCGGCAGCAACCTGATCAACGGCCGCGGCGATGCCTATTGCGGCATGCTGAACTGCTCTTATAACCTGGGCCTGAGAAAGATTAAGGCCTTTATCCCCGAATATCCGGTAGGCACCGCGGAAGAGCTGGCCGAGATGATTGCGGACTTCCAGCCGGTTGCCCGGGCCATCCTGGGCCTCAAGGGCCTGAAGATTATCACCTTCGGACCGCGCCCCCAGGACTTCTTCGCCTGCAACGCCCCCATCCAGCCCTTGTACGACCTGGGAGTAGAGGTAGAAGAAAACTCCGAGCTGGACTTATTAGTTGCTTACCGTCACCATGCCAATGATCCCCGCATTGCCTCTGTCGTCAAGGATATGAGCAAGGAGCTGGGTACCGATGGCAACCACTACCCGGACCTGCTGCCCCGCATGGCTCAATATGAACTGACCCTGCTGGACTGGATGGAGCAGCACAAGGGAGCCCGCAGCTATGTGGCCTTCGCCAACAAATGCTGGCCGGCCTTCCCCACGGAGTTCGGCTTTGAGCCCTGCTACGTGAACAGCCGCCTGGTATCCCGGGGTATTCCGGTTGCCTGCGAGGTAGATATTTACGGCGCCCTCAGCGAATATATCGGCGTCTGCGTCAGCGGCGATACGGTTACGCTTCTGGATATCAACAACTCCGTACCTAAAGACCTGTTTGAAAAGACCATTGCGCCCAGCACCGGCTATACGCTGCGTGATACCTTCATGGGCTTCCACTGCGGCAACACGCCTCTGTGCAAGCTGAAAAAAGGTGCGGTAAAATATCAGCTCATCCAGAACCGCCTGCTGGAAAACGGTGCTAAACCGGATATTACCCGCGGCACCCTGGAAGGCGATATCGCCTCCGGTCCTATCACCTTCTTCCGCCTGCAAAGCAATGCCCGCGGCCAGCTGCGCTCTTATATCGCTCAGGGCGAGGTTCTGCCGGCAGCTACTAATTCCTTTGGCGGCATCGGCATCTTCGCCATTCCGGAAATGGGACGTTTCTACCGGCACGTGCTCATCGCCCGTCAGTACCCTCATCATGGTGCCGTGGCCTTCGGTCATTTCGGCCGGGCGCTCTACTCCGTGTTCACCTGGCTGGGCATTCAGGACATTGCCTTCAACCAGCCCAAGGGTATGTTGTATCCCGGTGAAAACCCCTTTGACCGTTAAAGAACACCTTTCCTGAAAAACTCTTAAAAAGTAAAAAATAAACGTGGCTGTGGAATCCTCATAAGATACCACAGCCACGTTTTTAATATTTATGTAGCTAAAACCAGCACAAGCCAATACCAGCCGATACGACTTCACCAGCTCAGCACAATCCACACTCAGCCGTACGACTTCACTAGATCAGTCCAGTCCCAGCCGGTACTCAGTCACCGTATGGTACTGGGCTCCGGCCGCCAGCACGGTGCTGGGAAAGTCCGGCTGGTGCACCGCGTCCGGGAAATGCTGGGTCTCCAGGGCAATCCCGCCGTGGGAACCATAAGTCACGCCACCTTTGCCCTTAGGTCCTCCCAGGCCGTTGCCGGCGTAAAACTGCAGCCCCGGCTGATCTGTCCAAACCTCCAGCCTAATCCCTGAGTCCGGAGAACTAAGGGTTGCCGCTTTACGAAAACCAGTGCCCCCCAGGACAAAGTTATGATCATACCCGCCGGCATAGGCTAGCTGCGCATCAGCAGCTGCCAGATCCCGGGAAATTTTTTTACCTCCGGTAAAGTCAAAAGGCGTACCCGCCACCGGCCGCAGCTCCCCCGTGGGAAGCAGGGCCTGATCCACAGGCGTGAAAACCTCAGCTTCCAACTGGAGCTCATGTTCCAGGGCCGAACCGCTACCGGCGCCATTCAGGTTCCAATAGGAATGATTGGTCAGGTTCACCACCGTCTCCTGATCAGACACGCCGGTATAGGTAATCCGGATAGCATTCTCCTCCGTAAACTCATAGGCTACCTGCAGCTGCAGCTCTCCGGGAAAACCCTGATCCCCCGCCGGGCTGACCAGGGAAAAGGTAACCCGTCCGGCAGCTTCATCTAGCGCGGCCTGAAAGAGCCGCTTTTCGAAACCGGCAGGCCCGCTGTGCAGATTGGTGCGACCGTTCTCATTTTGGGCCAGCGTGTAGCGCCGCCCCTGCAAGGTGAACTCACCTCCGCCGATACGGTTGCCATTGCGGCCGATGGTTGCCCCGAAATAAGGCGGATTCGTTACGTAATCTTCCAGATGATCATAGCCCAGCACCACATCACGTTTCCGTCCAAAGCGGTCCGGTACCAGCACACTTTGCAAAATCGCGCCATAATCCAGCAGGGTAATGGAAGCCCCCGCCTGATTCGTCAAGGTATAAGCGAAGACCTCCCGGCTCTGTGGTGTCATCCCAAATAGTTTTTTAGTAATTTTCATGACGATTCCCCCATCTAAATTAACCCATTAAGCCGCCTTAGCCAGGTCCGCCTGCCGGCCGGGCAACTGATCATAAGCCGCCAGGGCCTTAGCAAAGCGCTGCTGCACGTCGCTGAACCGGTATAGCCCGTCCCCATTCTTCGTCAAGCCGTTCAGGCTCAGAGGGTAAATCATCGGCGGATGGTCCAGATCCAGCATGCTGCGGCTGCGCAGCTGCTGAGTGTTCAGATAAACCAGGCTGAGGGAGGCGTACTCCTGCCCGTCTTTCCCCGCCCACTTTTCGATGACCAGCTTGACCCCGATAGGCGCTTTCTTCAAGATGCTTTGAGGCAGCTGATAAGGTGCTACTTCCAAGGCAGAAACCAGGCTGAAGAGATTAAGGTCATGGCCACACAGTAAGGTAAATTTTCTGCTGTCCAGAGCCAGTTCCTGACTCATGACCTGCAGCAGCGGATGAGCCAGGTTAACCGCTACGATGGGAGCCCCGAAAAGCGCTGCGTAATGATTTTCTAAGATTTGGCCAATCTTTTCCCAATCTTGGGTAGTCAGCTTATGATTAAAGGCCGCCTTCAAATCATCCGGTTCTTCGTAGTACTGCATGATCAGGCTATCGCCCGCCAAAATGGCCATATTAGCCGTACCCAGGACCAGCGGCGCTTTATTCTGCTCCAGCTGCAGCTTAGCCCCTACCGGATAAAAGTGCTGGAAGGTGCCTTTTTTATAAAGAGGCGACTGCTTGACATCCAGCACCTCTTCTAACAGTTTATAATTATCCTTAAGTCCTTCCTCCAGGCCATCCAGCCCCTTACTGCCGCCGAACGCCGCTATTTCCCTGGCTGCCTCAGCCCGGTAAGCGTCACTCATATAGGTCTGGATATAGTTAAACACCTGGTCCTTTTTCCCCACCGCCAGCTTATGCTCCACCCGCACGTTAGCCACGGGCAGCATGCCGCTGGAAAAATACTGGGCGGTGGCAATGGTCCGCTGCAGGGAGTTAGAGTAAAAACGCATCTCCCCCTCCTTAGGCAGATAGTTTTCGGTGATCAGTCCGTCCCGGACCAGGCGTTTGCGGAAATACTGTCCCACCATGGTCTCCAGCTGGCCGCCCCGAAGGGAAAGCTCTCCCGAATCCGAGGACCAGGCGAACCACTCGTGGGGAGTTATCTTCGCCGTGTAGGAATCCTTCCCGGTCAATGGCGCCCGGATATTGTGACGGCTGAACACCAGCATCTTTTGCAGCTGGTAGCGCTGATAAAATTCGGCCGGGTGCTCAGACTGAGCAGCCTGTACCGAAGTCGAAAGGGTCACCATCACCAAACACAGCACCGCCAATAACTTTTTAAACATGAGCATATCCTCCCTTATTATGAAATAGGCTCTTTACCGCTTATGAAAATCTGCTTTCAAGCGGCCTGAGCTAAACCAGATACATGCTCCGGTAATTCAGCTCAAGCGGCCTTAGTTAAACCAGATACATGCTCCGGTAATTCAGCTCAAGCGGCCTGAGTTAAACCAGATACATGCTCCGGTAAGGCCTCATAAGCCGCCAGCGCCTGAGCTAAGCGCGCCCGCAAGTCGCTGAACTTATACAGTCCGTCCGCATTCTTCGTCAAACCCTTTAAGGTCAAAGGATAAAGCACCGGCGGATGTTCCAAGTCCAGCATGCTCCGCTGCCGCAGCTGCTCCGTGGACTGGTAGACCAGACTGAGGGAAGCGTAGTCCTGACCATCCGGGCCGGCCCATTTTTCTAGCACCAGCTTGACCCCGATGGGCGCCCTCTTTAAAACGGTCTGAGGCAAATCATAAGGTGCGGTATCCAGGGCTGTCAGCACGCTGAAAACATTAAGGTCATGACCGCAGATATACGAGAACTTGCGGCTACTCAGAGCCAGCTCCCCGTCCAGGACCTGTAAAACCGGATGGGCCAGGCTAAGGGCCACCACCGGCGCCGCATAAATCAAATCATAGCTGGTTTCCAGGATGGGGGCCAGTTTTTCCCAGTCCTGAGTGGTCAGCTTATGATTAAACCCGGCCTTTAAATCATCCGGCTGCTCATAATATTGCAACACCAGCGCATCACAAACCTGACCGGCCTGCCTTAAAGAGCCCTTAAAATAAGGCAGACGTCCCGGTTCCAGGGCCAGCTTGGTGTCGCCGGTAGCAAAGTGCTTAAAGCTGCCTTCCTTATAGGCAGGAGACTGCTTGACGTCCAGAATTTGCTCCAGCAGTTTATAAGCCTCGCCCAGACCGCTACCTACGCCCTTCACACCCTGAGGACCGCACCGCTCTTTAATCTCCCGGTCCGCCTCGGCCAGAAAAGCGCCTCCAGGCATATTCAGCTCAAAGCTAAAGACCGGATCGTTCTTACCCAGATTGAATTTATGCTCCACCGGCACCTCGGCCACCGGCAAGAAGCCGCTGGCAAAATACCTGGCGGTAGCAATGGTTCGCTGCAGGGAGTTGGCGTAAAAGCGCATCTCGCCTTCTTTAGGCTGATAGTTTTCGGTTATTAACCCGTCCCGGACCAGCCGCTTACGAAAGTACTGGCCCATCAGAGTCTCCAGTTCCCCGCCCCGGAGGGAAAGCTCCCCGGGCGCCGAGGACCAGGCCATCCAAGGGTGAGGCGTGACCCGGCCCGCAAAGGAATTTTTCCCGGCCAGCGGGGCCCGGAGATGGTGGCGGCTCAGAATCGTCATCTTCTGCAATTTATAATTCCGGTAAAAATCGTCCGGGTGCTCAGCTGAAACAGTCTGAATCGCGGCATTCTGCTCCGCAACAAAACGACCTGCCGCAGTCTTGACCTCTGCCCCCTGCTCCGCAGCAACCTGTATTGCCGCAGACTTGACCGGTACCGCAGACAGCGAATCTGCCTGGACCGCCGCCGAACAGGTTAAACAGGCCAGGCAAAGCACCGTAACTAACCTTTGGAACATGAAAACGCCTCCGTTTCACCGTAAAAAAACTTAAGGCCGTTTACCACCGGCCGGCCAAAATATCACCGCGGCCGTTGACTATAAGTTTATTTTACCACAAGTTAGACGAAGGCGTACAGATAAACCTTTTTCAGTTGGAAATAGAAAGCACCAAGTACAAAGAAAGATTCGATTTTTTCATGTCAAAATCTAAAAATCGTGCTCGCGGTTGAGGCTTATTTTTTCATCTTAAAACAGAAAGTACAGTGCTTATCCTTATACATGATCTGATCGTGAATGCACTGCAGATTCTCATTGTAACCTGAAGCAATAGCGGGATCAATATTCTCACAGTAGATACGGCCATATTTTTCTTCATCGGCATCCATCCAGGTTTGAGCAAAGACGCACCGGGTAAATTCCTGATGAATCTCCTCCTTACCGTAATCAGTGGTATAACCGAACAGCTCACTACGTTCCATATCGTAATTGCACAGATACTGATCCAAGGTATTGTCTTTGCCCTGAGCCTTAGCCCGGGCTGCAATATCCTGCCCCCGCTTAAAGCCCCATTCCTTCACGCAGTCGGCCAAAAGGTCCAGCCCCTCCTGACCGTACTTTTGTTCCAAATGTTTAGCTACAATGGAAAAGAAACGGGCAAACATCACAAACATTGAAACCGGCTTATCAATTTTTTGATTTTCCATAGCCAATCCACCTCTAAGTTCTTTTAAGTTCTTTTAAGTTCTTTTAAGTTCTTTTAAGTTCTTTTAAGTTCTTTTAAGTTCTTTATTTTTTCTTTCTAATACTACGTTTTACTATCTTGGTCAGTTTATGGCCCAAATATAACCCTTAACGCCCCTGAACATCCTTAATCTTCCCTATCCAGCATTTGTACCGTCTCGGTCAGAACCGCTACCCCCTGCTCCAAATCTTTGGGGCTGGTCCATTCCTCACTGCAGTGGCTAAGTCCGCCTTTACTAGGTACGAAAATCATCCCCGCCGGAACCCGTTGCGCCATTAAAGCAGCATCGTGTCCGGCACCGCTGGGCATCAGTTTAAAACTGGAGCCAGTCTTGCCGGCGGCCGCCGCTATAACTTCCATCAAGTGCGCATCACAAGCCACCGGCGCATCATAGTTCACCGGTTCAAAGGTAAACTGCGCCGTAGTAATCTTCCGGGCCGCTTCCTGCACCGCTAAGAACAACTGATCCGTTTTACCTTTATCCAGATGCCGCATTTCCAAACAACATTCTACCTTTCCGGAAATAACGTTGGAAGCACCCGGCCAGCACTTACTAGTGCCAAAGGTCAAAACCAGGTTCTCGTCCAGGGAACGGCATAACTCATCCGCAGCCACGATCAGCCTAGACATAGCCACCAGCGCATCACGGCGTCCTACCATCAGCGTCGTACCGGCATGATTACTTTTGCCTACCGCCGTAACCTTATAAGAAGCAATGCCTACGATACCACTGACTACCCCAATTTGCAGCTTCTGGTTCTCCAGTACGCCGCCCTGCTCAATATGCAGCTCCAGGTAACACTTATCTCTGGCAAAGTCCCGCCGGCAGTGCTTAAGCTCAGCCGGAGTATGACCGTAAACCGCCAGTTTTTCGGCCAGCCCCGGCTGCTCATAATCCAACAATCCGGTTAAAACAGAACTGCCAAAGGTGAGGCCCATGGGCCCCGCCTCTTCCCCGTTAAAGCCATAAATTTCTAACGGATGCCGCAGCTGGATTTTCTGGTTCTTAAGGCTTCGAACGACCTCCAGCGCACCCGCCACCCCGTAAGCTCCATCATAGAGGCCTCCGGAGGGCACCGTATCCAAATGGGAACCAAGAATGATGCTTTTTAAACCAGCTTCCGTCCCCGGCAGCACCCCGTGCAAATTTCCCGCTGCATCCACCTGAGTCTGCAGGCCCAGCTCTTCCATTTGACGCTTGACCACATCTACCGCGGCAAAATATTCCCCGCTGTAGGCTAACCTGGTATAAGATCCGTCTTCATTTCTACCGGTTTCACCGATAGCCGTCAAAGTTTCCAGCAGTTTACTCATAGCCTGCTCCTTCTTATTTCTTGCCCGCCATTCTGCGGCTGGCCACCCCGTTGAGGAAGTACAGCGCACACCAGCAGCCTACATGAGATGCGGTCTGCAGCGTACCGTTCTCCGGATAAATTTCTACAAAGTCCAGGGAGCTTGCCCCGGCCAGACCAGCCTCATGCACCATCATCAGCAGTTCAAAGCTGGTCAGACCAGCCATGTCCTGAGGCCCCTGCGGCATAAAAGCTGCATCCAGACTGTCGGCACAGATAGTGACATACATCACTTCCGTATCCTTGGAAGCTACGCTGATAGCCTTCTTAATCGCCGCTTCCCAGCCATTTTTCTTAATCTCCATGCAGGGAATAACCGTCGCGCCGAACTTCTTGGCATTCTGGCCCTCTTCATAATGATTGCGGGGCCCGCGGATACCAATATGGGCAATCTTCGTCGGATCCATGTTGGGATCATTATACAGAGAATAGAAAGGTGAACAACGGGACAGTTTATCTTCACCAAAGCTGGAATAATTATCTAAATGCGCATCAAAATGCAGCACGCCCACTTTTTTAGGATGACGCTTAGCCATCTCGCTGATCAGCGGATAAGCCAGGGAATGGTCGCCGCCAAAGACGATGGGAATCGCTCCGGCATCGATAATTTCGCCATATTTCTGCCGGGCCTGTTTAAAAGTAAAATCGTAGTTGCCGTTCTGAACCGCCACGTCACCGTAGTCGCCGCCCTTCAGACAGGCAAAGGAATCAACGTCGAATTCGGGCAGATAACCGGTATAACGGATAGAAGCGCTGCGGATGGACTTAGGGCCTTCCGTACAGGAAGAATACCCGCCAATAGTGCAGCCGCCCTCCCAGGGCACGCCCATTACCGCCACGTCCACCTCTTTCAGATCTTCCTGCTTTTCCAGGACGGACAAGTTTAAAAAGGTCGGCACACCACTATAAATATTGGTAGGTAAAAATTGGGGATCATAAATCGTAGGTTTACTTAGTTTCACTTAGAACATCTCCTTAAATTTAATTATTTATCATAATACGCTAAACGCGCTGGAAAGGCCTAAGACCAAAGACACTATAAAGATTAAAATGCCTAAAACATTTTCTAATTTACTATTGGCATAATCTCCCATAATTCTCGTACGACTAGTAAGATAAATGGTAACGCCAACCACAACTGGTAGAACAATGCCGTTAACCGCCTGAGCTGTCATAATCAAAGCGATAGGATTAAAGCCCATAGCAGCTATCACGATACCAGTTATTAAAACAGCTGCATTACAGGCTGTATAGCGCTTATCTCCGCCCGTAGTTTTCCAGCCGAACAATTCCGCCAGAACATACGATACGCCGATGGGACTGCAAACGGCACTTGAAACACCTGCGGCAATAAGGCCGGATGCCATAAAGGGTTCTGCCATGCTGCCTAAAGTCGGGCGCAACTGAACCGCCATGTCTAATGCATTCCTAACCGGCATCCCATACATAACCGCAGCCGAAGTAATCATAATTGCACCAGTGACCAAACCGCCTATAATCATAGGAACATTAGTACCAAAACGACAAAGTGGAACTTCTTCCGAAGAATGCCAAGTACGTTTAGCACTAGCTGCATGCAGGAACATATTATAAGGTACTACCGTAGTACCAATCAAAGCCAGGCAAGTCATCAATCCACCTTCAGGAATTGAAGGAAAAGAACCGGACAGCAAAGCGCCTAAATCAGGTTTTACCACAATCATAGTTACCAAAAAAACTGCAGCCATAATTATGACGCATATACCAAGTAACTTTTCCAAATATTTTACTGCATCTCCACAAAAATATAGTAAGATCATGATGCAAAGGCCCCAGGCAGGTGCTACAATATTAGTCGGAATACCGGTTAAGGCGCTAATACCAATCGCAGTACCGGTTAAATCACCGCTCATATAAGCAAAACCACCAATAGTAATTGCTAATGCAACCAAGCCGACCAAAACATTTCTCAGCACGGGGCGTTCCTGAAAATCTATAACCAAGTTTTCCGCCAACCCTTTTTGAGTAATGATACCTAAACGAGCAGCCATTCCCTGCATAACAATAACTGCAATAACGGAGAAAATAACGCACCAGAACAAGGTATAGCCATACTCCGCACCAGCACGGGTTGAACTAGTAACAGTACCAGGACCTATAAAGGAACCGACAATCAGAAACCCAGGACCTAAAGCTTTTAACTTTTCCTTTAAAGTAAACTGTCTTTCCACGCGTTTAGTAGTTTCTGCTGACATAATAATCTTCCTCCTTTAATCGTGGCTGCTAATAGCTATTTTTAGCAACCCTACCCCGTTTTGACGACATTATCGTTTTTTTATTTACATTGTCGTTTGACAAATTTGTTATAGCATGTTACAGTAAATTTGTCAATACTAAAATTTATATATTTTAGCAGGAGGTAACGACAATGGATGAAAATTCACCAAAATTAATTCAGTCCGTACAAAGAGCCATTGATATTTTAAACTGTTTTGATTTCCTAACTCCAAGCTTAACGCTTAATGATATCAGCGAACGTACTGAATTAAATATTAATACAACGCGCGGCTTAATTAATACTTTAGTAGCCAATAAATTGCTTATCCACGATAAAACCAATAATATCTACCAACTAGGCTATTATTTTATTGATAAGGCCAGTGTCATCCAAAAGCGCATACAAGCATATATAAATATTTTCAAACCATTTATGGATAAGTTAGCTGACCAATATCATGTTTCGGCCAGTATCCAAATGATTAATCAGGAAAGTGCCTTTTCAATTTACTGTGCTTATCCTAAAAATGCCGCTTATTATATTATTATTTCTGAATACACAGATTTGCCAAAACATGCCACTTCTTCAGGTAAGCTTTTATTAGATACCCTTTACCAAAATGATCCTGCTTATTTAAATAAAGTTGAATTAAAACAGTTTACGCCTAACACCATAAAAACCAAAAAGGCGTTGTTAAAAAGTTTAACTGAAGTTCATAAAAATCAATATGCCCAGGAAATTGAAGAATCTACCTTAGATGTCGGAAGTCTGGCCGTGCCTATTTATGATGCACAGGGTCATCTAGTAATTACGGTCAGTGCAACCTTCTTTGTAAAAAACCTGGACGGTATTAAAGATAAGCTTTTAGCTGAACTCAAACATATTGCTTCCTCAATTGCCGTAAAACTAGGTACGGACTCTGATTGAAAAATATTTATCAAATATTTTCATTATTTTTTAGCAGTTAGTTTTATTCTTTCCATTTCCTATTCCATTATTTCATGATATAATATTACCTAAATAATATTTAGGAGATGTCATTATGTCTTGCAAGAAACTACTAGCTTTAGCCTTAATGCTAATCACACTCTTAAGCCTCTCCAGTCTGGCCTCAGCCGCCACGAACTGGACCTGGATTGAATCCGATGCCAATGTAGGCAAATTCATTAATCCGGCCTCGATTAAAATTAACCGGAATACCACGGGTAAACTGGAATCCATCAACGTAGATGCCAAAGTGGTTTACACGGAACCAGGTGCAGCCATCGAGATAGCCTCTTATGGTGACCAGATGGCGGCCCGGGTCAAGGCAGCCGACTTAGGCTACTGCCTGTTAAAGCTCAGGCTTTATCCGGAGCAGAGCCGTATTTTGCGCGACCAGGCCCTTTTTTACAATAAGAAGGACGAGCTGGTCTGGCAGGATGACGAAGATTACGCACCCTACGTAACTTACAAGGATTACTACGCCTCCTTCTTCTATTACACTTTAGATGAGTTTGCCCCTAACAAGGAGTATCCCCGTTTTAAATCCAAGGATCGCTACTATTCCCTCAGCAACACAAAAAATGACGACGGCAGCGAAGTAGCCTGGGATTTCGATACCATGTCCCTGCGGGAGGACAGCCGTGCCATCAAGGGTTATTTCTGGCAAACCACCAAGACGCCGCAGCCGGCCGATAACGACAGTTACCAGGAAGATGCCCAGCCCGTCATAAAGAATACCTACGTTCTGTATTACCGGGAATACGACAAGGCTTCGCCGGTCATTCAGCAGACGGTGGTCTTTTATAATAACGGCGGCAACGATTTCGGTGAAACAGCCGATAACCCGCAAACCCTTACCATCGAACCCGGCAGTCAGTTAGAAGCTGAACGCAACATCCTCCTCTCCTACTGCAAGGATAATGCTAACTGGGTACACCGGTACGAACAGGGGATTTATAAGCAGTAATAAGAATTAAAAACAGGCCAAAAATATAATGCCACCTGATGCGTAATAGCATCAAGTGGCATTAGTTTTTAACCCAGCCTACTTTGCCGGCATAGCACTCCGCACCCAGTTGCCGAAGGAACCGGGGTTGCGGCTCTGCATATAAACTTTTCCGGGACCGGTAAAGCGGCACACCAGGCACTCCCCGGAAGTCAAGCTGTTCATCAGGCCAGAAGCCGCCTTCTGCACCTTGTAATCCATGCTTTCTTCCCAGGCTACCAAGTGTCCGGTATCTACGATAAATTCCTCACCGGGAGCCAAAGCCTGAGTATAAATGGCGCCAAAGGTATTAAAGAAGACCGTACCGGTACCGCCTACCTTAATGACGAACAGGCCGGCGCCGGAAAACAACCCCTTGCCCAGTTGCTGCATCTTAGTGTTGATTTCCACGCCCGGCTCCGCCGCTAAAAAGCCGCCGCTCTGAATGTATAAGTTCGTGCGCCCGTTCAGCTGATAAGCTTCAATGTCGCCCGGAATAGCCGGAGCCAGGACCACTTCCCCCGCGCCGTTCTTAGCGGTCAGGGTCTGGAAAAACATACTTTCTCCGCTGAGAAAGCTCCTGGCCAGGCCGCCCAAAAGACCGCCCTCCATCTTGCTCTCCAAGGTAATGTTGCTGGTCATGGACATCATGGCATCAGACTCAGCCTTGACGGTCTCACCCGCTTCCAGATTTACTTTCAGTAAAGCAAACGAACCCGGCTGCATGATTTCAAACTTCATTCGACATCCGCCTCCTCTTAAAAAATTATTTAAACAAAATAAGGTCTAATATAATTCATGCTCCGAAATAAACTTATCCAGGAATTCCAAGCGCTTTTTATCGACCTTCTTCATATTCTTACTAATGAGCAACAAAATAGCCTCCGACAAACACATGGGCACCACATAGGACACCGTTATCCCGGCGCCTTCCACCGAAGCCCGCAGGACAAAGTCCGCCTTAGCCGCTAAAGGCGTGGTGATGCGGTCCGTAATCAAGATTACCTTAGCACCCTTAGACTTGGCCATCTCCATAATGACAAAGTTAATCTTGGAATAGCGGGGAAATGTGTAAAGGAGGATACAATCATTAGGAGTTATATCCACTATTTGCTCTATAGCAGCACTTTCTGCCCGATCACACCCAATAACATTAGGAAGCAGGAGTACCATCTTACGAGCCATATAGTTGGAACAACTGGAGGCTCCGCGAAATCCGATGATATACTTTCTGCGACATCGCATAATACAATCAGCAACAGCCTGCAGTAATTGTGGATCCGTAGAAGCGAAAGTATTTTTGATGTTCTCCAGGGCCTTGTTCATAACCTCAGAAACTACGTCGTCCTTGGTCAAAACATCGCTGGTACGTAAATACTTTTCCCCGGGTGTCATATTTTCCCGGGTCTCCCGATATTGACGCACCATCTGGCTGGCCATCTTCCTCTTAAAATCAGCATAACCGGCATAACCTAAAGTACGCAAAAGACGGATAATAGAAGTATCGCTAACCCCTATGTTCAAAGCCAGCTGGGTCACTGTTTCCAAACCTATAGTATCCTGGTGATCCAGGATGTAGTCAGCAATCTTCCTATCCGTTTTAGTTAAAGAAACCGTCTTGATTTTATCTTGCAAAGACATCTTCGTCTCCATCTTGCGCACCTTCTCCTAAGTATCATACAATAGCTTTAACCCACAATATTACAAGTTTATTCTACCACAAACCAATGGTCTAATGCCACTTTATTCATAACATAAAAAAGCAGCTACCTCTAAGGATAGCTGCTCATTCATTCAAATCAATAAACAAATTGAGATTAAACCAACAGACAAAACTTGAATTTCCCCCTCATTGCCCCGTTATTTAAGCAAGGATAAAGCGTGTTCAATCCGTTTAATTGCTTCATCCAGGTTTTCCAGAGAGTTAGAATAAGAAATACGAATCTTGCCTTCAATATTAAAGGCCTCTCCTGGAACAAATGCTACCTGCTCAGTTTCTAAAACATACTGAGCTAAGTCCTTAGCATTATTAATCACATACTTACCATTACTCTTGCCAAAATACGCAGCTACGTCCGGCAACAGATAAAAAGCGCCTTTAGGAGTTAAGCAATGTACACCGGGAATGGCATTAAACCGCTCCGTCACAAATTTACGGCGTTTATCAAATTCTTTAACCATATCAGCCAAGTCATATTGAGGGCCGGTCAAAGCTGCTACTGCCGCTTTTTGAGAAATGGCACTGGTAGCCGAGGTAATCTGGCTCTGCAAATTTTTGACGCCATCGATAACTTCTTTGTTAGCAGCCACATAGCCTAACCGCCAGCCGGTCATGGCATACGCTTTAGAAACGCCGTTGACCGTCAAGGTAATATCCCGCACTTCTTTGGAAATAGATGCCACCGAGAAATGCTTCTCTCCATCATAAATCAGCTTCTCATAAATTTCATCACAAATGATGTAGAAATGGTATTTAAGAGCCAATTCAGCTAATTTGCGCAGACTCTCCTCGCTATAAACCGCTCCGGTAGGATTATTAGGACTGCAAATGATGATAGCCCTGGTCCTGGGAGTAACGGCAGCTTCAATCTTTTCTAAATCCAGGGCATAACCGTTATCATATTGCACCGGCACAAACACCGGCGTAGCTCCGGCAATTTTAACCATCTCAGTATAGCTGACCCAGCAGGGAATAGGCAAAAGCACCTCATCACCGTCGCCGGCTACACACATCACAGAGTTAAAAATGGCCTGCTTAGCACCTACGGTAGTACAAATCTCGTTTAATTCATAATTAATGCCGTTATCTTCTTTTAACTTCTTTTGAATCGCTTTACGCAAATCCAAGATACCATTGGTAGGCGTATACTTAGTAAAGTTTTCTACAATAGCTTTAATACCCGCCACCTTAATATAGTCCGGCGTACCAAAATCCGGCTCACCAATGTTTAAAGAAATAATTTTTTGTCCCTGGGCCCTTAACTCAGCAATTTTAGCAATTAAAGCTGAGGTGGGAGAACCGGAAAATTTACTCATACGTGCTGCTAACATAGTTTAGCCTCCATTTTGTAATCGTGTCTTCTTTGACCTACTTAATCTATATAATGAAAATGATTTTTACACTTCTATAATCAGCCAACTTTACTTTTATCAGAATTAAAAACATCTAAATTTAACATTTTAAGCCTATTTGATACGATACAAGTACATACATGATCACCTGTAACATTAACTGTTGTGTTCCCCACATCAACTACAGGCCAAATAGCCGCAATCAAGGGCAACATCCCCATTGGTAATCCCAAAGCTTCAAAAAGAACTGCCGACATAACTACAGCTGTCCCTTTAACACCAGGCGCACCTACGGAAAGTATCAATCCCATACCAACAGCTTTAAGTACAGTTAAAGGAGTTACAGGTATGTTATATAATTCAAGGGCCGTTATGGAGATAACACCTAAAGCTACTGAAAAACCGTCCATATTTACTGTCGCTCCTAATGGCAACGAAAAAGAATAAACTTTTTCTGGAACGCCACAACGTTCTCCAGAACATTTGAAGCTCATAGGTAATGTAGCATTCGATGATGTAGTGCTAGCTGCAAATACCATAGCGGGAAGCACATTACGATAAAACTGGATTGGAGAAAAGTGTCCCATAAATTTCATTAAAACCGGATATCCTATCAGAAGTAAACAACTTAAGCCGACGTATTGAGTTAATACAAATTTACCTGCAACTTCCAACATCTTGCTACCAAGAGTACCGGTTAACTGCATGGTTAGAAAGAAAATACCATAAGGAGCTAAATCCGTAACAAAATTTGTCATTTCAAGCATAGCATCGTTACACACATCAAGACAATCAACTAATACTTTTCGTTTGTCGCCAAGTTTCAATAAACAAACGCCAAATAGAATAGCAAAAACAATCACTGGAATCATATCCATTGCAGCCATTGACTTAAAAACATTATCTGGAATCCAAGATAAAACGGTGTTGGCAACAGAATAATCATTGAACTTAACTTTATTTGCTACACCCAACATACCTTGAGCACTTGTTCCAGGTTGAATAATCGTAGCTAAAAGAACACCAAAAGCAGCGGCTAAAGTTGATGTAACTAAGTACATAGTAATAATACGACCGCCAACTTGTCCAAACTCACTTACACTACCAAGTTTAGAAACGCCAGAAATTATAGATACAAATACCAGAGGAACAACTAACATTTTTAACAACAATATATAGGCATCACCAACTGGCTTAAAAATAACAGCTTGAGGCCCAACGATAAATCCAATAATGCCACCTAAAATTAAGAGGATAAAAATTTTAATATATAGAGGAATACTTCTCCATTTTGCCATTTTTTCCACTCCTTTTTATTAATAAATGGTTTGGTTAACAATCTGAAAAACGATATGTCATTTCCCAATCACACAAATCCACATACCCAAACAAGATAGCTTCCTTAAATTTAGGTTTCATATTTTGATTTGGAGTATGTGTAATAATCATATGTTGCATATCTAAATCAAAACCTTCATCCCTAGCTAACATCGCTGTTAAAACACCATGTTGGATTTTTTGTCCTATTTCTGAAATAACTAGTTCATTCTGATCATTGTATACGTATTCAACTACTTTATCTACATCATGAAGTAGTCCTAAAGTAATTATTCGTTGCTCATCAAAATTGACCTTATGGAATTTAGTAATAATCCTACTTACTGCTAAAGCACATTCAATAGTTGAATTTACATGTGATATAAGAGTAACATCATCCATTCCTTCTTTAAACTTCGCTTGTTCAATATTTTCCCAAGGGCTCATTTTTAGCGCATTGTTCCAGACATTTGCAACTGCTATAGCCGTTTTTTTATCTGACAGTTGTTTAATACTTGGAAGGTACTTAGACATATCTTCTATAATTTGCTCGTCAGTCATCACTAAACCTCCTTTTTTACTTCTCACAGCAGCCATCAATCACTTCAATTTCCTTTTCGGCCAGCTTCTTATCCACCCACTCGCGTTTAGCCTTACCAGTAGCAGCAGCTATCACTTTAGTTGCATCTTTTGACTGAAAATCTTGAGCAGCTTTTAATACTGCCGGAGCATCTTTAAAGGGAATTACGATTATTCCGTCGGCATCCATCACAATCACGTCGCCTGGTTCAATACTGATTCCGCCGCAGGAGATGGGAACATTGATTTCACCGGGTCCTTCCTTGTAAGGACCGCCGGGATTAGTACCGGTAGCGTAAATAGGATAGGGCATCTTGCTGGCAGCATCGATATCACGAATAGGTCCATCCAGCACCAAACCGGTCAATTTTTTATAGCCGGCGAAGGTAAACATGATTTCTCCCATAAGAGATCTGTAGCAATCGCCCCCATCATTGGAAACCAAAATTACATCGCCTTCCTTAGCAATGTTCAAGGCCTTATGAATCAACAGATTATCTCCGGCTCTGGTCTTAACCGTCAAAGCACGGCCGGCCGTAATCGGCTGTTTTGGACTGGAAAGCAAATGAATACGAGGATGAAGAGCGCAAGATCTCCCCATGGTATCAGCGATGTTAGCACACGGAATCTTAGCAAATTCATCCAAAATATTCTGAGCAATTTCCGGTTTTCTTAAATAAACCCTATTTCCAACTGTCATGTTAGACCTCCCATTAGTATGTATGCACTTTATTAATACAATTTTCTACTTATATTATTGCAAATTTTAATAGACGATGTTTAGCTTTCTAATCCACTGTTAACGATACTCATCTATGTTCTTGCTAAAATCTAACTGTGCAAAAACAATCTTACCATTTAAAATTGTTAATTTATTAATGAATAATTGTTTACATAGCATCGAGTCTCCAAAGACATCTTTCATAATCAGTTCAGCATCTTGCAGTTTTAAAATGGCTATATCTGCGCAAGAACCTGGCAGAAGTGTTCCAAATTCAGTATCACAGCCTAAAATTTGAGCCGGCGTAGATGTACAAGCTTTAATCACGTCTAATAAACTCATCCCAAGATTATAATATTTGCTCATAATCAACGGTAATCCAAAAACAGCTTTGTCAAAAACATTAGCTCTCACCAAATCCGTACTAAGCGTATCTGGATAGAAGCCTTCCTCTAAAGCCTGCCGTAAGACAGAGAACCTATAATGATCCCTTCCATCAGAAGAATCAAAGATAACACCTTTTGCTCTAGCATCTCGTATTAAGGGGTTCACATGCCCATCAGAGTCAATTATGGCATTATGTCTTCCTTGAAACGGATGAGCATAAATATCACCTGCTTTAAAATAACTAATTAATTCATCCAATGTTCCTGGAGCATCAGTGGTATGTACCACCATACGACATTGCAGTTCATCTGCCAGTTCCCGCGTCTTTTTTAATGGTTCATATCCATAGCTACCTACTATATCTCTACTTGTCCTAATTTTTAACCCTAAGAGATGTTTTGAATACTTTTTTAGCATCTGACGTAACTTTACAATATCAAATTTTTCAGGATTCAAATTTTCTAGACATCTTGGTAGGGTGGTCAGACCTGAAGAAGCAACATTAATATATGAAAATATTTTCATTTCAGAAGCAGCAATAATATCTTTAAAGAAGCTTTCATAGTTGCCAATACCTGCACTTCCTTGATCAACTGCTGCTGTCACCCCTTGAGGCAGCAAGAATGCATCAGGATTAACCCCAATTTCTGTACCTCCATTAAATAAGTGAGTATGTGAATCAATTAAACCAGGTGTTACTAAACATCCATCGGCATTTATTACTTTGTTAACTTTAACATCTTCACCATTTGTTAAAATTTTAGCTACTAGTCCGTCTTTTATTAGAATATCGGCACGATTCATAAATAGCTTTGTTGGTTGAACTACTGTTCCACCTTTAATCAAGATATCACCAACAATCATGTTTAACAGTCCCTTCTTCTAATCATTTTCATATAAAGAGTCATCAATTGCATTTTCACCGCGTCCTATACATAGAGAGGTTATAACATCTCCAGTTACATTCATCGTTGTATTAGCCATATCTAATAAGCGATACATACCAGCAATAAGACCCATGATGTCCATCGGTAAGCCCATAGTATTCAAAAGCATAATGGTCATAACAATACCGCCACCAGGTATACCAGGCGAAGCAACAGAAATTATGGTTACTAACATCAGTATCAACAGTTGCTGGGAAATATCCATTTGCACTCCATAAATTTGAGATACAAAGAGTACAGCCATAGAATAATATACCCCGGCCCCATTCATGTTCATAGTAGCACCTAACGGAAGAATAAATTCAGCTAAATCTTTAGAAACACCAAATTTATCCTCTGTAACTCTAATGGTTACAGGAAGTGTACCACTGCTACTAGTTGTACTCATTGTCATAAGCCAAATTTCGCCTATATTTTTTAAATAATGACTAATAGATACTTTAGCAATGAACTTTAACATACATCCATACATAACAATGGCGACAAAAATATCAGAAAGCCAAACGGATCCTATAAATTTTCCAAGCGGTCCAAAAACACCTAAGCCAAATTGTCCGATAGAAACAGCCATCAAAGCAGCTACGCCTATAGGAGAAAAACTCATAACAATAGCTGTCATCTTATACATAGCTTGAGTACAATCATCAAAGAAACTAATTACTCTCTTGCCAGTATCTCCCAATAAGGTCAAAGAAATACCAAAAAATAATGAAAAGACAATCACTTGCATCAAATTACCAGTAGCCAAAGATTTAACAGGATTGTCAGGAAACATACCAATTATTGTTTGTCCTAAAGATGGCATCGCTTTAGCCTCAATTTTAGTGTTTGATGTCACCATACTTAAATCTACGCCAGCACCAGGTTGAAGCAAATGAGCTACCGCAAGACCGATCACACCTGCTAACGCTGTGGTCACGATAAAGTAAACTATTGTTTTGGCACCAATTCTCTTTAGTTTTTGAATATCACCAATACTGGCGACACCACTAACGATGGAAAAGAAAACCAGCGGTACCACAATCATTTTAATCAAGGTCAGAAATATATCGCCTATAGGTTTTAAAATAATCATCTTTTCCTTAAAAATGACACCTAAAACAATACCCAAAATGAAACCAATAAAAATTTTTGTAGTTAAGCTAATTTTTTTCATATATTTCACCTCATTCAATATTATTATCTTCGGTTTTTAAATATTAAATATTTAAGTCTTAGTCACGATATTATCAAAAGAACAAATTCAATTAAACAGTACTTTCACTTGAAAAAATCTTTCGCAATACCGGCCGTAACTTTTAAGAATTGATCAATATCAGCAAAATCATGGCAATGCAGCGGAGAAACCCGGATACATCCGGTCAGCCCCAGGGACTCCACAATCCGCTTAGAGTATAGGCTGGTATTGATTCGTTCAAAAACCGTTACCCCGCGTTTATAATATTCTTCCCTTAAAGAGGTGTAATCCATGCCCTTGATACCGATAGCCGAAATCAAATCCCGATCCTTAACCTCCGGATTATCCAGATAGACTTCTACCCCCGGGATATGGCGCAGACCGGGAACCTGCTCCGTTCCGTCCATCATATGCTGCAAAAGGGAAAGCTCCTGCGCATGAATGCGACTTATGCCTTCCACGTACAGTTCACGACGGCCTGTCGCCTTAGTAAAGTGGCTGCCAATCCAGCAGACATAATCCACCACTGCACTCATAGCCGCAAAATTGGGATGAGGGAACGTGCCTAGTTCCCACTCTTTTTCCGGTTTAGCCTCTAGTTTATCATGAGGCAGTTTAGCTGCCCGGTCGGACATATAAGCATAGCCGCAGCCGCGGATACCGAAAGCCTTATAAGGCGCAAAATTCATTCCGTCTATTTGCAGCTCGGACACGTTCAATACGGCATGGGGCATATGCTGTACCGCATCAGAAATAATATAG
>Ga0268357_100251_pt1 | contig 82032 bp, 78 predicted proteins | sample BioMet10_FD_192466 | JGI IMG/M metagenome (GOLD analysis project Ga0268357, IMG submission 192466) | Sewage microbial communities from Oakland, California, United States - Biofuel 10 (Illumina Assembly) | ecosystem: Engineered > Wastewater > Sewage > Unclassified | place: USA: California... | reverse complement strand
AGCAAGCAGATACAGGAACTATGCCGATAGGTTTCACCCTCCTTTTTAAGCGATAGACCCTGCATGTATCTTTGATTATACATGTAGGGCCTATTTTTTAATACCCGTTAGGTTATTTGGTGCTTACAATCTTACTCAGATAATCCTTGACCACCGGGGAAATAACCTTTTCCTGGGCCAGGTCCGCAAAGCCAATGATGGCGTTAAGGGGTGTGCGCATGTCATGGCTGATGTTAGAGAAGAACTGGTTGCGTTCCTCGTTGCTTTTGGCGGTAGCAGCTACTTGGAGTTCCCGCCTGGTATTTTCGGCTTTAGCCGCATTTAAGGCTGCAACTTCTTTTTGACGTCTGAGCATGGTAAAGATGGTAAAACCCAGAGCCAGGACCAGTAGCAACATAATGATGGAAAAGGCGGCAATACCGCCGGCCGGTATCCGGGAGATAAAGGTACGCCAGTTGTCTTCCGGCAGGGTATTGTTGGCGACGATGCCGGAAAAGGTGTATTCTGAAGCGTGGATAGCTTTATCCAGGATGGAGCAGAGCGTACTGTTGTCCTGAGCTACGGCTCCGCACAGATCTATGGTCAGGTTGGACAAGGGCGTCATGCTAAAGGCCTGGGAACCGGCCTGGTTAATAATCCAGGTTGCCGAAGGCAGGCCGATGATGAGGGCTCTGGCTTGTCCGTTTTGTACGGCGCTAAAGCAGGCCGCGCTGGTGGGCAGGCCCAGGAGCCTGATACTGTTGTTGGTTCCCAGGCTGCGCCGGATTGTATTTATGGAGCTGGTTTTGACCGCGATGCTCCGGCTGTCTTCAATGACAGAACCGGAACGGGTAACCTCCACGGCGCTGGTGGCGGCGTAAGGTCTGGTTAAGCGTAAATCAAGGTGGTTGGCCGTAATCATGCCATCACTGAACAGACCGATGATATCTGCTTGACCTGATTTTACCGCCTCGACCGCTTCTTGCTGCGTTTTATAAAGGACAAACTTAAATTTAAGACCGGTGGAGGCTGTAAGTTTGGCATAAAAATCGGGCAAAATACCCTGCGGTTGTCCGCTGGAACTCAGGGAGTAGTACGGAGCGTCATTTTCCAGGACCGCTACGGTGGCGGTAGGGTGTAAAGCGAGATATTCTTTTTCCTCACGGGTAAAGGCATCGAGCTGGTAAGCGTTGGGTACATCGTATTTTTGAATAAGCTTATCCTTAGCTAGTGGGTCTTCGGCACTGATGCGCGCCATGGCCTCATCAATTTTTACTTTCAGTTCGGTATCGGTTTTGCGGAAGATGATGTAATAAGGGGTGGGGGCAAAAATCATAATGGTCCTGAATCCTTCTTCGGAGTCGGTGCCGCCGACTCCGGCGTCAATATCTTGGCGGGTCAGGGCCTGATCAATCTGGGCGCTGTCTTTATAAAGGACGATTTTAGGCTGGAAACCGTATTTTTGACACCAGTCGGTAAAAATTTTGGTAACCTCGCTGTCCGCTTCCGAACCAAAGGTCAGGTTTTTTAACTGTTCCAGGCTGCCGTACTCAAAGCGGGTATCATCGTTTCTTACATAGATGGAATTGGGGGAGCTGCCGCTTTCCTGAGAGGCATAGAGATACTTTTCCTCTCTGGCGCTGGTCTTGATGGCGTCAAAAAGCATATCTACCCGGCCATCATCTAACGATTTAAAATAAGTTTCAGCATCGGGTATTAAAACTATCTGGGCTTTTAAGTTAGCGTATTGAGCGATGCGGTATGCGTATTCTACGTCGATGCCGGCAACGGTGCCATCTCCATCTTTATAGCCGTAACGCGGATATTCGGAAAGGCCTATTTTAAGAACCCTGGGAGACCCGGTTTCCCCGGATGCTCCCCAAACTGGCGCCGGCTGCAGGCCGGTCAGACAGGTAATGATTAAAAAAAGCGGTAAAAGCTGGCGCAAATATCTCAACAAAACAATCGCCTCCCTTAAAAGTTTATGGGAAGGGTCTCTAACTTTTGCCTAAATGGTCAGTGGTGAGGTGGTAAAATCTTTACCGTAGCAACCTAATTTATACTGCAGGAGGTAGTACAGGTCGGTAGCCCGAATATCCATGGCCAGGAGGTGGTTGTAGGTTTCGCTGTTGGCATGGGGGCGCAGCCGGCCCAGCTTAGTAATAACCGGCAGTTTGGCCTGCTCCTTCATGTCCCGCAGCAGGTGGCGGCCTCTCTGGTTAAAGCCCAGGACCCGTATATAGGCGGGTGAGGTAGTTTTATTCCAAAAACTGCGTTCTTCTTCCAGCAAAAGTTGCAGGATGAGGCGCTTTAAGGCGGTCTTACTGTAGCGTTTGTTTACCACGGTGTTAAGAAAATTTTCCCAGCCGCCGGTCAGCGCCGCTTTGCTGTTGACCAGACGGAAGGAAAAACCGTTGTCCGCGCTGGAGGTATTATAGATATCGTTAGCGTTATATGAAGCTAACTTGTAAGCCAGCAACAGCTTGATAGAAGGCGGGTCATCTGGAAAAACTTCAGAGGCATTTAACAGCTCCAGGCTGGCCTTAGGCATAACCTGGGCTAAGTCGCTGGAAGGAGTGTTCCGGTAGATGGCACTGCGGATAGCCGTAGCCGAGGCGTAGGGCCTGGTCAGCTCCTCGTCGCCATGGTCCGCTCCCTGCCGTGGTATCGCCAGAGGTTCTATCTGGGAGTGACAGCGCAGGAGCGCCCGGCGATAGGTCATGCCCAGGATGTTGTTGGCACCGTGCAGCATTTGGCCGGCGCCTGGTTTCCAGTTTTCCGCTACCTTTTCCCAAGCCGCACCGTAAGAATTACCGTCGGTCATAAAGGCTTTCATCAGGTCGCCGGCCGCCTTGGTATTCAGGTATTCCGCCAGGGCCTCCGGGTCAAGCTGGTTGTTTTTCGTTTCTACGCCAAAACAAAGATGGCTGATGACACCGGTGGCGTTAAGGGTTTCCACGCCGCCTTTGGCAAAGTAGTCTGCGCTGCGCACTGCAAAGGCGGTAGGGAGTTCCAACACCAAATCTACCCCGTTATGCAGGGCTGCTTCGGTCCTCTTCCATTTATCCAGCAGCGCTGGTTCGCCTCGTTGCACGAAATTGCCGCTCATGACGGCTACGACCGGTTTGTCCCCACAAAGCTGTTTAACCGCCTCAAGCTGGTAAAGGTGGCCGTTATGAAACGGATTATATTCGGCGATGATGCCGATAGCTTTTTCTCCCATGCTGCAAACCCCTTTCGGTAAGCTTAGGCCCGTGAGCCTGTCTAATAAGCTGGCCATAAATAAAAGTAAGAATATTATTAAGTTCCATAAACAGAAAGTATGGATAAAATTCTGGCCTTAGTGTATAATATTAATGTATGTAGAAGTTGCCCGGACGAAAATATCTTCCTTTAAATAAAGGATATCCTTATTAATTATACAACATATTTAAAAGATACAAAATATGTTGTCTAAGAAATTTAAGGGAAATTTTACGGGGCAAAAAATTTAAGGAGGCTTATAGAATGATTATTCTGGTAGTTAACTGCGGTAGTTCTTCCCTAAAGTATCAGTTGGTCAACATGGAGAACGAGGCCGTTATGGCCAAAGGCCTGGTTGAGCGCATCGGTATTGAAGGAAGCATGCTTAAGCATTCTCCTGCAGGCAAGGACTCCGTCGTATTTAACGTAGCTATTCCTGATCATAAGGTAGCGATCAAACTGGTGCTGGACGCTCTGGTTGATCCTCAGCACGGGGTAATTAAATCCCTGGACGAGATTGACGCTATCGGCCACCGGGTTGTACATGGCGGCGAAAAATTCTGCGGTTCCATGAAGATTGACGATTCCGTAATGAGAGCTTTGCAGGAATGCAGCGTGCTGGCTCCTTTACATAATCCACCTAACATTTTTGGTATTGAGGCCTGCCAGAAGTTAATGCCTAATACTCCGGAAGTGGCTGTGTTTGATACGGCTTTCCATCAGACCATGCCTAAATATGCTTATATGTATGCCCTGCCTTATGCCCTGTATGCTAAGTATGGTGTACGCCGCTATGGTTTCCACGGTACTTCTCACCGGTTTGTTTCTCAGGTGGCAATTAAGATGCTGGACAAAGATGCTAAGGATTTACGCATTATTACCTGCCATTTGGGCAACGGTGCCAGCGTGGCCGCGGTCAAAGGCGGCAAGTGCGTTGATACCAGTATGGGCCTGACCCCGCTGGAAGGTCTGGTTATGGGTACCCGCTGCGGTGATATGGATCCGGCGGTTATTCCTTTCGTGATGAAGAAGGAAGGCATCACCATCGAGCAGATGGATAAGATGATCAACAAAGAGTCCGGCGTGCTGGGCATTTCCGGTGTTTCTAGCGACTTCCGCGATTTGGAAGCTGCTTCGGAAAAAGGTAATGAACGGGCTCAGCTGGCTTTGGACATGTTCGCTTACCGGGTACGTAAGTACATTGGTGCGTACGCAGCTGCTATGGGCGGCGTAGATGCCATTGTCTTCACGGCTGGCTTAGGCGAAAACTCTGCTTCTATGCGGGCGGAGATTTGCAAGGGGCTGGAATTCTTAGGTGTGAAGATTGATGACGCTGCTAACCATGTTCGCGGCAAGAATGCGGTGGTCAGCACGGCTGATTCCAAGGTTAAGGTTCTCCTGATTCCGACCAACGAAGAGCTGATGATTGCCCGGGATACTCGCGATATTTGCAGCAAGTAAGATGGTTGTGCCGGGTTGTTCCTGGATAAGACCTTCGGCAATTAAGCCTGTCAAAGGTAGATTTATGATCTGAAAGATTTGTGCTTGACAAGACCCTTGAGCGCATATATAATATTAGCTATTGGTGAAACATGATTAAATTACATGTAGCAGAAATCAAAAAGAGTCTGGTAGGCGAGAAACGCTTTGCTTATGAAGTCACTCCGGAAGAGTTGAACCTGAAACCGGAAGATTTGCTGGTAACAGGGAAGATTAAGCTGGAGGGGAAGATTTCTAACGCCGGGGATGTGCTGCTTTTACAGGGTACGGTTTCGGCCAGGGTTAAGCGGGTCTGCAGACGCTGCCTGAAGGAGTTTGAGGCTTTTTCTACGGCAGAGGTGCTGGAGAAGTTTTATCCCTCAGACGCTGATAATATCGAAAGTGATGCTTATGTTTACGAAAACGATCTCGTCGATGTGACGGAACCGGTTCGCGAAAGCCTGATTTTGGCGGAACCTCTGAGCGTTTTGTGCAAGGAAGATTGCCAGGGCTTGTGCCCTGTGTGCGGCGTAGATTGTAATGTCACCCAGTGTGGCTGCGAGACGCGCCCCATCGATCCAAGGCTTTCGGCATTAAAGCAACTCTTGAAAGATTAAATCACCAGCTATAGCTTGAGGAGGTGTATTTACAATGGCAGTACCAAAGAGAAAAATGTCCAAGGCCCGCCGGGATTCCCGCCGTGCTAATTGGAAACTGAGTGTTCCCACGATGGTGGAGTGCCCACAGTGTCATGAGCTGAAACAACCTCATCACGTGTGCCCTGAATGCGGTTACTATGATGGCAAGGAAGTCGTAAAGCAAGCCGCTGATGAAGCTGAATAAAGCTGAACTTGAAAGCCCCGGAACGTTATGCGTTCCGGGGCTTTTTCGCTGCCCGCCTTGGTTGCCTAATCCGCTAAAGAGGTCCGCCTTCAGGCCGTACAAACTGGTCTGATAGCGGATTTAACCCAACTTCTTATCCTTCCCTCCTTGAATAAAATGTGAAATTTAGTACCAGACTATAAATAGTACTTGACGAAATATAGGCGTACCAAGTATAATATGAATAGATTTTAAGAGCAGGTACTAAAATGATGTGGCTGAGGGCGATAAAGTAGGGTGATAGCATGATTTCTTCCCAAAAGATTATAAGGCAGGAGAAATTACCGCGTATGCTGGCTAAGAATCCTTTCCTGACCGACGAGCAGTTAGCTGAGAAACTGAAGGTCAGTATCCAGACCATCCGTCTGGACCGGATTATGCTGGGCATACCGGAGCTGCGGGAACGCACCCGCCAAATGGCGGAGGAAGCGCAGAATAAATTAAAAGCTATCGATAAGAAAGACATCGTGGGCGAGCTGATAGATCTGGAACTTAATAGTTCCGGCATTTCACGACTGGCGGTAACGCAGGATATGGTGTTGGGCAAGACAGGCGTCTGCCGCGGTTATTTTATGTTTGCTATGGCTGATACACTGGCTCTGGCCCTGGTGGATGCTGAGCTGGCGCTGACCGCAGTGGCTAATGTGAAGTATCAGGTACCGGTGGAAGCCGGTGAGACCTTGGTGGCTAAAGCTGAAGTTACTAATCATAGAGAGAATAAGTATTATATACATGTACGGATCCGCAACGATAAAAAAGAAGTTTTCCGGGCTAAGTTTATTATCGTAGCGCTTTCTGGTGCAAGGGAGAGGTAATTATGAGAATCGCTCTGGATGTCATGGGCACGGATTACGGCCCTAAGGAGCTGGTTTTAGGGGCAGTACAGGCCGTTAAGGAATATGGCTGTGAGGTAGTTTTAGTAGGGGAAGAGCAGACGATTAAAGATTTATTGAAGGAATATGGTATGGCTGCTGATGCTCACTTTACCATAAAAAATGCTACGCAGGTGATCGGTATGCATGAGCATCCGGCGATTGCGGTTAAAACTAAAAAGGATGCTTCTATCGTGGTGGCAACCAATCTGTTGCGTAATAAGGAATGCGACGCCCTGGTATCTTCCGGGAGCACAGGTGCTGCAGTGGCTTCGGCTCTCTTGCATTTGGGCCGCATCCGCGGCATCGAGCGTCCTTCTATCGCAACCCCTATTCCCAGCTTAAAGGGAACCACGGTGCTGCTGGACAGCGGCGCTAATGTAGACTCTAAACCCAGTGCTATGGTACAAAGTGCGGTTATGGGCAGCGTTTACGCGGAGATGATGTTCGGCATTGAAAACCCCAAGGTTGGGCTTTTGAACATTGGAGAAGAAGAAACCAAAGGAAATGAGCAGTCGCTGGCTACTTACCCGCTGTTAGCAGCGGATAAGCACGTTAACTTTATCGGGAACGTGGAGGGCCGGGATATCAATAAGGGTACTGTAGATGTAGTGGTTTGCGACGGATTCGTCGGCAATGTCATTTTGAAATTTGCCGAAGGTCTGGCCGGCGCCATTATGACTTTGATTAAAAACGCTATCATGGACGGTGGTATTCCCGCTAAGCTGGGCGGACTTTTGATTACGCCGGCTTTGAAGAAGCTGTGGAAACGGCTGGATGTGGCGGAATACGGCGGCGCTTTGCTGCTGGGGGTTAAGGCTCCCTTTTTCATCTGCCACGGTAATTCCAAGGCCAAAGATATTCGCAGTGCTATCGGGGTGGCCGTTAAATGTGTCCAGAGCGGGGTAGTGGAAAAAATCACGGAGCTGGTTCTGGAAACTGAGCAGGCTGAAGCGGTAGAAAAAAATAAAAATTAACCTTTTAGATAGAGATAAGTAATTTAGGTAAGGAAAGAGAGGACTTTAACATGACAAACAAAACAGCATTTGTATTCCCGGGACAAGGTTCCCAGACGGTTGGTATGTGCAAAGGGTTTTATGACAATTATCCGGCAGCCCGCCATATTTTTGAAGAGGCGGATGAAGCACTGGGCTTTTCCATGACGGATTTAATCTTTAGCGGACCGGAGGATCAGCTGCGCTTGACTTTTAACACTCAGCCGGCTATACTTACGGCTAGTGTGGCCTGCTATGAGGTCCTGAAGGAGAACGGCCTGACCTGCGCTATGGGCGGTGGTCACAGCCTGGGCGAGTACAGTGCTTTGGTAGCGGCTGGCGCCATCAGCTTTGCCGATGCGGTTAAAACTGTACGTAAACGCGGTCAGTTCATGCAGGAAGCGGTTCCGGTGGGCGAGGGCAGCATGGCTGCCATCCTGGGCCTGACGCCTGAGCAGATTATTGAAGGCTGCGCCAAGATTGAAAAAGAAACGGGCAAGGCTTGCCAGGCGGTTAATTTTAACTGCCCCGGCCAGGTTGTTATTGCGGGTGCGGTAGAGCCGGTTAATAAGGCGATTGAATATTTTAAGGCCGCCGGTGCCCGTCGTTGCATTCCTTTGGCTGTAAGCGCTCCCTTCCATAGCACTTTGATGGCTCCGGCTGCTAAGCGGCTGGCAGAGGTGCTGGATACGGTAACTTTCCACGACGCTGCTTTCCCGATTGTGGCTAACGTAGATGCTAAGCCGGAGACCAAGGCGGAAGTCATTAAGGACAATCTGGTTAAGCAGGCTGATCATCCGGTGCTGTGGGAAAACTCTATGCATACGATGATTGAGGCTGGCATCGATACTTTTGTCGAAATCGGGCCAGGCAAGGTCCTGTGCGGTTTTACCAAGAAAATTGACAAGACGAAGAACGGTTTAAACGTAGAAGATGCGGAAAGTTTAGAAAAAACACTTGCTTATTTTAAGGAGGTCCGCTAAAATGCAATTAGAAGGAAAAGTTGCTTTAGTAACCGGAGGTTCTCGTGGTATCGGCCGAGCTATTGCTTTAAAGCTGGCGGCTGAAGGTGCCGACGTAGTGATTAATTTTGCCGGCAATGTGGCTGCCGCTGAAGCTACGGTTTCTGAGATTAAAGCTTTGGGACGCCGTGCCTTGATGATTCAGGCCGATGTTGCCAGTGGCGAGGCTTGCACAGCTATGGTAGAGTCGGTGATTAAGGAAATGGGCAAGATTGACATCCTGGTCAATAATGCCGGTATTACCAGAGACGGCCTTCTGATGCGGATGAAGGATGCAGATTGGGACGCAGTTCTTAATACTAACTTAAAAAGTGTTTACAACTGCACTAAAGCCGTTATAAAATATATGATGAAGGCGAGAAGCGGCCGTATCGTTAACATCAGTTCCGTTGTAGGGCTGATAGGGAACGCCGGCCAGGCTAATTATGCCGCCGCTAAAGCCGGTATCCTGGGCTTTACGAAATCGGTGGCCAAGGAAGTTGCTTCCCGCGGTATTACCGTTAATGCCATAGCCCCCGGTTTTATCAAGACGGATATGACCAGTACTTTGCCGGAGAAGGTTGTGGACCAAATGTTGGCATCCATCCCCCTTGCCCGTATGGGTGAGGCAGAGGATATTGCAAAGGCAGCTGCATTTTTAGTATCAGATGAAGCTGCTTATATCACCGGCCAGACTTTACATGTGGATGGCGGTATGGTAATGTAGTTATGCATGGAGTAAAAATTCTTTGGAAGGAGGTGAATCGTAATGAGCACTTTCGAAAAGGTAAGAGATATCACCGTTGAGCAGTTAAGTGTTGATGCTGATGAGGTTAAGATGGAATCTGCTTTTATTGATGACCTGGGTGCTGATTCCCTGGATATCGTTGAGCTGATCATGGCTTTCGAAGAGGAGTTTGGAGTTGAAATTCCTGACGAAAAAGCAGAAAAGATTCGTACTGTTGCCGACGCAGTTAAAATGTTGGATGAAGAAAAAGAAGCGAAATAATTGTGAGCAGCCCGGGAAGTCCTATGGGCTTCCCGGCTTCCTGCATCTGCCTGAAATGGGGGATATCTGTTGAATTTACCAGTGCTTAAAATAGGAAAGTTAATAGCCCAGGTGCCTATTGTACAGGGTGGAATGGCTATACGACTGTCTACGGCACGCTTGGCGGCTGCAGTTGCTAGCGAAGGCGGAATCGGTATCATTGCTGCTTCCGGTATGGAAGAACAGGAACTGCGCAGCGAAATCCGCTTGGCAAGGAAGCTGACTGGCGGTAAGGGCATTATCGGTATCAACTGTATGGTGGCAGCCAGGGCTTTTAAGAAGATTATTACTACTGCTGCTGAGGAAGGTATTGATTTAATCGTAGCCGGCGCCGGGTTTTCAAGAGATATTTTTGCCGTGGGCAAGGAGTTTGGGGTGGAGGTAGTTCCCATTGTTTCATCGGTTAAGCTGGCCTTAATCTCAGAGAAGCTGGGAGCGTCCGCCATTGTCGTCGAAGGTACGGAAGCCGGGGGACATTTGGGAACCCAGCAGTCCATTAAGGACTTAATTCCTGAAATTGTTGCCGCGGTGCATATTCCGGTTATTGCGGCTGGTGGAGCGGTCTGCGGCAGTGATGTAGCTGATCTGCTCAAGCTGGGCGCCAACGGCGTACAGATGGGCAGTCGTTTTGCTGCCAGCGAGGAATCTAACGGCGCACCTGCCTTAAAGGAATTTTATTTGAAGATGACCAAGGAAGATGTAGTACAGATTGATAGCCCGGTAGGCTATAAAGGCAGGGCCATCCGTAGTCCTTTTACTGAGTTGTCTTTAGCAGGCAAGGCGCCCAAGCCGATTACCTGTGATGCCTGCCTTAAACATTGTAAGCATTACTTCTGCATTATCAGGGCTCTGACCCGCGCTCAGCAGGGCGATGTGGAGACAGGACTGGTATTTACCGGTGCTAATATGTGGAAGATTAAGGAAATCCTGCCGGTGAAGGAAATCTTTAGAAGATTAAAAGCTGATATTGCAGCCATTTGATTTATTTAGTGATTAACATGAGGTGATTAATTTGAGAAGAAGAGTTGTTGTTACCGGGTTAGGTGCAGTGACACCCGTAGGCAATACGGTGCAGGAGTTTTGGGACAGTCTGGTGGCTGGTAAGTCCGGCGTGGGCATTATTAGCCAGTTTGATGCCAGTGATTATTCTGTACGCATTGCGGCTGAAGTTAAAGATTTTGATTATACCAAGTATATTGACAAGAAGGAAGGCCGCCGGATGGACCGGGTAAGCCAGTTCGCAGTAGCGGCTGCACAGATGGCGTATAGCGATGCCAAACTGGAAAAGGATAAGCTGGATGCGCTGCGCTGCGGTGTATGTATCGGTACCGGTATCGGCGGCATTCAGACTTTTATGGATCAGGCTGAGAAGTATTTTACTAAAGGTCACAGCAAGATTAGTCCTTTCTTTATCCCTATGGAGATTCCTAATATGCCGGCCGCTCAGATCGGTATTGCTTTAGGCTTTAAGGGACCTAACAGTGCTATTGTTACGGCTTGTGCTTCCGGCACTAACTGCATCGGTGAGGCTTTGCGTTTGATTCAGTACGGTGATGCCGACCTGATGATCGCCGGCGGCAGCGAAGCTGCTATCTGCCCTCTGGGTATCGCCGGTTTTGCCAACATGAAGGCCCTGGCCGACAATAATGAGCATCCTGAACAGGCCTCCTGTCCCTTTGATAAGAAGCGTAACGGCTTTGTCATGGGCGAAGGTGCCGGTGTAATCGTCGTAGAAGAGTTAGAGCATGCTAAGGCGCGCGGCGCTCATATTTATGCTGAGTTGGTTGGTTTTGCCATGAACTGCGACGCCTATCACATCACTGCTCCGGATCCTTCCGGGGAGATGCCGGCGGCGGTTATGGAGATGGCGGTCAAGGATGCCGGACTTAAACCGGAAGATATTGACTACATTAATGCTCATGGTACTTCTACTCACCGTAACGACCTGAACGAGACTATCGCAACCAAGAAAGTATTTGGCGAGCATGCGCGTGAGATGGCTATTAGTTCCATTAAGTCCATGACCGGTCATCTGCTGGGAGCAGCTGGCGGTGTAGAAGCTATTGCCACGGTCCTGACCATTGAAAAGGGTATTATTCCTCCTACAATCAACTACACCGATGTTGATACGGAGGAAGGGCTGGATCTGGATTATGTGCCTAATGTTGCTCGTAAAGCTGAGGTAAAGGCTGCTTTGTCCAATAACTTTGGCTTTGGCGGACACAACGCTACCATCGTCTTCAAAAAATACGAAGACTGAGACAATGAGGGAGATAACGCTGAGTAAGGGACGCCGGGATAAGTTGGAGGCTTTTTGTCAGAGCCTGGGCATTAAGATGGATGACTATCACCTTTTGGATTTGGCGTTAACTCATACTTCTTTTGCGCATGAAACGGCAATCTGTCCTCGCAACCATCACAACGAGCGCCTGGAATTTTTGGGAGATTCGGTTTTGAGCCTGGTGGTCAGTACTTACATGTATAACAACTTCGGTCGTTATGATGAGGGAAAGCTGACTAAACTGAGAGCCCAGGTGGTATGTGAAACTTCGTTATATCATTTAGCGGTAGAGATGCATCTGGGGGATTATTTGCGGCTGGGCCATGGAGAAATGTCCACGGGCGGCCGGGAACGTCCTTCTATTCTGGCGGATGCCTTTGAGGCGGTTCTGGGTGCTTATTATCTGGATCAGGGCTTTGAGGCGGCTGGAAAATATGTGCTGGGGCTTATGCAGCCGGAAATAGATGCTGTCTGCAACGGCATGGTCATGCTGGGCGACTACAAGAGTATGCTGCAGGAGCGCGTACAGCAGGATTCACCAAATGCGGTCATTTCCTATGAGATTATCGGCTTTGAGGGTCCGGAACACAACCGCACTTTTCAAGCAGGGGTTAATCTGGATGGAGAACGTATGGGTGAGGGAATCGGACGTACGAAGAAAGAAGCCGAGCAGCAGGCTGCTCATGAGGCGATTGAAAAATTAAAACAAGGTAAGAATAATTGAGTCTGGTTCTGTAATTAAATAAACAACTTCAACGGATGGCCATCCTTAGGGACGCCATCCGTTAATTCTAGGTGGAGGCTGCCGGAAAATCCGGATTTTAATTAATAAAAGATTTTCAGTATAAGCAGCCCTGCGGCAGCAAGAAAGGCGAGAGTATGGCTATAATTCCTATTTTTGTACCACATGCGGGTTGTCCCCATCAATGCGTCTTCTGTAATCAGCGGACTATCAGCGGACAGAAAGAGGTCACGGTGGAAGAGGTGAGCCGGCAGATTAAGCGTTATCTGGGCTGGCTGAAGCCTGGGCAGGAGCATGAGGCGGCTTTTTACGGCGGTTCTTTTACCGGGCTGCCGCTGAAACTGCAGGCGGAACTTTTTAGACCAGTAGATGAGTTGCGTGCGCAAGGGGTTGTTACTAAGGTAAGATTGTCCACCCGGCCGGATTATATTGACCTTCCCCGCTTAAATTTTCTTAAACAGCATGGAGTTTATCTGATTGAGCTGGGCGTGCAGTCGCTGGATGAAGACGTGCTGCTGGCGGCGGAACGAGGACATACGGCGTCTCAGGTATATGAGGCGGTTTCTTTGATCAGGCAGGAAGGTTTTCAGGTCGGTCTTCAGCTCATGGTAGGTATGCCACGCCAGACGATGCCTTCGGTGCGGTCCACTGTGCAGAAGGTTTGCCGCTTAAAACCGGATTTGGTACGGATTTATCCTTTGCTGGTCATTAAGGATACGCCTTTGGCTCAAGCCTACCGGCAGGGAACTTTTGTGCCTTTGAGCCTGGAAGAGGCGGTAGAGCAGGCGGCCTATGTTTACAGCTGTCTGACGGAAGTCGGTATTAAGGTCATTCGTATCGGTTTGCAGCCGGACGAGGAGTTAGTCCGTAATATCCTGGCCGGTCCCTTTCACCCGGCCATGGGAGAGTTGGTGAAAGGCAGGGCTTTGCGAAATCAGTTGGAAGAGGTATTAAAAAAGTATAATTTTGTTGCCGGGGACCAGGTGGATTTGTACTGCCCGGTGCGGCTCTTGTCACAAATAAGGGGACGGTCTAATTCCAACCTGATCTATTTGCGTAAACTTTGCGCTCCGGCCCGGCTGATTCTGACCGGGACCAAGCAGGATATTTCCGGAGAGCCGCTGGCTGCTCCGAGAATGGTGGTACGCGCTGCCAGCTCCTCTGTTTAAGCTAAGCGGAAAATTTGCAGATAGAGGTTTATCTTTAAGGTAATTTATTATATGATATAATTAATATGAGGTGAACATTTATGCTGAAAGAATTTCTGTACGGCGGGGGCCTGGCCTTTCTGCTATTATTTAGCTGCGGGAGCCAGGTCTTGGCCAGCGGAGGTTTGCTGGCGGAGGATAAACCGGCCTGGCAGCAGCCCTACGTGGTTCATACTAAAGATTTTAGCCAGGTGGGTATTTTTGGCCCTGCCACGGCAACCCAGGAGCAGGCGGTTAATTTTATCAAAGCTAATAATTATCAGTGGTCGCTTTCTTGTTCGGTTAAAGAGCTGGTAAATTATTACTGGCGGGAAGCCGGGCGGGAAGGAATTCGCCCTGATCTGGCCTTGTGCCAGGCTCTGGTGGAGACGGGTATCTTCCGTTTTGGCGGAGATGTTAAGGCCTGGCAGAATAATTTTTGCGGCCTTGGGACCATCGGCGGCGGAGCAAAGGGAGCCAGCTTTTCTACAGCTGAACTTGGCGTAAGGGCGCATATCCAGCATCTTATGGCCTATGTGACCGACCGGCCTCCTGCTACCAAGATTGTAGATCCACGTTATGAAGTGGTGGAGAGGATGCGTAAACAAAAAGGCTTTGCCAGGACCTGGAAGGAGCTGGACAACCGCTGGGCTATGGAGAGTTCCTATTCCAGCAAGATTTTTTCCATGCAGCAAAGGATGTTGGGAGTACCGGCTTATGAAGCTAATGAAGCTTTAGGAACCAGGGTGGACCCCGAGGGTAAGGTGTTCTGGAAGCCGCCGGAAAAGAAAAAGACGGTAAAAAGTCAAGCCTCTGTTAAGCAACAGAAAAAAAATAAATGTTACACTGAGAAATAAAGGATGACTGGTATGCTGAATATTGTATTATATCAGCCGGAGATTCCGGCTAACACGGGCAATATCGCCCGGCTTTGCGCAGTGACCGGATGTCATCTGCATCTAATCAGGCCGCTGGGTTTTCGTACGGATGATAAGACCTTGAAACGGGCGGGACTGGATTACTGGCATCTGGTAGACGTACACTATTATGATAGCCTGGATGAGGTACTGGAAAAATATCCTGCTTATCCTCATTATTTTTTGACCAGTAAATGTCAAAAATGTTATACCGATGTTCATTATGATCTGAACAGTCTTTTAGTTTTTGGAAGGGAAACTGCTGGTCTGCCGGATGAGATTCACCGGCGTTTTGCAGAGGATTGTCTGCGGATACCTATGATACCGGGAGCCCGGTGTCTGAATCTGTCTAATTCAGTGGCCATCGTGGCCTATGAAGCCCTGCGCCAGCAGCCGGATTTTGCCGGGCTGAGCGCCTTGGGACCCACCGACCTGCATGCTCAGTTTTAAAGTTAGCGTATTTTAAACGCTGAGGAGTTAACATGATTATCATTAAAGAGTTTGATTTTGATGCTGCCCATTATCTGCCTGCGTATAACGGAAAATGTGAACATTTACACGGGCACACTTATAAACTGGTGGTCAAGGTAGAAGGCACCCCGGATGCCGAAGGCCTGGTGATAGATTTTACCAAATTAAAACAGCTGACCCGGGAACTGGTTTTAAGTAAGCTGGATCATAGCCTGCTTAATGATTTACTGAAGCAGCCCAGTGCGGAAAATATTGCTATCTGGGTTTGGCAGCAGCTTTATAAGCCGCTGAGCGGGCCTAACTATAAATTATGCTCTGTAGAGGTCTGGGAAACCAGGACCAGCGGCTGTGTTTATACCGGGGAGTTTTATAAGGGGGAGTTATGTTAAAAGACGTACAGTCTGAGCAGGATGCCAGGCACATGCCTATTCAGGAGGTTGGCATCAAGCAGTTAAGATGGCCTGTTACCCTTAAAGACAAGGAACAAGGGGAGCAGCATACGATTGCCCGGGTCAGTCTGGCGGTCGATTTGCCTCATAATCTGCGTGGAACTCACATGAGCCGCTTTATTGAAGTCCTGGACCGGCTGGGGGCTATTTCGCCGGATTCCCTGGAACATATCCTGGATGATTTGAAAACACATCTGGAGGCGGAAAAAGCTTTCCTGCGTCTGGAATTTCCTTATTTTATTACTAAGCAGGCACCGGTTTCCCGGCGGCGTTCCTTGATGGATCTGGACTGTATGTATATGGCATCTAAAGCGCAGAACTTTTCTCTGCAAATCCGGGTCAAAGTACCGATTCAAACCTTGTGTCCCTGTTCCAAGGAAATAAGCAGGTACGGAGCTCATAATCAAAGAGCCTTCGCCAGTTTGGAAGTGGAAACCGTTAAATTTGTCTGGTTGGAGGATTTGGCCCAGATGGCTGAGGCCGGGGCCAGCAGCCCGATTTATGGCTTGTTAAAAAGGCCGGATGAAAAGTTTGTTACTGAAACTGCCTATGAGAATCCCCGCTTCGTAGAGGACGCAGTACGGGAAATTGCCTTAAGACTGGATCAGGACAAGCGTATTTTGCGCTACCGGGTTTCGGTGGAAAGCGTAGAAAGTATTCATAATCATAATGCTTTTGCCTATATAGAAAAAGACTGGAAACAGGCGGCTGATTATGTCTTCTAAAAAGGAGTCCAGTAAGTTATGATATTATATCAGGTTAGTCAGGCGGCTCTAGACGAGGAACTGGCCGGGCTGCAGCTCTTTAAGGGGGCGCAGGCCATCCTGGCCGGCAAGGCTCGGATCCTGCCTTATAAGGTGACCGGGGTTAGGACTCCGGCTGCTAATATTATCAAACAGGAGATGCTGGCTGCCGGCGGAGACTGTGCCGTTCCGGGAAGCGCGGTGACCTGCAGTGCGCTGCGGGTGGATATCCTGCTTTTGGGCAGCCTTAAGCATTATAAGATTTTACTTTATAAATTGCAGCAGATGCCTTACTTCGGCCTGGATAAAATTGCCCGGGAGCTGGAAAGAGTGTTAAAGCTGCGCCGGGACGGCCTGGGTAATGCCGCGACAGGTTCAGAAACAGGGCAGCTGGAAGTTAAGGAGGCTGATGACTGCTGTCAAGGTCAGGCAGGAGAGGTGCGCAGCACCTTGCTGGGCGATGGGCGGAGGTTGACTTATCCCTTTACCAGGGTCATGGGCATTGTGAATGTCACGCCGGATTCTTTTTATGCCGGCTCCAGGCGCAGTTCTGTTACTGCGGCTCTGGTTCAGGCGGAACAATTTTTACAGGAAGGGGCAGCGGTGCTGGATATTGGCGGGGAATCCACCAGACCGGGCTCGGCTCCGGTGACCGCTGAGGAGGAGCAGAGCAGGGTAGTACCGGTTATTGAGGCTATCAAAAAAGAGTTTCCCGACAGCATCATTTCGGTTGATACTTACCGGGCCTCCACTGCCTGGTCAGCCTTAGCTGCCGGAGCGGATATAATTAATGACATCAGCGCGTTAAGCGCGGATGAAGGTATGCTTCCTTTATTGTTAAAGACTAAGGCTCCGGTTATCTTGATGCATATGCGGGGAACGCCTCAGACTATGCAGCAGCAGTGTAACTATCATAATGTGGTGCAGGAAGTGGCAGAGTACCTGCAAGGCCGGGCACAGCTGGTAAGAGAACAGGGCTTGGGCGCAGATAAGCTTATTTTGGATCCGGGATTTGGTTTTGCCAAGACTCCGGAGCAGAACTTGGCTTTGGTGAGAAATCTGGAAGCCTTGACCTGTGGACCTTATCCGGTACTATTGGCTGCTTCCAGGAAGGGCACCATCGGGAAAGTTTTAGGCGGGGTGCCGGCAGAGGAACGTCTGGAAGGCACGCTTGCTACTACGGCCCGGGCCGTGGAATCCGGGACCGCCATGGTAAGGGTTCACGATGTGCAGGCGCAGGTGAGGTTCATTAAGATGCTGACAGCTATTATCAAAGGCCGGGTAGAGGTGTGAACCGGGGAAACGGGATGGTGATAAGGTGAGCGGTATCTATATAGCTTTGGGGAGCAACCTGGGTGATAGGCTGGGCAATCTGCAGCAGGCACTGGCTTTGCTGGAACAGGCGGGGGTGAAAGTTCGGCAAGTGAGTCATTTTTTCGAGACTAAACCTTACGGGGTGACCGACCAACCGGACTTTATCAACGGTGCAGCCCGGGTGGAAACAGAACTGGAACCGGAAAAGCTGCTGCAGGTGCTGCTAGGGATAGAGCGGCAGATGGGGCGGGTCAGGCAGCGTCATTGGGGGGAGCGTAACATTGACCTGGATTTGCTTTTATACGATGACGTCATCCTGCAGTCAAAAATTTTGACTTTGCCTCACCCTGACATGTTGAACCGGGATTTTGTGTTAATACCGCTGGCAGAAATTGCCAGGGAGGTAATTCACCCGGTGGCGCAACAGACCATCGGTCAACTGGCGGAAAAATATTTGAAGGTGGTGCAAGCATGAGTGTTAATTTAAATAATCTTATCGTTTTTCGCAACTTACTGGAGGATGAACTGATTAACTCGCTCTGCGTACCCAAGAAGATGCAGTCGGAGCTGACCTGTATGATGTTAGCCAAGGCGGAGAAGCTGGGCTTGACCGGGATAGTGCCGGTGGAGTACTCGTTTTATGCTATTGCCCATGAACGCAATACCTTTTTGGATATGGCGGAGAAATTTGGCAATGGTACCGGCCGCAGTCTAAAAAAAGCGGTAGAGCATGATATTTTAATTTTGAGAGTGTTTATTCAGGAAATTTTTAATCGTTATAAAAATGACCCGCTGCTGGGCAATTATGTACCCACCAAGATTCAATTCCTCTGCGGGCGCAACCGGTTTGAACGGATCTTCATGCATGGTTCGACGCTGATGACCACGGCTGATGCGGTAGAAGACCTTTGTGATTACTATGCCAAGTATGGTTACGGCCTGATGCTGGATTATGCCGCTTTCAGCTGGGAGGGTGGCGAGCAAAAGCTGCTGGGGACCCGCAACTTTTCGGATATCACCTTTGACAAGATTTATGGTTATGAACGGCAGAAAAAAGAACTTATCGGCAATACGGAAGCTTTTCTGGCCGGCCGTCCTGCCAATAATGTTTTATTGTACGGGGATAGGGGGACCGGTAAGTCTTCCTGCGTCCAGGCCTTGGGGAATATGTTTTTTTCCAGGGGCTTACGGCTGGTAGAGGTTTCCAGACAATATTTTGAACAGCTGCCCAAGGTTATGGCTGCCTTAAGTAAATGGGGCAAGTATTTTATCGTGGTGCTGGATGATTTATCTTTTGAGGAATTTGAGGTGGAGTATAAATCGTTAAAGTCTATCCTGGAAGGCGGCCTGGAGGTAAAACCGGCTAATGTTTTGTTCTATGCCACTTCCAACCGGCGCAATCTGGTCAAGGAAGTGTGGCAGGACCAGGATGCCAGGGAGCTGCATAACGTCGATAGTATTAATGAGAAGATTTCTTTGGCGGACAGGTTTGGCATTAAGCTGTATTTTGATTCTATGGACCAGGACGCTTATTTTTATATGTTGACGCAGACGGCGGCAAACGAGAAGCTGCCTATTTCCGAAGATGATTTGAAAGCCGAAGCGGTAAAATGGGAAATGTCCCATACCGGCCGTAACGGCAGGGTAGGCCGTCAGTTGCTGGATTACTTGCATGGCCGCCTGGACGGCTTGGAAACGGCTGAAGCTCCAACTAAAAAATGAAAGGGGTCAACAAAAGATGAAGGTAGATATTGAGGCGGACGAGCTGCTGGCTCGTTTTAAGTCTTATGTTTCCATAGAAACTACTTCGGATGACCGGAGCAAGAGCTTTCCCAGTACAGCCTGTCAGTTGGACCTGGCGGAGTATCTGCAAAAAGAGTTGCAGGATCTGGGCTTTGCCGAGGTTAAGCGGACGGAGTACGGCTATGTGCTGGCTACGGTACCGGCTACGACCTCTAAAAAGGTGCCGGTAATTGGTTTAATAGCACATCTGGATACCAGTGACGAGGCCTCCGGACGCCAGGTACGGCTGCAGGTGCATAAAAATTATGATGGAGGCCGTTTAGTCCTGGGACATAAGGACAATCAGCCGGTGGTTCTGGACCCGGCCTTGTTTCCAGAGCTGAAAAACTATCAGGGTCAGGATTTGCTGACTTCAGATGGTACTACCTTGTTGGGGGCGGATGATAAGGCCGGGGCATGTGCCATCGTAACTGCCTGCCACTATCTGCTGCAGCATCCGGAGATTGAACATGGCAAGGTGCGACTGGCTTTTAATCCGGATGAAGAGACAGGAAGGGGCACCGAATATTTTCCCTTAAAAGAATTCGGAGCTGACTACGCCTATACGGTGGATGGCGGTGAGTTGGGCGAGATTAACTACGAAACTTTTAACGCTTGTAATGCCACCATTGTGTTTAACGGTATTTCGGTACATACAGGTACCGCTAAACATAAGATGCGCAATGCCGTAACGATGGCGGCGGAGTGGCAGTTGGCCCTGCCAAGGGGAGAAGCGCCGGAATATACAGAAGGCTATGAAGGCTTTTACCATACCATGAGGGTTGTAGGCAGTACCGCCCAGGTGGAGCTTAACATGCTCCTGCGGGACCACGACCGGAGTCGGCTTGAGCAGAGAAAAGCCTTCTTGCAGGATTTGACCGGGTTTATGAATAGTAAATATGGCGCCGGCAGTGTAACTTGTAACCTGCAGGATATGTATTATAATATGAAGGAATATATTCTTCCCTTCTACGAGATAGTAGAGGCTGCCCTGGCGGCTATGAAGGCTCAGGGCGTGGAACCGCATATTGTGCCGGTCAGAGGCGGAACTGATGGAGCTCATTTATCAGAGGCGGGTCTGCCCTGTCCTAATTTGTTTACCGGCGGGCATAATTTCCACGGTTGTCTGGAATATCTGCCCCTGCCGTCCCTGGTCAAGATTACCAGGGTGCTGGTAGAGTTGGTCTCGGCTGCAGTGGTTTGAAGCAGGTGGACTAGAAAGACTTTTAGTGATATGATAAGTTATAACCTTAAACAATTAATCAAGAAATAAATAATTTTAGGAGGGGTCCCATGGAAGAGTTAAAGCAGCGTATCTTAAAAGATGGGCGCATCATTGATAACCGCATTCTGAAGGTAGATAATTTTCTCAACCATCAGATTGATACGGCTTTAATCAGTAGTATGGGAGAAGAATTTGCCCGTAGGTTTAGTGACCTCAAGGTGGACCGTATCGCTACGATTGAATCTTCCGGCATCGCTATTGCCTGTGCCGTTTCAATGGCGATGGGCAATGTTCCGGTTGTTTTCGGCCGCAAGAGAAAATCTCTGCTTTCCGTAGATGATATGTATCATGCTTCTATTTACTCTTATACTAAAGAAGAAACTTATGACGTTATTGTCAGCAAAAAATATCTTCCGGCCGGTGAAAATGTGCTGATTATTGATGACTTCCTGGCCAGCGGAGAGGCGGCTTTAGGGATGGCTAAACTGATTTTACAGGCTCAGTGCAGGGTAGCTGGGATAGGTATCGTGATTGAAAAATCTTTTCAGAAAGGTCGGGGCCGTTTGGAGGAAGCAGGTTACCGGGTGGAATCTTTGGCCCGGATTGCCAAGTTTGAGAACGGCCGGCCGGTTTTTGTCGAGGAATAAAAGCTTTAGCTCTGGGAGAACACAGAAATTTTTAGAAACGGATGTCGGCTGTGAAAATTAAAAAGTGTACTGAGGTGCTGCTCAGTACACTTTTTAAACTTAAGTGGTAAAATATAAGCTATAAGGAGGTTGAGGATTATGAAATCTTGGCAAAAAACTTTATCCGGTCTGACTTTTGGGGCAGCACTTTTGTTAACGACAGGCTTATGTACGGTGCCGGCAGTACCTGCTCAGGCCATCGGTCTGGGTGATTTAGGCACGGTAATTCAGGCGGGAGTATCTTATGCTAAAATAGACAAAGCTCTTAATTATTATGAGAACGATGGTCGTAACGAGTATATGGAGCAGGTAAAAAAGCAATACGGAGTTAACGAAACGCCGGAAGCTAATGAGATGCTGGAGCGGATTATGACCAAACTGTCTGGTTCTATTGCTGCCGTGGATCCCGCTATTTCAGCCAAGCCTTATAATTATTTTGTCAATAATGAAACCAGTTTTAACGCCTTTTGCACCTTGGGCCATAATTTGAGCGTCAATATCGGTGCTTTTGATGTTTTAAACTACAATGAAGATGAACTGGCCGTGGTCATTGCGCACGAGCTGGGGCACGGGCAGAAGCAGCATCCGCTGAAGGGCAATCGCAAGAGCCTGACGGTTGCGATGGCGACAGAGGTTCTTTCGGGGGGCTCTGCTTCCGTGGCTGCGAAGCTGGCTTATAATATCGGCAGAGCTAAGCTGATTACCAAACCCCAGGAAGTTGAAGCTGATGAACTGGCTTTTACCTATTACACAGGAGCCGGTTATAATATCGGGGCCGGTGCGGCCGTCTGGGAAAGGGTCTTGGAAAAATCCAGTTCTTCTACCGGGGTCAATGCTTTTGTGGGCGACCTGCTTAATGATCATCCCACCAATGTCAGCCGTTTAGCCAAGTATAATCAAAAGATTACTGATTGGAGCGGCGGAGCTGTGAAGGTGGATGATAAAACCGGAGCCCTTTCCGTGAATGGTAAGGCTTTTTACACTCCGGTGGCAGCCTCAGGGCTGAGCGCCAAGGAAAGAGCGTATTTTATAGCCGGAAACCTGGCTGCCGTATATCATAATAAACAGCAATCGGGCGGTGTTTCTTCGGATGGCAGCGTTCTTTACATAGGAGAACAGCCTATCTTAACCGCTGTGGACGGTGAATCTCTGACTGATTTACAGAGTAAGCTGCAGGGAATTTTATAGAAAGAACCAAAAACTACCTAAGAACCAAAAACGACTTGCCTAAGGCAAGTCGTTTTTGGTTGCTGTTTATTTAGTTGTAATACTGCTCGTTATTCAGCGCCGATGACCTTGTTCATGTCGGCAATGAGGGCATCTACGTCAATGCCGTGAGCGCCGGCACCCTGGCCGATAGTTTCAAAGTGAGCCGCCATGCAGCCAACACAGCCAAGACCGTATTTAGCAAATACTTCCATAACTTCGGGATGAGCCTGAACTACATCGATGATACCGCTGTCTTTAGTAATTTTTTCCATTTCTTACACCTCATTTAAAATTGTGATGTGTTTATTATAACACTGTTCTTCCGAAAGTAAAAGCGGCTTTTAACAGGAAAAGATGAATAATCAGTGAAAACGTTTCTGAAATAGTTACAGTACTATTTAGTGGTGAGGAAGGAATAGTTACACCATAACTAGTAGTCAAATAATTATTATTACTAAAATTTAGATTTCGTGGACCAATATCTACGAAAAGCCTTGCAAATTTAGAAAAATCAAGTTATAATGGGTAAAAGTGGTGCAAAGTGGAGTAAAGAGGTGAGACGAATCATGTTAATGGGTGAATATCAACACACTATTGACGAAAAAGGTCGTCTCTTTATGCCAGCTAAGCTGAGGGAAGATTTGGGCAAGCATTTTTATATCAGCAAAGGTCTGGATGGCTGCTTGTTTGTTTACGATGAGAAACAGTGGCAGTTATTTGAAGCGAAGCTGAACGCTTTACCGGTAGGTAAGAAAAGTGCCCGGGACTTAAAACGTTTTTTCTTTGCCGGCGCTTCAGAAGCTGAATGTGACAGGCAGGGCCGGATACTTTTACCACTTAATTTACGTCAACATGCCCAGCTGACCAAAGATGTGGTTATCGTCGGGGTGGGCAACCGGGCGGAAATTTGGGATGCAGCTAAATGGCAGGGTACCAGCTTAAGCTCAGCAGAGGATTTGGCGGAGCAGCTGGAAGACTTAGGTATTTAAGATGGAATTTAAACATATCAGTGTTTTGCTTAAGGAAAGTGTGGATTGGCTGGTAACCAGTCCGGACGGTATTTATGTGGACTGCACCATGGGCGGGGCAGGGCACACCAGAGCCATCGGGGAGCGCCTGAGCGCTCAGGGGATGGTGATAGGTATCGATCAGGACGACGATGCAGTTGCCGCTGCGGCTGAAAAGCTGCGGGGGCTGACTTGTCAGGTAAAGGTTGTGAAATCCAATTTTCAGCAGTTAAATCAGGTTTTGGAACAGTTGGGACTTACCAGGGTGGACGGAATCTTCTTCGACCTGGGAGTATCTTCTTACCAGCTGGATACACCGGAACGGGGTTTTTCTTATATGCATGACGGACCTCTGGATATGCGGATGAATAAGGAAGGCAGTTTGACCGCGTATGCCGTGGTGAACACTTATAGTGAAGCTCAGCTGGCGGATGTGATTTTTAAATACGGCGAGGAACGCTGGCATAAGCGTATCGCTCAGTTCATCGTTAACGAAAGAGCACAAAAGCCTATTAGTACTACTTTTGAACTGGTAAGTGTGATAAAAAAGGCTGTTCCTAAAGGAGCCCGCCAAGATGGTCCTCACCCCGCCAAAAGAACTTTTCAGGCTATTAGGATTGAGGTCAACAATGAGCTGGGTATCCTGGGCCAGGTGGTCGAGGATGCAGTAAAGAATTTAAAGAGCGGTGGAAGGATTGGCGTCATAACCTTTCATTCTCTGGAAGACCGGATTGTCAAGCAAAAATTAAATGAGTTGTTTAAAGGTTGTATCTGTCCTCCTCATTTGCCTTGTGTCTGCGGACGCAAACCGCAGATTAGGAAACCGGGAAGCCTGGTGCCGCAAGAGAAAGAAATTGCAGCAAATCCCCGCTCTCGCAGCGCCAGGCTCAGGTACGCCGAGAAATTATAAAATGTAATGAGAAAGTGGGAGCGGTAGACATGCTAGCCAGACATTATGGCGGAAATGCAGCTGAACAATGGCAGGCGGAACGAGAGCGGGACATAGGCGTTTACACGCCCCGGATACGTTCCCAGGCCAAAAAGGTACATAGCTATAAATTATTCCGCCGCCGTTTACTGGTTAGTCTGGCGGTTCTGCTTACGGTGTACACCTTGGCGGTAGTACGCAGTGAAACTCTGGTGCGGTCAGGGAATAATTTGATTAACCTGAAGACTAAAGAAGCCGAACTTATTATGAAGAATAATGAACTGAAAATCCAGGTGGAAGAACTTAAGGGTCCGGAGCGCATTACTTCTATTGCTGAGAAAAAGTTGGGTATGAGCGTGGCGCGCAGTAATATTTACGTTAAAGCGGCGGCGAAGGGAAATTAAAGCCGGTTAGATTAAGGCATAGCCTTTCTGATGAATATATGTTATAATTAAACAGGGTTTGGAGCGGCAGCCTTTAACACAAGGGCTGCCCTTTCAGTTTTGGAGGGATTAAGCATGGAAAAAAAGATTAAAGACCTTATGAAAATGCTTCCTCAGGTGGAATTTATCGGCAGCGGCGAGGGTTATGTTAATGATGTGACCGCTGATTCCCGGATTGTTGGTAAAGGCAGTTTATTTATCTGTTTAAAAGGCGCCCGGGTAGACGGGCATAAATATCTGGCTCAGGCGGCTAGGGATGGTGCAGTGGCAGCCCTGGTGGAAGATATGCCGGAAACGGTACCGGAGGGGCTGACTCTTTTGAAGGTGCCGGATACCAGAGCGGCTATGGAAATAATAGCTCCCTGGTTCTTTGATTATCCGGGCCGCTCGATGCGGATGATTGGGGTAACCGGAACCAACGGCAAGACTACGACCACGAATATTATCCGCCTGATTTTGCGTCAGGCAGGATATAAGGTTGGCTTAATCGGTACGATTAACGTGATGATAGAGGATGAAACGATTGTTTCGCATAATACTACTCCGGACGTAGTCGATTTGCAAAAATTCCTGTACCGGATGAAGATGACCGGCTGTCAATACGTGGTCATGGAGGTGTCCAGCCATGCCCTGGCCTTAAACCGGGTAGCAGGCTGCGAGTATGATACGGCGGTTTTAACTAATATTACCGAGGATCACCTGGATTTTCATAAAACCATGGAAAACTATCGTGATGCCAAGGGTATTTTGTTTGAACATTTGCATGAGGGATTAAAGAAGAACAAAACGGCTGTCTTTAATTCCGATGATCCTTCCAGCGCAATTCTGGAGAAACGTACCCAAACCAAGATTATGACTTACGGTAAAGAACAAACAAATGACATCTATCCGCTGGATTTTAAAGTGGAAGCTAAACAGATGCATTTGCGGCTGCACACGCCGGTGGGCGAGATGAATCTGCTGCTGAAGATTACCGGAGAGTTTAACGTTTATAATGTGATGTCGGCCATCGGGGCCTGCCTGGCGGAACAGATTGCCAAGCAGACCATCATCAGCGTCCTGGACGGGTTTGCCGGGGTGCCGGGCCGCTTCCAGCTGGTGGAGGCAGGTCAGCCTTATACGGTAATTGTGGACTATGCCCACACGCCGGACGGGCTGGAAAATGTGCTAAAAACCGCCAGGTGCATCACCAAGGGCCGGCTCTGGGTTGTCTTTGGCTGCGGTGGTGACCGGGATAACAAGAAGCGCCCCATCATGGGCGAGGTATGTCTGCGTTTAGCGGATGATTTGGTTGTTACTTCTGATAATCCCCGTACGGAGGATCCGGAGAAGATCATTGATCAGATCATGGTCGCCTTGGTAAAGGTGCCTGCCGGTAAGAATGTGACCAGGATTTCTGACCGCAGGCAGGCAATCCATTACGCCTTAGGCAGGGCGGCAGCCGAGGATGTGGTGGTGCTGGCCGGCAAGGGTCATGAGAACTACCAGATTTTAAAAGATAAGACGATACATTTTGATGATAAAGAAGTGGCGGAAGAATTTTGCGCTGCTTTACCCAAATAAAATTAAGGTAGGATATTCTTAGTTCACTTCAGGGCCGGATCGGTCAGGTTAAATACCGATTAAATCGGGCGGAAGTATGAGGGGGATTTGGAAATATGAAAATTTCGTTACGCGAAGTGTTGTTAGCTACTTTTGGTACCACCAGCTTTACCGGTAAGGTAGAATTTACCGGGGTGACGACGGATAGCCGCAGCGTGAAGCCGGGGGATTTATTTGTGGCGCTTAAAGGCGATAAGTTTGATGGTCATGCTTTTGTGGCCAAGGCTGCTGCCAGCGGGGCGGCCGGCGTGATGGTGTCCCAGGCGGTAGAGGCTCCTAAGGGAGTAGCGGTGATCCGGGTGGAGGATACTTTAAGAGCTTACCAGGACTTGGCTCGTTCCTACCGGATTGGGATTAAAGATTTAATCGTGGTAGCTGTGACCGGTTCTAACGGCAAAACTTCTACTAAGGACATGATTGCGGCCTGCTTAAGTACTAAATTTAAGGTAGTTAAGACTCAGGCTAACTTTAACAATGAGATTGGTCTGCCAAAGACGCTGCTTTCTCTGGAGGAAGACACCCAGGTGGCGGTGGTGGAAATAGGCATGCGCGCTCTGGGCCAGATTAAGGCTATGTGCGCGATTGCCAGCCCGCAGATTGCGGTGATTACTAACGTTGGTGATACCCATATCGGGGAGTTGGGCAGCATAGAGAACATAGCTCAGGCGAAGAGCGAAATTTTGGAGGACCTGCCTAGGGAAAACGGGTTTGCCGTGCTGAACGGAGACCAGCAGCTGGTACGGGATATGGTGACTAAGCTTCATACCAAGGCCAGCTGGTTCGGGTTGGGAGTTCAAAATGATTATCGGGGCGACGATGTGCTGGTTGATGCCGATGGCACGGAATTTACCTGCATTGAGAAGGTTACAGGTGATTTTGCTTCCTTTAAATTGCAACAAATTGGTGAACATAATGTGATGAATGCCCTGGCGGCTATTGCAGTAGGACGCCATTTGGGTGTAAAATTAAATGATATGGTTAAGGCTTTAGCTGATTATGAAACTACCGGTAAACGTCAGGAAATACTGCATTTCGGCACTTATACCGTGATTAACGATGCCTATAATGCCAGTCCTGCTTCTATGGAAGCAGCGCTTAAGACCCTGCACGAGCTGAAGAAACATGTTCCCGGCGGTCATGGCCGCAGCCTGGCCGTATTGGCGGATATGCTGGAGTTAGGTGAGATTTCGGCTGATGCTCACCGGAAGGTCGGGGAAATCGCGGTACGGGAGAAAACCGATATCGTGCTGACCTATGGCACGGAAGCTGTGTTTATCAGCGAAGAAATCGCCCGGTTGGGCGGCAAGACTAAAACCTACATCTGTATTGATAAGGAAGATGCGGCGATTAACCTTAAACGGATGCTGAAGGAAAACGACGTCATTCTTTTGAAAGGTTCCCATTCTATGCAGGTAGATGATTTGGTAGGTCTGGTTTTTAAGGAGCATCTGGGGACGAAGTAAGAAGCGTAAATAATTAGTATTTGGGGTGTTGTTTTTGATGAGTGATTATTTGATTGAAGCCGCCGGATCTCTTTTGACGGCTTTTCTAGTGTGTGCCCTTTTGGGGCCGGTGGTTATTCCTGAACTGCATAAGTTAAAGTTTGGTCAGGAGATTCGCGACTGCGGACCTAAGGCCCATCTTAAAAAAAGTGGTACACCTACCATGGGCGGTTTGATGATGTTATCAGGCCTGGCGGCGGCGGTGCTGGTTTGGCAACATTTCAGCCCGGTGGTGGTGATTGCACTGGTTCTGACCTTTGGTCACGCCGTAATTGGTTTTTTGGATGATTATATTAAGGTAGTTAAGAAACGTAACCTGGGTTTGACCGCTAAGCAAAAATTTGGTCTGCAGACGCTTTTGGCCCTGGCTTACATTTTTTACGTTGAGCTGCAGGTGGGACCGGAGGGACAATCTTTGTGGGTTCCTGGTACTTCGTTCAGTCTGCACCTGGGGTGGGCCTACTATTTGATTGCCTTTTTGCTTTTAGTGGGAACTACGAACGCGGTCAATCTTACCGATGGGCTGGACGGGCTGGTCAGCTGTGTCAGTATCCCCGTGTTTTTAACCTTTGCTTACATCGCCTATGCCGCACAGGTTCACGCCATGAGCCTGTTTGCCTGGGCCTGTCTGGGCAGTTGTTTAGGCTTTTTAATCTATAATCATCATCCGGCTAAAGTCTTTATGGGCGATACCGGGTCCCTGGCTTTAGGGGGCGCGATAGCTGCCTTGGCTTTGTTGACTCATACGGAGCTGCTTTTAATTATCGTAGGCGCGGTTTACGTGGCCGAAGCGGCTTCAGTTATCATACAGGTTGGTTATTTTAAGAAGACCGGCGGTAAGAGAATCTTCCGCATGACGCCTATTCATCATCATTTTGAACTGGGCGGCTGGAAAGAAACCAAAGTAGTCGCGGTATTTACAGCAGTCAGCTGTTTGTTTTCCGTTTTTGGTTTGCTTTTATGGTTTATGGGGAAGGGTGGCAGGTAAAATGACTCCTAAAAAAGCAGTGTTAGTTTACGGTGCAGGCATCAGCGGCTGCGGTGCGGCTGAAGAACTGGTTAATCACGGCCGTGAGGTTATTTTGTATAACGATGCGCCTAAGACGCTGGATGAGAAATTTGCCGATAATTTTCTGGCCAAGGGCGGAAAGTTTGCCTTTGGCAAGAACGAAGGACTGCTGGAGCGGGTGGACACGATGGTTATTTCTCCGGCCATTTCCATTTATAGTCCTTTTGTGGTCAAGGCCCAGGCTTTGGGGATTGAGGTTATCAGCGAGGTAGAACTGGCCGCCAGATATTATAAGGGACATATGGCAGCTATTACCGGGACTAACGGTAAGACCACCACCACTACCCTGGTAGGAGAAATGTTTGCTACTTTGCCGGTTAAGTCGGCGGTAGGTGGTAATATAGGTCTGGCTCTTTCCAAGGAGATTAAAGATTTGGATCAGGACAGCTGGTTGGCCGCTGAAATATCCAGCTTCCAGCTGGAAGCGGTGAAATATTTCCGGGCGGATATCGCAGTTATTTTGAACTTGACACCGGATCATATCGACCGGCACCGGACCATGGAGGAGTATGGCCGGGTTAAGCAGCGTATTTTTGCCAATCAGACTCCAAAAGATTATACGGTTTTAAATTATGATGATCCGGTTGTTCGTTCCTGGGCCGCCAATTCTAAGGGCACGGTCTGCTTCTTCAGCCGGAAGGAAGCGTTGAAGGAAGGCATCTGCCTGGAAGACGGCATCTTTGTGATTAACTGGAAGGGTAAGAAGCATCTGGTCTGTCATAAGGATGAGCTTAAGGTCTTTGGCGGTCATAATGAAGAGAACGTCCTGGCCGCTATTGCCTGCGGTTTCTTCGCCGGGGTGACCTTGCCGGATATGCGTAAGGTGTTAACCAGTTTTGCCGGGGTGGAACATCGTCTGGAGTATGTTACTACTATTAATAAGGTACCTTATTATAATGACTCGAAGGCTACCAATCCTGATTCTACCATTAAAGCTCTGGAAGCCTTCCCTCACGGGCATATCATTTTGATTGCCGGAGGGCGGGATAAAAAGACGGATATCGTGCCCCTGATGCATCTGATCCGCCAAAAAGTGGATGAGTTGATTTTGCTAGGCGAGGCCAAGGACCGTTTTGAAGAAGCCGCTCACGAGGCTGCTATCCGTAATGTCATTATCGTCCAGACTTTTAAGGAAGCGGTAGAAAAGGCTTATAAACTGGCTCGTGAACCTCAGGTAGTACTTTTGTCCCCTGCTTGCGCTTCGTTTGATATGTTTGCTAATTTTCCGGCCCGCGGTAAGGCTTTTAAAGAGCTGGTAGCTCAAATAGCGGCGGAAGATGGAAACAAGCATAAGGAAGGAATAGAAGGTAAATGAAAGTAATTATATCCGGTGGCGGGACCGGCGGGCACATTTATCCCGCCTTGACCATTGCCGAGCAGATAGCTCGTTTGCGCCGTGATGCGGAAATCCTTTTTGTGGGAACTCAGCATGGCATGGAAAAGGAAATCGTGCCTAGATACGGGTTTAATATTGCCTATATCGATGTGGCTGGCTTTAAAAGAAGTTTAAGTTTAGATACTTTTACCTCGCTTTATAAGTTGTTTACCGGATTGGCGGGGGCTTGGAAACTTTTATCGGACTTTAAGCCTGACCTGGTGGTAGGTACGGGCGGCTATGTATGCGGACCGGTGGTCTTTTTGGCGGCGCTGAAGGGCATTCCTACCTGCGTCCAGGAGCAAAATGCCATACCGGGAATAACCAATAAGATTTTGTCCCGTTTTGTCAGATGTATTTTCCTGGGTTATAATGAAGCCGGTAAATATTTTCCGGGTCATTCTCATAAGGTGTTTACCGGTAATCCCATCCGGGCGGATATTATGAAGACTAAAAGAGAAGACGCTCTGGCGTCTTATCATTTAGATCCGCAGAAAAAGACTATCCTGGTCGCAGGAGGCAGTCTGGGAGCAGTTTCCATTAATACGGCTATGTTGGAGGTGGAAAGGGCTCTTTCTGATCGGGATGATGTGCAGGTCTTGCATTCTACCGGAGAGAAAAATTACGATGCCTATATAAAGAGCCTGGAGGAAAAAGGCGGCGTTAAAGAAAATATTATCATTAAGCCTTATCTGCATGACATGCCTCTGGCTCTGGCAGCGGCCGATTTAGCTATTTTCCGCTCCGGCGCAATAGGTTTGGCGGAACTTACAGCCCGGGGCGTACCTTCCATTTTGATTCCGTTTCCTTATGCTACGGCTAATCATCAGGAATTCAATGCCCGGGCCCTGGAAGCAGTGGGTGCCGCTAAGGTAATCCTGGATAAGGATTTGAATAGCGAGGCGCTGTTAGAGATTATTGAAAACCTGTTGATTAAGCAGGATGAGTTAAAGGCTATGCAGGAAGCGGCCAGAAAAGCAGGTCGTCCGGGTGCGGCACAGGATATTGCCTCCCGGGCGTTAAATCTGGTGCGCAGCCTAAAATGAATATCTGAAAGTTCGGAGGGGTTAATGGATGCTGGAAAAGTATAAAAATATCCATTTTATCGGTATAGGCGGCGCCGGGATGAGCGCTCTGGCCTTTGTACTGGCTAAAAGAGGATTTAAGGTAACCGGCTCAGATTTGCAAAAGGGCCATATGGCTCAGGAGCTGGTCAAGGCTGGTGCGCAGATTTTTATCGGTCACGATGCCAAACATGTGGACACGGTAGATGCGGTAGTGGTTTCCACGGCTATCCATCCGGATAATCCGGAGCTGATCGCCGCCCAGATTCGTAATATCAGAATTTTGCACCGCAGCGACGTGCTGGCTGATCTTTTAAACCAGGCTACGGGCATTGCCATCGCCGGTGCTCACGGCAAAACAACTACCAGCGCGATGATGGCGGTAATTATGACTGAAGCCGGCTGTGATCCGACCATTGCTATTGGCGGAGAGGTCGCTTCTTTACATGGTAATGCCCGCAACGGCGCTAGTGACTATGTGGTTGCTGAAGCTGATGAAAGTGATGGTTCCTTTTTAAAATTTAATCCTTTCTTAGCGATTATTACTAATATTGAAAATGATCATTTGGACCATTACGGTACCGAAGAGAATATCTACCTGGCTTTTAAACAGTTTGTATCCCAGCTAAAGCCAGGTGGTAAGGCTGTTTTGTGTATGGATAATCCAAAAGTACGCCGTTTAGCGGGAGAAACCAACCGGGAGTTTATAACTTACGGCAGTGATCCCTCTAACGACTACAGTGCTTCAAACGTTATTTTCAGCGTGGAAGGCACCCGGTACCAGGTATCTTGTAAGGGGCAGCTTTTGGCCCAGGTTAGGCTTAATGTACCGGGTATGCATAATGTCTTGAATTCCCTGGGCGCTTTTGCTGCCGCTCATTCCCAGGGAGTGCCCGTACCGGCGATTGTGGAAGCTCTAGCCGGGTTTACCGGGGTAAAACGTCGCTTTGAAACTAAAGGCAAATTGCATGGTATTTGGGTAGTGGATGATTATGCCCATCATCCTACCGAGATTGCGGTGACTTTAAAGGCCGCCCGGCAGACGGGGGCTAAACGTGTAGTTTGCGTGTTCCAGCCTCACCGGTACACCCGTACGAAAATTTTGCATGATCAGTTTTGTCAGTGTTTCAGAGACTGCGATGAGCTGATCTTAACTCATATTTATGCGGCTAGCGAAGAACCTATCCCAGGTATCAGCGGAGAGCAGCTGGCTAAGGATGTCCATGCGGCTACGGGTCAGCATGCGATTTACTTTGAAGATTTTGATAAAGTGGAGAATTATCTGCGCCGCAATGCGGCTGCCGGTGATTTAATCATGACGGTAGGTGCCGGGGATGTTCATGTTATCGGTGAAGCGCTGGTAGATGATTTAAAAATGGAAAAGGTTGATTAGCGAGAAAGGCAGGCTAAGGATATGGAAAAGAAAAAAGTAGTGGCAGTAGTGATGGGCGGCCCTTCGGCTGAATGTGAGATTTCCCTGATTACCGGCAAAGCTATTTCTATTGCTTTGCGGGAACGCGGGTACGAGGTAAAGGAAATTAACCTGGACCCTTATAATTTTTCGGAGCAGATTAAGGCCAGCGGCGCTCAGGTAGTCTTTAATGCCGTGCATGGCTTGTACGGTGAAGATGGACGGTTGCAGAGCGCTTTGGAAATGATGGGAATACCTTATACCGGATCCGGGGTATGCGCCAGCGCCATGGGTATGGATAAGTTTGCAACTAAGCGGGTGCTTTTCGGTTCTAACATTCCTACTCCTAAGAGCCTGTTCTTATATGCAGCGGATCGTAATAAGATTGATATGAAGCAGGAGATTTTGCAGACCTTCGGGGTTCCGGTGGTAGTAAAACCGGCATCACAGGGTTCCAGCATCGGGATGACCATCGTCCGTAAGGAAGAGGAAGTACCGGGAGCCCTGGATTTGGCGTTCAAGTATTGTCCGGAAGTGTTGGTGGAAGAGTATATTGACGGTGAGGAAGTAACCGTTTCTATGATGCAAAAAGATGGGGAAACGGTGGTATTGCCTATTATCCTGATTAAGCCCCATTCTGATTATTATGATTTTAAAGCCAAGTATACGGCCGGCTGCGCAGATCATATCTGTCCGGCGCCTTTGCCTGAGGCTGTTACTAAAAAGCTGCAGGAAATATCCCTGGCTACCTATAAAGTGCTGGGGTGCAGCGGGGTGGCCAGGACGGATTGTATGATTGATAAGGATGGTCAGTGCTACGTGCTGGAGATTAATACGGTCCCCGGCATGACGACTACCAGTCTGGTACCGGATGCGGCGGCTAAGGCAGGATATTCTTTTGGGGATTTGTGTGAGATTATCTTAAAGACGGCGCATAAATAAGTATCATTATGGGGAAGATTAGCTTTAGACGAGGCTGATTTAGTGAAGGACGAATAAAGAGCAGCCTGGTAAATAATAATTTGATTGAATAAAATTGGGTAAGTATTAATCGGTTCTATGGTTGTGCTGACTGGGGAGGGAGCGACATGCAGACTATACAGGAACGCCTGCAAAAGGAACGGGGCCGGAAACGCCAGCACCGCTTCCGTCTGCTCTTGGTATTATTTATCCTGGTGCTGCTGGCAGGGGGACTCTGGTGGCTCTTAAGGCTGCCGAGTCTGGCTATAGGTGATATCGTCATTCATGGCTCCCAAAAGATTACGAAGCAGGAAATCTTGGCCATGACCGGTTGTACGGAGCCGGTAAATTTATTTAGAGTTTCTAAGAATACGATTGTGAGAAGATTAAACTCGGACGTACGGGTGAATAAGGCCAGCGCTTCTTATGGCTGGCCTCCGGTGCTTAACGTATATATTGATGAACGGAAACCTACCTTATATATCCTTAACGGTTATAAAGGCTATGTAAAGGTGGATGACACGGGTCTGATCATGGATACGGGCGGGGCGATTAAAGATTCCCTGGTTCCGCTCCTTACCGGTATTTCCTGTGGTAACGTCTATATCGGTGATATGCTGGAAGAACCTGATATCCTGGAAGTGCTGAAATTCATGAAGTGCTTGTCCCAAGAGGCTAAAAGCCAGATTGCCGAAGTGCGGCTGGATCAGGACCGGAAGGTAAAAGTGTTGCTTCGCTATGGTTTCCCGGTGCTTTTGGGCCCGGTGGATGAGGTCGCTTCTAAGGCAGAACTTTTTATGACGGTCTTTAATGAGTTTCAGAATAAGCGGGTTAAGGCGGAATACATCGATTTACAGTATTCCAAGCCTTATATTAAGTTAATTAAGTAAGAGGGTAAAAAACGCTATTATGATTTATACGAAACATACGAAAGTACTTATTTTGTTAGTCTGCCTGGTACTTGGGTTTATGCTGGCTATGCAGTTAAAGACTCAGGGACGTCAGAAAACTATTCCGGTGCAAAGGGCGGAGGAATTGTCCGAGCGCCTGCGCAGCGCTGAAAAAGATCGGGAAAGGCTTACTGTCGAACTGGAAAGCTTGAAGAACGGTACCAATGCCTTTGATAAGGAAACGGAACGGCTCAGGGCTTTAGCCGGTGAATCTGCTCTTCAGGGCAAAGGCATCAGGTTGACCATTGAGGATAGTACGATTAAACCTGCCATAGGCGAGAATAAGAACTTATACATCATTCATGATGAGGATCTGCTCAGGGTTATTAATGAACTACGTGCTGCCGGAGCCGAGGCTATTTCCATTAACGGACAGCGGCTTACGGCTAACAGCGAGGTCAGATGTGCCGGTCCTACGGTAGTGGTGAATGAGGTACGTCTGGCGGCTCCTTTTGTTATTTCGGCCATCGGCAATCCTCAGACTATGGAAAGCTCCCTGAAAATCAGGGGAGGGGTACTGGAGAATTTTAAATACTGGGGTATTAACGCTGATCTGGAGAAGTCTGATCAGGTGATTATTCCTGCTGCCAAACGAGGGCATAACTTTGAATTTGCCAAGGCTGTGCCTAAAGATGAGGAGACCGGTGCAAAGAAGGCCGAGGCTGGGGAAGAAGGTAAATCTAAATGATTTATGCCATTATTGGTTTAATTATAGGAATTGTAGCTGGTATTTATGCGCCAGGGTATATTCCCAAAGAATATGCCGCTATGTTTTCCGGCGCTTTGATGGCAGGCCTGGATACAGCTTTTGGCGGACTGAGAGCGGCTTTGGAGGGAGCTTATGATAACACCATCTTTTTGTCCGGATTTTTGGCTAATATCTTGCTGGCGATGTTCTTTTGCTACGCCGGTGTATTGTTAGGTATTGACTTTTACATGGTGGTTATCCTGGTCCTGGGGATGCGTATCTTCCAAAACTTGGCTATTATTAGAAGGTTGCTTTTGAAAAAATAAGCGGCAGAGGGCAGTTGCTTTTAGCTGGTTATATAATTAAGAAAAAATCGACGGGCCTGAAGGCCAGATAGTTAAAGTATGCGTAAATAAGCCGGTGGAGCAGTTATGGACCGGAAATGCTAATTGTGAATAAATCTTAAATTATTCAGCAAAAGTTTGACAATCAGGCAGGAAAAAGGTATGCTTTTGTTGAATATAGCAAGATTAATAACAGTTTATGGATTGGTGTGGCTATATCAAAGCTGGTTATGACAGTAACATAAAATATTAACCCAAGAGTTTAAGGGGGAAACAAAACATGTTCGACGGAAAAGACAACGAAGTTAGGACGTTGGCTAAGATTAAAGTAATCGGCGTAGGCGGAGGCGGCAATAATGCCGTTAACCGTATGATTTCTGCCGGAGTACAAGGGGTAGAGTTCCTGGCGGTCAATTGCGATGCTCAGGCGCTGCTCTTAAGTAAGGCTCAGAATCAGATTCAGATTGGTGAGAAGTTGACCAAGGGACTGGGTGCCGGTGCCAATCCGGAAGTTGGTCAGAAGGCGGCGGAAGAGTCTCGCGACCAGATCACCGAAGCTCTTAAGGGAGCGGATATGGTCTTTGTAACGGCGGGTATGGGCGGCGGGACCGGTACCGGTGCAGCTCCAATCGTAGCCGATTGTGCCAGGGAAGTAGGAGCTTTAACGGTTGGTGTGGTTACCAAGCCGTTTTCTTTTGAAGGTAAACGCCGGATGAATCAGGCGGAAGCCGGTATCGTAAATTTAAAAGATAAAGTTGATACTCTGATTACTATTCCTAACGATCGTTTATTACAGGTCATTGACCGCCGGACTAGTATGTTAGATGCCTTCCGCATCGCCGATGATGTACTGCGTCAAGGCGTGCAGGGTATTTCTGATTTGATTGGTGTACCAGGTCTTATTAACGCCGACTTTGCTGATGTGAAGACCATTATGTCAGATGCTGGTTCCGCTCTGATGGGTATCGGTACGGCTAAGGGTGAGGGCGGTGCGGTAGCTGCGGCTGAAGCGGCTATTAAGAGTCCTCTGCTGGAATCCTCCATTGAGGGTGCCAGGGGTGTTCTATTCAATATTACCGGTGGCAAGGAACTGTCCTTGTTTGATGTAACTGAAGCTTCGAATATTATTACGGAAGCCGTTGATCCGGATGCCAATATTATCTTTGGTGCCGTTATTGATGAAAATCTGGAGGATGAGATTCGCGTAACCGTTATTGCTACCGGTTTTGGCGGTAAGAATCCGGTGACCGGGGCGATGCCTCATGTACAGGCACCCGGGGTAGGTTATCATCGTCCGGCTCCCTCGGCCAATACAACCCAGCGTACTATCAATAACCCGGCTGAATCCAGACCGGTGGTAGCTCCGGAACCTCCTCGGATGGATGTTCCTACCCGTAACAGTTATACGCCCAGCAGTGCTCCCGGTACGGGCATTATCAGGCATAACATGCCGGACACGGATGAGATTCCGCCCTGGCTGCAAAATCGTTAAGGAGATGGCCGTTGGTTTTAGACGGTAGCTGATTTAAGCGGGAAGTACGACAACATAATTTCCCGCGCTGAACCTTGAAAGTAGAATAAATGGATGGTAAATAAAGAGTCATTGGTCCCTGGAACGGTTGGTTTTGGCCTTGGCAAACGAACCGGAGGGTCTTGATGGCTCTTTTTTTATTGATTAAACTAGATGTTGAGGACTGTTTCTAAACTATTTGCTAAAAGACACAAGATATAGTTGAAAAGTCTTTCAGGTATGTTATAATATAACTATCATTTTATATAGAAAGGGATGTGGCACCATGAGATGTCCGTTTTGCTCCTTTGAAGATAGTCGGGTTATAGATTCACGGGCGGTGGAGGGTGGTTTATCCATCAGGAGACGCCGGGAATGTCCAAAATGCGGCCGTCGCTTTACTACTTACGAGAAGTATGAGGAAACTCCTTTAGTGGTAGTTAAGAAGGATGGAAGGCGGGAACTTTATGATGCCAAGAAACTGTTGAATGGTTTGTTAAAGGCGTTTGAGAAGCGCCCGGTGCCTTATGAAAAGATTCAGAGCATGGCTACCGCCATTGAACGGGAACTCCGTTTGAAAGGCGAGTCTGAGGTCAGCAGCGCGGATATCGGCGAGCTGGTTATGACTCACCTGGAACAGACGGATCAGATTGCCTACGTGCGCTTTGCTTCTGTTTACAGGCAGTTTGCTGATGTGCAGAATTTTATGCAGGAGCTGCAGCGTATTATGAAAAATAACAAAGAAACACCTGCCGCCGGGAGTACCGATAAGGGCGGTAAAACTATCTAAGGAGTGGATGTAATGAGAACTATTCGGAAGCGTGACGGCCGGCTGGTGCCTTTTGACCAGACCAAGATTACGGATGCTATTTTTGGCGCGGCGAAGGCTATGGGCGGTAGCGACCGCCAGCTGGCTATGCAGTTGACCCAGGATGTACTGGCTAAGCTGCAGGAAGCTTACGGTGATGCGGTTATTGATGTAGAAACGGTTCAAGACGCCGTAGAGCGTACTTTGATAGAAAAAGGACATGTCAGGACGGCTAAGGCCTATATTCTCTATCGGGCGCAGCGGACGGCTATCCGTAATGCTAAGTCAGAGCTGATGGATACGGTGGCAGAGATTCTGAAGGAAACAGACCGGGATAATGCCAATATTTCTAACTCTCCTTCTGCGAAGATGCTCCAGATTGCCTCAGCAGCCAGCCGGGAATACTATCTGACCCGTTTGATTCCGCCTGAGCAGGCGGCGGCTCATAAACGGGGCGATATTCATATTCATGATCTGGATTTTTACGGCAAGACGGTAAATTGTCTGAATATCCCTTTAGGCAGGCTTTTAAAGGAAGGATTTAATAACGGCCACGGCTATATCCGCCCGCCTAAACGCCCGGGCAGTGCTACGGCCCTGGCGGCTATTATCCTGCAAAGTTCCCAGAACGATATGTTTGGCGGTCAGTCCTTCGGGAGTTTTGACTTTGATATTGCGCCCTATATGGAGGGCGCGTCCGAAAATGAAACCTTTCAGGCCATGGAGGCCTTGATTTATAATCTTAACAGCATGCATTCCCGGGCGGGGGCCCAGGTACCTTTTTCCAGTCTTAATCTGGGAATGGATACCTCGGACAACGGACGCAAGGCGACCCGTAACCTGCTCAAGGCTTATGCCAAAGGCTTGGGCCACGGAGAGAACCCTATTTTCCCCAATGTGATTTTTAGGGTGAAGAAGGGTATTAATATGGACCCAGGCGACCCTAACTATGATTTGTTCAGGCAGGCTATCGAGGTGGCTTCCCGCCGCATGAACCCGACCTTCAGCTTTATGGATACGACCTTTAACAGCCCCTATGGAGGCGAGGTGGCTTATATGGGCTGCCGGACCAGGGTGATTGCTAACTGTAAGGGACCGGAGCAGACCGCCGGGCGGGGCAATCTTTCTTTCACCACGATAAATTTACCCCGGCTGGCCATTAAAGCCCGGAAGAATGTTGATCGTTTTTATGAGCTGTTAGATGAGATGCTGGGCCTGGTGGAGCAGCAGTTATTACATCGTTATAAGGTGGTATGCGGTTTACATGTAAGGGATCTGCCTTTTCTGATGGGACAGGGCTTATATCTGGGCAGTGAAAAGCTTTCCCGGAACGATACCATTGAGCCGGCTATTCAGAACGGTACCCTGACGGTAGGGTTTATCGGCTTGGCTGAGACGTTGAAACTGCTATTGGGTGCCCATCAGGGCGAAAGCATGGAAGCTCAGCAGCTGGGCCTGCAGATTATCGGCCATATGCGTCAGGCGGTGGATGAGATGGGGGAGCGGCATGATTTGAACTTCAGCCTGATCGCTACTCCCGCTGAAGGCTTGTCCGGGCGCTTTATCAAACTGGATCGGAAAGAGTATGGCTCTATTCCCGGTATTACGGACAAGGGTTATTATACTAACAGCTTCCATGTGCCGGTAGGGTTTAAAATCAGTGCTTTTGAGAAGATGGCGCTGGAAGGGCCTTATCATAAGTTTACCAATGGCGGTCATATCAGCTACGTGGAGTTTGCCTCTTCGCCGGCTAACAACACGGAAGCGGTGGAAGACGTACTGCGTCATATGCAGGCCTGTGACTGCGGGTATGTAGGTATCAATTTCCCGGTGGATTATTGCGAGAAATGCGGCTATACCGGCATCATTGATACGGACTATTGCCCCCGGTGCTCTGAGAAGCTGGTGCGTAAGGTGGCAAGGCATTGTTGTTGAGTAAAAATTAAAACAACCGCCGTTACAAAAGTAGCGGCGGTTTTAAAATCCTACCCTCCAGCGGATTGACTGTCTGGATTATGGACAGCAGTTATTTATAGGTTGGGTTTATTGAGAGCGAGGTTGTTTTATGTTACGAGTGGCAGATATTCTGACGGAGTCTATCGTGGACGGGCCCGGCATCAGAAGCGTTGTCTTTTTTCAAGGCTGCAGTCATGACTGCCGGGGATGTCATAATCCCTCTACCCATGCATTTGCCGGAGGCACCCTTTGTACTCCGGAAGAATTAGCAGTGAAGGTGCTGTCAGGATTAACTCCTCTTCATAGAGGTATAACCTTAAGCGGAGGAGATCCTTTACAGCAGGATGAATCAGATTTAGTTTCTTTTATAAGTTTGCTGAAGAAAGCCCGGCCGGAGTTAAATATCTGGATTTATACCGGTTATACGTATGAAGAAGTTAAAAATCAAAAAGGGCTAAGTTTAGCCCAGGTGCTGGTAGATGGTCCCTTTGTGCTGGCCAGGAGAAATCTGGAGCTGCCGTTTAGAGGCAGCGACAATCAGCGTCTGATTGATTTAGAAGCTACCCGTAAATGCGGGCAGGTCAGATTATGGTCCCGGCAGAAGCGGGCGGAAAACATTTAAGCATCAGGCGTATTTAATCATCGGGGAAAGGTATGTCTGAATAAAAGCGACAGGAACAGCAAAAGCAGCGGCTGGTGGATTAGGTAAAGCAGTAGAGAATGACGTCCTAACTGGTTTAAGGGTTTCCAACCACAGCCAAAACAAGGGGGCAGGGTCAGCTGATCCTGAGAATCCGGGTCGTGATAACGGGGCGACTTTTCTAACAAAAAACGGCAAAGGAAGTAACCGGACAGGTAAAGAAATAACCAGGGCAGCAGGGAGTAATAGTCTAAAGAATTAAATTCCCTGGTCTTAAAACCCAGGAAAGAACCTGGATAACCGTGCTGATACCAAGTGGATGGCAGCGCATAGAGATTGAAGCGTTCAAATCCCAGCCAGCCTTTGTTCAGGTTGCGGGTCAGGAAGAAAAACAGGCTGCTGAGGCCCAAACCGGCCCAGGCGGTAATCTGTCGGAGCAGGCCTTCTAAGGGGAGAAGGGTCAGCATGGCCGAGCCCATAAAAAACAGGATGCCGAAGATGATTAAGTTGTCCGGCATAAACCAGAGGGTAGTCAGCGTTACCAGGCAGCCTGCAGCTAAGATTACCAGGCCGCGGGTCAGACGGCTAAGCCAGGAACGGCTCAAGGCATAACAAAAGCCGCTGAGCAGAATAAAACCGTAACAGATGCTTTGCTGCCACAGGTAGCCAGGCGTGCCCTGGTACCAGGGCAGATGCATATGAAATTCGAAAACCAGGTCCCAGATCGCATGATAAAAAATCATACTGATCAGGATTAGACCTCGTAGGGTGTCCAGCAGGTTATAACGCATAAACTAACTCCTGAATTTTTATAATACTGGCCGGAGCACAGTATGTTTATTTTTTATTTGTAAGATCGTACCAAGATATTAATTATTTTTAAGGGTGATAACCACGATTTCCGGAGCAGGGCCGATTCGTACCGGAGCGCCCCAGAAGCCGTAGCCATCGGAAACTACCGCCAGCATCTTCTGAAACTGTTTGGCACCGTAGTCTAAGAGATAGAGACGCTGGGTAATCAGCCGGTTAGGAAAAAATTGTCCCGCATGAGTGTGGCCGGCTAAATAAAGATCATAGCCTGCTTCAGCTGCCGGCTCAATTTTCCAGGGCTGATGGTCTGCCAGGATGCGGACCAGATTCTGGTTAGCCTTATTGGCCGGGACTATATTTTCCGTACCCCGGTTGTGACTCCAGTCATCTAAACCGGTAAGTTCTAAACCTGGCATGGGGTTGATAACTTCGTTTTTGAGAAAACGGATGCCGATTTGTCCGAAAAGCTTGGCCTCTTCCTGGGTTTGACCGCTGATATAGTCATGGTTGCCGAAGATGGCATAAACGCCGTAGGAAGATTTTAAGTCTGCCAGAGGAAGATAACTGCCTTCCCGTTTCACATAGTCCAGGCTGTCGTCAATCAGATCACCGCCCAAAAGAATCAAATCCGGCTGGACCGCATTAACTTTTTGAACCAATTCTTTTGCATAATCCCGGCCCAGCACAGTTCCCAGATGGATATCTGTGACTAGGGCGATTTTGTAGCTTCGAGGAAGAGGTTTGGTCGTAGTCAGGGTAAGCGTGCGGTAAATCGGGTGCAGTGCCCGCCAGCCACCTAAGGCGATGGCGAGGATGATGATAAAGAACCCGGCTCTGGCCAGAAATGGAGAATAGCGGGACCAGAAAGCCTGCTGACCTGAAATAAGCGTGCCCAGAAAGCTCAGAAAATAGAGCACCATAAAGATAACCGAATAGTAAAAGAAAACCAGCCAGTAGCCCCCTATAAATGCGAAAGGCCGGGTTAGAAAATGCGGTACGGCGGGGGAAACGAAGTGAGGCAGAAAAAACATGGCCGGCAATATTAAAAACAGAAAAATAGTCCATTTGGTTTGTAAAAAGCTAAACCCGCGACGGTAAATATACCATTGCGGCAGACTGCATAAGAGGCCGATGCTGCAAATGGTTAAATAGAAAGTTAAACGGCTAGGCATAGTGAGTATCATCCTATCTTTGAGCCAGGGCTTTTATCAGGAGGTCGGTTAGCAGATTGACCAGATTATAAGCTTTAAGCCTTATTATAATGTATTTTCTTCTATTTTACTACTTGAAGTTGTTTATAGGTCAAGTGAAATTTTATGAACTTATTTATTAACCTGGAAAAAGTACTTGCAATAACCGGCCGTGCGTGATAAAATACTTTGGTAAAGTGATTTTAGGAGGTGAATCCGTTGCCTAACATTAAATCTTCTATTCGCAGTGTCAAGACTGATGCTGAGCGTCATGCTAAGAACGCTCCTATGAAGGCTTCTATCCACAGCGCCAGCCGTAAGGTTGAAGAATTAGCCGCTGCTGGTAAGAAAGAGGAAGCTAAGGCTGCTTTGGTTACCGCTACCGGTTTGATTGATAAAGCTGCTCATGAGAATGTAATTCATGCGAATGCTGCCGGCCGCAAGAAGTCCAGACTGGCTCAAAAGGTTAACGCGGTAAAGTAAAAAAACACAAATAAACCTGTCTTCTTAAGTGAGGACAGGTTTTTTTGTACCTTAACTTGCCCAAAATGGGTTATTATACGCTAAAGTGCATAAACAATCACACATGCTAATAATTATAAAACGAAAAATAGTGTATACTAAACCGGAAAAGCTTATGCAAAGCTAAAAACCAAGATGATTGTAAACGCTTACACCATTTCTAAATCGTTATTTTATGCAAAAAATACTTGAAACTTAGGTAAACCTTATTGAAATTTCTTAAGAAAATTATTATAATATAAATAGTGTGACTTAGACAAATAAGGGCTGTTATATTTTAGGAGCCATTGTTTTTTTAAGGATTTGGAGCACATGTAGTATATAAAATAAGAAAGAGGCGAAAAGAATGGAAAACAAGTGGGTGTATTACTTTAGAGAGGGTAATGCCGGCATGCGTAATCTGCTGGGCGGCAAAGGCGCCAATTTGGCCGAGATGACCAACCTGGGACTGCCTATTCCACAAGGATTTACCATTACGACGGAGGCTTGCACGGATTATTACACTTCCGGCAAGAAGATTACCGAAGAGATTCAAGGGCAGATTTTTGCAGCTTTAAAATGGCTGGAGAAGGAAAACAGCCGTACTTTCGGTGACACCGAGAAACCGCTTCTGGTTTCGGTTCGTAGCGGTGCCCGGGCTTCCATGCCTGGCATGATGGATACGATTCTTAATCTGGGTTTAAACGATGTATCGGTGGAGGGTTTTGCCAAGGAAACCGGTAATGCCCGTTTTGCTTATGATTCCTATCGGCGTTTTATCCAGATGTTTTCTGATGTGGTTATGGAAGTGCCTAAGTCTTACTTTGAAAAAATTATTGACGAAGTAAAAACGGCTAAGGGTGTAAAGTATGATATCGAGCTCAGTGCCGATGATATGAAGGAACTGATTACTCGCTTCAAGAAGGTTTATAAGGATGCCATGAAGGGTCAGGATTTTCCGCAGGATCCTTCTACTCAGCTGATGGAGGCTGTAAAAGCCGTGTTCCGCAGCTGGGATAATCCCCGGGCCATTGTTTATCGTCGTATGAACGATATCCCTGGTGACTGGGGTACCGCGGTTAACGTACAGACCATGGTTTTTGGCAACATGGGTAACACTTCCGGTACTGGCGTAGCCTTTACCAGAAATCCTTCTACCGGTGAGAAGGGTATTTTCGGCGAATATCTGATTAATGCTCAGGGTGAAGATGTAGTGGCCGGCGTACGTACGCCGCAGCCTATCACCAAGCTGCAGCAGGATCTGCCCAAGTGCTATGAGGAATTTATTGCTCTGGCTAATAAACTGGAAAGTCATTACCGCGACATGCAGGATATGGAGTTCACTATTCAGGAAGGTAAGCTGTATTTCCTGCAGACCCGTAACGGTAAGCGTACAGCTCCGGCGGCGATTAACATCGCCTGCGATTTAGTTGATGAAGGCAAGATTACGCCGGAAGAGGCGGTTTGCCGTATCGAAGCTAAGTCTCTGGATCAGTTGCTTCATCCTACTTTTGATCCGGAAGCGCTTAAAAAAGCGAAGAAGCTGGGAAATGCTCTGCCTGCCTCTCCCGGCAGCGGTGCCGGCAAGATTTACTTTACAGCGGATGATGCCAAGAATGCGGCTGCTAAGGGTAACAGGGTTATCCTGGTGCGTCTGGAGACCTCTCCGGAAGATATCGAAGGCATGCATGCTTCTGAAGGCATCCTGACCGCTCGCGGAGGTATGACCTCCCATGCAGCAGTAGTAGCTCGTGGTATGGGTACCTGCTGTGTTTCCGGTTGCAGTGAATTAAAAGTTAACGAAGAGAAAAAAGAGTTTGAGTTAGCTGGCAATACTTACCATGAGGGCGATTTCATTTCTCTGGATGGTTCTACCGGTAATATCTACGAAGGGGACATTCCTACCAAGGAAGCTGCCATCACCGGTAACTTCGGTCGCATTATGCGCTGGGCGGATATGTACCGCAAGATGATGGTTCGTACTAACGCTGATACACCTGCTGACACTGCTAATGCCGTTAAGCTGGGTGCAGAAGGTATCGGCCTGTGCCGTACCGAGCATATGTTCTTTGATGCAGAACGTATTCCTAAGTTCCGCCGCATGATTCTGTCCGATACGGTAGAGCAGAGAGAAGAAGCTTTGAAGGAACTGATTCCTTTCCAGAAGAATGATTTTATTGCCATGTATAAGGCTCTTAAGGGTCGTCCTATGACCATCCGCTATCTGGATCCGCCTCTGCATGAGTTCCTGCCCAAAGAAGAAGAGGATATGAAGGCTCTGGCTCAGGACATGGGCATTACCTTTGAAAGAGTTAAGGCACGCTGCATGGAGCTGCATGAGTTCAACCCCATGATGGGTCTTAGAGGCTGCCGTTTAAGCGTAACCTATCCGGAAATCTGCCGGATGCAGACCAGAGCTGTTATTGAAGCGGCTATTGAAGTACGTCAGGATTGCGGTTACGATATCGTGCCGGAAATCATGATCCCGCTGGTAGGCGAGCGCAAAGAGCTGCTGTTCGTTAAGAATATCGTCGTAGAAACGGCGGAAGAAGTTATGCGTGAGAAGAAGTGCTATATTAACTACAAGGTAGGCACTATGATTGAGATTCCGCGTGCTGCTTTGACAGCCGATGAGATTGCCAAGGAAGCTGATTTCTTCTCCTTCGGTACTAACGATTTGACCCAGATGACCTTTGGCTTCTCTCGCGACGATGCCGGTCAGTTCCTGGGCGCTTATTACGACAGTAAGATTTACGAGTCCGATCCCTTTGCTAAATTGGATCAGGAAGGCGTAGGTCAGCTGATGGAGATGGCTGTGAAGAAAGGCCGCAGCGTTAATCCGATGCTCAAATGCGGTATTTGTGGCGAGCACGGCGGCGATCCTTCTTCCGTAGCGTTCTGCCAGCAGTTGGGCCTGGATTATGTATCCTGCTCACCGTTCAGGGTGCCTATCGCTAGATTAGCTGCCGCACAGGCTGCTATTGCTTTAAAGAAGATCATGAAATAAGCTGAGCTTTTCAATTAAGCTTGGAGCTGGACCATTCCATATTGAGTTTAAGATTTAAAAAGAGGACTTCCATCTTTTTGAAGTATATTCCAAATGCTAGACAAAATAACATTTGGAGGTGTATTTCAGTGGGTGGAGGTCCTCTTTGCGTTTAAGACAAGTAAAAAGGACTTCCATTTTCCAATGGAAGTCCTTTAACTGGTAGTAATGAACCGGTCTGTTCCGGTGGTAGGCTTATTTATGTTCTAATTGTTCAGTTTCCCGTTCTTTTTTAGCCAGGATCGGGAAAATAAAACCAATTCCGATGAGCACGATCGGGGTGATGGTAGTCATGGCAAACTGGAAATACCAGCCGCTGGTGTAAGCTGCTACGCCTCTGGGGAACATGCCCATGATGCAGGCGAAAGCGGTGAAGATGAAGCACCAGCCACCGGCAATGTAGCCAAAAGAAGTACTCTTCGTAAAGTGGTACTCGGATTGGAACTTGTCACCGGCTTTTTTCAATGCCAGATAAGCGAAGAACACCCATAAGTAACGCAAGGGCATGCAGACGGCGTTCAAACGAATCAACCAGTTGTACAGGGTGGTCATATCGCCTATGCCAAGAGCCGGAACGATAATCAGGAAGCTAACCAGAGCCGCGGTCAATTTGTAACCGTTGATGGGTATACCGGATTCAGTGATTTTAGTAAAGGCTTTGGGAACGTACTGGGGATCAACATCCGCTAATAAAATCTTGATCGGCGCATCAATAGAGATGGCTAATACGGCGGCTTGACCCATGCCGTTACAGATAGCGTAGATGATTACGAAGGTATTTCCGATGCCGTAGTACTCGCCCAGTTTTGCAAAGCTGTAATAAGCACCGTTCATCATCAGATCTTTAGGAATATTGTAAGGATCGAACATCAGACCCATGGCAAAGGTGCCCAGTAAAGCGGTGACCGCTACCATGATCGCCATAAAGATCATAGCTTTCGGGAATTCAGAAGATGGCTTCTTCAAGTTGTTAACGTAAGGAGAGAGCTTCTCGCAGCCGCCGACAGCAAAGACCAGGATGGCCAGGGTGGTCAGGTAGTCAAAGTCAAAGGTGGGCATGAAGGTGTCCCAGTTAAAGCTGTAGGAGAAGGTCTTAGCCGCCGTAATATGGGGGGCCGCTAAAGCCAAAAGAATGTATAGAAGGGACATGATAAACATAAAGGAACCGGCCAGAGAACCGATTTTCTTTAAGGCGCCGATACCGCGGGAGGCGTACCACAGGAAGAAAAAGAAGATTACAAGGGCGATGCCTTGCAGTACGATGGGCGGGAACATCTTAGTTAAAGAACCGTTCTGGAAAAATGCCCAACCAGCGGCTACTACGATATTCTGAGGCTTTTGCGCCATATAAGGCATATGGACGATCCAGTAGGTCCAGCCTGCGAAATAGGCCAGGCGGGAGCCACAGGTGTTACGAATCCAGGAGCTGACGCCGCCGCCGGATTCTTTAAAGGTGGAACCCATTTCACCTACCATTAAAGCATAAGGAACAAAATAAAGTCCGAACATTAAAATCCAGGAAACTACTACCTTGAGTCCCTGGTTGGCAAAGCCGTTAACCACGTTACCAAAACCCCAAACGGCGGTAAAGGTCATCAGGCACAACGCTTGCCAGGAGAGCACTTTGTTATCTTTCATTACTTTCATCCTCCTAAATTATCAGAATACTACCACAGCTATTATAGCACAAAATGTACTTCTTGGATAGACTTTTTTCGAAAAAATCTATGATTTGTATTTATACAGTGGACACCGGATGCGCATAAAAGGTTTTTGGCGTAAATTATTTTTGCCATTAATGATATAGTTATTTAAGAAAAAGTCAAAAAATTATCTAAAATGTATAGTTTGTTTCCGGTATATGTTTATTTTAACTGGTCATTAGGACGAAAATTTTTTGGCTACGAGAAAAATAACCTAAATCTTATTATAATATAAATAAAATTGCATAGTATTACTCTTTAAGATTTATATAAATACTAAGGCACTGTCAGGTAAAGCGCTGACAGTGCCTTGATTGCGAAGCTTGAAGTTATTGCTTATTAAAAATCTTTTCATAGTTATCAATTTTGTAGTTTAAGCGTTCCAATGTCTTTTGATCTTCCGCTAAACGGTTAATCAGTTTTGTACGTTCATCGATGAGAATCTGTTTCCGGGCGGGAATGGTACTGCTGCCTTTTTGACAGAGAGCTACATATTCAATCAGGCTTTCGATAGATATCCCGGCACTGCGCATGCAACGAATGAATTCTACCCAGCCGCAATCATGTTCGTCGTAATCTCTGATACCGCTTTCTGTACGGTGTACTGCAGGTAAAAGTCCGATACGTTCGTAATAACGAAGGGTGTCGGTGGAAATTTCATATTTTTGAGCCACTTCATTAATTTTCATAATAGTTCTCCCTAAATATCCTCATAAGGTTTACTTTCCAAAAATATCCTGAGCCTCTGCCATGTTAGCGGTGACTTTAACACCGAAAGGACAACGTTTTTCACAGGCCTGACAGCCAATACATTCTCCGGCGTGGTGAGCCAAGATATCGTAATGCTCTCGCACGGTTTCCGGTACCGTTTTCTGCGCCTTGCAGAGATTTAAAAATTTGGTGACCATGGCAACGTCTATACCTTTAGGGCAGGGTGCGCAGTGGCCGCAATACATGCATCTTCCTTCCCAGCTGATTTTAGGGAAGGATGCTAAAACAGCCGCATAGTCCTTTTCCGCATCGGAGGCTGTTTCGTACGCCAGTGCAGCTTCCAGCTCCTGAGGAGTATGGGCCCCGGTCATAACGGTGGCCACGGCCGGGCGGGTCAAAGCGTAGTGCAGACATTGAACCGGGGTTAAAGCCCTACCGGCGGGCGAAAGTGCGGCATCTAAAAGATCGCCGCCGCCATAGGCCTTCATGACAGAGATGCCTATCCCCTGGCTCTGGCAGAGGTTGTACAGTTCTTCCCGTTTAGCGTCCATATTAGTGAGCTGGCGGGCGTAGCTTTCGTCAGCCCATAAATCTTCACAGTTCTCCGTGCCTGGCTGCAAGTCGTAGCAAGGATTGATGCTGAACATCAGGACGTCAATATGACCGCTTTTTATGGCTGCTAAAGAGGCTTCAGGATTATGGCTGCTGAGCCCGAGATATTTAATGCGACCTTCTTGTTTTAATTTCAGAACGTAAGGAAGGAGCGGGCCTTGTTCTATTTCCTGCCAATCTTTGACTGCATCAACGTAGTGAATCATGCCCACGTCGATATAATCGGTGTGTAGACGTTTTAAAAGGTCTTCAAAGCTGAGCTGGACCTTGGCGAGGTCACGGGATCGTTCGTATTGTCCCTTATTCCAGATGGTGCATAGATGTGCCTGCAGATAGAATTTTTCCCGGCGTCCCTGCAGGGCCTCGCCAAGAGATTGACGAGCGTGGGGGTCGGAAGAGTATAGGTCTAAGTAGTTAATACCATTCTTTTCCGCTAAGTCGATTAAAGCCTTAGTGTAGCTGCATTCATGATCTACAAAACCTTCGCAGCCTAAGCCGATTTCACTGACCTGTAATTTAGTCTTACCTAGTTGACGATAGTGCATGGTACATACCTCGCTTTTTTTTACTTTTATTACTTTTTTAGGTTGGAGTTATTTAGTTTTACGTAAAGACTGTTATTTTATCTTTCTTTATTATAACATTAACACTTGGAGTTTACTTTAAGTCAAGTAAATTTTCATTTAACCTTTTATCTAACCTTTCTATTTATCTTCCCGGATTATTTTATATTCAGATAGATAAATATTTACATATAATTCACAAATTAGCATAATTGTTTAGCCAAAATAATGATAAACTAATAACTATATACTTTATGTCAGAGGGGCGTTCAGGGTGGAACAGAAACAAACAGTGACGCAAGCGCGTAAATATATACAGATGACGACGGAGCCGGTACATAAGCTTATTTTAGAATTGGCCGTACCGACTATTTTCAGTATGATGGTTTCCAGCTTTTATAATGTGGTGGACACCTATTTTGTAGGGAAACTTGGTACTAGTGCTTCGGCGGCCATTGGAATTAATTTTTCTTTTATGTGCATTATCCAGGCTATAGGTTTTTGCTTTGGACAGGGAAGTGGTAACTATATCTCCAGAGAACTGGGGGCCAAAAGAAACGAAAATGCCCAAGTGATGGCAGCTATAGGTTATTTTAGTGCGTTTGCCGCCGGCATTCTGGTAATGGCAATGGTGTTTCCCCTGGCCGAGCCTCTGGCCGGATTACTGGGGTCTACGCCTACAATCCTGCCTTATGCCAGTACCTTTTTAGGTATTATCTGTCTGGGGGCGCCCTTTATGATTTCCTCCCTGGTGCTTAACAATCAGTTGCGATTTCAGGGAAATGCCAAGTACGGGATGGTGGGCATCGTCAGCGGAGCAGTGCTGAATATCTTTCTGGAACCACTTTTTATTTTTACGCTGGATCTGGGCATGGCTGGTTCGGCCTGGGCTACAGTCCTCAGTCAGGCGATGGGAATGACGGTGCTTCTGATAATGACTTACCGGGGCGGAAATATTCCTATCCGCTGGCAAAATTTTAAACCGGCGTATTTTTTTTACAAGGAAATTTTTCTGGGCGGTATACCTTCACTGTTTCGTCAGGGGACGGAAAGTCTGGGCATTTTAATTTTGAACCTGGCTGCGGCCGCCTACGGAGATGCCGCAGTAGCCGCTATGGCTATTGTGAACCGGCTGACTTTTATGGCGGCGGCTGTGATGATTGGTTTTGGGCAGGGTTTCCAACCGGTCTGTGGGTTTAACTTTGGTGCACGTCTTTATAGCCGGGTGCGGCAAGCTGTTTTTTTCCTTTTGAAACTTTTGCTAAGTTATACGGCAACGATTGCTTTGATAGGATATATCTGGGCCCCGGAACTGGTAACTGTGTTCAGAGATGATCAGGAAGTTATAAAAATAGGTACGCAGGCCATGCGCTGGCAGGCCTTGGGGTTTGCCTTATCTTCGCCTACTATGCTTTGCAACATGACGCTTCAGACTACCCGGCAGACCTTGGGCGCTATCATTATGGCTATGGCGCGTAAAGGTTTGTTCCTTATTCCTTATCTGCTGATTCTGCCGCGTTATTTCGGTTTGGATGGGGTAATCGCCAGTCAGCCGTTGTCGGATGCTACCGGGACGCTGGTGGCGTTTGCCTTTATGACTGTTTTTTTGAAGCGCCTGCCTAAGCAGGATGGCTTAGAAGCGGCTTTGCTCAAGTGAAAGTGTTATCAGGAGACAGGCGGGAATAAATATAAGACTATAACTATCCTGCTTAAATGACCAGTTGTTTATGACTATCAGGTGATAAACTTGCATTTTAGCTCAGATTCCTCTATAATACTATCTGACGGTATGTTTGCCGACTGTCATAAATTAATCAAAGCAGGTGTAAGAAATGAAAATGCGTAAGCTGGTAGTTTTGTTGGTGGTACTTGGTAGTTTGTGTTCGTTTTTAGCAGTGGGTCAGGCTGAAAATCAGACGACCAAGGATAAGTATGAGGCCACTCAGAATCTTTGCGTGGTTAATGTGGACGGGCTGCATGTAAGAACCCATCCCAGTACGGACGGTTATATCATCTGTTCCCTGACCAAGGGTGACAAAGTTTGTTCCTTAGGGACGGTTAAAGATGAGGACGGGGAAGATTGGTACTATATAATCATGAAGAGCGGTAATATAGGCTGGGTGTTTGGCCAATATGTAACGGTGCCTAAATAAACACATTAATTGCAAGGGACTCACAATAGCCTTAAAGGGCTAAGGTGAGTCTTTTTTGCGGGTTCTTTGTTCAAGTTTGGGGTGGAAACACTCTAAGCTTAGATAAAGAACTCTTTTTTTATACCATTCTTATTGCTACCGGGATAAGGTTCCTTTCATCAAATTTAACGATAATGCAGGTAAATTGCAAACTTTCGTAACATTTGTTACAAAAATGAATGCAATTTACCGTAAATTTCGAACATTTATCAGATAGAATTCTAGTTCATAGATAATTCACAAATTGTAAGAGGAGAAAAGAAAATTAGGTCGAATTAGAAAATTACAAAACTGTAGGAGGTGAAGTTTTTGCAAGTGTACCGGTGGACGGCCAGAAATAGGGAAGGCCGGCGATATGCAGGAGAATTCAGGGCCGATAATGAAATGCAGGTAGCCGCTTTCGTCCGTTCTAATTACGGTTATGTCACCGGTATAAAGCCTGTGGTATCTGGTTGGAGGTTTGCCAGATGGCTTAGGTCAAGGAAAAAAGTCACTGATTTTCAAAGAGCCCAATTTTTTCATCGACTGGACGTATTATTGGTCAGCGGCATTCCTATTTTAAGAGCGATGGGAATGATGCAGGAGAAAATGGGCAGTTCGTTAGTGACGGTATGCCGTAAGCTTTGCTCAGACTTACGGCAGGGCAAGAGTTTAGCAGAGTCCATGAAACGTCAACAAGAGGTTTTCCCGGAGATGGCGGTAGCAATCGTAGATGCTGGTGAAATGAGCGGTAATATGCATGTAGCGTTAGATTCACTGGCCTCTCATTATGGCGAACAAGATGAATTAAGAAAGTATATACGTAATGCCTGTGTCTATCCGGTATTTTTACTTGTTTTTACATTAGGCACAATGTTGTTCTTCATAATAAGGGTCATACCGATGTTTCTTGAGATGTACGCTTCTTTTTCTGCTGAAACTACCTTGCTCCTGAAAGTATTAGGCGGCGGGCGAGATCTGGTTTTAAATTATTATCCTTTTATCTTGGTAAGTATGATTATCTTGATGGAGTTCTTTTGGTATTACAAGCATATTCTTTCCGGATGGCTTAAGAAATTCCCTCTAATTAAGAAAATCAGAGGACAATATTTAGAAGTCAGATTCCTAAAGCTGCTGGCCTTGATGCTGCAAAGCGGCATCCCCCTGCCACAAGCAATCTTGGCGGCGGCACGCGCCTTAGAAGATGCAGAGCTGCAAAAGCAGGCAGGCTTATTTGCCGGCGCCGTAATACGCGGCATTAGCCTGACTGAAGCTGCTTCCATGTCGCGAAAATTATTTAGCGACCTGGCGCTGGAATTTGCCAGCGTAGGTGAAAGTTCCGGTCGTTTACCGGAGATGCTGCTGGAAGCAGTTGTAATTCTTAAACAAGATTTATTGACTTTGATTCATGATACCAAAGCTCTTATGGAACCGGTATTGCTGATCGTAATTGCCGGGCTGGTCCTGGCCATGGTAGTCTCGGTCCTGTCTCCTATGTTTTCTCTGGTCACGCAATTACCGGAGTATGGTTAAGGAGGAAACGAAGTGCTAATTGAAGAACATGCAGTGGAAATCCAAGCGCAGAAAAGGGAAAAACCAGGTCAAGAAGCAGAAAACCAAGCTCCATTGATAGTTCCCAAGCGCAAGAGATGCGCAGGTTTTACGCTGATTGAGGTTGTAGCAGTAACCGCGATGCTGGGTATTTTGGCCGCTATGGTCATGCCTTCCGTAGAGGGTGCCAATGATAAAGCCAAAAATGCCAAGCTGAAAAGTGATTTGACTACTTTGGATAATGCTATTCAACTTCATAAGTTAGAAAAGGGTAAATATCCAGATAAACTGGCAGAATTACAACCATTATACATCGCCAAGGGAAAGGTTTTTAAAGATACTAAAGACGATAATTTGGTCTATACCAGTGATGGTAGCGTTTATAAGCTTTCCGGCGCAGCTGTGGATAAAACGGTAGTAGTTTCTGATGGAAGTAATGGGAATTAGACGTCTTAAGCCGTACGTAACCTGCCATGACTAAGCGTAATCATTCCTCTGCCGGTTTTACGCTGGTAGAATTGATTGCCGGAGTAGGTGTTGTCCTGGTAATCACGGCCTTCCTTTTTCCTGCGGTGACCTGCTTACGTGCGGCTATGGCTAAAGCAGAAGTCCAAACGGCGGCAGAAATCGTGAAACTGGATTTGGCAAGGCTGCAGCAGAAGGGTATGCTGGCTGAGGCGGCTGATCAGGAGGTCTTCGTTTTGGATCCTGACTGGGGCGGGTATAAATTTATCCGGAATGAGGAGGATGACTGGTATGCCTTCAGGTTTAGTCAGATAGGAGCCGGAAAAATCAAATTTACCAATTCCGGATTTCCCAAGATTAGATTTGGTTCTGACGGAGGGCCGGTTAATATGGCAAGGCTTTATTTAGGGCATGCAGATGTACCGGATTATCTGATCGTAATACAAGTGCAGCCGGTTACCGGGCAGATTCTGGTTTATCCAAAGGAGTAAGGGTGGGAGAGAAGAAAAAACAAGTTTTGCCTTGGTGGAGGCATGGGAGTGGAGAAAGGCGAAGCGGTTTTTTGCTAGTGCAGATATTGCCGGTCTTTTTAGGCGTAGTCCTGGTGGGAACCGCCTTGGGAATGGTTTATGGCAAGATTGTGCAGGCTGTGATCTGGAACAATCAGGCCCAACAGGCCTTAACTGCAGCTGAATTATACTGCAGTAAAGCGGTAGATAAGCAAAGCATATTAGAAGAGTATTCTTTTGCGGCAGAAGATCTGGAGCTGCCCTTAAGAGATGGAGTTAAATTGACCGAGGTACGGTTGTATGATAAGCGAACGGGCAGGTATCTGGTTAACAGCATACAATATGAGCCTTGACGGGCCGGAGAAGGCAATGGGAAAAAGGGACGCAGTCGTTAAAGCTGGTAACGGTAAGCTTTTTAAGGCTGCTAAAGGCAGTATTTTACTGGAATTAAATCTAGTGATGGTACTTTTATTTTTGGCTGCCAGCCTTTTTCAGGAAAGCATAGGTACGGTCGTGCAAAATGCAGGTAAGATTAAGGCTGACCTGCAGTTAACGCAGGCCGATCGTTATCTGGATACTTTCCTGGGCAAACAAATTTCTTTCAACAGCGTGCAGGTTGTTTTGGAAGAAGATGGGCAAGGAAAACCGAAAATTGCTTGTCAAGATATTTTAGGAAATCAAAAGGTTTCCTTTTATACCCAGGGAACAGTCCTGTATCGCCGCATGCAAGCCGGTCCCGCTGTGGGTGTAAATCCTTTGTCGCTGCCGCAGGTAGCGGTAAATGGATTTGCAGTCAAGCGGATTACTCCCAAGACTTTATGGGTTTCTTACCGCTTTTTAGAACGTCAAACTGGTCGGGAAAAAGAATTTAAACATTGGTATTATCTGGGGAATGGCGAAGTGGTGGATGTGCGTAGTGAGAAAACAGCCTTCTGGTAGAAGTTTTTTCAAGAATAATCAGCAGGGCAGTTTGACGATTTTGCTGGTACTGCTGTGCAGTCTGACGGTCGTGACGGCTTTGGCCGCCCGGGTTGTAGGTGGCGAACTGACCGCTCAGAGTGAGAGTATCCGTAGAAAACAGCTGGCTGATATGGCCTGGGGTACCTTAAAGTGTGCCTTGCTGCTGGAACAAAGGGAGTCCTTAAGAGATGAAGCTTTACCGGAAGTGCTGCTTTATCCTGGCAACCAGCCTGTCAGAGCGGAATGGAACGTTAAACATAATCCTCTGGCAGGTTGGCGCCATCTTCAGGTCAAGGTTAGAACGGATGCTCAGAGTATTAGTCTGAACCAGGTGCGGCTGGATTTTCCAGCTAAATGGTGTGAGCTGGCGGCTAAGTATGTACTTATTGCAGGCAATAGCATCGAAGGAGGGGAAGGGGCCTTGGACCCGTCGCTATATACAAGCTCATTTGGCGCCGGTCTGACCGACTTTTCGGAGGCCGATTTTACAGACTTGCCCAAAGCTTCTTTTCCTTCAGCGGAGTTATTGCGAAATTACGGCCTGGGTAGCAGAGTCTATCTTAATACTGCTTCCTACACGGTTCTGCCGGGTACGGCAGGCGTGGTCATCCGGGGTTCGGGTATTCTTATTTTTCGTAAGTCGGTGGAGATTAGTCCTGCCACGGTTTTCGAGGACCGGATAGTCATCTATGCCTGTAAGAACTTGACTATCAGGGACGGGGTAAAATTGAAAAAGGCTTTGATCTTCTGTAAGGGTGATGTTGCTGTGGGTGACAATTGTTTCGTGCAGGGAACGATTGTGGCCCAGGGTAAAATTATCCTTGGCAGGCAGGTCCAGTTGATCAGAGATGCAAGTGCGGCTTTCACGTATAATTCCGCAAATTTTCTAACAGGAACCTAATTAGAATTTGGCTTGGTAAAAGTTTGCCGGCGTTTTAAACGCTTGCTAAAAGATGCATTAAATAAAGAACCACCCGTATCAAACGAAAGGCACCTCCAATGTTAGACTAACATAACATTGGAAGGTGCAGTTCATAAAATTCGGGTGGTTTTTGTTTGCCCCTGAGTTTAAGAGTCGTCTTCCAAGGCAGGGGCGCTACTGGAAACGGCTTAAATATTATTCTTGTACCGGTTTCTCGCACTCAGCTAAGAGATGTCTGGCATCTACATACTGCGCAATGCCGGCGGCTACTTTTTTAGACTCTCTCATAGCCAAGACTACGGTAGCTGGTCCGTTGACTACGGCGCCGCTGCTGAAAACGCCGGCACGGGTAGTCATGCCGTAGGGAACATCTCTGGTAATGACGTAGCCCTGCGAGTTAACCTTAATACCGGTGGTGGTAGATACGATACGAGCCGCCGGCTTCTGACCAATGGCCAGGATGACGCTGTCACAGGGGATATATTCTTGTCCGTTACTAGGCTGATATTTTCCTTTGCTGTCTTTAATGATATTTTGAACCAAAATACCGGCCAGAGAAGTTTCATCATCTACCTCAGGATGTTGCCGGATGTTGTTTAAAGCCCGCATTTGTTTCTTATTAAGATAAGCAATAGGTTGTTGCATGAAGGAGAATTTGACTCCTTCTTTAAGGGCCGCTTTATATTCCGCTGGAAAAGCGGAAACATCTTCCTCGCCTTTATGGAAAATAACCGTTACATCGCTGGCTCCGCGGCGGATAGCCGTCCTGGCTGCATCCATAGCTACGTTGCCAGCACCGATGACCAGCACGTGATCTCCTTCGTGGAGCAGAGTCTCCCGGGAATCAAGCTTGCCGTTATCCACCAGGTAAACCATCTGTAAGTAATAGGCGGCCGTGACGATACCTGACAGTTCTTTGCCGGGAATATCCAAGGTTCGGGGCAGAGCGGTTCCCGTACCCATGAAGATAGCATCAAAGCCTTGGGCGAAGATATCATCTACGGTTAATTGGGGGCCGATTAAGACATTACATTTAAATTCAATCCCAATATGCCGCAGTTGTTCAACCTCCCGGCGAACCACCTCTTTATTGAGACGAAACTGGGGAATGCCAAATAAGAGCACACCTCCGGGTTCGGATTGTCCTTCAAAAACGGTGACACCAAAATTAAGCTTGGCTAAGTCTCCTGCTACGGTAAGCCCGGCCGGACCGCTTCCTATGACGGCGACCTTGCCTCTGGCACCGGTGGTGGGAGGAAGAGGCTTCAGCTCATTTTCGTAAGCAAAATCAGCTACGAACATTTCCAGGTTGCTGATATGGATGCCGTGTTTATTTTTAGTAAGAGTACAAGACGCCTCACACTGTTTTTCGTGAGGGCAGACCCGTCCGCATATAGCAGGCAGATTGCTACGTTCCGATAGGGCTTCATAGGCGGCACCGAGATTGCCTTCTCTTAAGGCCCTGATAAATTGGGGAATATTATTTTCGATGGGACAGCCGCTGCGGCAAGCCGGGTTAGTACAATTCAGACACCTTCTGGCTTCCTTGATGGCTTCGGCCATGGTCAACATTTCACTCATGATTAGTATCTACCCTTCTTTTTGCTTGGTATATTTTTCAATCAGATGGTCTAAAGTGTCCAGCCGTTTTTGCAGGAGCTCCAGATGCTGGTTCATCTTTTCTTCATACTCAGCTACCGGATCAGGTAAATCAGTGTGATCCAGGTCGATATGGATATCTGCGGCTTCTGCGGCTTTCTCCACAGCGGCTTCCTCAGCATCGGTTTTTTCCAGGAGGGGTGTTTCCGGCGGAACTTTGACGGTAGGATTAATCTTAATTCCGTCTCGGACCACTACGCGTCCGGGAATACCCACGACAACGGAATTAGGCGGTACTTCTTTGAGCACTACACTGCCGGCACCGATTTTGCTGTTATCCCCTACTTTGAACGAGCCTAAAACTTTGGCTCCGCAGGATACGACTACATTATTGCCGATAGTAGGATGACGTTTGCCTTTTTCTTTGCCGGTACCGCCTAAGGTAACACCCTGATACAAAGTAACATTTTCGCCAATCTCGGTAGTTTCGCCTATGACCAGGCCGGTGGCGTGATCAATAAATAAGCCTGCCCCCAGTTTAGCACCGGGGTGAATATCACAACCGGTAAGAAAACGGGAAAAGGCATTAATTAAACGGGGAAGGAGAACCCAACCTTTAAGGTAAAAATGATGAGAAATACGATGAAGCCAGATCGCATGCAGTCCCGGATAACACAACATAACCTCCAGCTTGGATTTGGCGGCGGGGTCACGATGCATGGCTGCGGCAATATCTGCGCGCATTAGGTCGAACATATTGCAGGGATCTCCTTTCTCTTGCAGGTAAAGGGTTTAACAAATTTTACCAAATTATATACAAAATCAATTATTAGTTCATTCTAACATAAATACGGGCAGGTGTGAAGGGCTTTACTAAGATAAAAGGTCTCCGGCTGATTAGTAAATACCGTTTAAGAAACCCTGTTAAAAAATGCCGTCGCAACTATTTTTGAAACTTGGGCGGCTAAGGACCTTCTTTAACGCATGTTTTCGATAAAATCCTCCAGTGCGTCCAAAAGAAGCGGATGTCCGGTGGCAGATACATCTCTCAGGGTAGTGCCATAGCTTTCATAACATTGGGGTGCCAGTACTAGTTTCACACCTTCCGTTTCGTACTCTTTTAGCATGCGCTGGACAAATTTATTGATGGCACCGGTGTCTTTGGCCGCATTTAAAGGGATAATCCTGGTTTCCGGCTTAAAATCTTCTACGGTAACATCCCAGCCGCCAGGGATAGGGGGTTGTCTGGTGGCTTTGACGTAGTAAGTGGGGGCAAAGCCTACAAAACCATTAAGTTCTTCCTGGCGTTTAGCCTTATTGACCGGGTAATGGTTAGCCTGGCTCCATTTGACCAGTTCCTCGTTTATTTCGTCGTTATGGATAAGACTGGGAAAAGATGCTGTTTTTAAAACTGACATGGGCAACCTCCTGCAGATATTATTTTGGTTTAAGATATGTATTTATTGTAAACTATAACCGGTAAGAATGCAATTTTTAGAACTAAAGTATTAGGTGTTCCTGTACTGGTGCCTTTAAGAAACCAAGGTATGGACTTAGCCTTTAGACTAATTATCATTGTCTGTTTCTTGACGTAAAGGTCCGCCTGAGATATAATATTTTAGAAGTTTAGGTATTTTACAACTTTCTAGTCTATATATGGAACTTTAATAAGGCTAAGGAGCTTGCTCCTTTTCGGCATAGCATAACGGCGAAAGGGAACGGGCTCCGGTTGTTTTTATGTAGTTTTAGGGAGCAGGTATGAAACCGGTTAAAATAAAAGTTAGCAGCAGTAATAAAAGCAGATGGCAGGACCAGGCCGAAAAGCTGGAGGTAGTTAGTTTCGGCCGGTTGGCGGAGAAAAATGGCAAGTATTACGTCTTGTACGAAGAAACGGAAGCCAGCGGTCTGGCCGGTACTAAAACTACTATTAAGTGGGAAAAACAGCGGGTGGTGGTTATTCGTACCGGCAAGATAGAACACCGCCAGGAGTTTGCTCCGGGATTTAGCAGCCATAGTTTGTACCAAACTCCTTATTTAACTATTCCGATGGAGACCGTAACCAGTTCGGTTCATATTGGCGGCAGCGGATCTTCCTGGAAGATAGATTTGGAGTATGATTTATTTTATGATGCACAGGATGGAAATCATATTAATTTAAGTATAGAGATTGAGGAGGACAAGCAGGGTGAATATCAAGGATACACTGGCCAGGAGTATTGACAAGGCTGCCCGCCGGGCAGTTGCTGACGGAGCTGTAAAAGAGGGCGTTTTGCCGGAAATACTGTTAGAGGTTCCGCCGCAAAAAGAGTATGGTGACTTTTCTACCAATTTTGCAATGCAATCGGCTCGCAGCCTGCATTGTAACCCCAGGGTCATGGCGCAATATATTAAGGAACATTTGGATTGTCCTTATGTGGAAAAAATCGAGATTGCCGGCCCCGGGTTTATTAATTTTTATCTGAAAAACACTTGGATGTATGATTTGCTGACGGAGATTGCCTCCGCCGGAGAAAACTACGGCAACCTGCATCAGGAACATCCGGAGCGGATTCAACTGGAGTATGTCAGCGCCAATCCCACGGGACCGCTGCATGTAGGTCACGGTCGGGGTGCTGCGGTAGGCAGTGCGCTGGCTAATCTGATGAAAGCGGCCGGATATGAGGTGGAGCGGGAATACTACATTAATGATGCCGGTAATCAGATGAATAATCTGGCGGCTTCCGTCAATGCCCGTTACCTGGAGCTGTTAGGTAGGGAGTCTGTTTTTCCTGAAGACGGTTATCACGGGCAGGATATCGTGGAGACGGCGCAGCGTATTATAAAAAAGTATGGGGACCGGTTTCTGCAGATGGAGGAAAAGACCCGTCTGGAAGAATTCCGTACCATTGCTTATAAAGAAAAGTTGGAGGCTCTCAAAGAAGATTTGGAAGCTTTTAACGTAGAGTTTGATGTATGGTTTAGTGAACAAACCCTGCACGATAGCGGCAAGATAAAGGAATGCTGCGACCTTCTTTTAAAAAAGGGCGATATGTATGAGAAAGACGGAGCTATCTGGCTCAAATCTTCCGCTTACGGAGATGATAAGGACCGGGTGGTAATCAGGGATAACGGGGTACCGACTTATTTGGCGGCTGATATTGCTTATCACCGTAATAAGTTTGAACGTGGTTTCGACCGGGTCATTAACTTATGGGGGGCCGATCATCACGGTTATATTGCCAGGATGAAGGCAGCTATGAGTGCCTTAGATATTAATCCGGACCGCCTGGAAATTTTAATCTTACAGATGGTCAGTCTGTTTAGAAACGGCGAACTGGTGAAGATGTCTAAACGTACCGGTAAAAGCGTAACTTTAAATGAATTGATTGAAGAGGTGGGGACGGACGCAGCCAGGTTCTTCTTTGTAATGCGGTCCATAGACAGTCAGTTAGATTTTGACTTAACCCTGGCTACTCAGCATTCTAATGATAATCCTGTCTTTTATGTCCAGTATGCTCATGCCAGAATTTGCAGCCTGATGCGCCAGATTAAGGAAGCCGGTATTCAGGTGGCTGCGAAGACCGATTATTCCTTGCTTACTGAGCAGGGTGAACTGGACCTGATTAAAAAGTTGGGCGAATATGAGGAACTAATTGCAACTTCGGCCCGGGAGAGGGCTGTGCACCGGATTGCTTACTACGTTTATGAACTGGCAGGCTTATTCCATTCCTTCTATAATCAATATCGCATCTTAGGGGTAGATAGTGATTTACAACAGGCCCGTCTGGGACTGGTATTGATAACCAGGCATGTTTTAAGGCATGCTTTAGCTATTCTGGGCGTTAGTGCGCCGGAACATATGTAAGTATTAGTAAGTTAAATAAAGTGTTTCAGGGTTAATAAGCGGAAAGGGATGGGAAAACATGGCAAAATATATTTTCGTAACCGGCGGCGTGGTTTCATCTTTGGGTAAAGGTATTACAGCGGCTTCTTTAGGACGGCTTTTAAAGAGCAGGGGTTATAAGGTAACGGTGCAAAAATTTGATCCTTATATTAACGTAGACCCTGGTACTATGAGCCCCTATCAACATGGCGAAGTATTCGTAACTGACGATGGTGCAGAGACGGATTTGGATTTGGGCCACTACGAGCGCTTCATAGATATAAATCTGTCAAAGAGTTCTAACGTAACTGCTGGTAAGATTTACCAGGCGGTTATTAATAAGGAGCGGCGGGGCGATTATCTGGGGCATACGGTTCAGGTTATTCCTCATGTGACCGATGAAATCAAGGAACGTATCTACCGGGTTGGTAATTCTGAAAATGCGGATTTTGTTATCACGGAAATAGGCGGCACGGTAGGCGATATTGAGAGCCTGCCCTTTTTGGAGGCTATCCGGCAGGTTAAAAAAGAAGTAGGCAAGAATGATGTTATATATATTCATGTGACTTTGGTACCGTACATCGGTGCCGCAGGTGAATTAAAGACCAAGCCGACCCAGCATAGTGTCAAGGAGCTGCGTAGTATAGGTATTACTCCGGATCTTCTGGTCTGCCGCAGCGAACATCCTTTGTCTGAGGACATGATTGCCAAGCTGGCTATGTTCTGCGACGTGGACAAAGAGGCGGTTATTCAGAATTTGACGGCCAGGAGCATATATGAAGTTCCGATGCTGCTGGAAAATCAGCATATGGATGATATCGTCCTGCAGAAGTTGGATATGCCCAATAAGCCTAAGGATATGAAGGGCTGGCATGAGATGGTAGCCCGCATCCTCAAAAAATATGACAGGAAGGTTACCATTGCTGTAACCGGCAAATACGTGGAACTGAAGGATGCCTACATTAGTATTACGGAAGCTTTAAAACATGCAGCAGTGTCTAACGAGACGGAAATTAACATTGAATGGATAAATTCCGAAGAGCTGGAAGCACCGGGCACGGATATGGATAAGGTTATGCAAGGGGTGGACGGCATTCTGGTTCCCGGCGGTTTCGGCAACCGGGGTATTGAAGGTAAGATTATGGCGGTTAAATACGCCAGGGAGCATAAGATTCCTTTCTTTGGCATCTGCTTAGGGATGCAATGCGCCGTCATCGAATTTGCCAGGGATGTTTGCGGCATGAAGGATGCAAATAGCACGGAGTTCGTGCCGAACTGTCAGTATCCGGTGATTGATTTGATGCCTGATCAGATTGATGTAGAGGAAAAGGGCGGCACCATGCGCCTGGGAATCTATCCCTGTAAGATTAAGTCGGATACGCTGACCTCCAGGGCTTACAAATCTGAGCTTATTTATGAGCGTCATCGTCATCGTTACGAAGTTAATAATGCCTTAAGAGATAAACTGGTGGAAAATGGATTGATTCTGGCGGGCACATCTCCTGATGACCGCCTGGTAGAAATTTCGGAGCTTCCGGAAAGCCTGCATCCTTGGTTCCTGGGCTGTCAGTTTCATCCGGAACTGAAATCCAGACCGACTAATCCGCACCCCTTGTTTAAGGCTTTTATCGGGGCGGCTTTAGCGGAGCAGAAGAAGTAATTGAGGCTTTAAAATCAGCCAAGCGTTTTCTAGCTGTTATCGGTAAGTAAGAAAAAATATTCAAACCGGTAATGGAGACCGGAATGATGGCAGCTCGTTCCCAAAGCTTAGTCGGTATGGGAGGTGCTCTATGCTGAAGAAAATTTTTATTAGTGCGGTGCTTTTAATTGCGGTCCTGTCCTTCATTGTTTCTCTGCTGAAGGGAAACAACAGCAGTGATAAGGGCGGAGTACAGCTTAGGTCCTACGTGGCGGTGGTTGATATTAGTGGAACTATTGTCAGCGGTACGGTGGATGAAACACTTTTGGGCAGTCAGGTTTCTTCGGGCGGCTCGGATAGTATCATGCGGCAGATCAGGGCGGCGGCTGAAGATAGCAACGCCAAGGCTCTGGTGCTGAGAATTAATTCTCCGGGCGGTAGTGTGACTGCTGCGGAAGAAATTGGCCGGGAATTAGCCCGTTACAAGGAAAAGACCGGACGCCCCATAATTTCTACCATGGGTGATATGGGTGCTTCGGCGGCTTACTGGATTGCTGCCTGTCAAAGCGATAAGATTTATGCCAACGCCTCTACCTTGACCGGCAGTATCGGCGTGTATATGCCGTATCTGAATACCGAAGAGTTATACAAGAAGATAGGGTTGCAGGCTGATAAGATAAAAAGCGGAACCCATAAGGATATTTTATCTCCGGACCGTCCTATGACCCCGGAAGAAAAGGTCATCCTGCAAAATATGGTTAATGAAATGTATGGTCAGTTCGTTGAGGTGGTAGCTCAGGGGCGCAAGATGGATCCGGCCAGGGTAAGGACATTGGCGGATGGACGGGTCTATACCGGAAAACAGGCTAAGGCCTTAGGGTTGGTCGACGAAATTGGCAACTATTATGATGCTTTAACCGAGGCCGGTCATTTGACGGGTTTGGGCGATGTTCCAACTACGAAAGCGGTAGAGGGTCGTTCCCGCTGGAGAATGCTGCTGGACGCTGATTTACAAAATTTGTTACGGATAGAGGCTCGGAATCTGCTGGAAAATAAGGCCCTGGATACGTCTGGCTTGTCAGGCGCAAAGGGGTGAGGCTAGATGCGTCGTAAAACCTTTGATGTCCTGTTTGAAACTAATACCGGTATGGGGAGGCTGGGCAGCGAACACTGCCTGTGGCGCAGCGGTTGGTACTTTTTCCTGAGCCTGGGTATGTTTGGCGGGGTGGTCAGTAACCACCTTTTAGCTTATATGCCTTTGGGAGTAAGGCTGGGTGTGGTGCTGGCGGTAGTGCTTATCGTAGGTGTTTCTTTGACCATGTACGGCTTTTTGATTCATGGCATTATGGAAACGCTTGGTACCACTTCTGGCAACCCGGTGGCTTTAATTTGTCTGTTAGGTTATACGGCCCTGCCTTTTTTGGTATTGACCCCGTTAGCTCTTTTAAGCACCAGGATTGGATATGACGGTATCCTACTTTTCGCTTTGGTGCTGTTAATAGGCTCGTTGTGGATGTTGTATCTTTTTATCAGGGCTTTGCAGGTTGTCTATATTATTGACTTAACCAGGGCGGCGGCGGTGGTGTTTTTTAGCTTACTTTTACTTTATGTGGCTTTTGTCCTGCCCTTACATCTTTTGTATAAACTGGTTAATTTGCAGCTCATGATGTAAATTTTTCTTAAATGCGATAATACAGCTAAGATAACGGTGGTTGTTTTGGTTCTGGCTTCTTATGAAAGGTGGGAATCAAATGAAAAGAGAATTATCGATGGAATTTGTGCGGGTGACCGAAGCAGCGGCCATAGCCTGCGGCCGCAGTCTGGGGCGCGGTGATCAGAATGTGACCGATCAACTGGCGGTAGATGCCATGCGCAAAATGTTCGATACGGTTAATATTAACGGTACCATTGTTATTGGCGAAGGCGAAATGGCCAATGCGCCGATGCTGTTTATCGGCGAAAGGGTGGGTGCCGGCGGTGATACGGTAGATATTGCGGTTGATCCGGTAGAGGGAACGAACCTGGTAGCTAAGGGACAGACCGGTGCTATTTCCGTGGTAGCGGCTGCTCCTGAGGGCGGATTGTTCCGGGCTCCGGACATTTATATGGAAAAGATTGCCGTGGGTCCTCGTGCCAAAGGATGTATTGATATAAACGTACCTATCCAGACTAATTTGCAGCGGGTAGCCAAGGCCTTGAAAAGGCAGGTTTCTGATTTAACGGTAGTGGTCCTTGACCGGGATCGACATTTTGATTTAGTGAAAGAAATCAGGGCTGCCGGAGCCAGAATTCAACTGATTATGGGCGGAGATGTCAACGCTTGTATTAATGCTGTTATCGAAGGTACCGGCGTGCATATGTATGTAGGAAAGGGCGGGGCTCCGGAGGGCGTTTTGGCTGCTGCAGCGATTAAATGTCTAGGCGGGGACCTGCAGGCTAAGTTGTGTCCGGAAAATGCGGATCAGGAACAAAAATGCCTGAACATGGGCATAACTGATGCAAATAAAGTTTTGACCCTGGATGATTTGGTCAAAGGCGACGATTGTATGTTTACGGCCACGGCGATTACCGAAAGTAATATTTTAAGCGGTATCCGTTATTTTGGCGGCGGAGTCAGGACTCATTCAGTTTCAATGAGGTATAAAACGGGAACAGTACGGTTTATTGATGCTATCCATTCTTATGACCATAATAATTTTGAGATAAAGTTATAATGACTAGGGGCGATAAGGGCTGTAGCTCTTATCGCTTTTAGAATTTAAAATAGGGATAATTTTTCATGGAAAAAGTATTGTTAGATTTAATTAGTCAGGTCGACCAGGCAGAAGAATGTGCTGAAGCTTTTAAGACCGACCGGGGCGTAGTTTGTACCGGACTTTCCGGTACGGTAAAACCTGCGTTTATTGCAGCCGTGGATCAGATTTTAAAGAGCCACGGCTCTTTAGTGTTCCTGCTGTCCGGACGGGATGCCGTCCGGGAGTATCGGCAGACTTTGAGTTATTTTTATTCGGACCTTCCGTTGCAGGAACTATACCCTACTGTATTGCCGCGGGTGCAGGCTGTGGGCAGCAATATGGAGACCCGGGCCGCCCGGGCGGCAGCCTTAAGATTAATAAGCGGTCAGGAAAAGGGCCTGGTTTTTGTAACAGCTGAAGCCTTGCTGCAAAAGCAGGCGCGTCCTCAGAGCGTAGAAAAATATAGTCTGGTTATCAGTCAGGGGCAGACTATAGATCAGCAGGCCTTGATTAACCAACTGGTTTCTATCGGCTATGAGCGCACGGATGAAGTGGATACGCTGGGACAATTTGCCGTAAGGGGAGCTATCCTGGACGTGTATCCTTTGAACGAAAGCGAGCCGGTGCGTCTGGAGTGGGATGATCAGCTGGTTGATTCTCTGCGCAGGTATGATTTGGAGACCAAGCGTTCTACTACCAACCTGGAGCAAGTTAAGATTGTGCCCTTGCAGGCCAAGGGTCAGGAAAATATCTATGACGCCTTTTTATTTGCTTACGCTAAGCGAGATACCAGGCTGATTGTAGATGAACCTTTAAAACTACATGAGACTTTGCAGCATTTATACCAGGAAGGTAAAGAATACGAGGAAGAATTATGGAGGCCGGAAGAAATCTGGCAGCAACTGGAAGCTTTACCGGTACTGGCTGTGTCTGCCCTGGCTCATAACCAGTTTGCTAAGCTGCAGCAACTGGCTGCTCCGGTCCGCAGCGTAGCTCCTTATAACCGCAACCTGGAGCTTTTGGTAGAAGATTTGAAAGGTTGGCTGGCCGAAGGTGAACAGCCAATCCTGATGATGAATACATCGGTTAAAGCTCGCTCGGTGGCGGATAACCTGAACCTGCGGGCTGTGCCGGCGGTTTACGTACAGGATGGATTGGTACCGGATAAGGTCAATGTTGCTTCCGGAGAACTGTATGGCGGGTTCAAGTTTTATACACAGAAATGGACCTTGCTTACGGAAAACGATATTTATGGGCTGCACCGGCGGCACCGGTTCCAGTCTAAGCATAAAGGCGGTCAGCTTCAATATTTTACGGATATTAAGGGCGGAGACTATGTGGTCCATGATGTGCATGGTATCGGCCGTTATGTAGGCGTGGAGAATATGGTAGTGGATGGTATGCACCGGGACTACCTTTTGATTTGTTACGCCGGTGATGACAAACTTTACGTTCCGGTCGACCAGGTCAGCCTGCTGCATAAATATGTGGGCAGCGAAGGGATAGCTCCAAGGTTGTCCAAGATGGGCGGGGCTGACTGGAAGAAGATGAAATCCAAGGCTACCACCGCTATTACGGAACTGGCCGAGGAACTGCTGCGTTTATATGCTAACCGTAAACTGATAGGTGGATTTGCTTTTAGTCCAGATACGGATTATCAGAAAAATTTTGAAGAGCAGTTTCCTTTTGAGGAAACTACGGATCAGTTAAAGGCTATTAACGAAATTAAAGCTGATATGGAGAAACCGGTGCCTATGGACCGTCTGCTTTGCGGTGACGTAGGCTACGGCAAGACGGAGGTAGCTTTACGGGCGGCTTTTAAGGCGGTCATGGATGCTAAACAGGTAGCTGTTTTAGTGCCGACCACGGTGTTAGCCCAGCAACATCTGCTGACTTTTACGGAGCGGATGGAGCCTTTTGGGATACGGGTGGCCATGGTCAGTCGTTTCAACACTTCTGAGGAAAATAAAACAACTTTAGAGTCGGTGGAGGAGGGTAAGCTGGATATCATTATTGGTACCCATAGACTCCTGCAGCCGGATGTACATTTTCATGATTTAGGCCTTCTGGTTATTGACGAGGAACAGCGTTTCGGCGTTGTGCAGAAGGAAAAAATTAAAAAGTGGAAGATGGGAATTGATGTGCTCACTCTCTCGGCTACGCCTATTCCCAGAACTTTGCATATGGCTCTGGTTAACGGACGGGATATGAGCGTGATTGAGTCTCCTCCGGAAGACCGTCTGCCTGTGGAAACCTACGTGGCTGAATATGATGATGCCATGATTAAGGAAGCCCTGGAAAGAGAAATCAAAAGGGGCGGCCGTATTTACTATGTTCATAACCGGGTATCCGGACTCAGCTTAATCGCTGCCCATTTGAGCAAGCTTATGCCGGGTATCAGCATCAGGGTCGCTAATGGCCAGATGGGCGAAGACATGCTGGAGGATGCCATGTTAGACTTTTATGATGGTAAGTGTGATTTACTGTTGTGCACGACTATCGTGGAAAATGGCTTGGATGTGCCTTTGGCAAATACGATTATTATTGACGGGGCGGAAAATTTCGGCCTGTCCCAGCTTTATCAGATGAGAGGACGCGTAGGCCGGTCTTCCCGGCTGGCTTATGCCTATTTTGTCTATAAACGGAATAAGGCTTTAAGTGAAATTGCCTCTAAAAGGCTGCAGGCCATTAGAGATTTTACGGAACTGGGTGCTGGTTTTAAAATAGCCATGCGAGATTTGGAAATCCGCGGTGCCGGTAATCTTTTAGGACCACAGCAGCATGGCTACATCGCCGGGATTGGCTTTGCCGCTTACTGCGACATCCTGGAAAAGACCATTAAGCGTTTAAAAAATGGTTTAGAAGAGGGTGAAATAGAACCGGATCCTATCTTGGAAATCCCGCTGAATGCCTATATTCCTGACAGCTATATCAGCGATCCCCGCTATAAGCTGGAGTTGTACCGGCGCTTCGTAGAATTAAGCTTCGGTCAGGGTGAGGATTTGCTGGATGAGATTATAGACCGCTTCGGTACGCCTCCTGAAGAGGTAGAATTGCTCTGGAGGGTGGCTCAGCTGAGATCTTTGTGCCGTCGCCTGAAAATCCATGGTATAATGGTGCATGGGGAGCGGATTACGATTAATTTTTCCGCCCGGGCCAATGTTAAACCGGAAGCCTTCATGCACTTGCTAAATGCTAATAAATCCTGCATAAAGTTTAAGGGCGGGACGGAACCGCAGCTTATTTTTGATCTTAAAAAGCTGAACGATGCTAAACGCAGGGCCGGACAGGAAAAGATGGAAGAACCTTTGACCTGGCTGGAAAAGCAGCTGCCGAAATTAATTTAATTACGAACGTCGCGGCGGTTGCTGGTTGTTCCATGAGGAAAAATAATGGCTAAAGACAAGTTTTTACGGGGAGCTTTAATCTTGACCGTGGCAGGACTGATGGTCAAGGTTATCGGCTCAGTGAATAGAATATTGTTGTCCAGGATGCTGGGTGGAGAAGGGATAGGCTTGTATCAGATGGCTTATCCTGTTTATCTGTTGATGCTGTCCGTATCTTCGGCGGGAGTACCTATTGCGGTGTCTATCCTGGTGGCTGAAAAGGTAGCCCGTAATGATTTTGCCGGGGCCGGGCGTATCTTTAAGGTTACCCTGGCTCTCATGGCTGTGTTTGGTTTGCTTTTCGGGGGAGGATTATTCGGCGTTTCTAATTTATTGTTGTCTAGTGGCATTATTAGAGATACCAGAGCCTCCCTGGCGCTTTATGTATTAACGCCGGCAGTGTTCTTTTCCAGTATCCTGGCCAGCTTCCGTGGTTATTTTCAAGGTTATCAGATGATGACGCCGCCGGCCGTATCTCAGGTACTGGAGCAGCTGGTCCGGGTCATGACTATGGTAATTCTGGCTTATTTTTTGCTGCCCTACGGACTAGAATATGCAGCGGCCGGGGCTGCTTTTGGCGCCGTGCCGGGCGCCTTGACGGGGTTAGTGGTGCTGGGATGGTTCTATCACAGAGCCAGCCTGAACTGGCAGGAAAAGATTGCGGTGCAAGATAATTATAAGGCTGATCCGATTGGTTTAATCGCTAAACGACTGGTTCTTCTGGCTTTACCGGTATCCTGCGCCAACATTATGGTGCCCGTGACCAGTAGCATAGATATGTTGCTGGTACCGAACTGTCTGGCCCTGGCCGGTTTTGGCGTAGCCGAAGCGACCACTTTGTTTGGCTATCTTTCCGGTATGGCTCAACCCTTAATCATGATGGCGACCATTCCAACCATGTCCATTGCAGCCAGTCTGGTGCCGGCGGTTTCTGAAGCTTTTACTTTACAGCGGTTTGATGAAATTCGAGCTAAGTCACTGACAGCCCTAAAAATCTGTCTGCTTTTAACTCTGCCGGCCGCAGTGGGGATGTGGGTTTTAGCTGAACCGATTTCTCTGGTACTGTATGGTACAGGCAAGGCGGCTCCGGTCATTGGCTGTATTGCCCCATCCATTGTCTTTCTGGGCATCTTTCAGGTGACTACCGGAGCTTTGCAGGGAATAGGCAGGACCACGGTGCCCATGTGGAACATGGTAGCCGGAGCTCTGGTTAAAACTGTTACTTTATATGCCCTTACTTCCAGGCCTGATTTAAATATTCTGGGAGCGGCTTGGGCCTCTAATATCAACTTTGTCCTGGTCGCCTGCCTAAATGTTTATTTTCTCTGGCGGGAAGGATTGGTTTTAGCAGGAGGCAGCCTGGCCAGGATTGGTTTAGCTTCCCTCGTTTTAGGGTTTACCGCTCGTTTGACTTATGCTGCGGTGGTGCCTGGTGCAGGTCAGGTAATTTCGTTGGCAGTTTCTATGCTGGCTGCAGGCGTTGTATATGTGGTGGCGGCAGGTATACTGGGCGTGCTTACTCCGGAGGAAAAGGGAAAATTGCCTTTTATTGGCAAATATTTGCGCAAATAGTTATTTTAGTGATTTATTGGCAACTGGTATTGATATTGTATTAAGAAATGAGGAATGAAGATGAGTAAGGGAAGTATTACGGTAGTAGGGCTGGGGCCTGGCGCCGCAGGAGAACTTTCGGTGGAGACGATGAAGTTGTTGTCCGGAGGAGGACAGGTAGTATTGCGTACTTCAGTCCATCCTACGGTAAGCGAGTTAAAAAGACAGGGCCTCAAGTTTGAAACTTGCGACCGTTTTTATGAAAAGGCGGAAAGTTTTGAGCAGGTTTATCAGCATATCGTGGACTATCTTTTGCAACTGACGGAGCAGGGCAGCGTTGTTTATGCGGTACCGGGAAGTCCGCTGGTGGCTGAAAAAACCGTGGTTCTGCTGAGAAAGGCTGCGGCTGATGCTCAGGTGGAGCTTAAGATTCTTCCCTCTATGAGTTTTTTGGATTTAGCTTACGTTAAGCTTAATTTAGACCCTATTAACGGACTGAGGATTATTGATGCGCAGGATTTTGGTGCCTTGGCGGACGCTGGTCAGTATCCGCTTATGGTGACCCAGGTTTACAGTGAGCTGGTAGCGGCGGATATGAAGATTAGTCTCATGGATGTGTTGAAAGATGAGGCTCGTATCTATTATCTGCGCAATTTAGGTTTACCGGACGAAGAATGTCGGGAAATAGCACTTTATGAACTGGACCGGCAGAAAGGCATCAATCATCTGACCAGTGTTTTTATTCCCGTGCAGGAGCAGTTGGAAGCTAGTGAGTTGTCCGAACCGGAAACTACCGGAGTAATGAACCCGGAACCTCTGGTGGAAGTAATGAAGACGTTGCGGGAGCCGGGCGGCTGTCCCTGGGACCGGGAACAGACCCATAGCTCTATTCGGGCTAATATGATTGAAGAGGTCTATGAGTTTATTGAGGCGGTAGACGCAGGTGATTTCCATGGTATGGAGGAGGAACTGGGTGATATTCTGATGCAGGTGGTCTTCCACGCCAGGTTAGCCGAAGAAAAAAATATCTTTACCATGCAGGATGTAGTGGATATGGTTACAGAAAAGTTGATTCACCGTCACCCGCATGTTTATGGCACGGTGGAAGTTGATAGCAGTGCCGAGGTCTTACGTAACTGGGATGAGATTAAAAAAGCGGAAAAAAAGGATAGGCTCAGGCAGCTGGATGGAATCTATCAGGGTTTACCGGCGCTGTTACGCGCTCATAAGCTGCAAAGGAGAGCGGCTAAAGTTGGTTTAGACTGGCAGGAGATTGCTCCGGTTTACGCTAAGGTGCAGGAAGAACTGCGCGAGTTGCAGCAGGCGGTAGATGAACATGATAAAAAAGCCATGGAACATGAGCTGGGCGATGTGCTTTTTGCCTTGGTAAATTATGCCAGGCACCTGGGACTGGAGGGAGAAACTGCTTTAAATGGCTCCAATAACCGCTTTGTCTCAAGGTTTAACTATGTGGAAGACCGGGTACATAATTCGGACCGGAATTGGCCTGATTTTACCCTCGCAGAGCTGGATAAATTCTGGGATGAAGCTAAAAGTAAGGAAATTGACAAAAAATAATAAAAAAAGTCGAAAAAAATAAAAAATTTAGCAGGAGAATTCGCACGAATAGCGAATATAACGGTTAGTGTAGTAAGAAAGCATTGAATTTAGCGGGTTCTTGGAGTCAAGGGGACTTCTTAACCGCTAAACATCAAGGCCAAAAAAAAGGGGGATTTTATTGTGAACAAACAAGAACTCATCACTGCTGCTGCCGCGAAGGCCGAACTGACTAAAAAGGATTGTGAAAAGGCTTTAAAGGCCATTACCGAAGCTATCGTTGCTGAAGTTGCTAAGAAGGGCAAAGTTCAATTGATCGGCTTTGGTACTTTCGAAGCTCGCAATCGCAAAGCTCGTACCGGCAAGAATCCTCAGACCAAGGCTCCGATTAAGATTCCTGCAGCTACCGTTCCTAAGTTCTATGCTGGTAAAGCTTTCAAAGAGGCTGTTAATGGTAAGAAAGCAGCTAAACCCGCTAAGAAAGCTAAAAAATAATTAATTAGATGTTGTGAGCGTCCGGTATTTTGCCGGGCGCTTTTCTTCTTTAACAAGTAAAACTTTACGTAAGCCTGACTTAATGGTATACTGGAAATAAAGTAAGGCAGGTGAGTAAGCATGAGCGCAGATAAGCCTGGCAGCAAAAAAAGGGGTGCCCGGGATTTTGGCTGGGTCCTTTTAATCTTGTTGTTGGTTTTTTTAGGGGTCTTAGGACGCCAGGAATATAAAATTTATCAGATTAAAAAAGAAGCGGCAGCAACTCTGGAAAGGGTGGAAGCGCTGGAAAAAAGCAAGGCTGATTTAGAAGCAGAAAAAAAGCGGCTTGATGATCCTAAATATATTGAAAAATTGGCCCGGGAAGACCACAACATGGTAGGCAAGAATGAAGTTCCCTTGTTCATTGTTAAAGATAAACAAACCGCAGAAAATAAAAATAGTAAATAAAACTGATTGACATCGTGGATTTTTAGGGATTATAATATCACTGTATCTTGTAATTTATAACAAGGGGGATTTTTGTTTCATGGCACTCGAAGTAGGCGCAATTGTGGAAGGTGTAGTTACCGGCATTACTAATTTTGGAGCTTTTGTGTCTTTGCCGGAAGGTAAAGTAGGTCTTATTCATATTTCTGAGGTGTCTAATGTTTACGTCAAGGATGTTCATGACTTTTTGAAGGAAAATGACAAAGTTAAAGTTAAAGTTCTGTCTATTGACGATAAGGGTAAGATCGGCCTCTCTATTAAACAGTTGGAGCCGGCTCCTGTAGCTCCGCCAAGACCCATGCGTACTCAGATGAATCAGGATAGAAGGTCTCCACGTTCCTCCGGCCCGGTCACTTTTGAGGATAAGTTGTCTAAGTTCATGAAAGACAGTGATGATAGATTGTTAGATTTGAGACGTAATACCGAATCTAAACGCGGCGGCCGTGGTGCCAGCCGTGACCGCTAGAATTTTGGAGGGCGCTCAGGCAGCGCCCTTTTTTTATATCGGTTTAGGTAAGCGTGAGGAGCAGCTGATTAGCTGTAGCTTGAAATATGGCGGATAAAATTATCAAGAAGGTTATGCAGACGATTCAAGGAGCTCTGCCCGTTGCTGAAAAATATTTGGTAGCTTGCAGCGGGGGAGCGGATTCCCTGGCCTTGACGGATGCATTGGCTTTGTTAGGGGTATCCGTCGCGGTGTGCCATGTTGAGCATGGGCTGCGCGGTGATGAAGGTTTACAAGATGCGCTTTTTGTAGAAAATTTTTGCCGCCGCCGCTGCCTGCCATTTTACTGCCGGCATGTAGATGTAAAAACTTATTGCCGGACTAACGGTTTGTCAGTGGAAGACGGGGCCAGAAAACTGCGGTACCAGGCGTTAGCCTCTTGTGCTAAAGAACAGCAGACTTCCTGCATTCTGACCGCTCATCAGAAAGATGACCAGGCGGAAACGGTTTTGCTGCACTTATTGCGTGGTTCAGGAACTAACGGTTTGGCGGGTATGGCTGCTGAGCGAACCTTACCCTGCGGACTTCTATTATGTCGGCCGCTGTTGACTTTGTCAGGTGTAGAATTGCGAAATTACTGCCGGGCCAGGCAATTGTCCTGGTGTGAAGACCGTACGAATTCAGACGAAAATTATACGAGAAACCGGATTAGGCGGAGATTATTGCCTGCGCTTAAACGTGATTTTAATCCGGAGATTGTGGACGTTCTTAACCGGACGGCGCTTTGTCTGCGTCAGGATGAAGCTTATTTGCGGCAGCAGACAGATTTGGCTGTACCAGAATGTTTAAAGTTGCTGCAGGATGGAAGCGTGTCCTGCCGTATGGACTTTTGGAGGCAGCAGACTCCAGCTTTGCAAATCAGACTGCTGCAAAGACAGTGGCAGTTGTTTGCGGCTGAGGGTGGTTTAAGTTATGTCTTGCTTCAGCAGTTGCAAGAGTTGTGCCAGCGTAACCATAGTGGTAAAAGATTAGTGTTACCTGGCAGACGGGAGGCTCTTTACGCTTATGGGGAGCTGCGTATGCAGAAACTCACTCCGGAAAAACCTATTTGGTCTGAGGTGGAACCTCTCCAAATGACTTGGGCTGAGCTGGAAAACCAGGTAACGGTAAGCCGTACCAGGGAAGGAAAATTTACGCTGAGCCAGGGCCCCGAAGTAAAACCTCTTTTTACTGTCGGCATTGTGAGGGATAAGCTTTTTCAGCCATCGGAAATTCTTCGGTCATCGGGAACTTGCGGGATTTATCCTTTGGAGGCAGCTCAGGCGTTAGGAACATCTCTGACCGTGAGAAACCGTCTTCCAGGCGATGTCTTTGCACCTTACGGGGGAAAAGGCAGCAAGAAACTTAAAGAGTTTTTTATTGACCTTAAGATTCCCAGGCCACTTCGTGCTATAATAGTCTTAGCGGCAGTAAATAATAAAATTTTGTGGATCTCCGGACAAAGAGCGGCGGCCTGGAAAGAAGCCCGCTCTAAGGATGGGTGGCTGGTTTTTAAAATGGTAAAGGACAGGTGATTAAGATGAATAGCGATATTAAAGAAGTATTGTTGACCGAGGAACAGATTCAAAATAGGGTGAGGGAACTGGGCGCGGAGCTGACTAAGGAATATGCGGACAAAAAGGTAGTTATGATAGTTTTATTGAAGGGTGCGGCTTATTTTGCCACGGACTTAAGCGCGGCTATGGATATGCCAGTCCGGATGGACTTTATGGTGGCCTCTTCTTATGGTAACGGGACGGAAAGCAGTGGTACATTGGTAATCCGTCTGGATGTCAATGACAATATAGCTGGCAAGCATGTGCTTCTGGTGGATGACATTATTGACAGTGGTTTGACCTTTGCCAGTATGAAGAGACTGCTGGAGACCAAACATCCGGCTTCTATTAAGACGGTTGCTCTGTGCGATAAGTCTGAACGGCGTCAAAATGGCTTCCAGGCTGATTATGTTGGTTTTAAAGTGCCAGATGAGTTTGTCGTGGGTTATGGGCTTGATTATGCCGGGGATTATCGTAATCTTCCTTACATAGGAATTTTAAAGTCTTCCGTTTATGGTCGTTCCATCACCGGTAAAGAATAATTCTGATTTCTTTTTGAATATTCCGTAGTGATTATTGAAGAAAAATATATCTTGTATTATAATGTTAAATTATAAAGTGTTTTGAGGCTCGTCTTAAGGTTAGATTAAATTTTGCAGTAATTTGAAGACCCAGCTATCGGGAGGAGGATTTTTTCCTTGAACAAGTTCTTTAAGAATGTGGCTTTTTACCTGCTGATCGTCATCGTTGCCATCTGGATGATTGATTATTATTCTGCCAGCACGGTAAGCAAGTCGGACATTACCTACAGTGCTTTTATGAAATATGTACAGCAGGATGAAGTTAAACAGGTTACTATCGTGGATAATACCATCACGGGTAAGCTGAAGGATGGTAAGACTTTTTCCACGGTTGCGCCGCAGGATCAAACCTTGATTCCTACGCTGCGGTCCCGTGATATTGAGATTAAGGCTGAGCTTCCGCCTCAGCCTCCCTGGTGGACTAATATCCTCAGCTCACTTTTACCGATGCTGCTTATCATCGGTATATGGTTTATGCTGATGCAGCAAGGCGGCGGTGGCAGCCGGGTCATGAACTTTGGTAAGAGTAATGCCCGCCGGTATGATGAAGGTAAGATTAAGGTTACTTTTAAAGATGTGGCAGGTGCCGATGAGGCCAAGGAGGAACTGCAGGAAGTCATCGATTTCTTAAAGCATCCCCAAAGATATAACTCTTTAGGGGCTAAGATTCCTAAGGGCGTTTTATTGTTTGGACCTCCCGGTACCGGTAAAACTTTACTGGCCAAAGCGGTGGCTGGAGAAGCTGGGGTTCCTTTCTTCAGTATTTCCGGTTCTGACTTTGTGGAAATGTTCGTAGGTGTAGGTGCTTCCAGGGTACGTGATTTGTTTGATCAGGCTAAGAAAAATGCTCCCTGTATTATTTTTATTGATGAGATTGATGCGGTAGGTCGTCAACGTGGTGCCGGTTTAGGCGGCGGACATGACGAAAGGGAACAGACTTTGAACCAACTGCTGGTGGAGATGGACGGCTTTGGCATTAATGAGGGCATTATCATGATTGCTGCAACTAACCGTCCTGATATCTTGGATCATGCTCTTTTGCGTCCGGGACGTTTTGATCGTCAGATTGTGGTAGATCGCCCGGATATGAGGGGGCGCAAGGAAATTTTACAGGTTCATGTTAAAGGTAAACCGGTGGATTCGAACGTTGATTTGGGGACCATTGCCAAGGAAACCACAGGTTTTACAGGCGCTGATCTGGCCAATCTTGTTAACGAGGCGGCTCTTTTGACCGCTCGCAGGAATGCCAAGGTCATCAACATGAGCGCTATGAATGAAGCTGCGGAAAGAGTGGTAATGGGACCGGAACGCCGCAGCCATATTATCAGTCAGGAAGAAAAGAAGCTGACCGCTTATCACGAAACGGGTCATGCTTTAATTGGTTTAATGAAAAATAGCAAGACATCTGTGCACAAAGTTACGATTATTCCCAGGGGACGGGCGGGTGGTTATACTTTAAGTCTGCCTAAGGAAGATCGCAACTATGCTACTAAGACAGAAATGATTGATGATTTGGAAATGCTTTTAGGCGGCAGGGTCGCTGAAGCTCTGGTACTGAAGGATATTTCCAGCGGTGCCAGCAGTGATCTGCAGCGGGCTACGCAATTAGCGCGCCGGATGGTTTGTGAATACGGCATGAGTAATCGTTTAGGATCCATGACTTTTGGTCATCCGGACGATGAACAGGTCTTTTTAGGCCGTGATATTTCCCGGGACCGCAGTTATAGCAACGAAGTGGCCGCCATTATTGATGAAGAAGTGCGTCGCTTGATGGATGAGGCTTACAAGGCGGCAGAGAAGTTATTGACCGATAATATGGATAAGCTGCATCTGATTGCTAATACTTTATTGGAAAAAGAAACCTTGGAATCAGATGATCTGCAGGCTCTGATTACGACAGGTAAATTACCCGAACCTAAGGCGGAAACTGCTACGGAACCTAAAAATTCTGACGGAGGTACACCGGAACTCATAGAGGCAGTTAAAGAAACTGCGGCGCCTTTGGAGCCTGATAAAGTTACGGCTTCGGAGGAAGTGCCGGCTGCGCAAATTGTGATAGGCGGGAATTTATCGGATCAGGAGAAACTGGTTGATGGGAAGCAGGGTCAGGTTGCGGACCATAAATAAAGTATGCAAATATGATTGACGCAGGTTGTAAGTCTTTCAAGTACCCTCTTGACGGGGGTACTTTTTTTACCTTGACTTTTGGTTAACCATATGCTACTCTAGGGTAAACATATGAGGTTATCTGAGGCAGAGTCAGGCTTGAAGCGGGCGAGCGCCTGCTTCAGGGAAGCGGTAATATAAGTATCTGCAGGTGTTAATAGCAGCAGTATGAAGGTGATATATTATGCGTAAGCAAATTTTGGATATTTTGCGGTCCCGGATGCCGCAAGCTGTATCCGGGGAAGAACTTTCCAGACAACTGGGGGTTTCCCGGACGGCCATTTGGAAACACATTCAGGCTCTTAAGAATGAAGGTTACATTATTGATTCTGTAGTTAAGAGGGGCTATATCCTGCGTCAAATCCCGGATAAGCTCCTTCCAGATGAGGTAGAGGCCAAGCTGCAGACCAAGTGGCTGGGGCGTACGATTGTTTATAAGGATTCGCTGCGGTCAACCAATGAGCTGGCTAAGCAGCTGGCCGGTGAGCACTGTGTCAACGGGATGACGGTGGTAGCTGAGGAGCAGGTCAGTGGGCACGGACGTCTGCAAAGGGGCTGGTTTTCTCCTTACGGGCATGGGTGCTGGGTATCGGTGGTGCTTACTCCTCCCTTTTTGCCCCAGGAAGCGGCTAAATGCACCTTGATGGCGGCGGTGGCCGTGATTCAGGCTATTAACAAATATCAGGGGGTCCACGCTGTGATTAAGTGGCCTAACGACGTGCTTTTGAACGGGAAAAAGATGGTCGGCATCTTAACCGAGATGAGCGCCGAGTTTGGGAAGATTAATTATATAGTTGTCGGTACGGGTATCAATGTTAATGTTCCTAAGGAAATGGTTCCTCCGGAACTGCGGGCTACAGCGGTGTCACTGCAGGATGCAGCCAAGGAAAAGGTGAGTCGGCTGCAGGTGTTGATTGATTATTTACAAAATCTGGAAACTCTATATGAGATAGTGCTGCAAGAGGGGTTTAAGCCGGTTTTTGATTTGTGGCGGCAATATAGCGGTACTTTGGGACAAAGGGTGAAGGTCATCGCGCCGGATGCTGTTTATTGTGGTTTGGCAGAAGATATTGACAATGACGGATTATTAATAGTGAGGAAGGACGACGGCAGTTTAGAAAAAGTAATAGCGGGTGATGTTTCTATCCGGCCGGCGGAATAAACAGGAGGAAGACAAGCAATGCATATTAGTACACGTAATTTGATGTTAACTGGGTTATTTACCGCCCTGATGATTATAAGTTCTTATATCGTGGTGCCGATAGGACCGGTACCTATCACTTTGCAGACTTTTGTGGTTCTGCTGGCAGGAATGCTGTTGGGAGCTAAATTGGGCCTGCTGAGCATGGTTTGCTGGATATTACTGGGGTGTATAGGACTGCCGGTTTTCAATCAGGGCCAGGCTGGGGCTGTGATGCTGGTAGGTCCTACCGGTGGTTTTATTGTTTCTTTTGCGGTTATGGCTTGGTTGGTGGGCTATCTTACCGAAAACTTCCCTACCGAGAAGATTTGGCTGAATGCTGCTTACGTGGTAGTAGCGGTTTTGGTTTGTTATGTTCTGGGGCTGCTGGGCTTTATGGCCAGTTTCACCTTTTTCCTGGGGAAACCTATGACCTGGGGTAAGGCCTTTTCTTTGTCCGTGGTGCCGTTTTTGCCCTTTGATATAATCAAAGCCTGTCTGGCTTCCTTTATAGGTATAAAGGTGCGTAATGCACTTCTTTTGGCTGGTCTGCTGACAAAGCCTAAATAGAAATAGGGAGGGGGAAAGTTATGTTATTTGTAATCGATGTAGGTAATACCAATATTGTCGCCGGGGTTTATAAGGGATCGGAGCTGTTAGTCAACTGGCGCTTTTCTACTGACCGTTCGAAAACTTCGGATGAGTTTGGCATGCTCTTGAACAATATGTTTGCTTATAGCAAGGTGGACATGGACAGCATTGATTCGGTTATTATTTCCAGCGTCGTGCCTCCGGTAGTTATTCCGCTATGCCGGATGTGTGAAAAATATTTCGAAATTCAACCTTTGGTGGTGGGTCAGGGGCTAAAGACCGGACTTTCCCTGCGTTATGAGAATCCTAAGGAAATTGGCGCTGATCGAATCGTTAATGCCGTAGCGGCCTTGAATAAATATAGTAGCAAGGGTAAACCTATGATTATCCTGGATTTTGGTACGGCTACTACTTTTTGCGGTCTGTTACCGGAGGGAGTTTATTTAGGAGGAGCAATAGCCCCTGGCATAGGTATTTCTACCGATGCTTTGTATCAAAGAACTGCGCAGTTGCCGAGAATCGAATTGATTATGCCTAAGAAGGCTATCTGTACCACGACGGTTAGCGCTATGCAGGCAGGGGTTATGTATGGCTACATTGGTTTAATCGAGGGTGTGATTAAGCATATGGCCGGGGAATTGGGCGGCGAGGCTTTTGTTATTGCTACAGGAGGTTTTGCCAATACTATGGCGGCGGGAACAAAGATGATAGATGTAGTGGAGCCGTTCTTAACCCTGGAAGGACTGCGTTTGATTTACGAAAAAAATAAAAATAAATAAACATGAGGTAAATATGCAGATTGGCAATGTGAAATTAGCTACGCCCCTGGCACTGGCACCGATGGCCGGAATTACGGATTTACCCTATCGGGTGATCTGTCGTAAGGCAGGCTGCGGTTTAACCGTTTCGGAGATGGTCAGTGCCAAGGGCATCTTATATAATAATGAAAAAACCTTGGCCATGCTGCGGATTGCTCCGGAGGAAAGACCTGCGGCTTTGCAGCTTTTTGGATCTGTACCGGCGGAGCTGGCCAGGGCTGCCCAGGTGGCTGAGGCCAATGGCGCTGATATCATTGATTTTAACATGGGCTGTCCGGTAGCTAAAATAGTGCGTAATGGTGAGGGCTCTGCTCTGATGAAACGGCCCCGGCAAGCTTATGAGATTCTTAAGGCGATGGTGGATGCTGTGCAAATACCGGTAACCGTGAAGATACGTTCCGGTTGGGATGAGGATTCCCGCAACGGGGTGGAAATTGCGAAGTTGGCTGAAGCGGCTGGTGTAGCCGCTATTGCCGTTCATGGACGTACGCGGGTACAGTTTTATAGCGGACAGGCGGATTGGTCCATGATTGCTGCTGTTAAAGCCGCGGTCAAGGTTCCGGTTTTTGGTAATGGCGATATAGATAGTGTAGAGGCCGGTTTACGCATGTTTAAGGAAACCGGTTGCGACGGGTTGATGATTGGTCGGGCTGCTGACGGCAATCCCTGGATTTTTAGACAATTGCAAGCGGCTCTGGAAGGCAAATCCGTACCGGAGGTTACCCTGGAGGAACGTCTGAGGATGATTTTACACCATGCGGCTAAGCTAGTGGTTTTTAAAGGCGAAGACATGGCCATCAGGGAGATGCGTACCCATGCTGCCGCCTATGTGAAGGGACTTCCCTGGGCCGCAGAACAACGGGCGCGTTT
>Ga0268357_100247_pt1 | contig 83582 bp, 70 predicted proteins | sample BioMet10_FD_192466 | JGI IMG/M metagenome (GOLD analysis project Ga0268357, IMG submission 192466) | Sewage microbial communities from Oakland, California, United States - Biofuel 10 (Illumina Assembly) | ecosystem: Engineered > Wastewater > Sewage > Unclassified | place: USA: California... | reverse complement strand
TATTCAGCCATTAATTTTATTTTGAGCTTGTCTTAGACTTAGTCGGATATTGGGTATTAATTTAACCTCTATTGTGAATAATTATTTATTTAAACTTAGAAAATTCTTTGAGTTAAATCTAATGGAGTTTGTCGCCCGGCGCCTTCTGCCATTTCCTCCGTGCTCGAAGATATTTGCGAGCTTGCGCTTGCCGTAGCGGCAATTGCTTCAGAAACATCTCCCAAAGCCTTATTTAGCGATTCACATACAGTGTTTATACTGTTTTTTATCATCTGGTGGTCTCCATGGAAATGGCTGTCGATCCTAACAGTCAGGTCTCCTGTTGCCATTTTTTGAAGAACAATAACTCCTTCCTTAATTGGAGTAGTTACCGAATCAAGAATTTTATTTAGGCCAAGCACCATTTCCTTAAAGCTGTATTCAAAGTTTTCAGCGTTACCCCGTTTTTCAAGATTCCCTTCAACAGCGGCTTCGGCAAGGGCCATAATTTCCGTTTGTATCCCCTGCAAGCTTTTTTTAACATTGTCAACCGCAACGGTAATTCTTGCTTTCTGGCCGGGTAATCTATCCATATCCTTGGTAAAGTCGCCTTTTGAATAACTGCTAACAACCTCAACAACTTTCCTGTTAACAACAATATGGCTTTTTACCAGTTCATTTATACTTAGAGCCATTTTTCCATAAGTCCCCGGGAATTTTGCAACATCTATTATTTCATCAATCCAGCCCTCGTCATGTTTTGCAGCCATTTTACCCTGCGCAATTACAAACGAATCGAATATGTTAATCAACGAATTGAGGTTATCTTTTATTTTGTTAAACTCGCCCTTATAATTATCAGTAATTTTCTCCGGAATATCCCCAACGCTTAACCTGGCAACGTAATCCGAGGCTTTATTTAACGGCCCGGTAAGCGAATCGAGAGTTTCGTTCATACCTTCAATAATTTTTCTGAAATCTCCCTGATGCTTTTCAGAATCGGCGCGCGTTGAAAGACTTCCCTCAATGGCTCCGCGAGATAAATAATTAACATCGGTAATAAGATTATTGACGGACTCGAAGCAAATATTCAGGTTGTTTCTAATATCGTTATACTCGCCTTTATATTCATCAGTTATGTTCTGCGGAATTTCGCCTTTTGCAATTCCGTTAATATTTTCGGCCATAAAACGTATTTGAGAAACAAGCGAATTTATGATTACATTAATATTGGTAATAAGCTGCCGCCATTCTCCCTCATAATTCTCAGTCTTGCCTCTGTCTGTAAGATTTCCGTTCTCAACACTCTGGGCAATTCTGTAAATGCCACGGTTTAATCTTGTAATAGTTTCAATCAACAGATTAATACTGTTCTTGATGTCATTAAAATCGCCCTTGTATTCATCGGTAATCATGTCTGGTACAATACCACGGCTTATCTTATTCATATATTCTGCGGCGGCGTGCATTGGGGAAATAAACGCGTCCAGAGTCTGGTTTACGCCGGTAATAACCTCCCTGTAAGCTCCTTCGTGTTTGGAAGGATCGCTTCGGGCGGAGAGTTTTCCCTCTATAGCCCCCTGTGAAAGAATTTTCGTATCATCAATCAATGCATTAATGGCGTCTATGCAACCGTTAAGATTATTGATGATTTTCGAAAAATCTCCCTTGTAACCCGTTTTGATTTTTTCAGGCATGTCGCCTTTTGAAATTCTGTTTATATATTCTGCGGCCACATTAAGCGGATTTACAACTGCATCGAGAGTAGCGTTAAAACCAATGATAATTTCCTTATAACTGCCTTTGAATTTTTCAGCGTCTCCTCTGTTGTCCAAATGCCCGTTAACTGCTTCATGAATCATTCCTTCGGCCTCATTAACCAAACCTTGCAGAGAAATTGCAATTGCATTCAGGGCAGGAGCAATAGCATCTTCGGAATCGCTGGCGGTTATGGAAATATTCACATCCCCTTCCGAAACCTTATACATCAATCCGGCAAGCATTTCCAGTTCCACCGCAAGATCGTCCACATTTTTTGCCATTATACCAACTTCATCTTCCGAATTGAGACCGGTACGCACTGTTACATGGCCCTTGGCCAATTCCTTTACTGTCTTTAACACCTGATGTATTGGTTTGATTATTATCTTCTTGTTAAAATATAAAATTGAGATTATTGTAATGAGTATTGTAAAAAAAGCGAGTATTATTGCAACAATTCGCTGGGAAGCGAGTTCCTGATGCATTGAAGCCAAAGAATACCTTACATTTACAATTGCCAAAGCATCACCGACTTCTGTTTGGTGGCAGTTTTTACAGCTTTCCTCTGCCAGTATTGGCCTTATGTTTCTATATACATCAACATTGTTAAACTTTCCAATACCCGAAAACGGTTTTTTTGTTTTTAATACTGTCAGCTCAGTATCATCCAGTTCTTTTTCGGCACCAGATCTTACTACATTTGAAGAATGCAGTTCAAGCTCGGCTACATTTTCGAGATGTTTGAATTTTTTCACAAATGGTTCAATATCCGTTATCCCCTGAGACATAGAAAATTTAGCAGATTCACCAAGCATATCGGTGATGTTTTCCGCTTGTTCCTTAGTCGATTCCAGTTTTGAGTTTTTCTCCTGGGTGAGCAATACAAATATCATTATTGACAACGTTACAAATAAACTCACCACAACTATTACTCCACCCTTCCCTGAGATCGTTTTCATCTTTACCTCGTCCAATTAATATTAGCTTTAACTTGTATTGCTGCGCCCGGGAGTACTTTCTGTTCAACATACATAGAAGAGGAATTTTCGGAATTTTTAGTACCATCAATAACCCGTGATAAAAATTGCAAATTTCAATAAATTTACATATACCTAATTATAGTTATTTTTCTTACTAATTATAGTCATTTTACTACCAGGTATTACTTCTTTGTATATTTGGAGTACATGCAATACTACTGTTTCAATTCATGTGAATACTTGATATTAGTCAATATATTTTGAAATTTAGGTTTGAAATTATTTATCAGCCGGGAATAGTATGGATCAAGCGCAAATTTCCAGAAAAGAGTTTATAAGCCTGCTTACCAAGTGCGGTATATTCCTGTTTGGCGCATCAGCCGGATTGACAACCTTTGCTGAATTCCAAAATGAAGACAGTTTCCGCAAATATGCGCCGGTTGCCAAATACTGGAGCCTGATTGATTCAAAAGATTTTAAAAGAAAATGCGCCGATTGCCATTCCGGCAAAAGCATGAATGAGAATTCTTCATTCAAACATCAGGGCAGATATATTAAATGTCTGCTTTGCGCTCAGGGCTGCGTATTGAAGGAAGGCGAAACAGGCAGATGCCGTGCAAGAGCCAATGTTGACGGCGTATTAAAAACTTTGGTATACGGGCGCCCTATTTCTTTACATGTAGACCCAATTGAGAAAAAACCTTTCTACCACTTTTTACCCGGCAGTCAGGCTTATTCGTTAGCTACCGCCGGTTGCCCTCTTTCATGTAAATTCTGCCAGAACTGGAGTATTTCTCAGGCAAAACCGGAAGATTTCCCGGGGCATTATACACACGCTTACGATATTTCAAACAACGCAAAAGCCGGCAAAGTACCTATAATAGCTTTTACTTATAACGAACCAACCGTTTTTATTGAATACCTGCTTGATATTGCCGGAGAAGCAAAACGGGATAATATAAGAAGCGTTATGGTTAGCTGCGGATTTATGAATCCCGATCCGCTAAAGGATTTGTGCGGAGCGCTTGACGCTATTAAAATCGATCTGAAAGGTTTTAGTGAAGACTTCTACAGAAAAGTTTGCAACGCGGAGTTAAAACCGGTATTAAGAACTATTAAACAAATTTCAAAAACGAAGACACATCTGGAAATTGTTAATCTTGTAGTGCCTACATTAAACGATTCCGATAAGATGCTTACCAATCTTTGCGAATGGATTTCAGGAGAAATTGGAGATGATGTTCCTATTCATTTTACACGGTTTCACCCCGATTACAAATTATCTAATCTGCCCCCAACTCCGGTTGAAACGCTTGAAAGGGCCAGAGAAATTGCGATGAGTAAAGGTATCCATTACGCGTATGTTGGCAACGTGCCCGGTCATCCCGCAAACTCCACTTATTGCCCGTCTTGTAAAAAAGCTGTAATTAAGCGTTCTAATTTTTTTGTGGAAGAAATGAATTTAATTCACGGAAGATGCAAATACTGCAATCATAAAATTGCAGGAGTATGGAGTTAAATAAAGTATTTAATTAAATGAAAAAGAATAAAATAGTTATTTTTTTGTTAATTATGGTTTTTAATCAGTTAATAATGCGCGGTTGTACCCAAAACTATGAACCGCAGGATTCCTGCAAGAAACCGGAATTTGCAGGCCAGTTTTATCCCGCCGAAAAGGATAAGCTCACAAATGCAATGGAAATGTTTTTTGGTACTGCTCAACCGGCCGGTAAAAACAAACCGGTGGCAATTATAGTCCCCCACGCGGGCATAATCTATTCGGGACAAATTGCCGCCGATGCCTATAACCAGGCCAAACCATTTGATTATGATATAATCATACTACTTGGAACAAACCACACTACTGCCGGTTTCAGGACGGCTTCTTTTTATAGCGAAAAATATTATGATACTCCTTTAGGGAGAATAAAAATTGATACAACCTTACCTTTGGAGATTAAAAAGAATTTTGCCGGACTTACTACAAACAAAGCTGTAAACGCAAAAGAGCATTCAATTGAAGTACAGCTCCCCTTTATTCAATACGCTTTCCCCACGGTTTCGGTTGTGCCAATTGTGGTAGGGCAAATGAACGCTGACGATTATTATAAGCTTGGGCATGCAATAGCAAACGCTGTAAGGGATAAAAACGTATTGATTGTTGCAAGCTCCGATCTTTCGCATTATACGGATTTTTCTCATGCTCTTACAACAGACAAAGGAACGCTTACCTCAATCACACAAATGTCTCCCGAAAAGTTTTTATTACATAACGATGAAACACTTGGCAAAGGAATTCCCGCGCTTGTAACATGCGCGTGTGGAGAAGCGCCCATTGCAACAGCAATGGTTGCGGCCAAAGAACTTGGTGCAAAAGAAGCGAAAATAATCAGTTATGCAAATTCAGGCCACACTACTGTTGGAGATATTCAAAAAGTTGTAGGCTATGGAGCCGTTACATTTTATAAAGAAGAAGGAAATACTGATGAAAACTCCGCGCAGAAATATTTTGTTGACCCGGATGATATTCAAAACGACAAGGATAAAATAAGCGATTCGGATAAGAAATACCTTTTGAGATTTGCGCGTTCAACAGTTGAGGAATATCTGAAAGCAGGAGCTCTGCCTCTTGCGGAACATCTAAGCCCGAATATTAACCTTAAGCGCGGGGCATTTGTAACGTTACGCAAAAGTCAGGAACTGCGCGGCTGTGTTGGAAGAATGCTTGGCGATATGCCTTTATATAAAGTTATTGGAACCATGGCAATTGAGGCCGCCTTTAACGATAACCGTTTTACGCCGGTAAAACAGGAAGAACTACAAAATATCGAGTTCGAAATTTCTGTTTTAACTCCCGTAAAAAAGATAAAAAATGCTGACGCTATTGTTCTTGGCCGGGACGGAGTTATTGTAAGGAAGAATAACCTGCAGGCTGTTTATCTTCCTCAGGTTGCTACGGAAACCGGTTGGGGTAAGGAAGAATTTCTGGATCAGCTCTGTCTTAAAGCCGGACTTAAACCGGGCGACTGGAAAGACGCGGAGCTTTTTGTTTTCCAGGCAGAAGTTTTCAGCGAATCTGATTTCAAATAACATATAAGCTCCCGAATTGAAGATTGTTTTATTCATTACAGGTTTTATTTCGTTAGTAATACAGATTATTCTTTTAAGAGAATTGAACTGCGCTTTTTACGGAATAGAACTGATATATCCCATAGCTCTTGGCATTTGGCTTTTAGGCTCGGCTTGCGGCGTTTTTTTTATAAAAAAAACTCATACGCCCGCCAAAAGGTTTCTGATATTGCTTATAATAATATGCTCGCTGTTTTTACCTGCCGATATTATTTTTATTAGATCAATCAGATTTCTTTCAGGCGAAGCGCGCGGCGCGTTTCTTCCGTTTTCCAATCAACTTTTATTTTTATTTTTATCGCTAATACCTCTTAGTTTTGCAAGCGGGTATTTGTTCCGCCAAAGCGCCGCTTTGTTTTTGTTGGGGAAAAAAACCTTACCCAAAGCTTACTTCTGGGAAAGCCTTGGAAGCTTTACAGGCGGAGCTTTAACAACTCTGCTTATTATTACCGGCGTTTCAAATTTTAATATTTCGCTGACTTGCGCAATTGTTGTACTTTTGTGCTTGTTTATAGTTTCAGGAAAAGATATTGTTATATTATCCGTTTTAATTTCAGCTTCAATATTGGTATTGGCAGGGTATTTTTTTTCGCAAAGGATTGATATTTTAACCGCTCAACTCAACAATCCAAATATCATTTCCGTAAGAGATACCCCTTATTCAAGGGCAACAATATCATATTATGACGGACAGTACACTTTGTATGAAGATGATGTTGTCAGTTATGAATCTCAATCCGTTAGCGCGGAAGAGTTCTGCCAGCTCTCGCTTATTATGCACAATAACCCTAAAAATATTCTTCTGCTTGGGGGCGGATACAGAGGTACTCTAAAAGAAATATTAAAACTAAAAATCAAATCGGTTCATTATGTTGAATACAACAGGCAGCTGTTGAACGCGCTCTCCGTTTTGCCGCCCGATATTTATAAAAATGATATAACCGATAAACGAGTAAAAGTGATATTCAGCGACCCGGTAGATTTTTTGAATAAAGCCGCTATTTATGACGCCATTTTAATAGACATGCCTGAACCAACTTCGGGACAAACAAACAGGTTTTATACCCGGGAGTTTTTCAGGCTGTGTAAAGCTCACTTAACCGGCCAGGGTATTATCGCGTTCAAAATCAAATCGGAAGAGAATTTTTGGCCGCCGCTTTTAGTAAAACGGAACGCGAGTATTTGCAACGCGTTAAAATCACAATTCAAATATATTACGGTGTTGCCCGGAACAATAAATATCTTTACCGCGTCAACTGCGGAATTTTCAACAAACCCGGATACCCTTGCCCAAAGGTTTATAAAGCGTAATATTACTACACAGCTGGTTTCGCCAATGTATATTAAGTATTTGCTGAACAATGACAGGTATTTTCAAATAAAGAAATTGCTCGCTCAGGATAGTGTAACTACTAATACCGATAAGAAACCGGCTTGTTATCAGTATTCAATGCTACTTTGGCTTTCCAAATTCTACCCGGCTATTTCCACTTACAAGGCCTCGGTTCCGTCAACAAATATTTTCATTATTTTCTTTATGATATTAGCCGTTATTTTTTTAGCTGTTAAAAAAAGCATTAAAGCAAAACAATATATTCTTATGTTTGTAATCAGCTTTCAGGTTATGGCTCTGGAGGTTGTGTTAATTTTATATTACCAGATTAAAAACGGCGTGCTTTATCAAAATATAGGTCTTTTATTAATAGCTTTTATGGCGGGTTTGTGTATGGGTTCCTATTACATTGATAATCTTCAGAAGAAACTCATTAGCAATCCGGTTTATAAACGTAAAGCGATAAGCATTTTACTTTTACTTTTTCTTGTTTTGAATACGGCAGTATTTGTAGTATTGAATTATGAAGTGTTTACCGATTTGTTTTCAGTATCAGTTTTACTTGTAATTACTGCTTTTTTACAAGCCTCGCTTTTTTCTGTCTTAAGTTTAAAAAGGAATTCAAATCCGCTTGCGGTTATTTCTCCACTGTATTCTTCCGATCTCATGGGAGCTTGCTTAAGCTCTGTCCTAACAGGACTGGTACTCATACCAATACTCGGCTTAACAGGACTATTGTTCTCCGGATCAGTAGTTATTTTGCTTTCTTTTATATTAGTATAACTTTATCCTTGTTTTAAAAACAGTGTAAGTTTATACCGTTAGCTCCGCGTTAAACAGAACGTTAGACACCAGCTTTACAATTGCCTCTTTTTCAAAAGGTTTTGCAAGATAATTAGTAAAGCCTTCCGATAAGAATTTATCCTTGTCAGACTCCATTGCATACCCGGTAAGCGCTATTACAGGTATATTTTCATAGCCGTGTATTTTCCTTATTATTTTTGTCGTTTCAACTCCGTCTAATCCAGCGCCCAGATTAATATCCATCAGTATTAGTTCATAACTTATTTCTTTGGCGGCTTTAATGGCTTCCTCGCCTGTTTTTGCGGAATCTACCCGGCAAATATCTTCAAGGAACATATCCACCACCTCTATATTTATATAATTATCCTCAACCAGAAGAACAAGAGGCAATTCATCGTGAGGTAACACTATATTAATTTCATCTTCCCAGTTTTCAAACTTATTAATATTTATTTTTTCTTCGCTCCCTTCCGCAACGGGCAACCGAAGAATAAAAACAGAACCTTTCCCCAACTCGCTTTCAACAGCTATACTGCCCTTCATAATTTCCACAAGCTTTCTTACAAGCGTTAGTCCAAGACCAACGCCCTCATAATTCCTGGCAAGCCCTTCGCTTACTTGCCTGAATTCATGGAAAATAACATCGTGATATTCTTTGGCAATTCCTATACCCGAGTCCTTTACTTTTACTTCGGCAAACACGCCATCCTGGTCATTCACAAGCCTGCACGCTATTTCTACATTTCCCTTTTCTGTAAATTTAAGAGCATTTTCAAGGAGGTTATTAAGTATTTGTAAAAGTATTTTTTCATCGGATTTAACAATTACATTATCAGTTGCAATTGTTTTTTCTAACCGAAGTCCTTTTGCTTTGCATTTATCTGCATATTCCCCCGCAATACTGTTTATTACTCTAACAAGATCAATATTATGAAAGCTTTTTTCAAGTATGTTTGCCTCAACCTGAGCGAATTCAAGAATAGAGTTCAGGGTTTTCATCAACCTCTTGCCGGATGATACAATGCAATCGAGCATGTGACGATCCTTTGCCGAACTAGTGTTTTCTTTTAGTACAGTTGCCATACCCAAAACGCCAGTAATTGGGGTACGAAATTCGTGATTCATATTTGAAAGCAGAGATGACTTGAGCCGTTCGGATTCTTCAGATCTGTCCAACGCTTCAATAAGCTCGTTTTGCAGTCTTTCTTTTTCCTTAATATCTTTTATTAACTGAATATTCTTTTTATTAAGCTCTCTTGTTCTGGCGTCAACAAGTTCTTCCAGATGGCTTTTATGCTTTACAAGTTCGGCTTCAACTTTTTTCCGTTCTTCAACTTCCAGTAAAAGCTCCGCGTTTTTTTGAATAAGTTTTTTCTGGTAATTTCTCAACTCAATATGGGTTGCTACTCTGGCCAGAATTTCCGGAGGCTGAAACGGTTTTGTAATAAAATCAACTCCGCCAGCTTCAAATCCGCTTATTTTATTGGAAACATCATTAAGGGCGCTAATAAATATTACCGGAATATCTCTTGTTCTTTCGTCCTGTTTAATTTTGCGGCAAAGTTCATATCCGTCCATTTCGGGCATCATAATATCAAGCAAAATCAAATCGGGCAATTCCGTACTTAAAAACCTCAGTGCAGCCTGTCCGCTAATGGCGGGTCTTACCAGGTAATTATCGCCGGATAAAATATCTATCAGTAATTTTAAGTTAACCTGGGTATCGTCTACAACCAGTATTTGGCGTTGTTCTACAGGTTCAGTATTTACATCCTGCAACTCTGGCCCTCCTGTAATCATTGTTCATTATATAAATAACCCTTAACTATTTTCAATCAGTTTAATAATAGATTCGAAATCGTATTTTTCTGCCATTTCGTTCAAATAAACACCCGCGTCCGGATTAATTTTCGAAACTTTTTTAATTACATTGTTAGTATCATTAATATTTAATTTGACAACCGCGTCCATAAGTTCTTTTTTTATCTCAGTCGATAAAATTTGAGTAAAGTCTATTTTACCTTTATCAATATTAACACTTTTTTGTAGAATTTTGTTCTTTGATTTTTCATAAATATATTTTAAACTAAGGTGTTTTTTCATAACATCAAAAATTTCGGAACTGCGATAAGGTTTCCTGACAAAATCGTCAAAACCCGAAGAAAGTATTTTTTGTTTTTCTTCTTCCCAGGTATTAGCTGTAATAGCGGCAATTTTAACTTTATCTCCCCCGCTTTTTTTTCTGATTCTCTTTGTCGCTTCAATTCCGTTTATTTCAGGAATTCTTATATCCATCCAAATAAAATCCGGCTGCCACTCTTCAAATTCCTTTACGGCTTCCAACCCGTTTGTAGCCTGCCGTATTTCAAACCCCACAGAAGACAGCAGCTCCGATAAAAGTCTTCTTGCGGCGGGTTTATCTTCTGTAATCAGCACTTTGGTAATTTCACGCTCCGATTCAAAACCTATAATCTTTTCCTCTTTCTCTTTTCTGATAATATTTACCGGGTTACCAATTTTGGTTTTAATTGTAACGGTAAACAAGCTTCCTTTTCCAATCCGGCTGAAAGCTGTCACTTCTCCCCCCAATAAACGCGCATACTCCCTGCTTATTGCAAGACCAAGTCCGGAACCGCTTTGAGCTTTTTTCCCGCTGTTTGTCTGCTCAAAATAAGAGAACAACTTATCCATCTCATTTTCTTCAATTCCAACCCCCGTATCCTCAACTTCAAAAACAAATAGAAGCTCTTTCCCTACAGAGTTATTTAATAAATCGGAAGCCTGTTCTGTCTCATTTTCAGTAATAACCTTCTCTTTTCCCGAAGTTCCTTCTTTACAATAAGATGCGGTAATTCTCAATTCAATTCCGCCTTTTTCTGTAAATTTTAAAGCGTTTCCAAGAAGGTTTATTAATATCTGTCTTATTTTTGCCTCATCGGTAACTACAAAAGGAGGTATGGCGGAATTTTCCGTAATTTTAAATGATAGCCCTTTCTTTTCGGCGCTGATATTAAACATTAAGTGAATATCTTTAATCAACGAATGTATATCAACCGTTTTAAGAAAAGGAATCAACTTGCGCGTTTCTATTTTTGATATTTCAAGAACTTCATTAATTAACGCAAGCAGGTGTTCGCCGCTGCGGTTTATTATCTCAAGCGTATCAATATGTTTTGGCGTAAGTGAATCATCCCGCTGTAAAAGCTGCGAATAACCGAGTATGGCATTCATTGGGGTTCTTAACTCGTGACTCATGTTAGCCAGGAAAGCGCTTTTAGCCCTGTTTGAAGACTCTGCGGCTTCTTTGGCTTTTTGAAGTTCGCTTGTCCGCTCAAGCACTTTTTGTTCAAGTTCTTCATTGGCTTTTAATAATGCGTTTTCGGCTTTTATTCTTTGTTCATTCATTTTTAAAGCGGTAATGCCATAAGAAAAATCATCAACAAGCTGTTTAAGCAAAACTTTTTCCTCTTCAGTAAGCGATATTGGTTTATCAGAATATACATTCAGCGTTCCAATTACATCATCGTTCGAGATAATGGGCATTGCAATAATTGCATTGAAATTTCTCTTTAAGGCTTCGCTTCTTGCCGGATGATTAAGAAAGTCCTGTACTATATTCTGTACTACCTTGATTTCCCCACTCCGTATCGCGCTGCCGGTAGGTCCGCTGCCTTTTTCATTATCCGCCCAGTAAATTTTTACAGCGTCAAGATATCCCCGATCATCTCCGGCAAAAGCAACCGGCATAACGGTTTTTTCTTCGTCATACATTTTATAACCGAACCAGGTAAAACTATAGCCCCCATTTTTTATAATTATCCTGCATATTTCATTAATAAGAGTATTTTCATCCCTGGCGCGTACAACCACCTGGCTGCACATACTTAATATCTGTAATGTTCTGTTTAACCTATTAAGTTCATTTTCCCTTGATTGCACTTGCGAAATCATTTCGTTAAACCGTTCCGTCAATAGACCAGTTTCATCATTATTCCTTTTTCGGACGCGTAAAGAAAAATCTCTTGTCTGGGAAATCTGTTGAGTGGTTTTTACCAAGGCAAAAATAGGTTCGGAGATCATCCGTTGAAGTTGCGATGATATGATAAAAGAAAGAATAACCGAAGCCACAATAATTGTTATTACAATCCAGGCAAAAAACCACAGGCGGTCATACAGGCCCTGCATTCCTGCGGATATATATATGACTCCAATTTTTTCATCATCCTGTGTAATTTTTCTGAACAGCCTGAATTCGCCCTTTTCGTAAATAGCCGAATCATCCGATACAACATAAGTGGGAATATGGTTATGACTTTGTTTGTAAAAAGAACAAAAAAGCTTGCCATTCTTATCGTAAAGAGCAGCCTCATTAAAGTCTTTTTCGCTGTTGAGCGAAGCAAGGGCTTTCGAGGCAAAGAGAGAATCGCGAAACAAAAGAGAGCCTTTGCAATTTTCACTTATAATGCGCGATGCGCTGTATGTTTGTTCCTTAAGGTCTTTGTTAAAAGAGACATATTCATACACAAAGAAAGCGATTCCCGCAATAAGCAAAACCGCAGATGAAGCCCCAACAATCATCATCATCAGTTTTAGTTTTAAAGGAGTATCTTTGAATATTTCCATAGTTATTCCTTTTTCCCTTTGCAACGAAAAAGCCTTGGAGCTATCTGAAGCATTTGAGAACTGATAGAAAGACCGACTTGTTGAGCAGCATCAAGGTTTATTTCAAAGCCCACACTCTTGTTCTGACGGTAGAGTTTTATCATCCCGCCTCTTTCGCAAAAATTTTCAGCATCGCTTACCGATAGTATTGGCAACTGGTTTATTTTCTGTAATATTGACTGTATTCTGCCGTCTTCGCTTTTAGCTATAAATAGTATATTGCACAACTCGGCATCGGATAGCGTTTTACATTTTTTAAGAATGTATTTCTTTTGAATTCTGTTTCGCACCTTAATAACAGAATCAATCTGTTTGTAAAATGAATTATCGCAGTACATGCCTATTATTATCTTCCTTTGCTTAGCATTCCTTTCCGAGGGCCATTGAACAAAGCTTGAGAATGTTACAAGGTTGTTGATTTTTTCTATACTTTCGCAATTGTCATTATTGTTCACAAAACAGTTTTTGCAATAATCAGCCATATTGACCGTTATAGCAACAGCAGTAATAATAATAAGCGTTATTTTGATAATTCTCATATAGTCAATACAATCCCGAAAGTGAACGAACCACTCCCGAAACAGTCAGCCCTCGTTTGTAAAACAGTTTGCAATCAGTCATTAATTATTATTACTTAAGCTTACAGCCCTTTAAAAACTCAAACAGAAAACTCATTAAATGTGGCTTTTGTTTTAATATTTAAGTATAAAAAAATAGATTCATAATTTCAAACGTTATCATTTTTTAATATAATAAAATCGGAAATTCTATTCATTTTTTACTGTTTAAACAAATATTTCTGTTACAAAAGATTAATAATTTGATTAATTTTGAGACTGATAATTTCAATTATACTTGATGCGTATAATTAGAATATACAGTGTTTAGGTTTTAGGCCTCTGATATTAATATATTACTTAGTAAAATTGACGCCGTCAATATAATTAATTATTCAGGTTGTCCCGAAGTATGATTAAAAATTCATTTTCCGGGCATTTCAGTTTAGGACTTTTCAAAACGGACCGGCTAAAAACCGGATAAATAAATAAAATGGAGCTGATATGAGATTAATAATTCAAAAAGATTACGAGTGGGTATCTAAATGGGCCGCTTACTATGTAGCCGGAAAAATAAAATCGTTCAAACCTACCGCAAAGAAAAAACATTTTGTTCTCGGCCTGCCTACAGGTTCCTCCCCGCTTGGCATGTACAAGGAGCTTATAAAATTAAATAAAGCCGGCAAAGTTTCATTTAAAAATGTTGTTACATTCAACATGGATGAATACGTGGGAATTCCGGAAAATCATCCGGAAAGCTATCATTCGTTTATGAATAATAACTTTTTTAAGTATATAGATATTAATAAAAAAAATGTCAATATACTTAACGGTAACGCAAAGAATCTTGAAAAAGAGTGTGAAGATTACGAAAAGAAAATAGCCAAGGCCGGAGGAATTGATTTGTTCTGCGGCGGAATTGGACCAGACGGACACATTGCTTTTAATGAACCGGCTTCTTCTTTGTGTTCCAAGACAAGAATTAAAACTCTTACCATGGATACAATAATTGCAAACTCCCGCTTTTTTGATAACGACGTAAATAAGGTTCCCAAAACCGCGTTGACGGTTGGCGTTAAAACAATTCTGGACGCCGAAGAAGTTCTTATCATCATCAATGGTCACAACAAATCAAGAGCATTGTGCCATGTAATTGAAGAAGGCGTAAACCACATGTGGACAGTAAGCGCATTACAGCTCCACCCAAAAGGAATAATAGTATGCGATGACGCCGCAACGTATGAGCTGAAAGTAGGAACTGTAAATTATTTTAAAGATATTGAAGCAGAAAATCTTAAACCGGAAACTTTATTAAAGTAAGTTTTTTAGATTAAAAAATAACTCGTCAGAAACTAAAAGGAGCCGTTAATCAGCTCCTTTTTTGTTTTATTGCGCTTTACTATTTATTCAAAAGATTAATGGTATGCCGGAACAGGTTAATTCCGTCATAATCCAAGTGCCCGGGAATTACAACTTTTGCATCAGGGTATTTTTCCATGACATTTTTAACAGTTTCGGGCCAGGCCTTAACATCCGCATCGGCTGTGTTTCCTTTATCTTTCGACTTTAAACTCTTAATAAGGCATCCGCCAAATAATACTTTATCTTCAGGAAACCATACAACCGAATTATCAATTGTATGTCCCGGACCGGGATACCAGGCTTCAAGAATCATTTCGCCATCTTTTAACGTAAGCGTATCTGTAAAAATATGTTTTACCTTTGGCAAGTTTTTTTCAACCGCAATGGCGTAAGTTATAGAATCAGCATAAGTTTCTATCCCTCTCTTATTTAGAGCATTCAAACCTCCCATCCTGTCCTCCATGTGCCAATGCGTAATAACCGCGGCTTTAATTTCCGCTTTTAGGTTAATGCGTATCCACTCTATAAGGGAATCTGTAGTTTTGTCATCTCCGGGAGTATCAACTAAAAAACCGTGGCCCTCCTCATTTATACAAAACATTCCGTTTGCCGGATAATAATCCACACTTGGCATTTTGAATGTATAAAGATATGTATATTGGGATATTTGTGTGATCTCCACCAACGGACTCATTTTTACGGTCACTGGCTTTTCTATGATTTGCGAAACTACAGAAATATTCATCAACATAATTGAGACAAACAGAAATATTTTTTTCATCTTTCCCTTTTTAATAATTTAACTTTTATATTATTATAACGTACGGGCTATAACCCGCGCAAAAGCGCTGTCGGCATTAATTTTTAACGGAAAAGCAATAACTTCAAAATCAGCTATATGAATTAGCGCATTAAGGTTGGTTAAATTTTCGGCAATCAGTATATTGTTTTTCATGAATGTTTTATGCACATGGTACGGATATTTGTCAGGGGATATAAAATCGAGTCCTATCATTTTTATATTAAAAGAGCAAAGCTTTGCCGCAAAATCCTGCGATATTACCGGATGAGAATTGAGATATTTTTCCGTTCCCCGGAACTCATCAAAGCCGCTCATTAACAGAACAATTTCTTTTTCTTTTATTATCTGTTCATATTCATTTTTCCAGTTTATGTTTCCCTGACCGCGGCAATCGATAATACAGGCTTTACCAATAAACGAATTTATATCGGCGTCACAGATTTTCTCCTTCCCTTCAATCATGTGCAGCGGGCCGTCAATATGGGTTCCCGTATGCATTTCGGATTCAAGCATGTAATTAGTATACCCGTCTTTTTCAATTGAGCGAGTCTGATATACGAGAGGCGTTCTATCATCTGGATATACCATCATTTTATCTTCTATGGTACAGGTTAAATCGAACAACATTATGACATTTCCAAATATTAAGATGGGCAAAATAGCTCAAACTGCATCAATGTTCAATTGAATAATTCTGTTTTGTTAATTGTTTACCATCGGAACCGAAAGGCATACTTCAGCGCCGGAAGTTGAATTATTAATTACCACTTTCCCCTTATGTACATCCATTATAAATTTTACAGAAGCAAGCCCAAGCCCGAAACCTTCATAATGGTGCATTACATCGGCCGCGGAAAACAATTCAAATAAACGACTTAGAGCTTCTTCTGAAAAACCGGGGCCCTCGTCTTTTATTTTTGTGATAACATTTCCGTTTTCTATCATTACGCTTATATATATTTTACTCCCTGCAGGAGCGGCTTTAATTGCATTGCTCAATATGTTTCTTATTGCCTGCCTTGCAAGCTGTTCATCAATTGATATGGAAATTTCTTTCGGCGTATAGTTTTTTATAATGGTTAATTCTTTTTCCGTAATTTCTTTAGTAAACCCCGCAATGGTATCATTTACAATAGAAGAAGCATCCTGTGTTTTAAATTCAAAATTATAAGTTTTAATTTTCAGGCTTGTTAAAAGCAGCGCGGTTTCTGAAAAACTTAGCAGTCTGTCTGCCGAGTCAATCATCATTTTAATAAACTGATGCTGTTCTTCATCTTTTACACTTTCTAACAATAGCTGCGCAAAACCAAGTATACCGGTTAAGGGAGTCCTAAGCTCATGAGAAAGAAGCGAAAGAAAATCGGTTTTTGCTTTATCGAGAACTTCAAGTTTTTTGTTCGCTTCTTTCAAGGCGGCGGTTCTTTCGGCTACTTTCAACTCAAGCTGGTGGTTCATTTTATTAACCTGATCTCTTCGCTTTTTAAGTTGAATATGAGTGTTAACCCTGACAAGAAATTCTTTTGGGTTTACCGGTTTTGTAAGATAGTCCTGCGCGCCGGCTTCAAAACCGGTTATTATATTCTCTTCATTTCCATAGGCAGTTAAAAATATAACCGGAATTTCGTCAAGAGAATTATCCTTTCTGATTTCATTACAAGTCTCAAACCCATTCATGCCAGGCATTTTAACATCAAGCAAAACCAAATCAAAATCGTTTTTGTGTTTTAACAAACCCAAAGCCTGGTTCCCTTCCGTAGCAAAACCCACCATATAACCGTTATTCTTCAACAAGCTGCCAAGTATCTGAATATTTTTCAGGTTATCATCAACAATCAACACTTTCGCACCGGTCAATTCCTTTTCCATTTTCTACTTCCGTTAATTAAATAACTTAAACAAGTCTTAATTATAAACCGTATATAAGTTAAAAACACAAAAATTTTAAATAAGGTTTACTATACCCGCAAATATTTAGAAGCCCATCATTTCAAGTAACGCTTCCGGCTCTTCCTCAAGTTTAATATTCGTAAAATTCTCCGGCTTAATAAATTTCTGGTCAACAACATGTTCAAGGAAAGAAATCAACGGAGTATAAAACCTGTTAACGTTCAGGAACCCGTACTGTTTTGAATGTAAACCAAGTTGATACCAGGTTAGTATTTCAAAAATTTCATCCAGAGTACCAAATCCCCCCGGCAGAACAATAAAAGCGTCTGCAAGCTCAGCCATCAAAGCTTTGCGCTCGTGCATGGTATCAACAACTCTCAAATCTTCAAGTTCTTTATAAGCTACTTCCCATTCAACAAGTTGTTTTGTAATTACGCCGGTTATATGTCCGCCGTTTTGCTGCATCACTGAAGCTATATCGCCCATAAGGCCTATACTTCCGCCACCATAAACAAGGCCTATATTTTTTTTAACAAATAATTCGCCAAGTTTTCTTGCTGTTTCGGAATATTCCGGCCGGGCCCCATGCCCCGAACCGCAAAAAACACAAATACTCTTCAAAATTTTTCTCCGTATAGATTTTAATCAACCTTATAATATAGTCTTTTTCACACAAATTTTATAGGTTCGGCATATAGGCTTTGTTGCAAGGCTAAGTTTGGTACAACCACAATTTCGGTGGCGAAAAAATTGGGCTAAAACAATATAATACTGTCATTGCGAGCGAAGTCTTCGAAGCGAAGCAATCTCGTTAATAACTGTATTCTGTAACAACACCAATGAGATTGCTCCCGATAAATCGGGACAAGTAACGTCGCGGACTCCTCGCAAAGACAGTATGGCGCTAATCAGTTTTATATTTTGCCACCTCTTTTGTGGATGCACCATAAGTTTTATAGAAATAATTTGCTAATAATAAAAGAAAAATGTAATATAAAAGCGTGTCATAAAAAAATAGGAGAGCAATCTTATGGATGAGATTTCAAATAAGATTCTTCCCGTTATACTGTATGTAGAAGATTCGGAAGAAGCTTTCATAATTGTGGAATACTTCCTCAGAAAAAAATACTCCGTCATTGGAGCCGATACGGTTGAAAAAGCAATAGAGCAATTATTTGGAAATACTGTAGACCTTATATTAATGGATATAAACCTTCGGCAGCCGCAGGATGGAATACATCTGACTATAAATCTGAAAATGGACGAGCGCTTTAAAAACATCCCCATAGTAGCTTTAACGGCTTATTCAATGGAATACAAACTTGATGGCATTTATAAAGAAATCGGATTTGAAAATGTCCTTCAAAAACCCGTTACAAAAGAAGAACTGTTATTGAGATTGCAGGAAGTCTTTTCAAAGTATAATGCCAATAAAGGTTTAAATTCATTTGCGAACAACAATCCTGTTTAACATCAATTTTGCAGTTGATTTAGAACAATATACAACTTAGTTTTCCGTTTCAAATTAACTGAAACAAATTAGAGAATCATGTTTAAGTTTTCTTTTTTAAGAGCGTTTACAGTATTGTGCTGTATGGTATATTTTTATGGGTGCGCAGCAACCGAGCAAAAAATTTACCTCGGTAATACGGATGTTTATGCTCCTGTTACCCCTCCGCCAGTACATATTATAAAAAACGATACTGTTAATTTTACTGTATCGCCATATTTTACAATAATGCAAAATAAAAATATAAAAGGGAAAACGAAGGACGCGTATTCGCCCGATAAACTTTCAGATATAAGCACGGTTTTTCCAATAAGAGAACAAAATCTTGTATGGACATTCCCTTCTGTGGCCATGGGTATAGATGTCGATTTCCCTTTTGCCAAAGCCTTCGGCCTTTTTGGCGGATTACGTTACTCAAACACTTCAAATGAAGATTTGTGGGGAGGAAATTTTGGTATCAGTCTTATAGGAAGAAATGAATCTTATTCGTTCAGACTTGATGCCGGTTTTTTATATCAGCAATATTATTATAACGCGGCAACCATTTTATATATTAATTCGAGTCATAACTCCAAAGGCCCGCAGGCTTTTTATTCCACAGATGTTGATAAGACCTATAACATTAATCCGTTATTAACATTAACATATAATTCAAAATTCAAAAATTCTCCATGGAATATATTTATTTCGGCGGGATATTTTTCTCAAAACCTGCTTGGTTTTGAGCCCGGCCAGCATTTTAATATGTATTCTGATACTTACGTGGATGATAAAAGGAATAATTATAACGTAGGCTTTTTGATTTTGAACCCGGGAGTAACTTATAGTTTAAATCCGCAAATGGATATTTGTTTTAACCTGAAGTTATTAAATGAATCGCAAACAGACATAAACAATTCCAATACATTTCTTTTGCCGTCTGTACAGCTAAATTGGTCTTTTTAGTTGCAGATTTTTCAACGCAAGAGGTTTCCTGTTCAAAACATGATGGGAGCAAAAATTACTTTTTGTTTTCTTCCTGGTTTTCTTCTTTCACTTCAACAGCATGTTCAGCCTGATATACTCTGATCCATTTGTTAATTGTGCTTTTAAGAGCAAAATTCTGAAGATATGTCTCATCAAGAGGTTCTCCCGTAAGCAGATGATCGCTTCCGTGCAAAACTGTTAAAGTGGAAAATGCCTTGTTTTGCGACAAAGAAGGTTTGTGATGATAACCAACCATTTCTATCAGGGAGTCCGGCAATCCCCAAATTCCCAACAGATAAGCTCCAACTTCAGCGTGTGAAGTTTCATAAAGAATATACTCCGCTTCAGAGACCGATATATGGAAATCGTTTTTTTGTCTTGCAATATTCATAAAGTAGTCAGGCACCTGCCAAAGCACCAGTTTGCCAATATCATGCAGCAAACTGCCAATAAAAGCTTCTTCAACTTTCTTCGAATCGAATTTCTCCGAGATAGCAATTTTTTTGGCGAGAGTCGCTATTTTCAAACTGTCATCCCATAGTTTGCCTATATGTCCTCTCATAAAATCAGGTACTCTTTCGGCAGAAAAGAAATGTACTAATAAAACCAAAGCTTTAATTACTTCCATTCCAAGAAAATTAATAGCCTGCAAAGGATTAATAATTCTTTGCGGCAGCCCAAAAAACGCGGAATTTACGACCTGCAGTATTTTTGCTGTCATAACCATATCTTTGGATATTATATCGTCTATTTTTTTAATGGAAGGATTGGGTCTACGTAATTCATCTTCTATTTTTATATACAAATCAGGTAACGCGGGTAAACTCTTAATACTCGTAGTAAGCTTTATTATATTCCTGTTTTTAAGAATCCCCTGTAATGAGTAAACTTTATCAATAATTTTTTTTAATACCTGAGGGTTTACAGGCTTGGGTAAAAACTGGTGTGCAGATTTTGTAGCCCTCATAAGCATTTCCTTATCGGAGTAGCCGGAAATTACAACTCTCAAAACAGATGGTTCAATTTCTTTTATTTTTTCGAGCAGTTCCGCGCCGTCCATATCCGGCATTTTCATATCCGCAATAACTACATCAATTGTTCCGTCTTTAACCAAAGATAAAGCTTCTTCCCCGCTCCCGGAAAACAGCATATCCCAATCGGCAGCCATATACTCAAACATGGAACGCATGCTGTCCAAATCGTATTTATCGTCATCAACAAAAAGTATTCTAAGTTTCATTTCTCCAGGCCTTTTTATTCGGTAACAATTTATTGTTTTCTCTCCTGAAAAAACATCAATACTTTACCGAAACTACCACAAACCCCGCAAATTAAATTGTATTTTAAAATAAAATAATTATGCCGGACAAAGTTTTTCACAAACATGCATTATTCAGCACAATTAATCTTAGTGGTTTAATATATTCAGCAATTGCTAAACTATCAATACCGCTAAAAAATTTAACCAAGTAATTACATCAATTATTATCAAATATACTCAATTAAAAAGTAAAATGGTTGTAAATTTTGTTTTCAGGTAAAATTTTAATTATGAGGATTGGCATTTTCTACCATCAAAATGCGGGCTTGTTCTTTTTGCCAGTAATCTCTCCAGTAATTAACCTTATCGGTAATTTTCAAATCTTCAAGATACTGAACATCCAGCACTCCGGCATTTAAAATATGATCGCTTATATGCACTATTGAAAGAGGGCCAAAAACCTTTGGCCGTGAGTTGGAAGGATGATGATGGAAACTCACAATTTCGGTAAGAGACTCGGGCAAACCCCAGACACCCAGTAAATATCCCCCTATTTCGGCGTGCGAAGTTTTATATAGCACATATTCCGCTTCCGTCAGTGTTATGCAATACTCCGCCTGAATTTTTTCAACATCCTGAAAGTATCCGTCAACCTGCCAAAGTACTATTTTGCCAAGATCGTGCAAGAGACCGCCTATATAAGTCATTTCTACAGTTTTGGGCTCGCTTGTTTCTTCTACGGCTATTGTTTTACATAGTTTTGCAACTTTAAGACTGTGTTCCCATAGTTTTGAAACCTGGTGGTTTAAATACTGGTTAGTCCCATCGCTCGAAAATAAATGCACCATTAGCAGAAGCGACTTAATTGTGCCCAGCCCCAAGAAATTAATAGCCTGTAACGGGTTAACAATCTTAACCGGTAATCCGAAAAACGCGGAGTTTACCAGCTGAAGTATTTTAACCGTCATTATAATATCTTTGGAAATAAGCTCTTCAATTTTCTTAAACGAAGGATTGTTCTTGTTAATCTCTTCTTCAATTCGCAAATAGAGTTCCGGCAGCCCCGGCAGATGTTTTATACTGTTAATAAGCTTTGTAATGTTCTCGTTGTGAATGTAATTCTGAAGAGAACAAATTTTTTCTATAGTTGCTTTTAATTTTGCGGAGTCATCCGGCATTGTTAAAAACTGGTGTGCATAGTGAGTAGCTTTGAGCATTAAATCCCGGTCTTTTATCCCGGAAATTACAATTCGGATAACCGCGGGGTATTTTTCCTTAACTTTTTCAAGAATGGAAATACTTTCCATATTGGGAAGGTGCATATCAACAATAATCATATCAATATCAGATAGCGAAAGCTTTTCCAACGCTTCGGCACCGGAAGAGAAAAAATACAGCTCCCATTCTCCTTTTTCTGGTCTTAGTAATTTTTCTAAGGGACTGACAATTTCCTCAGAGTCCCCTAAAACTAATATGCGAATCTTCATTTTTGCGTTAATATGGTTTCCGTCTGTATAATTATCGTATAAATTAACAAAATTATTAATTGAGCAAAAACTATTTATTCAAAACCGGGTCTTATTTCCAATAAATATGCTCCATATCACATTTACAGCTAAACAACACTTAAACCCAAAAAGTTTGCTTTCTTATAAATAATAATTTATTTACCCTAAAGCAAAAGTAATTTTATTAATTCTTTACGGTTTTGGCGTATTGTGTTAAATTTTCAGAATTTTCAGAAAATGTTTAATAAATGGATTGACAGTTATAATATTAAATCGTAGTATTAAGCTATAAATTCCTGATTTAAGCCTCAAAACTTCAGATTCTATTCGGGAATAAGGGAAATTAATATTTACTAAATGAAAGGAGCGCTGATGAACATCTATGTTAGTAACTTATCCCACAATGTTACCGAAGCAGAACTAAAAGCCCTATTCGAAGAATACGGAAGAGTAGGCTCAACCGTTGTTATAAAAGATAAAGTCAGCGGTGAATCAAGGGGATTTGGATTTGTAGACATGCCTTCCAAAACGGAAGCGATGACTGCAATTCAGGCCTTAAACGGACATGATGTAAGCGGCCGTAAACTTACTGTTAAAGAAGCTCTCCCCAGAGAGGATAAAAAAGGAACAGGAAAGAGTTTTGGCAGTAACAGAAACTCAGGTTTCAACTCCGGCAATTTTAATAAAAGATAGCCCCGTTTTTATATCGTATTAATGTAAAAACAGTTCCTTTGCTTTTACATTTAGGTAATTTTTTCTTTAATCTTGAACAACTGGAATTCTGTTCCGGTTAAATTGTGTGTTATGCTTTTTATTATAGATATTATGGGTATTATTGCCTTTTCCATTTCGGGCGTTATTGAAGCCAGAAGAAAAGGCATGGATTTAATAGGTATTTTTGCAATAGCTCTTGTTACTTCGTTTGGAGGCGGAACTCTAAGAGACCTGCTTATTAACAGACGTCCTTTATTCTGGATTGAACATCAGGAATATACAATTATTGTTTTGGGAATTTCTCTTATAACCACTTTCTTTTTTCATTTTAAATGGCTGCAGATTAGCGAAAAGAGCATAATTATTCCCGATGCCCTTGGTTTGGGGCTGTACAGCGCCACAGGCGCGGCATACGCTTTAAACCTGAATGTATCCCCTTTTATTGCAATTATCATGGGGATTATTTCAGCTACTTTTGGCGGTGTTATAAGAGACATTTTTTGTAATGAAGTTCCTGTTATTTTTAAACAGGGGCAGCTTTACGCTACCTGCTCCCTTTTTGCAAGTACGGCTTACGTTTTTATCAGGCTTTTTAATATTGAGCATTATGTGGCCGCAATAGCAAGCATAATAATCGCTTCATCGCTAAGGCTGCTTGCTGTAAAGTATAATATAAAACTACCTATATAGAATTTACTACGGATTCAGAATGGAGAAGAAAAAAGTAATTATTATAGGCGCTTCTTCCGGTATTGGAAAGGAGCTGGCCATTATCTTTTCAACGAATGGTTATGAGGTTGGAATTACCGGAAGAAGAAAAAACCTTCTTGAAGAGCTTGCCGGACAGTTGCCGACAAAATCATATATCTCCTCTTTTGACGTAAGGCATACGGCTTCCGCCTCCATCGCTTTTTCGGTTTTGTTAAATGAAATGGGGAAAGTTAATATGATAATTATTAACGCGGGTACTGGCTCGTTAAACCCCACCCTTGACGCTTCAATTGAAACGGACACTGCCGAAACAAATGTATTGGGCTTTACCGCGTTGGCTGATATGGCTTATAAATATTTCGAAAACAACGGCGGAGGCCATCTGGCAGCCGTGTCCTCAATTGCGGGCTTGTTCCCCAACCGTTTTTCCCCCGCATACGGCGCTTCCAAAGCTTATATTACCTTTTACCTTAAGAGTCTTTGGAACAAATCGCTAAAAGAAAAAGCGGGCATTATTGTCTCCGATATTATTCCCGGCTTTGTAAGAACACAAATGGCTCAGGGTGAAAATTTATTTTGGGTTGCAACTCCGCAAAAAGCCGCGGCTCAGATTTATCAGGGTCTTCTGAATAGAAAGAGAAAAATTTACATCACCAGAAGATGGCGCTTTGTTGCATTATTGATTAAAGCGTTACCTGAGTTCGTACTTATCCGGATTTAAAATATTAAAATAATTTAGTTCCCAATCTTTCCACGTTTTTTGCGATTTAAACATTTTTAGGCTATTTTTAACCATGCTTATAAAGTTTCTCAGTGTGCGAAACTAAAGAAAAGGGCTTGTGTGTTGCTCTTGGGTAGTTGTTTTAAGTAACATGCGCGTATTAGCAGGCTTTTGTTGTATAAAAAGTCTGTATCCGCAGGCAAGTTGTACAAAACAATTAAGCTAATATATTGGGAGGTATTATGAACTATGTCTGGATCATAACAGTCGGTTTTATTGTCGGCTTAGTTTTGAGTTTTTTTCCCAGGAATAATGGGTTGGGAAGAATAGGGTGTATAGTAACAGGGATATTAGGCTCGCTGACAGGAGATTTTTTCACCGAGAGTATTGGAGCAACTGAAAAAATAGGTATAGGAGGCACTGCCGCTATTGCTATTGCAAGCGCGTCTGTTTTCATCTATTTTATGAGAAAAATCAGTAACTCATTTTAGAAAACAATACCTGGTATTTATTAAATTCGCTTCAACTGTTTATTAAATTTTTATAAGGCGGCTTTTCTTTCAAATACTTATCTATGCGGCAGGTCATACAAAATAAAGTAAAGAGCACATCTGTTTTAATCTTTCTTGTTATGCTATTTGCATCCCCGGTTTCATATTGCAATACAATTATAACCGGAGCGGTTAAGGATTCGGTTACGGGCGAACCATTGAAATATGCGAATGTGTTTATTTCGGGCACTACAATTGGAACAAAAACCGATAGCCTTGGCAATTACAAAATCACAAATATTCCTATGGGAAGCTATAAAATAGTTGCAAGTTATGTGGGTTATACAGCGGGAGTAAAAAAAGCTGCTTTTTATAAAGATACGCTTCTTGAAATTAACTTTTCCCTTTCTGTTTCCAGTAACCTGCTAAACGGTATCACAATAAATGCCTCGCGTGAAGAAGAATGGCAAAAGTATTATAAAATTATAGCAACCCAGTTACTGGGCGTATCCGATAATTTGTCTCAGATTAAAATACTTAATCCTGAAAACATAAATATTAAATTTGATGATAAAGAAAAAATCATCCGCGCTACTTCGGATAGAGCCATCCGTATTATTAATAATGCTCTTGGCTATAAAATAGAAGTATATTTAAGCATTTTCGATTTCTCAATAAAACAGAATTATTTAAAATACTCATATTTTGTTAAGTTCGAAGAACAGAACGCTTCCGATAAACTGTTACTTGACGAGTGGAATGAACAACGACAAAAAGTCTATGCAGGCTCAATCAAACATTTTTTTACGTCTCTGTTTGCCAATAATCTCGAAAACGAATCATTTACAATTGTATCCGGCAAGTTAAATAACCTTTTAGACGGACTTGGTATGTGGACTTCCCCTAAAGAGTTAAAGCTTTCTTATAATGCGGATTCCACGCTCGCGGTTCTGAAATTCTCCAAATGTATAAAGGTCAGTGTAAAAAGCTGGAGCATCCTTGATATAGCGGATAAAGATGTGATACTAGATAAATTCGGTAATTTAATTCAGCCCGAATATCTGCCGGTGTACGGCAAATGGGCCAATGAAAGAATTGCCAATATGCTTCCTGGCAATTTTCAAATTAAGAAATAGACTGTATACCCGCATAATTATATTAAAATTAAACCGCTTATCATTTTTTACAAACGTTCATAAATAAGCTCTATAATTATTGAGTTTTACCCCGTAAATTTGCCTTTGTTTTTCAAAAAGATTTTATGATATTTATATGTAGTTTGTTTAGGTTTTTTCAAACACTGCATTTACCTCCATCAACCCGGTGGTATGTTTTATAACAGCACGAATTAAAGAAATTTCGAAACTACGAAAAACAAAATTTGGTTTTACGAATAAAAAGGTAAAGAATTACGCCTTATTGAACAAAAAAGATAAAATTAGTTATGTTTGAATATTTATAAAATTGAGATTTAGCCGATAATATATTATTTAAATAAAAATGAATTAAAAAAATAAGAGTTTCCTTCCTTCAGATAAAATCAAAACTCACAATTATGGATGTCCCTCATCCATAACCCTAAACCCGGCGGTAGTAATACCACCGGGTTTTTTGATTTAAACCGCGCCAACAATAAAATAATTCCAAAGACAGAGCAACGTTTTAGTATTTCACAGGTCTAACCTTTTATACTTTACAATATAAAATTGCAAAATGAGGAATTAATGAGCAAAAGCTTTACCATTGTACTACTTTTTATTATAACTACATCTTTTGTATTCGGTAAAACAGATTCGACTTCACAGAGGAAAATGACTGCAATAAAAGTTAAAAACGAAAGCATAAAAATTGACGGACTGTTAAATGAAGACTGCTGGAAAACACCTCCGGTAAACCACTTTATCCAAAAAACGCCAGACGAAGGGAAAGGCGAAACGGAAAAAACAGATGTCTGGGTTGCTTACGATGCAGATAATATTTATGTGGCGGCAAAACTACTGGATTCAAAACCTGATTCCATAGATGAAAGCCTTGCAAGAAGAGATAGCTGGTTCGATTCGGACTGGTTTTTTGTTTACTTAGACCCTTTTAATGATAAAAAAACGGGCTATTTTTTTAAGGTAAACGCAGGAGGCGCTTTTGGAGACGGCCTATTATTCAATGATAGCTGGGACACTGATTCATGGGATGGAATCTGGGAAGTTAAAACAAGCAGGGATTCCACTGGCTGGGCTTTGGAAATGAAGATACCTTTTTCGCAGCTCAGATTTAAACAATCCGATAACATGAACTGGGGAATAAATTTCAAAAGAATTATTAAAAGGAACAATGAAAGTTCCTATTTCGTAATGGTTCCTAAAAAGGAAAGCGGATTCGTATCCAAATTTGCTTTGCTCGAAGGATTGACAGGAATTAAACCAAAACAGCGTTTTGAAGTAACCCCTTACCTGCTCCAGAAAGCTCAGTATTTGCGGCACGATTCCGGAGATCCGTTTTACGGATCAAATCAATATAAAACTTCTTTTGGAGCGGATATAAAACTTGGCATAGGCAGCAGTTTAAACCTGGATGCTACAATTAATCCCGATTTCGGACAGGTTGAAGCTGATCCGGCTGTTATCAACTTGACCGCGTTTGAATCTTATTTTAACGAAAAACGTCCGTTTTTTATTGAAGGCGCCAATACTTTTGAATGGGGTTTTGGCGGCTCAACAAGCTATTCAGGGTTCAATTTTGGAATACCGGAACTACTTTACACAAGGCGTATTGGCAGATCGCCTCATGGCGATATTTCGAATTACGACTATATAGATTATCCGGGAGAAACAAGAATACTTGGCGCGGCAAAACTAACCGGAAAAATAAACGACAACACAACAATAGGCGCTATAAGCGCTGTTACCGAAAGGACTTATGCCACTTACGACAGCAGCGGCATAAAAACAAAAACCGAAGTTGAGCCGCTTACTCATTATGGAGTGTTACGAGCAAGAACCGAGTTTAATGAAGGCGGTCAGGCTCTTGGATTCATGCTCACTTCCGTAAACAGAGACTTGCCGAATAACGAACTTAAATCAGATTTGGCAAGAGAAGCTTATGTGCTGGGTTTGGATGGCTGGACATTCCTGGATAGCGATAGAGAATATGTTGTAACCGGCGCGTTCGCGGGTTCTTATGTTGCGGGAACAAAAGATTATCTCATTAATCTGCAGGAAGAGCCGTACCGTTATTACCAAAGACCGGGAGCTTCTTATGCAGCTCTCGATTCCTCCCGTACTTCTTTAAAGGGAACCTACGGAAGAATAATGCTGAATAAACAAAAAGGTAATTTCTATATAAACGCCGCTCTTGGCGCTATCTCCCCCGGTTTTGAAAACAACGATTTGGGTTACCAGTGGATGGCTGATAGAATAAACGGTCATTTTCTGGTTGGTTATTTCTGGTACGATCCGGATAAGATTTTCAGAGAAAAAAGCTGTATGATCGCCTACGCGCAATCTCACGATTTTGACGGAAACATTATCTCGAATTTTATATGGGCAAAAACAAGCGCGCAGTTTTTAAATTATTCGGGATTTTCCATAAACGGCAGTTACAATTTTCAAACTCTCAGCAGGTCTTTAACCAGAGGAGGCCCAATGGCGGTTCAGCCGGCCGGTTATAATTTTAATATTTATGCTTATACCGATTCGCGAAAACCGGCAGATGTTTCCGGTAATTTAAGTTATAATTACGATGATGGAAACTCCAAAGATTATTATGTTGGACTTGTATTCGCGTGGAAGCCAAATACGCTATTAAGACTTTCATTCGAACCGAATTTTGAATACTATATGAACTCGGCTCAATGGATTGACAACTTTTCGGATAATCTTGCAACAAACACATATAAAACCCGTTATGTATTTGCAAATATGATACAGAAAACGCTTGACTTAGGCCTGCACTTAAATTATACCTTTAACCCGAAGTTGACTTTTCAGCTTTATCTTCAGCCGTATTTTTCAACAGGCAGTTTTGCAAATTATAAAGAACTTGCAAGACCTTGCTCATATAATTATAACGAGTATAAAAACAACGGAGCAACTACAAGTTACGATAAGGATAATAAAGAATTTCACATAGACCCCGATGGAAAAGGCCCGGCAGAATCGTTTGAGTTTGACGATCCGAACTTCAATTTCAAATCGCTAAAAGGAACAGCGGTTCTGAGATATGAAGTACGTCCCGGCTCGGTATTCTATTTTGTCTGGAGCCATAACCAGACAAACGATAACAACGCAGGTAATTTTTCGCTCGGCAGAGATTTCAGAAATCTGTTAAAGAGTGATGGAGATAATGTTATAATGGTAAAATTTTCTTATTGGTTTAACATATAGCCCAATTGTTAAACCTTAATACACCAAAAGAAACGGCCGTTTGTAAATCCAATAAATATACTCGGCCGTTTTTATTTTCCCCTCCTGAAAACAAGCTTTATTATTTGAATTGCTTGTTAATCTCATTTTTATTAAAATTCCGTTATGGTAAGCATTAAAATTCTATCTTGTTTATATCTGTAAAATGGGGTTTTAAACCTATAAACTCCAATGGTTGTCAAAAAGTAGCTAACAAACAAAATAAAGGAATTTTAACATGAAAAAAATAGCAGTGGTAATTTTGCTGGCTCTTTTCCAGATAGCAGTTGTAAACGCTCAAGGTCGTTTTTCCCCTAAAGAAAGGGCTAAAGACCTGAAAGATAAACTTGAATTGACCGATGATCAGGCAAAAAAAGTGGAAGCTATTTATCAGGAAAGTACGGATAAAGTAAAAGAGCTGAGAGATAACAATTCAGGCGACCGTACTGAGCTGATGAAGGTCTTGAAACCTATAAACGAAAATACTGAAAAAAGAATTGACAGCTTGCTGACGGATAAACAGAAAGAACAATACGCAAAACTTAAAAAAGAAAGAGCAGCTGCCCGTCAGGAAAGAAGAGCAAGACCTCAAAATTAAAATTAATCTGAATTTTATTCTTTGTAGACGGAATGTATGCTTATACATCATTCCGTCGTTTTATTTTCGGGATTCAAAAACTTATGAAGTTTAATCTTATTTTTTCATTTTTGCTTTTATTGATTGTTTGCACGGGTTGCAACGAGATTACAGTTAAAAACCGCAAAACGGAAAAAGCAATTAAAACAGACGGATTACTTACCGAATGGAACTTTGCAGACTTCACACAGATTGATGAAATAAAAACCAACATCGGATTTTTACAAGACAGCAGCAGTTTATACTTTGCCGCAATAATATGCGATAAAAGTATTGCAGCGCAGGCAATGAATGGGTTGACTTTTTCTGTTTCACTTGCCGGTAATAAACAAAAAGATATTGAGATATGGCTTAGGCCTAAAAACCGGAATGAGGACTTCGTTAACCAGGGAGGTTTTTTTACCGCCCTTTCCGCCGGACAAAAAGAACGTTTCGCAAGAAATATGGATTCGTTAGCGAAAGGAGTTTTTGTAAAAAACAATCTTAACAACAAGATGAGAATATTCACAGAAAATGACGGCAATATATTTGTTGAAAAAGCGAATTTTAAAAACGATACTCTTTTTGTTGAAATTCGAATTCCAATATCAATGAGTCGTTATTTTAAAAACACAAGCGATATAAACAGCAAAAGCATGTTCTGTATTGAAGCATCCGGATCCCATAGAAGAATGTCCCCTCCCGCGGGCGGCCCCATGAATGGCGGAAGACAAATGTCAGGAATGGAATTCAATAGGGAACGCGGCATGAGCCAAAGAGAATTTGCAAATGCAGACTCAAAAGAGTTTAAGGAAATCTGGATAAAATGCCATGAACAATAGCGGTAAAAATATTTTATATTATATAAAACATGGTATCATCTTAGTTTCAGCCGCGGTTTTAACTCAGGGATGTTCATCGGGCAAAGAAATGAGTGAAATTCAAAGTTCTGAAATGGAAATAGCCGAAGCTTATCTTGGCAGCTTCCCTGCTATTTGGCAAAAGAAAACAGTAAAACTCGTTTCGAGCGGCGAAGGAGCCTCTTTGCTGAACCAGCCAAACATTGGAGGTGGTCAGGGCAGAGGCAATGCCGGTCAGGAAAGAGGTGCGCGAGGCATTAACGGACAGGCAACATTGATTGATTCCGCTTTGGTGGAAACAGGAATAACCGAATTTGCCCAACTTGCCTCCCTCTCAACAGAAGAAAAGGTTTCTTACAAAAAGAATTATATTAGCAATAATAAGACCGATAAATACATAACAATATGGCTTGAGTTAAAAACTTCGTATACAAAAGAAGTTCTGGATATCAAGAACTGGAATTTCTTTCTTGAAGACGAAAAAAGAAACCAGCTCGAACCCGTGGAAATTACCGAAGCTCCCATAAGACAGGTTGACAATAATGACCGGTTTGGCTTTGATAGGCCGGAAGGAAATGGATATTGGAGTGTTTCTTCAAAAACACTGGTTCTTCGTTTTAATTGCGGAACACAGACACCGCTCAAGTTTATACCAGGAGCAAAAAATATAAAAATTGTAATGTACAACTGGAATGAACAAACCCGTCTTGAAGGTATAATTAATAATTAGGCCCGATTAATTTTCAAAGCAAAAAAAAAGCAGAAGCCTTCGCTTCTGCTTTTTTGAGTTATCACTCAATAACCTGCTAATTCTTAAACCCGCAAAACTTTATTTTGTCAATATCATTTTGTTTGTTTGTGTAAAACTGCCAGCCTGAATGCGGCAATAATAAACTCCGCTTGATAAATTCTTAGCGTTAAATTCAACTGTATAAGAACCGGCGTCTCTTACATCGTTAACTAAAGTGGCAACTTCGTTGCCAAGCAAGTTAAATACTTTAAGAGTAACGTGTTGTCTGGCGGGAATTGCGAATTTAATTTTAGTAGACGGGTTAAACGGGTTCGGATAATTCTTTGCGAGCGAATAGTTTAATGCTTTATTTACATTAACTTCAACAACGCTTGAATAATCGAAAGAGCCGTCAAAATCCACTTGTTTTAATCTGTAGTAAACTTTTCCGGTTGTGTTGGTATTTTTATCTGTAAAGCTGTAATAAGAGCTTTTTGTAACAGTGCCATTACCTTTTACAAAACCAATTTGTTCCCATGAGCCGGAAGCGTTTTTCTTTTCGACATTAAAGCCGGAATTGTTTTTCTCAGTAGCCGTGTTCCATTTAAGAACAACAGCGTTGTTGTTATATGAACCTGTAAACGAAGTCAACTCAACAGGAACTGTTGAAGAAAGACTGTTCCATGAAGTTGAAACTCTGATACCGTCAATAGTAAGGTAAGGGCCGGTTGCCGATGAACCCTGCCTTAAAGCAACTCTACCTACCGGAATATCTGCGGTTGTGGCATCCGAATGAGAAACAAGAGGAGCCGGTTCATTGCCGGAAAGAGTAGGATTTACAAATAAGCTAACAGAATCGTTATTATCACCCGGAACAATTACATATTTTGCAACAAGCAAATATGTAGTTCCTGTGGAATAAATAGAATCTGTGTATTGCGGCAATATGGTTGCGCTGGTTGTGCCTTTTGCTATGCCAAATGCCAATTTACCGTTAACGGCCAGTTTAACAAATACCCTTGCTTTAAAAGCCGTTCCCATAGTATATGCGCCAAGGTGAAAGAAATAATCGCCGCCGGCGCGGGCTGTATCAACTTTAACAAGAAACGAAGCATAAACATTGCCGGAAACAACTGAATCGGTCATGGCTTTATTTATATCTTCACCTGTGTTAATAAGTTTTGCTGCAAGGCCAATGTCCGAAGAGGCATACCCGTTATATGTCAACCCCGGAGAAACAACACGTATTGTGTTCGATCCCTGGCCTGAATGAGCCGCCCATCCTTTTGTAATAAGCGTATCGCCAGCGTTATAGTTAAAGTTTTCTTCGAATAACACCTGCGAAAAAGCGCTTTGTGAGCCCAATAGTATAAGAACCGCCGCTAAAGTAATTAATTTTCTCATTTTTCCTCTTTTTTTTGTGGTATACAAATATACTAAAAATACAAATTATTTCATGTTAATTATTTATTAATATCTGAATGCCGTATTTTTGCTAAAACGGAATACGGAAATACCGGAATATCTTATTTTATACTACATTAAAAATGTTGTTTACCCTATATTTTGTTATATTTATTAACATATTTTTGTATATTAAGGTTTAGGTTAAGCGTATATGTATAAAAACATCGCTATACCCGGGGTAAAAAAAAAATTCAAAAAAAGCTAAATTCTTTAAAAATCCACTAAACTTTTTAATTTTTATTACGATAATAACTTATGGGTATTCTATAATTTATAGGTATTATGGAAGATTATTCATTAAAATCGAAAGAAGAAATAATTTCTGAGCTTAAAGAATTAAAAGAAAAATATAAAATTCTTTCAGATTCGGTAAAAAATAACAGGCAGAATGAACTTATTAATAATAGGTTGCAAACGCTCGCAGATATGTTACCTCAAACTGTGTTCGAAATTGACGTTACAGGCAGAATAACCTACGCCAATAAGCACGCGTTTAATATGTTCGGCTGTACCGAAGAAGATATTAAAAAAGGAATTTATGCTACAGATTTTATTGACGTTAAGGATGTTTTAAGAACAAAACAGAACATTAAGCTTGCTATAAACAACATTTTTGAGAATAATAAAGAATATATAGCAAAAACCATTAACGGCAGAACGTTTCCGGTACTGGTATATACCAACATTATTAAAGAAAATGAAAATGTAATAGGCCTCAGGGGTATTATTGTTGATATCACCGCTTCCAAAAAGAAAGACGAACAGCTTTCGTTAATGAATACGGTTATCACAAAAGCCGAACAGCCCATTTCCTGGATTGACAAAGAAGGGACCATTCTATTCTTTAACGAGAAGGCCTGCAAATTGTTTTCGGCCAGTCACGAAGATATCATAGGAAAAAAAATCTGGAATTTCAGTCCCGGTATTACAAAGGAAGATTGGGACACTACATGGTCAAGAGTTAAAGCGGAAAAACAGATAATTTCATTCGATTCAATGACTGATAAAAACGGTCAATGCACCTACATTGAGAATTATTCCAATTATATCAATATAGGTTCAACCGAACTGATATTCAGTTATTCGCTTGATATAACACAACGGGTTGAGTCTGAAGAAGAACTGCAAAAAATATCCCTTGCCGTTAAGCAGAGTTCAAATTCCGTTATAATAACCGATACGCACGGAATTATTGAATATATAAATCCTAAATTTACTTCAACAACCGGTTATACACCCGAAGAAGCTATAGGTAGAAAAACAAGTATTATAAAATCGGGTTATGTTGATGAAAAAGTTTATAATGTTTTGTGGAATACCTTGCTTTCGGGAAATGAGTGGCAAGGCGAACTGTTAAACAAAAAGAAAAACGGAAAATTATTCTGGGAATCTATTGTCATATCGCCTGTAAAAGACAAAAATGGAAGAATTACAAATTTTATTGCTGTAAAAGAAGACATCAGCGAAAAGAAAGAACTTGAGCTTGAATTAAAACGCGCGTTAGACAGGGCCGAGGAATCGAGTAAACTAAAATCGTCTCTTCTTGCCAACATGAACCATGAAATAAGAACGCCTTTAACCGGTATACTGGGCATGGCGCAAATACTGAACGAAGAACTAAAAGAGCCATTCCTTTTGCAGTTCTCAAAAAACATCATTATTTCCGGCAAACGTTTAATGGCAACGTTAAATGCCATATTGGATCTTTCGGAGCTGGAAGCCGAAGCCATAAAAATCACAAATTCCGAGTTTATTTTAAGCGATCAGCTGAAACTTGTTCTTGAGCCATACATAGAAACGGCAGAGTCCAAAGGTTTATATTTTAAACTTGAGTTTAACGATAAGGACTCCCTTGCCCTTACAGATCCAAAATTATGCAATCAGATTCTGATAAATCTTGTTGATAACGCGGTAAAATATACAAACTCCGGAGGCGTTCACGTAAAAGTTAATCCCGTGGTTTACGAAAATAAAAAATGGCTCCAGGTAATTGTAAAAGATACCGGCATAGGCATTTCAAAAAAAGATCAGGAGATTATCTTTGAAGAATTCAGACAGTTAAGCGAAGGTTTAAACAGGGCTTTTGAAGGGAGCGGTTTGGGGCTGGCGCTTGTAAAAAAGATGATAAACCTTATTGATGGCAGAATTGAGATTAAAAGTGAACTGGGATTTGGTTCGGAGTTTATCGTCTACTTCCCCTCTCTGTTTAACGAAGAAGACTCCGGCTACACCATACAGGAAACGCCTAAAATTCAACCGCTGCAAACCACAACCGGTTCAGAAGATCTGCCCAAGGCGCTGCTTGTTGAAGATAACGAGATCAACACGGAAGTTGTTTTGAACTTTTTAAATAAGACCTGTAATTTGGACCATGCTTACGAAGGCATTGAAGCTTTAAAATTGGCATCGAAAAAGCAATATGAAATTGTTCTGATGGATATCAACCTTGGAACCGGAATGGATGGCGTTCAGGTTGCAAAGGAATTACGAAAATTACCTTGTTACCAGCATACCCCAATAATAGCGGTTACCGGATATGCAATGTCTGCCGACAGAAAGAAATTCCTGGCAAACGGAATTGATTATTATCTGGCAAAACCTTTTTCGAAGGATGAATTGGTAAATATGGTAAACGAAATACTTGAGAAAGGCTCAAAAGCAGACTGTTCCTGATCTATTATCAAACCGGCGCATGAACAAAATGATCGGGAAAGCTGTTTTTTATTATGTATTTTTTAAGTAATTTTTGCATATTGTAAAAACTTTTGTGAAATTTTATAAAATTCGGAATTATTATCCCTTCTGTCATTTTTATAAAAATCCTGTTTAAGAGTTTTAAATCTTTATGGAAAAATAAAAAACATTGTTGCGCAGTTTTGATTTCATTTATGTTCATCACCTAAGTGTTTTGTCATTATAAAAATTATATTTTGTCCCGGTTTTTAAGATGCTTTACAAACCATTAGTATTTTTATTATTTTTTTCCTGCTTTACCTTTGCTGAAAACACACCCGCGCCGGAACAAAGATTAAAGTCGGCGTCAGGCAGAGAAAGGATAAATGTTCTCCTGAACATCTCCAATTACTATTTAAAAAAAGATCCAAACAAGAGTCTGTATGCCTCAAAAGAGGCGTTGGAAAGTTCAAAAAAAATTGGAGACGCCGTTTTAAGAGGACGCGCGCTATACTTTATAGGGAAATATAATTATCTGCAGGGGAATAATAAAATAGCATTGAGCCAATTCAAGGAAGCTCTCAAATTTTTTGAACGGAATAACTCCTCATTATACTCGGCCGATTCGCGTATAGAAATTTCGGCTGTACAAAGGCTTTTAGGGAATTTTGAAGAAGCTCTTGACGAAGCCGTTGCCTCATTAAAAATATACGACTCTCTTCAAAATAAAAGCGGACTTGCGAGAACTTACAGCGAACTTGGATTGGTCTACAGAAATCTGAACAGAAAAGACGAGGCTCTTTCTTATTTCTTAACCGCGTACCATATTGCAAAAGCGGCAGATAACATGTATGAATGCGCCCGGGCAGTTAATTTTATTGGCAATTACTACTTCTTTAGCGGAAACATAAATACAGCCGACAGCTGTTATACAAACGCTCTTTCTATCCTAAAAAAAATCAACGTATTCGATGACCTGTATTCGGGATTACTAAACAATAAAGGTAACTGCGCAAGAGACAGGAGCGATTTTGCAGACGCAAATGACTACTATAAAAAATCGATGGCAATAAGTATTAGACTTGGCGATAAAAACTTAAAAGCCGTAACCAGTAAAAATATTGGAATTTGTTTAAAAAAGCAGAATAAGTATCAGGAAGCTCTTCAAGTTCTTGAAAAAGCATATATCCTGTCCGATTCAATAGAGTTGAAAAGATTCAAGCGCGATATACTGCTGGAAATATCAAATGTGTATAGACTTACAAAGCAGTACGATAAAGCCCTTGAATACCATGTTCTTTATTCCGCGTTAAACGACTCCATTTTTCACGAAGACATGGGCAATAAAGTTTCCAAGTATACTCAACTTGTAGGCCATTATAGCCAAAAAGAAAGCCACGCGAATTTTCAGCTTTCTCAGGCTATTTTTTTGAGAGACCTGCTTATAGTGATACTTCTGGTTGTAATAGCAACTTTCTTTCTTTTGTACTATTTCTATAACTTAAATAAAACGTCCAATAAAAAAATAAACAGGCAGAAAGAAAAATTGTTAATGCTTAACGAAGAGCTTAACGACAAAAACCGCGAACTGGAAGAATTTAAAGAACTTGTAAACCGCACAAAGGCTATTATTGTTTTATGGAAAAAAGAAAATGGGCTTAAGGTTGAATTTATTTCGCGAAACGTCAGCAATCATTTGGGCTATACCGATTCCGAACTCATATCCGGTGAAAAAGACTGGAATTCACTGATTCACCCTGACGATTTCAACCATGTTATGGAGAGCTTAAATGAAAATATTGCAAATAATATTACCGAAAATGTTCTGCAATACAGAATTATAAATTCTCTGGGCGAATACAAGTGGTTTGAAGATTATAACAAAATTGTAACCAATTTTGAAACCAAAGAGGTTTTTATTCAGGCTATTGTTTTGGAAATCAACGAACGGAAAATTCTTGAACAGCAGCTTGAAAATTATACATTGGAATTAAAAGAACTGAACAAAGTTAAAGACAAATTCTTTTCTATTGTGGCTCACGATCTTAAAAGTCCGTTTTTTGGTTTGGTTGGTCTTTCGAATATGCTGACCGAAGAATTTGACACTTTCGATTTGGTGGAGATTAAGGAATATACCGCATCAATGAACACCCTGTTAAAACGCGTTTACACGCTGATTGAAAACCTTCTGGATTGGTCGCGTATGCAGCAAAACAAATACGAAATTAACCGGGCAAATATTAATGTATACGAAGTATGCGCCAAAGTTGTGGAACTGCTTTTAATTAGCGCTTCTTCCAAAGATATTTCGATAGAAAACCTTCTGCCTGCCAATCTGCAAATAATATCGGATGATAAAATGCTGTTTTCTATACTGTCCAATTTTATTTCGAATGCCATAAAGTTTACAAACCGGAACGGCAAAATTAAAATTTACTTATCTCCTGACGAAAAAGTAGCAAACCAGGCAGTTATTACAGTTGAAGATAACGGAATAGGAATTTCGCGGGAAGATATTGAGAACGTCCTTAGAATTGACAAACATTTTTCAACTGCCGGAACAGCCGGAGAAATAGGCACCGGGCTTGGACTTATTATTACAAAAGAAATGATAGAAAAACTGGGCGGCAAGGTAATAATTAAAAGCGAACCGGGCAAATGGTCTAAATTCTCTTTTACTATGCCTATGGCCTGACGTATTCAGTTTCAAGCAGGGAGTATATTAGGCTATCAAGAAACTTCCCGTTAAAAAGATAATTTTCCCTGAAATACGCTTCCTTCCTAAACCCGTTTTTTTCAACAAGACTGATTGACTTTTTGTTATTAGGATTTATATTTGCTTCAAGCCTGTGCAACCCAATGCAATTAAACGCAAAAGGGAGTAAAACTGAAAATGTTTCCTGCATATACCCCATGCGCTGAAACGGTGTTTTTATTACATAGCCAATTTCACCCCAACAGTGTTCTCTTATAATTCTCCACACGCCAAAATAACCAATCATTTTCAACTTATCTTTTTCAATTATTTTCCAGTTTATTCCCCTCTTTTCGTTGTAGGCAGTATTTATTGCTTCAATAAGCCGGTTTGCTTCATCAACTGAGCTCATCTTATTTGTATCCATATACTCCAACAGACTATCATCCGATCTTATTTTGAATAAATCGTATGCGTCCTTTTCTGAAAAACTCCTGAACAGAAGCCTCTCGCTTTCCAGATTTGGAAACGTCTCAAATATGGTATCGTTTATTTTATGCCCCATATTATTTTACAGCCATTTGTTTTGCTTATACCAGTCGTATGTTTCTTTTAAGGCCTGGCTTAGAGTATATTTACACTTAAACCCGAAATCTGCCTGAGCCTTTCTGCTGGTAAAAACCCAATCCGGTTTTGAAAGAAGAATTTTGTTGCGGTTTAATAAAACGGGTTTATTTGTAACAACAGAGTAGAAAGAACCGGCATAAGCTATTACGCTTAACAATTCATAAGGTATGGAAACATCTATTTTTTTTCTACCGGCAACTTCAAAAACCAACGATTGTATCTGACCCCAGTTTTGAGGAACTTCATCGTTAACGAAATATTTTTTATAGAGTGTTTTTTCGGATAAGGAAGAATCTATTATTGCGTCTACAAGGTCTTTAACATAAATAAGAGATACTGTCTGTTCTTTATTTCCGGCATAAACATTCACTCCCGATTTTATCATCTTGAAAATATTAAGGAAATCAACATCGCGCGGCCCGTAAACGCTTGAGGGACTGATAATTGTATACGGTATTTTATCTTTGAATTTTTTTGTGTTCTGTTCAGATTGCAGTTTGCTTTTACCGTATAACTCAACAGGGTTTTCCGGTTCCTCTTCAGTTTTAAAATGTCCGTTTCCTTTAGAAGGTCCGCTTGCAGTTTGAGAAGATACAAGAACAAACCTTTTTATTGGAGTTTTCTTCTCTTCAAGCGTCTCAAGCAAATGCAGGCCAGGAATTACGTTCCCTTCAACAAAACCCTTTTCTGTTGCAGATTTAGTTACTCCGGCAACATGATACAAGTAATCCACATCATCCAGAGCTTTGCAGTTTAAGAGTGAATTTTTATCTAAGTAGTTTACTTTATAGTATTTGATGTTTGAACTTGCGGCATTTTTTTTATCGCTTCGTACAAGGCAGTTAATTTCCGCTTCGGGAAATCTTTTAATTAATTCATCAATAAGGTTTGCGCCAACAAAGCCATTAGAACCGGTTACAACTATTTTCATTTAATGTATATCCCAAACTGTATAAAATAATGTAGCAATATGCTCATTAAATAGCTTAAACTCAACTTCCTGGCTCTTTCTCCCCGGCTGTATTAATTGTACTTGTACATAAATTCAAGCCGATACCTTTAGCAGACAGTAATCAATTAGAGTCATACTGCCAGGTAAAACCTGTACTAAAGAGTAAAGGCTCAGTATCAGTCGCAGATTAGTTTTTTATTCAGGTTTTGCATAACATAATTATAATTTATGCTTAGCAAATACGGATGATAAAACTCCGGAGCCACAAAATTCATTCTTCCAACAACATCCATCCATACGGGAATAACGAATCCTTTTAGTCCTTGTTTATTTGCATAATCCTGCAAAGCTTCTACTGTTTTTTGTTTTTCAAGTTCGGATTTGTAGCCGAATTCACTTTTTAACGGAACAAGAATTAAATCTTCTCCCTGCTCATTAATATGAGCTATATCAAAAATTGCCATAACAACTCCATACAATATTTAACCGGACTGCAAATTTCATTTTGCATAATACAGTATCCGGGTTTCTGTTTTACTCTTATTTTTAATAATTATGCATAAACTGTTTCCAGATATTTGCTTGCGTAATTATTTAATGGGGACTACACTCTTGCATGATGAATAAAAAAGAACAATTTTATATTCTCCCTCTATTTTCGGAATATAAATTATTTTTTTTATTATCTATAACTTATAAACACATAAAATTAAAATCAAGGTTGATATAAGCCTAAATATCCAGCTTATATCTTCTTTTCAACCGCGAGTCTTGCGGATAATACCAGCTATACTCATAACTATCCGGAATTTCCACCACGCCCATAAACTCTGCCCCAAGCTTTTCAATTGTTTTGGCGGATGCTATATTGTTTGTGTTGCAGGTAAACCACAATACATTCATACTGTGATGTTTTGCAACCGGAAAAACAAGCCGGCAGCTTTTTTCGGCAAGATGCGCTCCTCTGTATTCATCATGAACAGTAAAACCTATATTGCCCCTGTAGTTGACGTCATTATGCGTATAGCCTATCCTGAGACTTAATTGCCCCATCACACAGTCATTTTGCCTATTAAGCATAACAAACCTGTACACTGGCGAAAACCCAAGTTTATGGTCTGCCTGAACTTTTTCTTCCACCTTCAGGTTAAACTCCGCGCCTTCAATAACATGCAGCGAATCCCAAAAATCTATATTTATAACTTTATCGGGCATAGTTGCCTGTATTGTCAATTTTTGAAAAACCGCGGCTTAATATTAAAAATCCGCCACTTACTTTAACAACCTGCCCGGCCTGCTAACTTTACAACCGGGCTGGTGTAAAACTCTTTTTCCAATCCGCAAAATTTAACGGCATCAAACAAGTGAACGTCTAATGCTGGTTTATTAATTTGAAGGATGAATAGGAGTATGCGGTCTGAATCTATGTATATGTTTCCAGATTGCCAGGAATAAAATACCTGAGGCCATAAGCATTGCAAAGTTGGTAATCATTTCAATCATCATTTTTGCCGGCGCATATTTATCTTCTTCATCGTACTGAGTATTTACTGTTATATCAGATTTTATTGTATTCTGACTATAATTAATACCTGACTGAGAATTATTTGTGGTGTGGATATTTTTATTCTGAGTTGGCTCGTCTGCTCTATAAGAAAAGTACTGAATTAACACAGCAATTAAGCTTACGGAAACAAGTACCGCAAACGACTTTAGAAATAACTTTAACATCTTTAATCGATCCTGCTATCATAATAATCTTTACATTATATTAGACAAATATAATGAATTAGCAGTTTAATTATAATACTAAAAACACGCTCTCAATAATTTTTAGTAAAAAAAATTATAAAAGTAGTTTGTTAAATTTATTATAAGTGTTTTGAACCGGCTTCGGAAATATATTTTTTCAGAAATGCAATTGAATAGTCCAGCATCATTTTGCCCCCTGCCGAAAACAGATTATTGTGCCCTCCCTTATATATTGGAAACCATATCTTATCTGGCGACAAAAGATTTTCGTACACTTCCCTTCCGTATAATGCCGAAACATTTTTATCTTCAAGGCCGTGTATCACCATAACCGGCTGTTCAATATGCTTTGCGGAAATTGCGGGTTTTATGCTGTCCGCCTTGTAATTTGCTATTATTTCGGATTTTGCTATGGAAGCGTCCGCAATTTTGTTTAACCGCAAATGTACCTTATGCATAATATAATCACGAATCGTTTTTCTGAAATCGCCAAAGGGACTCATAACTATGCCGCACACAAGTCTTTTATCAATTTCCATAGCCTGCAAAGCTGTTGCGGCGCCCATTGAGTGCCCCACTATTCCGTATGGACCTGAAGCGGGATAGTTGGCGGAAACATAATCTATTATTTTGGAGACATCTTTTTTTTCATAATATCCGTAAGTACAGTACTCCCCTCCCGATTCCCCGTTTGCCCTGGAATCATAAAGCACGCAGTTCATACCTTTGGAAGCAAGAATAGCTGCAAATTGCAGTTGAGAAGCCCTGCAGCTTGCCACTCCATGTAAAAGCAAAACTGTGCCTATAGGCTTGGGAGTACAGGCATAAATGAACCATCCTTTCAGATTAACAGAATCAGCAACCGCTATATTTAAATCATCGTATCTTAGGTTATATTCGGCCGGATCGCTTTTCATTCCGTACATTTCAGCACTCTGCTTGCTTGTAATTCTTTGCGGTTTTAAAATACTGTAAGGAAGAATATTTTCTTCGGCATAGCCTATGCCTATATAAATTGCGGCTATAACCAGTATTACTATTATTAAAAATATTTGCAGAATTCTTTTCATTTGTTATATGTTAAATAATACAAAAGCCTCAATTTTTCAATGCTAAAAACGAAAACATACTACTGTTTAAAATAATAAAACCGTATCAATAAACAGGTGAGTTTTACTGATACGGCTTATCTAAAGGCTCATCAAAAGACGGGAAAATATCAAAAACCCGTTTCTGATGATTGCGTTGTATCCCAATATAACAATTTACATATTCTCTTTACTCTTTCACTCGAATCGAATCTGATTGCCCGCTGAATAGCGTACATTCCCCGGGCATCGCCTATTTCATGCAAGGATACCGCTGCTTGTATTCTGACTCTTTCATCGTCGCTCGACTTTAACAACCTCATCAATGGTATAACTGCTTTTGTTTCTTTTATTTTTCCTGATACGGAAACCGCGCTTGTCTTAAGGCCAACATTCTCCGAATTTATTCCATTCAAAAGACTTTCTACCGTATTTTCGGTAATTACCGTTACAATCTTCGTCTTTTCTTTAGCCAAGCCAACAGCTGTAAAAACCAGCGCCATAAAAACGATTGATAACATCATATTTTTCATTGCACAGCCTCCGTTTTTTTATTTAAGAAATAAAGCAACATTGTTACTTAATTATTACAGCGTAAATATGTATTAAATCCATGAGCCAACGAAATGAATATGTAAGAGCGGTTTTATTTTATGATGGCATTCGGTTTCTTAGTGATAAGCGTTTTATGAAGGAGTATTTAAAATAAAAACTCCCGCAATAAACTGGCAATTCCAAAATCTTTAATGCGGGAGATAGGAGGGATCATTTTTTATTAGCAATTAATTATAATCAATAATTTTCTTGTGTATATGGATTTTTAAACTTGAAGTCTTTCTTTACAGAACCGTTTTTTACGGCATATTCAGGCTGCTCGTTAACTACTTTAAACCTTTGTACTTTATTGGGCTGCAAAGGCTTTTTTTGAATATTGGGTTTGTGAGCCCCATAATGAAAATTTCCTTTTTTCAGGTTAACGGGTTTTATTGGCGCGTTGTTTTTATATGCCGTTGCAGGCAGATATACAGGGGGCCTAATTTCCGGTAAAAATGCGCTCTCCTCCTGTGGAACTTCGGAACCGCCTTTTATTTTAAATACTATATAAGAAATAAAAACAGCCAAAAATCCCAACGATATTACTATGGTCAACGCTGTTTTTACAATTGGTATTAAATCCATTTTATCATCCGTAAATAAATACCTGAATTCAATTAACATGCCACAACAAAAAAGCTGCAAACCGGTTAACAATAAAGCAATTTTTTCGCATAGCCCGCAATTTCCGGTGTTAATATTCACGTATTGTATATATTTTTTACATATCGTAATCACTTCGTTTACAAATATTTACAGCGAGTCTCCCAAATGCTGTAAATATATTTTACAGAGCAATATAAAAATTAATTCACTATAACTTATTAAAATACAACAAGTTAAAAACGGATCCCATTTTGGTATTTAAGTTGAAAAGAAATGAACAGAAAGTAGTAGTTAAGGTCAAAAATAAATAAGAGGGTCAATCATGCGGCAAAGTATATTTTGTGCATTAGTTATTTTAGTTACCGGTCTATTAATTCCAGAAAATCTTCAAGCAGAATCACAAAGCGTAGCAACAATAAGCGGCACAGACAAAGTTATCACCGTTAAACTGCCAGTTCCATATAACGAAACAGTATACGCCGGAACATTTAAAGGCACAGTAGACGGAAAAGCCACAAGTTTATACTGTATAGATATTTCTCATCCTCTTGCTTTTAACGACGCGTATAATGACGTGGAAGCAACGGATTACACGCTTTCTTATATTCTGAACAATTATTATCCTTATAAACAATCTTATAGCGGAGCGCTCTCTCCGATAGAAAATGAAGCTGGCGCCGTACAACTTGCTTTATGGCATTTTACAGATAATCTTGATGTGAATAAAGTTGCCGGCGCGAGCCAAACTGTAATTAGCCGCGCTTTAGCTATTATTACAGACGCCACGACAAACGCTCACTCGTTTAACCTGAATTATTTCTCAATTGTTCTGCCTCCTCAAACATATTCCACAGGCGCTCCTGTTTACTTTTCAGTTCAGGCGTTTAACGAAACCGGTCTGGCAATGCCCAACGTACAGATTAATCTTTCAACTTCGGCTGGCACGTTGAGTTCTACAACCGTAACAACGGGAGTAAACGGAGTTTCTCCTGTTGTTACGCTTAATCCTAACGGTAATATTTCATCAGCTGTAATTACCGCTACCGGAGTTGTGGGTATTCCTTCCGGTACAAAGTATTACAACACGGCACAGCCAAATGCCAAACAAAAACTGATATTGGCAAAAGCGACAACGGCTTCGAGAACAATTACTCAAAAAGTAAACTGGACGTCTCCAATTAGTCTTTCTGTTACAAAAACCGCGGATAAAACAACCATCAACAACGGAGACATTGTAAATTATACCATTGTCGTAAAAAACTCTGGTGGTTCGGCAGCGGATAACGTACAGGTTTCGGATCAACTTCAGACCGCGCTCCAGTATGTTTCAAATTCTCAAAGCGATTCTTTTAATCCCTCAACAGGTATTTGGAGTGTAGGTTATTTAAACTCAGGTGAAAGCAAAACAATTGTTATTAAAACAAAGGCTAATCTTGCATCAGGCGCTCCTTCTTTCGATTTAGGCGTAGCTAAAGATTATAACATGTTTATTACAGATACACTTACACAACCCTCTTCGGATACTGAAGGAAAACTGGCGGTAGGTTTGTATGCGGAACTGCAGAACTACAGCGTGGGAGATAAACTTCCGCTCAACTCAGGTAATGTGCTTGTTACGGGAGGGCATCTTCACTTTTTAACAGGACGCGTATATAACGGCAGCGCCGTTTATGGAAACTTCATTACATCCACAACCGCTTTTTCTGCCGATGATTCAATTTATAAAAGCTCTGATATTGTGGATTTTCAAGCGGCAGGAATTTATTTGAAAGATTTGTCCGATCAATTGTCTCTGTTATCTCAAAACGGCAGCCAAAACCTTGAGTATGGCGAACTGGCTTTGACCGGAACTGACTCGTCCTTAAATATATTTAATGTTGACGGTTCTAAATTTTCCGGTATAAATAATTTTACAATAAACGCTCCCTCCGGTTCAACAGTACTTGTAAATATAAGCGGCAATATAAGTTCGTGGAGCGGCGGATTCAATTTAACCGGAGTTACCAGAGAGAATGTTCTTTTGAATTTTACAAACTGTACTGATGTAAAAATATCGAATATAGAAATCAGGGCGTCCATACTTGCTCCAAGAACGCGTATTAATTTCCCAAGCGGATTGATTACCGGACAGGTAATAGCAAAATGTCTCTCCGGTTCGGTACAGATTAATAATTACCAATTTGGCGGCACAATAGCAAATTCAGTAGCAGTGGCAAATGTGGCAACAATAGTAAACGCTTCGCAGAAAGATATGTCGGTTCCCATGAATAATATTCCCGCCGCCACGGTTGTAAACGGATTTACTCCGCTGACCTCGGTAAACAGCGCTGGCAACGCTGTTCCAAAACAATTTAAGCTGGAACAAAACTATCCCAATCCTTTTAATCCTTCTACGGTAATTTCGTTTTCTGTTGCAAAACAGGAATTTGTTTCACTTAATGTTTATGATATTTCCGGACGGATAGTTAAACGGCTAATTAATGATATTCTTGAGCCGGGCAGCTATTCAATACACCTGGATGCTTCGGACTTTAGCAGTGGTATCTACTTATACAGATTCTCTTCTCGATCATATTCTTCTACACGCAAAATGCTGCTGATAAAATAATTGTACATCCCAAAGAGGCGCCCGCAAAGGCGCCTCTTTTATTATTTCAATGGAATATTATTTTTCAATCTTGTGATTATTTTATTCATTTCCTTTGCAAATATTTTGCTATTCTTTGTTTTGCATTCCCATACAGTAATTATTTGCCAACCTTGTTGTTTCAATTCGGAATTTAATTTTATATCTCTTTTAATATTTCCTAAAATCTTTGTAGTCCAAAATTCCGTATTTGTAGTTGGAAGTTTGGCTTTGGAACAATTTTTATGCCCGTGCCAAAAGCACCCGTGAATAAAAATTATTGTTTTATACTTTCTCAATACTATGTCTGGTTTGCCCGGCATAGTATTCACATTTATACGAAATCTAAAACCGTTACGAAACAAAAACTTTCTTACCATAATCTCCGGTTTTGTGTTTTTTCCAGAAATCGAGGCCATAATTTGGCTACGCTTTACTTTGGAGTAAATATCAGTCAATTTATTCCTTAGACATTATCCTGTACACCCAACCCCTTCTTCCTATCTTCAGGTGTACGATAAATAGAATCTGTATTAACAAAATTTCGTAAATTCTGTACTTCTTTCATCTTTAATGTAAAATTAGGATCCGTTATATGATTTTCTAATACTGCTCGATAATGTTCATAATATTTTTTATTCTTGTCAAAAACACTCCGCCATTCTAGAATAATGAAATCTTCAGAATTTTTATACCTATCCCAACTATTTTTATCCAATGAATATTTACCACCAAATAACAAAACACCTACAACGTTTTTTGTTGTTCCTGAGCTAATTTTAATTTTATAATCTTCGAGTCTTCTGAATTCATCTAAAGTTAAAACATCAATTATACTTTTTATTTCAATTACAGCTACTGTATCATTTCCTTGTAACGCTAGGAAGTCTATTCTTTTTTGACTCATCTCATCTTTAAAATCTTCGCCTCCAAGTATTTTTAAAACATTAGATATAGATCTTTCCTCAATAAAAACTTGCCATTCCGGATTAAGCAACCAAGGAAATCCTGCAATTAAATCATGGAAATTATCAGTACCTAAAGTTCTATTTGCAGTTTCCGGAGCTTGATTGATAATCATATTAAAAAATTTATCTATAACTCTTAAACGTCCTTTTATTATTTCTAGAATTGACCTACTTTCTAATATTTCCCATTTAGATAATTGAGTCAGCAATAGTTCCAAGTTTTCAGGATTTTCACTTGCTTTCTCCAAATCATCGATTACATCTACAAAATAACTGTATTCAAAAGCCTTAATTATTTGATCAGCCATTTGGAAAATTTTATCTTTTGCAGACATTTCATCATCTATTACTTTAATTTTACCAATACTTCCTATAAATTTTAGGCATTGTTGTTTTGTTGCTTCATCCAACGCATTAATTCTTTCGCATAAATCAATCCTTTCTAAAACAATGTTCTTAGATTCATCTGAATTTCTTTCTCCAATCTCATTGAATATCTTTTGTGTCAATTTTTCACCCCATTTTTTTAATGCTTGCGTTTCTTCCCTCTCCCAATCAATTTCTTGCCGATCAGTTGCAATTATGTCGCTTTCATCATCAAGCCCAGAATCAAGAAAATCAGCCTCTATAACTCCAGTTAGATATTTGCTACTATGTTGCGAACGACCTGTAGAATCAATATTAAAATAAAAAGGAGGAGCTTGAGCTGTTTTACCATTAGCAAGAATTGTCCATCCTTTTATATTTGATTCTTTTATGGGCGTATTAGAATAAGAATATGAATATTTGACAATTTTTCCATCTTCCAACTTCTCTGTTTGCAAGTCAGAATCCAAGAAAGGAGAATTCTTATGCAAATCAAGGGAAATAGATTTTAATGGAATTCCATTTATTATAATTGTCATATGGCCTTGAACTGATCTACTAAATCGCCTATAAAGACAATCATTTAATTTATTTACATCTATACACGTTTTTTGCTTCAATTTAGAAAGAGTGATTTTCGTGCCAGAATTTGAATTTTTATGTAGCCCACTTGGTTTTTGATCACTTATAATTCCTTCAAGTTTTTTTTCAATATCATTCTTCGATTCAGTTACTGGATCATTTTTTAATTTATCTAAATTCAATGTTAATTCAATAGAGGTATTATTCACCCAGGTTTGAATTTTCATTTGAGTTGCAATTCCAAAACCAGCAAGTTTACCAATACCTTTCCGCCCCATTACTTTTCTGCCTTTGAATTCATTTGAATTTTCATCTATCCGCCTATTTCTGCCAATTACAAGATACTTATCCTGTAAATCTTTCTCGTCCATTCCACACCCATCATCTTCTATTGTAATAATACTTGTTTCACGAGAATAACCATTTTGTTCAGGTAATTCAATCCAGACATTTTCAGCATAAGCATCCCACGAATTTGCAACTAATTCGGCAATTGCCGCATCTCTATGTTTATACATTTGAACACCTAAATGTTCCAGTAGTTTGCCTAATATTTTTATATGAAAATCTTTTTTAATTATTGACATATTTCATAGCCCCTATAATTGTTTTTGCAATACGATTAGATAATTCGGGCGGAACGGCATTCCCAATTATTTTAGCCGCAGCTGCCAAAGAATTTGTAATAAATTTGTAATTCAAATCAAAAGTTTGTAAAACGGCTCCTTCCCTCAGTGAAAGTCCTCTGTTTTGCTCGGGATGAGCAAACCTTCCGTTTGTAATACTTAAAAACTTCGTGGTTATAGTAGGGGCCGGCTTATCCCAAAACATTCTTCCGTAAACATCCTGGAAGCAATGGTCTCTTCCGTTATATGTTTTTAATTGCAATTCCGTATCTTTCCAAGCAAGGCGCGTACCTCCGTTTTGCGGTGTAAGCATTAATCTTTTTAAATTCTTATCACTAAGCGCAGCAGTTGTATGTAAGAAATCGGTATTATCCCTATGGCCGGCCTCAATACTTTCAAATAATCCAGTATCACCAATAAATTCCCTAACAGTAGGCGGTTTTTCTTTGGTATCAGCTATTGGTAAGGAAACATTTGGGTTTACTCTTGAAGCAATCAACAGAAATCTTTTTCTTGTTTGTGGTACTCCATAATGACTCGCATTAATAACATCATAAGTAAAAACGTATTTTTGCTTTCCAAGAAATGTTAAGAAGGCAATTAGCGGACTCTCTTGAGAACGGTTTAATATTCCGGGAACATTTTCAACAACAATGTAACCGGGATTAAAATATTTTACAAATTTTTTAAAATCGATAAGTAAATTCTTAGATTTTTCGGATTTTGCTTTAATTGTTTTTATATTACTCCAATATTGGCAGGGAGAACATCCGATAAAAATCATCTCATCGTCATTCCTGTTTATTTTCAGCTCCTTCTCAAGTTTGTCAAATGAAAGACCTTTAATATCAGCAAGAATAAACTTTGAACCGGGATTATTTGTAGTATAAGTTTCTTCACAGAGCGGGTCAATATCTATACCACCAAGTACATTAATACCAGCTTTTCTAAAGCCGCAAGTCATTCCTCCACCCGAACAAAAAAAATCAACTGCTTTTAATTTTATATTAGATTTTACATTTTTCATATTCACATGAATATATTAATAAATCGCTGTTTAATATAACTAAATTACGAAATATTTTCAGCCATAAATAATCAATATTTATCCAGCATAACAATTAACAAAAATCTCAATTTCTACTTAATGGTTTACAAAGAAAATTTATTGGGTTATTCACTAATAATAGATTCAACGTTGTAACATTATATCGATATCTTAATGAGCCGCAATCCAGGCGCTGCCATTGCTTACAACTCTTATTTGCGAATAGAAAAGTATAACAATCAATTAAAAATACTGCGTAAAAAAAAGCGAAGAACCTCTCCCCATGATTCATTCGCCAAATTCTCTCTTAGTTTTCTTTTAAATAACGCGGCTTGGTTACTTTATTAAAGATGTACAGCGTCCAAACCGGCCAAATTTAATCATACAATTAATAAATCATTGAAGATCATTCCGAAAACCGACAGCAGCTAACGGAAGCGAAAAGATATAAGGGAGAGAAAAATTTCCTTTATGGCCGAAGAAGTACGACCTATGACACACTAAAAGTTTTTTTTACAAAAATTTCAATTTTATTAAATAAACATTAATTTACGCTTAAATCCAGCAAGAAATCTTGCCAAAACGGCTGATTCATATATACAATTCGCCATAATGGATTATATTATAAGGAATTACGGGGTTTAGATATCCTAAAATATCAAGTGAAAATAATCGATTATAAAGTGTACAGGATACATTATTAATTAAAAATCACGGCATTTCTTCTATGGAAGTAAGAGTAATGTGGTTAAAGCGCAATACATCGTCCCTCGTCTCTCCTTTTGAAACTCTTGTAATTAAGAGCTGGCTTCCTTTTTCAATGTACAAAGCAACATGCCCGACTCCATCGTAAAGGGAAATCATATCTCCTTCTCCGTAGTTTTTACCGCAGAAAAATACACGTCCCTGGTATATATGAATATACGTCCGTTTCAGGCTGGCCTGTTCAAGATGGGCGGATAACTCCAGATTACCGAGCGCGTAAAAATGATATATGAAAACGCTCCCCGGCTTATCATCAACAATGGGGCGAATAATATAGTCTTCGCAAAATATGGGTTTTAAATCGATAAAAATATTTTCGTGCATAGCCTGTATATCTGCAGCTCGCAAATTCATGCCGCGCGCTATTTTCACCAAATCCGAAAACTTAGGTTCCCTTTCCCCTTTCATAATTCTGCTTATGTGCGATTCGCTTAAACCCGATATTACAGCAACCTGTTTATTGCTTATATTCATTTTATTCATCAGCTTTGTAAGCATTGTCCCGAACTTGTTTTCTTCGGGTTCAAGTTTAATTTCCGCCATTTTCAGCCCCATTAAATTTAAAATTTGTCATAAAAGCGCGCAGCTCATTTTATAATTTTAATTTAATAAAAAAATGTTTTAATAAAACATAAAAATTTTTTCTTACAGCAATTAAAATATTCATAGGGCAATTATTTAACCCCGAATTGCATTAATGTGTATGAATATTTATTTTGTTAAACATCTATATAACAGATTGGAATATATGTCAGAAAAAATAATGGTTGTTGATGACGAACCCGATGTTGAATCGATGATTCGTCAGCATTTCAGAAAAAATGTAAAAGAAGGGGAATTTCAATTTGTATTTGCCCATAATGGTCTCGAAGCCCTGTCAAAGTTGATTGAACACCCAGATATTACAATTATTTTAAGCGATTTAAATATGCCCGAGATGGACGGTTTAACTTTGCTTGCGCGAATTAACGAACTGCGTAAGCCATATCTTACAACGGTTATTGTTTCGGCATACGGAGATATGGATAATGTACGCGCGGCTATGAACAGGGGCGCATACGACTTTTTGACAAAGCCGGTGAACCTTGAGATACTTGAACTTACAATCAGAAAAACAATTGCCGACCTTGAGGAATCCAGAAAAAAAGACAGGGAGCTTTCTCATAATAAAATTCTTGAGCAGAGTAACGAAATTGCTCACGGAATACAGCAATCTATTTTACCAAAAGTGTTCCCCCCCTTTCCTTATAAAAAAGAATTTGAAATTTTTGCTAAAATGATACCAGCAAAAGACCCGGGAAGTGATTTTTACGACTACTTTATAATCGATAAAGAACAGCTTGGCTTTGTTGTTGCAAGCGTTTCGGGCAACGGTTTACCTGCTTCCATTTATATGGCCATTAGCCGGACATTTTTACGCGCCGTTGCGCTTAAGGGCTCGGACCCGGCCACGTGTCTCAAACAGGTTAATAATCTGTTGTACCACCAATCGAAGGAAAACAAGGCCGACTTGTTTTTAACCGCGTTTTACGCCGTATTTAATTATAAAACGGGAGCGCTTAATTATTCCTTTGCAGGAGACTTTACCCCTTGCTTAATAAACGAAACAGGAAACATTACCCGGCTGAAAAACACGGGAAACCCGCCGCTGGGTACTGTACGCAATTATTATTCTCAAAATCTGAAAATAATGATTAATAAGAACGATTCTGTCTTTGTTTTTACAAAGGGACTGAATTACAATGCCGAAAATGATGTATGCAATAAATTAAAAGATGCAATTGTTTTGTTAAAAACCAATACTCCTGAACTTTTTATCAACGAAATTTTCAGTAAAATTAATGAGTTCATAGATAGTAATAAAAAAGATATGACGCTGCTTGCGCTTAAATATTTGAGCTCCCCGAACAATTAAAAAGAACGGCAGGCAAAAAGCCTGCCGCCCATACAAAAATAGTTTTTAATGAAACACTCTGCTAATAGCTTTCCTTGGTTATAACCGTCTTTCCTCTGAACACCCTGTATATATAAATAGTATAGCCTATTACAAACGGCATACCGAGTAATGCTATTATCAGCATTGTAAATAAGGTTGTTTGCGAAGAAGCCGCGTTATAGATAGTAAGACTGTAATCAAGGTTGATGCTTGAAGGAACAATTCTTGGGAAAAGGCTTAAAGCCGCAAGCAATATCATAGAGGCAATTGTTACGGAAGAAGCCAGAAAAGCATATCCGTATTTTGCCGCGCGCACGCTTACAGGAATAAAAACAATACAGGCAAATAACGCAATTATCAAAACCCAGAAGACAGGATTCTTCAGCATACCGTCAAACAAAAATCCCGCCGAAAAAAACGTAGCGAAAGTAGCAAGAAAATACAACACTATAAAAGCAATCCACAGCTTATTTATAACCGCTACCATTTTTTCTTTTTGTCCGCCTTCGGTTTTTAATGTTAGGTAAATAGCCCCGTGCATGGTAAACAAAACAAGGCTCAATATGCCAACAAGCAGAGAATACGGGTTCAGCAAACTAATAAAAGTACCCCAATACCTGCCGCTCTGGTCTATTGGCAAACCTTTTAGCACATTGCCAAAAGCCACACCGTAAAGCAGAGCCGGAACTGCGCTGCCTATTGAAAAAGCCATATCCCAGCGGGCTCTTGCCTGTTCCGTAACAACATATTTCCTGAATTCGAAACTTACTGCGCGGAATATCAATGCGGCTAAAAGCAGCATAAAAGCCAGGTAAAAACCGCTGAACACAGTAGCGTATACAATAGGAAAAGCCGCAAATAAAGCTCCCCCGCCGGTCAACAGCCATACTTCATTTCCATCCCATACGGGGCCGATGGAGTTGATGTTTATTTTTTTCTCTTCTTTATTCTTAGTAAACAATTGTATAACGCCCACGCCAAGATCAAATCCGTCCATAATGGCGTAGCCTATTATTAATACGCCAACTAGTAAAAACCAAGTTATGTTAAGATCAATCATCTTATTTACCCTCCTGTAATACAACCGGGTCAGGGCCGGCATTAATTTTTCTGTTCATTAGGTAAAGCAAAGTTACAAGCAGCAGAATGTATATCAACGAAAACAATATGATGGAGAACAATATTTCGCCGGCTCCTACCGAAATGGAAACGGCATGTTGAGTGCGCATAAGCTTGTATACAATCCACGGCTGCCGGCCAACTTCCGCGGCTATCCAGCCAAGCTGGCACGCAATAAGGGGTAGCGGAATTGAAATTGCAAGCGTTTTCAGCATTTTGTTGTTTGTCCATATAGTACCGCGTTTTATCATATAAAGAGAAAGCAGCATTATAAAAATAAAATACATGCCAAGAATTACCATGTTATGGTACGAAACAAACGTTAAAAACAAAGGCGGTATTTCATCTTTAGGAAACTCATTTATTCCTTTTATTTTCGCGTTAACATCGCCAAAGGCAAGCCAGCTAAGCAAACCGGGAATTTCTATTTTGGCTTTTAACTCCGGCGGTGAGGAGACAGGAAAAGCGAACAATGCGACAGGAGCTTGTTCCTGCGTAGTATATAACCCCGAAATAGCGGCGAATTTTTCCGGCTGGGTTTTTGCCACTTGTCTGCCATGTTCGTGTCCAAACGGAAAAACTTCCAATAACGAAACCACAATACCGAAAATAACGGCAACCTTAAGGCTTTTTTTCGCGCTTTCAACTTCTTTTTTTCTTAATATAAGTATTGCCGAAACTCCAGAGACAAGAAAAGCTCCCGAAATTAAAGCGGCATCGGTTGTATGCAAGAACCTGATTAATGTAGAAGGGTTAAAAACCGCGTCCCAGAAACTTGTAAGTTCGGCACGCCCGTTACGTATTACAAAACCGGCAGGAGTCTGTTGCCATGAGTTTGCCACCAGAATCCAAAAAGCCGAAATCGTTGATCCTACAGCAACCATGAATATTGAAAACCAATGAACGCCTTTGGAAACTCTTTCTCTTCCAAAGATGTAAAGGCCTAAAAAGGTAGATTCCAAGAAAAATGCAAAAACTCCTTCGGCGGCAAGCGGAGCTCCGAAAATGTCCCCTACAAATTTTGAATATTCAGACCAATTGGTACCGAACTGAAATTCCATAACAATACCCGTGGCAACTCCAACTGCAAAAATAAGCGCGAGCAGCCTTCCAAAAAACTTACCCAAAGAAACATAAACCGGATCCTTCTTTTTCCAGCCTATGGCTTCAATTATTACAAGAATCCAGGCAAGCCCTATTGTGAGCGGAGGAAAAAGGAAATGAAATCCGACCGTCATAGCAAATTGAATACGAGCCAGTAGTACGGCATCCATAGTAATTACTCCTGTTTTTTTGTTCTTGGTTTAACATTGATGTGTTTAGAATTTAATCTTGCAAGTCTGTCTTTGTTTTCAGTAACAAGTTGTTCAAAATTCTTCTGAGAAAGGGTTTCCTTAATTTTTTTTTGTGCTTCGGCCCACAGAAAATGCATTGAACACCATTTTTCGTTTTCACAAAGTTCGTTATGCAACAGGCATTTATTAAGGGCCATGCGCCCTTCTGTGGCTTCAACTATATGCAAAGGCGTAATTTCAAAAGACTTTTTTTGAAGCTTTACCCCGCCCGAAGCGCCTCTTATTGTTGAAAGAATTTTTGCTTTGCAAAGTAATGGTACAATTTTCCGTAAGAAATTATCGGGAATACTGTTCTCTTTTGCTATATCCGATATTTGGAACACTGTGCCATACTCACTACCGCATATATGGAACACAGCCCTAATTGCATATTCACCCATCATTGTAAGCTGCATCAGCTATCCGCCTTTTACTTTTGAGTCGTCCGTTTTTAAAGAGCTGAACATGACAAATTTTGTCACGTTTAATTTAAGCTATTTTCATATAAATTTGCAAGAATAAAATGATTTATTTTTTACAATGTTTACTGATATGCAAAAACAGATAATTACGAAGTAAAAAAAAGAGGCTGCCCTTTAGGACAACCTCTTTATGAACTCAAAACAAGTTTTGCTTATTTTGCAAAAATCATTTTTTTACTTTGAATAAACGATGATGAAGCATCACCGGAAGCTGCTTCGATAGTATATGTATATACGCCTGAAGAGAGCTTAGAAGCATCAAAAGTCACCTGATGAAAACCTGCGTTTTCGTTTCTGTTTACCAATTCGGATACTTTTTGACCCAATGTATTGTAAACGCTTAATTTAACGCGGCTATCCTTTGCCAACGAATAGCTAATAACGGTTGCCGGGTTAAACGGATTAGGATAGTTCTGATTTAATGTAAAAGCGGAAGGAGTAACAACATTCACATTAACTGTTCCAACAGTTTTTGATGTTCCGTCAAAATCGTGTTGAATAAGCTTGTATGAATATGAGCCAACCGCAAGATTCTTATCGTTATATGAATAAGCGCTTGTATTTGTTGTTGTTCCTTTTCCGTCAATTTTAGCTACAAGAACATCATTTCTGTAGAGTTCAAAATAAGCGTTGTTTGTTTCGGTAGCGGTCTGCCACTTAACATTAACCGCGCTTCCGTTGCTTACAGCGGTAAATGCCGAAAGTTCAACAGGAACAGAAATATTTGAAGCAAGGTCTCCGTTATGTTGAACATTGTACTGGTAAACAGGGTTTACAATTTTTGAAGCATCATAAGCGAGACCGGTTTTTAGAGCATATAAATAAACAGCATACGGCGTATCAAATTGGAAACCGCCGCACACCATATCAAGTTTACCATCATTATCCAGATCCGTAAATACAGGCTGCTGGAATGTTGTATTCTTTAAAACGTTAACAGGCCAGTTAGCCGGTTGTGTATTATCCGATTTGAGCGCTATGTATTCTCCGTAATCTCCAAACTGTATATTCTGGTCGAGTACAATTTCATATTTTCCATCGCCATCAATATCAATAATTGCAGGCTGGTTAGCGGAACCGTAAGTAGGCCCTTTAGGGAAGCCGGCTAATTTTGAACCATCTCTCTTAAAGCCGAATAAAGAAGCGATAGGATCTGTAGAAGCGGCATACTCCGAAACAATAATATCAAGATAACCGTCTTTGTCGTAATCAACAACTACCGGAGAAGCATAAATCCAGTTGGAACCGAAACCGGTTTTAGGAAAGCCTGCGTGGCTTGTGCCATCAGGGTTAACAACATGAATTGCTGAACCGTTAGCAGTATCCTGCGAGTGAGAGCAGAAGATAATCTGTTTTTTACCGGTCTTGTCTAAATCCGCGAGAACAGGAGCGGAATAAGAGTTTGAACCCTGAACAGTATCAGGAAGAATGTAAGGGAACCCGGGTAAAAGACTTCCGTCTTTTGTCCAGGCATATAACCTTGTTGAAGATTCGGCAATAACTTCTTTAACGCCATCGTTGTTAATATCGCCAACAACACAAGGAGCGGCAATATATTTATTCATAGTTTTAGGCCAGCCCGGATAAACAGTTCCATCGCCTTTATAAACATAAACCTGGCTTGTTCTGTTACCAAGAATTATTTCCATTTTGCCGTCATTATCTACATCGGCAAGAACAGGAATCATAGGATATTTACCTGTAGTTATAGGGAAACCGGTACATACTGTGCCGTCTTTTTTATAAGCATAAATTTTACCGCCTAATGCGCCGCCGGCTGTAACAACAACTTCGCCTTGTCCATCGCCGTCAATATCGCCAAACGAAGCGGAGTAAACAGCTTCATAGTATGAATCGTATATTTTAGGCCAGCCTGGTACAGCCGAACCGTCTTTATTTACAACATATAACGAAGTACCGGTGCCATAAATAATTTCCAAATCGGAATCGGTATCCATGTTAGTTACAATAGCTCCGTTTTTGGGAGAGAACATTTGGTAAGACGCCACAAACGGGAACCCTGAAAAAGACGGATAATCGGTTGGGCTTTTTGCTAAAACAGTACTAGCTACAGACTGGACTTTGTCCACCATTGCTTTAGCCGGATAATTCCCGTTAATATCGGGAATTGCCTTAACATTAACCTGCGAAACAATATCTGCAGTAAACACGGCAGATACTAACAAAACGGAAAACAGTACAACTCTTTTGAGCATGTTTTTCTCCTTAAGTATATTTATGTAGTTATTTTATGGAAGAACCAAGAATCAAAAATCAAAAATCAAAAATCAAAATTAAAAATTCAGCCTGTAATTCAGGTTAAGTTGAGGAACCTTAGTAACTATATCTTCCTGCACCGTAAAATCGAACATGTGAGCATCAACATAGGCGTCAACAAGCGTAAGCACGTAGGCAAGGCCCATATAAATAGCAAATAAATCGCGCTGATCGCGGTAAAAATCTCTATTTGTTTTATTTACCGCGGATAGCTGGCTGGATAGGTTCAGCTTATCGTTGGCATAAGCATTCTTATACGAAACATATTTATTATTATTATAATTCCAGTTATATACGAACCAGGCAGTAACGCCCCAGACGATAGGAGCTTTCCAGTAGGAACGGTTATATAGCTGGCCCCATCCGGGTAAAACAGCGCTTCTCAGAACAGCGCCCCAGGGGGATTTAGACATCACAAAAGACGTATCTTCCTGTTGAACAGGCGCTACAGATACGGAATCGCTTTGCGAATAAGCAAAACCAGCCCCCAAAACCATAATAAGTAATATGTTAAAAATTATTTTTTTCAATTAAATCAAAAAGTTCGAATAATCTTTCAAGTTCGTCGTTGGAGTAGAATTCAAGCACAAGTTCGCCCGAACCGTCTTGCTTCTGTTTGCAAATTACTTTAGTTCCAAAAATTCTTCTCAGCTTATCTTCAACGGCCGAAAGGTTCGAATTTTCCACTACAGCCGGTACTTTTTTTACCTGGGGTTTGGGAGGATTGCCTTCAAGCTCAAGCAGCTTTTTTACAAGCTGTTCAACTTTTCTAACAGATAAATTTCCTTCTTCTATTTTATAAAGAGCATGAAGCTGAAGATCGGGATGGGGCAAATTGATAAGCGCCCTTGCATGGCCCATGCTTATTTTTTCGTTTACAAGCGCTTCCTTAATCTCGTCTGGCAGTTTTAACAGGCGTATTGAATTGGCTACAGTTGTTCTGTCTTTTCCAACCGTTTCGGCAATCTGTTCCTGTGTAAGGTGGCATTCATCCATCAAACGTTTGTAGGCAAGGCTTACTTCAATGGGGTTTAGTTTTTCGCGCTGAATATTTTCAATAAGCGCCATTGCCAGCATTGTCTCATCCGATTGGACAATTATGATATAGGCTGGAATTTCCTTCATGCCTATTTCGCGGCAGGCCCTAAGCCTTCTTTCACCCGAAATTAACTGATAACGTCCCCCTTCTACTCTTCTTATTGTTACCGGTTGAATCAATCCGTTTGCAATAATGGATTTTTTAAGTTCCTCCAATGCTTCAGGTTCAAAAACAGTTCTCGGCTGATATGGGTTGGGATCAATAAGCTCAACCGGTATTTTTGCTATTGAATCTTCTCTTGGCATTGCAACCGGGACTGTTTTTTCGGTTATGGAAACCAGTTCTTCTTCCGAAAGATTCTGCGGATTTATCAGGGCATCCAGACCGCGGCCAAGGCTTTGTTTAAATTTACTCATATCTTAATTGTTTTCCTGTAGATCGGTTGCTGGTTTATTTCTTTCTAATAATTCAGTTGCCAACGCCATATAATTTTTTGCGCCCGCAGAAATAGCGTCATACAGAATAACGGGTTTGCCATAACTTGGCGCCTCTGAAATTCTTACATTTCTGTTGATAATAGTCTCAAAAACTTTCCCGCCAAAATACTTTTGCACTTCTTCGGCCACCTGATGCGAAAGTCTTAAACGGGTATCGAACATTGTAAGCACAACGCCTTCAATGGCAAGGTTTTTATTGAAATATTTTTTAACAATGTTAATTGTGTTTAACAGCTGCCCAAGTCCTTCCAGAGCAAAATACTCACACTGAACCGGTATCAAAACGGAGTCGGAAGCGGTTAAGGCGTTCAGAGTTAAAAGTCCCAAAGATGGCGGACAATCAATAATTAAAAATTCATAATCGCTTTTAATACTGTCTAAAGCGCGTTTAAGCAAAAACTCCCTGTTAGGTATATCAACCATTTCAACTTCGGCGCCTGCAAGGTTAACATTAGATGGCAGGATATCAAGATAAGGCATATAGGATTTAATAATAGTATCGCCAATTTCCTTTCGGCCAATTAAAACATCATATACGGAAGGCGTATGGCTTTGAATACTTAACCCCGATGAGGAATTTGCCTGCGGATCCACATCTATGATAAGAGTCTTTTTTTCCGCAGCAGCCAGTGAAGATGAAAGATTGATAGAGGTAGTTGTTTTACCGACTCCCCCCTTTTGATTAGCTATCGAGATAATTTTTGCCATAAAAACGATTTTAAAATATATTAATTTTTATTTTTTTTAATTTGTTCTATCACGCCTCTGAATCCCTTTAGTTTGGGTTCGTTAAAGGCGAGATTCAATCTTTTTCTTAACCCGTCTTTCGAAAGTCCCCGGGTAAGATGACCATTTTCGGCAACGGATATGCTGCCTGTTTCTTCGGATACAATAACGCTTATGACGTCCGCCTGTTCGGATATTCCTATCCCCGCTCTGTGCCTTGTTCCAAGCGATTCACCATTATAACTGTTCAACTGAGTAAGCGGAAGAGTAACTCTTGCCGATTCAATCAAATTCCCTTTAACAACAACTGCTCCATCATGCAAAGGGGACCTTGGGTAAAATATCGCCCTTAGTAATTCCTTGCTTAACCGGGCATTCAATACTTCTCCCGATTCGCTTATTCCTCTGATGCCTGTTGATTTAATAACTATTATCAATGCCCCATGCTGAAGACGAGACATTTCAAAAGCCGCATCCACAATCGCTTCGGTGGATTGGACAGTATTCGATTTTACAAACAGCTTAACAAACGGATTTCTTGCCAAAATAACAAGTAATCTTCTTATTTCGGGCTGAAACAATATTATAAACGCAATAACCCAAATGTCCGAAACCAACTTCAACAACCAGCTCAAAGCTTTCAGGTTGGAAAGCTGCACAAGGAACGATAAAACAAGAACCATCATCAGCCCCAGAAAAATCTGAGACGCGATCGTTCCCTTCAGGAAAGAATATAAACGGTATACAATAAAGCTTACAATCAGGATATCAAAAATATCAAAAAGATTGACACTTAAAAACCCAATTCTAAATAATTCTACCATAAACCTCTTAACTCATATTGCCGGCAAGTATGGCCGCTTGTTTACCTAATTTAACATTGTGCGTTCTGATAATTTTTGCGCCGTTTTTAATTGCAAGCGCTTCTGTAATGGCTGTAACTTCATCCCTCTTATCAACATCAAGATTGAATGTTTTGCCGAGGAATGTTTTTCTTGAAACGCCCGCCAGTACAGGATATCCGAGAGTCTTAAAATCTTCAAGACGTTTTAAAATTTCGAAATTATTCTCAACCGTCTTTCCAAAACCTATTCCGGGATCAATAATAATATTTTTTATATTGTGTTTACGGGCAACTTCCGCCTGTTCGTGCAAAAAGTCATAAATTTCATTTATCAAATCGGAATACTGCGGGTTGTTCTGCATGTTTTCCGGCGCGCCTTTTATGTGCATTAAAACCACAGCCGCGTTGTGTTTGGCCACTACCGAGGCAATGTCCCTGTCAAATGTCATCCCGCTTATATCGTTGATAATTAAGGCGCCGGCTTTCAAGGCTTCATCGGCCACGCGGCTTTTGTTTGTATCAACAGATATTACAACTTTGTCATTTTCCTTTAAGATGGCTTCAATTACCGGGACAACTCTTTCCAGTTCGTCTTCAACCGAAACCGGCAGCGAACCGGGACGCGTGGATTCTCCGCCTATATCTATTATATCAGCGCCATCTCCGCACATTTGAAAAGCATGTCTTACCGCTTCCTGTTTATCTATATACCTGCCGCCATCCGAAAAAGAATCGGGCGTTATGTTTAAAATGCCCATGACATAACTATGTTCAAAATTAAAAACCCGGCCCCCTATGTTATATGAAACCGAATCGTAGTTTTCGTACTTTTTAATGGCATTAATTATTTTATAGCCAACATCCTCGTTACCGGCCGCAAGAATCCTTTTTGCAAGCTCTTTAAAGTTCCATATTGCGCCGGGAATAAAAATGCAGGTTTCGCGGTTATCTCTTTCGGTACTTTTATAACATATTTCCTTTTCGCTTAAAACTATCTTGTGGATGCGGTCTCCATCGGAAGAATCTATATTTCTTATTTCAAGACCAAGCAACCCCTTTGCATAAACGTCTCTGAAAATCTTATATTTCTGGCTGCATTCCTTGAATACAACCTGTGAAGAAAGATTCTTTATTTGAATTTCCAAATTCGCCCCGCTATGTTATAAATAAAGTAAAGACACGGTATAAGCCGTGCCTTTACACATAATTAAATTATTTACAGATACTGTAATTTATTTGCCTTTTCTGGTGTATCTTATTTTACCCTGTAAAATAGTATACTCAACTTCAAAGTCATCATCAAGAACAAGTAAATCCGCGTCTTTACCCGAAGCGAGAATACCTCTCTTCATGCCTATTACTTTGGCGCCATTAAGCGAAGCCATACGGACCGCATCAGAGATGCTTGCATTTGCGGTTTTAATCATGTTTCTTACCGCTTTATTAAGCGTTAAAGTACTTCCGGCAAGAGTACCATCCGCAAGAATTGCTTTTTCATCTTTCATTGTAACTCTTTGATCCGCAAAGTCAAATTCGCCTTCGTGAAGTCCGCCTACTCGTATGGAGTCAGTCATAAGAATAATGCTGTTTGAGCCTTTAACCTTCAATAAAAATTCCATTACAGCCGGGTGAACGTGCAGAGTATCGGCAATAAGTTCAATTTTAAGTTCCTTGTTCATCAACGCGCCAAGTATAACGCCCGGTTTTCTGTGATGGAACTGTTCCATAGCGTTGAACATGTGAGTAACATGCGCGGCGCCGTTATCAATTGCAAGAAGAACCTCTTCGTAGTTGGCCATTGAGTGACCAATTGAAAGAACAACACCCTGCGAAGCAGCCTTTCTCATTACTGCAATTGCGCCAGGCAATTCAGGAGCAATTGTCATCAACTTAATAAGGCCTTCGGAAGCTTCCCACATGGCATCCCAAGATTCCACAGTAGGATTCCACAGATAGCTTTCGTTCATGCACCCTTTAAGCTGTTTGTTAAGGTATGGGCCTTCCATGTGAATACCAACTATGTTCGATTCCGGATGGCTTTTAATATATTTTGCAATTTTTCTTATATCGCCCAGTAATTGTTCTCTTGGCTGAGCATATAATGACGCGAGCATTGTTGTAGAACCGTGCTCAATAAAATACTGACTTACTTTGGCAATGCTTTCATCTGTTGCGCCTGCAAAAGCCGCGCCGCCGCCGCCGTGCACAAGCAAATCCACAAAACCCGGCGTAATAATTTTACCACTAACGTCAATCACTTCACAATCTTTCGGTACTTCTACGTCAGCTACTCTCCCTAATTCCCAAATTTTATTATCTTCAATTACTATGGCTCCGTTGTTGATAATACGAAACGGAGTAACAATTTTACCACCCAATAATGCTAATTTCATCTTAACCTCTCTGGTTTTTCAGTTTATATCATATATCTTAATTCCGATGCAGCAGAAACAATATCCGTGGTATGAAACACTGACGAACCAGCCACAAAGACATCGCAACCCGCATCCGAAACTCTTCTAATCGTTTTTTTGTTGATCCCTCCGTCAACCTCAATCAAATAGCTTAGCTTATTCTTTTCTCTGTAATTTGCTGCGAGTTCAATTTTTTTTAACGAACGTTCAATAAAGGACTGCCCTCCAAAACCCGGATTTACCGACATAATAAGTATCATATCTACCATTTCAGCTACTTCTTCTATAACAAAAAAAGGAGTGGCGGGGTTCAAAGCTATGCCCGCTTTAACCCCCAGGCTTTTAATAAAGCTTATGGAACGATGTAGATGAATGACGGCTTCCTGGTGAATAGTAACTATATCCGCCCCGCTTTTTACAAAATCTTCGGCATATTTATCGGGTTCGGAAATCATTAAATGTACATCCAAAGGCAGCTTTGTACATTTTCTTGCTGCGTTAATAAGAATTGGACCAAATGTAAGATTCGGAACAAAATGACCATCCATTATATCACAATGTATCCAGCCCGCTCCTCCTTCTTCCGCAAGTTTAATTTGTCCGTATAAGTCTGCAAAATCAGCAGATAATATCGAAGGAGCTAATATTTTCATTCCTCTTCCTCAATTTCAACTTTTTTACCTTCTTCCGCGTTCTTCGTTACAAATAAATCGACTGTACCGCCGGCGTTCAGTTTGTTTCCCTTGCTTGGGTACTGGTCTATTATTGTATTAGGCAATAACGAAAATGAAGGCTGATAATTTATTTTGCCTACTTTTAGCGAACTGTCTGCAAGTATTTTTTCAGCTTCGGAAAGCGATTTCCCTATCAGGTCTGGAACTTCAATAGTTCCCTCTACCGCTCCGGCGCTAACAGAAACACTAATACTTGCTCCGCGCTTTATTGAAAGGCCGATTGGAAACTCCTGCGATACTATTATGCCCTTTGGCGAATTTGAAGCAATTTCGGTTACATTGCCTAATTTAAGTCCAACACGTTCCAGAATAAACTTAGCATCGCGGACAGATTTGCCCGAAAGAGCCGGTACGTTTACCGTAGGCTCGCCACCGCTTACATATATATATACCCGCCTTCCCTTTTTAACAACTGCGCCATAACCTGGTCTTTGCAAAATTACTGAACCTTGCGGCACATTTTCCTTAAAACTTGTTCCGCCAATTACAGGATCCAAACCGGCATCTTCTATTACCTGAAGCGCCTGCGCCTGATTCATTCCCACTACTTTGGGTATCTGTACTTCCGGTGAATGAACATACAAAGGCATTATCAGATTATTAAAAAGTATAAATACTCCGAAAAAGATTATGAAGTATTTTAAAACTTTTTTTAAGCGTCGGTTATCTTTTAAATTTTTCATACATACAAATATATTAAGTAATGCCGTGTTATTCAACATTTCTTTGAATAACCTTAATTTTTTATCCTGTCAAGAACTAACATTTGAAGGCGCAAAAGAAATTATTTACCACTTTATGTATTTATATGCGTTTGTGATAAAAAAGAGAGGATTTATAAAGAGGGAAAGGGAAATTTTAACTTTATTAATTTCTATTTGGCTCTTAAAGCATTACAGAATCGGCAAGTTAACCGATTCTGTAATGTATAATTTCTTTTATATGGTCTTTTTTGAGCGTTTTATATACCAGTTATATAAATACATTAAAATAACGGCCGCAACGCCTATCCAGAACAAGACAAAAAAGATCATTGATGGACGATTGGATTCTTTTGCAAAAGTCTTGTATAGCCACCCTCCAAGGGTACCGCCAAAGAACCAGCCAATTGCAATGGGTAAAAACGCAAATCCCTGATACAAGGCTGTCTGCCCTTCAGGGGCCAAATCGGCAATAAACTCGTAATAGCGCGGCGCCTGAGTCATTTCTCCTATGGAAAAAACTATCAAGCCGGCAATAAACAATGGAATGCTTGGGTTTATCATTATCACCAGCCAGGCAATTGTAGAGACGCAAAAACCAACCACTATTGCGTTTGTTGCGGAAAGCCGTTTTGTGAGCCAGTTAACCGGCAACTGAAGCAATATTATGCCCCACGCGTCAATTGACTGAATAATTTCAAACGGCGCGTCTTTGGATATAAAATCCGTAATATAAAAAGGAATTATAATAAAAATCTGCCAGAACATCAGCCAGAACAGCGAAAATATCAACAGGAAAACAATAAACCGTCCTTGCGTAATTACTTTACCAAGGTTTACCAGAATTTGCCCTATTGACTGCTCTTCGTTTTTAGCTTCTCCCTTTGGTTCCTTATACACAAAAATTGTGACAATAAACATTAACAGGCAGCTTATGGAAGACACAATGTAAACAGCCTGTATACCTATTAAGTCCCTTACAAAATATGCAATTAGCGGCCCCAGGGCTCCGCCTATATTAACAAGCCAGTAGTAAAATGCATACCCAATAGATTTTGTTTCGGGAGTTGTAGTTAAAGCAACCGTGCCCAAAACGCTCGGTTTAATAAACGAACCGCCTATTGCGGTAAAAACAAGAACAACAGTAAGTACCGAAAACAGACTGAAACCGCTGTAAAACGAGCTGAACATTGGCATACCTGTGGAGCCTATGAGAAAATATCCAATTGCCAGTATAAAAAAGGCGAATGAAAAAGCTTTCTTAAAACCAAGCTTATCGGCTATGGCTCCGGCAAATATTGGCAGAAAATAGATTAATCCGCCAAATATTGAGGCAAGCTGTCCGGCTTCAACTTCGCTGAATTTCAGATGATTTCTAAGAAATATGCTTAAAATAGTTGCCTGACCGTAGTAAGCAACCCTTTCAAACAGTTCCATAATATTGGCTACCCAGAATGACGCCTGGAAGCCGTTTTTAATTTTTTCTATATTACCGGCAATACTCAATTTGACTCCTTTCTAAACGGAAAATTTCATAACTTTATATTTTAAATTAATTTTACCGGGCTAACCGTATTTAACAAACAGCTATAATCCATTAAAAAGCGCGGTTTTTTCCCGATCAAAATTTAAATATATTAAAGCCGGTTTTTAATAACAATTAAAAATGTATAAAAATTATTTTTTCTTAAACCGTTTGGCGCTTGAGCTTAACGAAACGCTTAAAGATTATACCGTTACCGAAGCCTATTCGCAGGAAAAGGACAAGCTTGTTTTACAGGCTGTTAAAAACGGTTTTTTTTTATATGTTGAGTTATCAGTCAGTTCGGCAATGCCCTATATTCTTGTAAAACAAAACTTAAACAGAGCCAGAAAAAATACCATCAGCTTTTTTACCGGTTTTTTACCTTTTAAAATAAGCGAAGTTCTTATTGCCGAAAATGAGCGTATTTTACTCTTCAGAGGAGAGGAGAAATCTCTTTTCTATTTTATAAGAGGCAACAACTCAAACATATTTGCGGAAAGCAATTCCGATGAAATATTTACTTTCAGAAACTGTTCTGATGAATTAAAAACGCTTACAAATAACGATTTGCATAACGCGCTGTACATAAACCATTTTTACGTACCCGATTTTGAGGATATGGAATCGTTGAATTTTGAAGTATCGCTTAAACAAAACTACCCTACTGTAAGTAAAGATATTTTAAGAGAAGTAAATTTCAGGATTCAGAACAAACCCGGTTCCGGTTTAAAGACTGAGATTTTGACCTTAATTGAGGAAATACGAACCGCCGCTCCAGTTGTTCTTTTTAACGAAAACACAAAGGATATATTACTTACCGTTAATACTTATACTTCCTTCCCTTTTACAGATAAAAAAGAGTTCGCGGGAATAAATGAAGCGTTGGGTTATTATTTTGGCAAAAAATACTTCCTGGAAAAATTCACAGTTCGCAAACGGGCAATTGAACATTATTTTAAAAGAGAGTTGCCAAAACTTACCGCAAAGCTCGATAATCTTAAGAAAAGGCTTGATACCCCCAGCCGCGAAGCAGAATACAACAATAAAGCTAATCTGCTGCTGATTAACATAAAAAAAATAATGCGAGGGATGAAGGAAATTTCTCTTGAAGATATTTATAACGATGCCCAAAGTATTAAAATAACTCTGGATGAAAGCCTATCCCCCAAGGATAATGTTGATTTGTATTTCAGAAAATCGAAAAGCGAAAGAGTTGGAATAGAAAAAGCCAACGCTCTTTATACAAGCTTATATAAGGAATTTAAAAGATTAAAAACGGCAGAACAAACATTTTTAACAACAAATAAAATAGAAGACTACGAAGCTCTTATGAAAGAACTAAAAATTAATCCCGCTGAAAACGCAGGAAAAAACAACGAAGAAAAATTTAATTTCAAGCAATATGTTATTGATAAAAAGTATAATGTTTATGTAGGTAAAGACAGCGCGAATAACGATCTGCTAACCACCAGATTTGCAAAACAAAACGATTTCTGGTTTCACGCAAGAAGCGTACCCGGCTCTCATGTAGTTTTACGCGTTGAAAACACAAAGGAGGCTGTGCCTAAGAGCGTGCTTAAATCAGCGGCAGCCCTTGCGGCTTTTCACAGCAAGGCTAAAACGGCTTCAACAGCTCCCGTATCGTATACATTAAAGAAATATGTTTACAAGAAGAAAGGTATGAATCCCGGCCAGGTTGCTTTGACAAAAGAAGACGTGCTGCTTGTAAAACCCGAAATCCCTTCCAACTGCGAGTATGTTACCGGAGAGTAATAACAAAATAAACAACCCGACTAATGCAATTTTTAAAATAAAAAACCCCGGCAAAAACCGGGGTTAAAAACATACCAATTAAAACTACAATAACTGTGAATAGTAACGGTCAACTTCTCTGAAAGCGGCTGTTGTGTTGTAGTCTTTTCTTATTTTTTCAAATAATTCCTTAGCGTCAGCCTTCTTACCAATTTTCATATAATCTATACCGGCTTTTAATAAGTATTCTGAGTTAAGAGAATTGGCATCAGAAACAGCCGAGGCTTTCTTATATAAATCGGCAGCCTGTTCGTTTTGATCTATGGCTTCAAGGCAACCTGCTTGTCCGGCAAGAGCGGAAGCTTCAAAAATTTCGTTGCTGCCACCATAATCTTTGTAAACTTTAAGAGCTTCATCTGTTTTGCCAAGATAGAAATATGAATTTGCGAGATAGATTTTTGCAATTTCACCGTTTTTTGTGCTTCCGTATTCATCAACAATTTTCTTAAGGCCAATTATTTTAGCGCCTTTGCCCTGAATCGCGTCAAGATAGGAACCTGAATCGTATAAGCTCATAACTTTTGACATTTCATAAGCGGCTTTTTCATCATTGGCTTTCTGATGGCTCTTATATAAGAAAATAGCTGCAACCAGAACAACAAAAACACCGGCTGCTATTAATAAAGGCTTCTGGTTCTGAGAAAAATAACCAATAAACTTGTAATACGCCGTTACCAATTTATCTTCTTTTATCTCTTTTTTTGATAGCTTTTTATTACCTGTAAACATTAAGCTTCCCTTTAATTTGTATTATTAATAATATTACTAAAACTAATTTTGCAATACGGCACGTATATGGTTCGAAAAAATCCATGCCTTATTGTTGTTATATACTTCAACTCTGTATACTCCGGGTTCGGTTACCGTAAATTCCTTATCGTTTTCCACGCTTGCAAAAATTTCCGTTCCGTTTCTGATAACCCTTACAAGTATATTATTTGGTTCAGGAACAAAAACTTTTAGAATAAAACTATTCCTGAAACCGAATTCATCTCCCATTATATAACTTTTACCGTCATATAATGCCGTAACCCTAAAACCTTTTGCGTCGCCGTGATAAGAATTGGCAACAAAACAGCGCCCGTTTTTAAGAGCGCTCAAAACAATTTTTTTATTTTTAGCCAGATTATCTTCGGCTGTATTTTTTTCAAATTTTTCATCCGTTAAAATATGAGTTCTGATTGATTTGAACAACACTTTATACGGAAAAATTTCAACTTCAACAAAACCAAGTACAGAATGTTTGTGCGCATGAGCGTCTATACCGCCAATGCCTACTACCTTACGCTTAAGACTTAACTCATCCCAGACTTTCAGCGTCTCTTCCGGCGGAGCTATTATTGTTCGCAACGGATGGACAAAACTCTGATACTTATTTTCTTCTGTCAGGTTTTCCATCCATTCGGACATGTGATTCCAGATTTCTATACCTGTAAAATCCTCAATGTCCCATTCCGTCCATGGATATGGCGGATGCTCTTTCATGTGCGTCCTCTTTTCGTGAGGATGAGCAAGGAACCCTATTCCGCCCGCATCTTTAACGGCCTTAACGTATTCCTTTGCAGGCAGGCGTGTGGAAAATGTCTTTTCAATACCAAACGCAAGGTAATGATTTTTGTTTTCCTTATCGTTTATCTCACACCCAACCATCAGCAGAGTATTGCCGTACCAGCCTTCATATCCTTCCTTTAACGCCCGAAGCGTATTGTGGTCTGTAAGGATTATAAAATCCAGACCTACTTCGTTGGCAAAACCAGCAATTTCATCTGCCTGGCCCGAGCCGTCCGAAAAAACGGAATGGATATGTATGGCGCCAATATACTCAAACATAATATTCGCAAAATAAAATACAAAAATATAAATAATTCTTTTGTAATAAAAGATTTAAATTCGGTAACAAACCTTACTGCCCGAATTGCGTGGATAATTGCCCGCAAAAATAGTATTATTATAGTTTGTAAATCCGCATAACAAACAATATAAAAAATTATGATGACTCCGCAGGAATTATATAAGGAAATTAACAGCTTTGGCAAAGCAAACGCCAACGCTGAAATACTTGCAAAAACACAAAGATTCGTCAGAGGCGGTTATATGGGGCACGGATTAACCACCGAACAAATAACAAAAAAGATAAACGAAATTGTTAAGAGACAGGATGTTACATTGGATATCATCTTAGGCGCCGCCCCATTATGCCTAAGAAACAACATGCTTGAAGAAATTTCCATGATATTCCTTATGATAAACAGATTTAAAAAGGATTTTTCTCATTCATCATTTAAGGAAATTGAGAAGTTTTTTAGTGTTGGAATAGACAATTGGATACATGCCGATATTCTGGGAATGTATACACTCCCCGCGTTTATGGAAGTCGGAATTATTAAAACGGAAGATTTTGATGAATGGAAAATTTCTTCTTATAAATTCCAGAGACGTTGCGTACCCGTAACATTAATAAAACCCATGAAAAAAGAAAAAAGCGCTGCAAGATACAGAGATTACATTGAACCATTAATGGTTGATAAGGAACGGGAAGTACATCAGGGCGTAGGCTGGTTTTTACGGGAAGCATGGAAAATAGAAGCCAAAGAGACGGAAGATTTTCTGCTAAAATGGAAGGATACTGCTCCCCGCCTCATTTTTCAATATGCCTGCGAAAAAATGACAGCTGCGGAAAAAGCGCGTTTTAAAAAAGCGAAAAAAGTATAACGCGCCACATATTTTTTTTATGCGGCGCGTTAAAATTATTTTGTTTTACCGGAATACTTCATTTCAGCATAAACCGGGCAATGATCGGAAGGATAATGACAGTTTTTGGAATCGCTTAAAACCGCATATTTCAACACCTGAAAGCTGTTTTTACTTGTAAAAATATAATCTATACATTCCGAAAGGGGTTTGTTAAATTCAAAATTATTAAAAGTATTGGTATTGCCAAATACCTCCTTTGCGGTATACATTGAGTTATTCATAACAGCCGAAAGATACTGGATTGGATCACTCTTTGGTTCAAGGTTAAAATCGCCTGTTAAAATTACAGGATATTTGTCTTTAGGGTTTACGCTTTTAATTTTATCAAAAATTAACTTGGCGCTGTTAATACGCGCTTTATTGCCCATGTGGTCAAAATGCGTGTTAAAGAACCAAACTTTTTTGCCGGTAGCTTTATCCTTAAACAAACCGTATGTGCATATTCTGTTCAAAGCGGCATCCCAGCCAATTGAAAGCTTTTCGGGAGTTTCGGAAAGCCAGAACATGCCCTGTTTCAACAACTCAAAACGTTTTATGTTATAGAAAATATCGGCGTGTTCGCCGGCGCCGGCGCTATCGCGGCCAATACCAATATGTCTGTAGTTGACAAGGGCTGTATCAAAATACTTAATCTGTACATCAAGCCCTTCCTGTATGCCAAAAATATCCGGCTCATGAAATTTGATAACACCAGCAAGAGTTTCCTTACGGAACTGCCAGCGATTTTCACCGTCTCCGTCATTGGCATATCTTATATTGTAGGTCATTACTTTTAAATTCTGCCCCGATAAGAACGGAAAGGAAGTTAAAAACAACAAAAAGAAAAATAATATTTTTTTCATAATATAAACGCTCGGTTAATTATTAATAAGTGGATTTAATTTCTATAAAAACAGTAACTTAAATAACATTTGCGTTTTGTAATACGAAATATAATTTTGTGTTGCAAAGCGCTGAAGTAAACCAGTTGTTGGCTCCCACCGGAAAACTTGTTAGTAAAAAAAAACGAATTATAAATCAATTTGATTAAAATTCGTAAATTCAATTAACCGACGCAAACACCATTATTTTAAGCCGTTAAGAGCCTCTTTAGTATCGGCAGTCAACTTCTTATCGGAACATTTTTTAAGCAAATCCTCCCAGATTTTTTTTGCTTTATCATTATTCCCTTTTACCGCCGCAATAACACCCAGGTTGAACATAGCCTGATAGTTGTTCTTCTCGTAACTTAAAACGGAATTAAGACAAATTTCGCTTTTTGTAAAATCCTGTTTTGAATAATACAATGAAGCAACAATCATTCTAATATCCGACCTGCGGGGATAAATCTTCAGGATTTTTTCATAAACCTCAATAGCCTCATCTGTCCTGTGGGCCGCGCCAATAAAATCGGCATAAGCCCTAAGTCTGGCAGTATCGCCAGGCGATTTATCCGCTTCAGATTTCAGCTCATTAAGTTTCTGCTCAAATTCCGGAGAAACATTTTCTCCCGATGGCCCTCTTTCACCCTGAAAACCGTTTATATTTTCAGCGGGAATCTCTTTGTTGCTGCCAGCGGAAGCTTCGTTGTTTTTTTGAGCATTTTGAAATACCAAAGTAGTAACAAAAAAAACAACCACCGCAACGCCAACAGCCAGGTACAAATAAAGAGATTTAAATTTCATAGTAACCCGTTTGAAATTAATGGGTTAAATTACTTCGTTATATAAAGCGTACTTTGTAGTATTCTTTACCTTAATTTCGGATAATTTATTAATTAACAGGTTAATTCTTTCGTTAGAACTATCGTCAAAATTTTCGTGTGCTTCTACAGAAGAAAAGATGTATACTTCCTGAAAGTGATTAAGCTTGCCTTTAACTTCGTATACGGAATAGCTTTCAAGCCCTTCCGCAGAAACAAGGCTTTTTAGCTCTTTAGCCACATTTAAATATTCAACCCTTTTTAGCGGATTAATCTCGTATTGAATTGTGAAGATTACCTTACCCATTTATTCTCCAATAATTATATTAATAAAAAAAATCTCCGTTGAAGGTTATTATTGCCGGTCCGGTTAAGGAAACATTTTTTATAATATTTCCCTCTGCACAAAAATCAACTAATAACTCCCTGCCCGATTTCGTAACCAAAGTAACCGGAGGTTCAATACCGTAATTGAGAAACGCTATTATGGCAGAAGCTACCGAGCCGGTGCCGCAGGCAAGAGTTTCGTCTTCAACTCCGCGCTCGTAAGTCCTTATATATACTTTATCTTTCTCAATCTGGATAAAGTTAACATTTACTCCGCCAGGATAAAAATAATGACTGTACCTTATTTCGTTTCCTAATTTAAAAACCGGAAAACTGTCTATATCAAACTCAGTTGTTCCCGGTATTAACGGATTCATAACATCGTCTACATTAATAACCACATGTGGCGATCCCGTATCTGCAAACGAAGCGTTAATGCTTCTTTGCGCGGCTTCAATTGTAAAATTCAGCTCTATCCGGCCGGGAGAGTTCAGGTTGAACTTAACAATTTCTTCGTTAAGTACTTCGCCCGTATACTCCTTTCCATCCGAAATAAAAAACGCTTTTTTGTTTTTTAAACGGAAGCTTTTTTCAGCAAACATAATTGAACATCGGGAACCATTACCGCATAGCGTTCCGGTTGAACCATCGGAATTGTAATATTCCATGCTAAAATCGTATCCGGGCTTGTCGTCTATAACAAGCACACCGTCCGCGCCAACGCCGTTTCTTCTGTGGCAAACAGCCCTTATAAAAGCCGGAGAAAGATCAAGTTCCTTGTTTTCTTTTTTATCAAAAACAACAAAATCATTACCGGCGCCGCTCATTTTAGTAAAGGAATATTTTTTCATATACTATGCAATTTAGCTTAATAGTTCTTTGTTTTCAATATAAATCTAATGCTATTGTTCTTTTATTTTTGAGAATAGCATGTCAAGCCGCTTTTTTACAAGACTGTAAACGCGTATAAAAAATATAAGGAGAAAATAACACACATGTATATTTAAACAATACTCATGTAAAATGTATTAAGAAAAGGACGTATTTTTTACAAGCAATTATATTATTCGTCCGTCATTAAATATCTCCCGCAAAAGCACAACCCCTAAATTTATAAAACTATTGTACGACTGTATTATACTATTAAAAATTTGACATTGTAATTAAGCTGCCGAAATGAAAAAACAAATAACGAACCTATTTATAATAACTTTATTAATTTCGGCAACCGGATGCAACAAAGACATTGGTTTAACAGATGGAAATTTTATAAATTCAAAAGCTTATACAACATGCGAAAGAACTATTGTTCCAACCGCCGTACCAACAAGCTCGCCAACAATTCATCCTTATGACATTCCAAAATTTTCAGATTACGGTTATGGGCTTTGGCAGTATGGCGCAGGTCTTAATTCCGATAAGAGAACGGATCTGCTGCCGGCTGGTTATAAAGGTAGCTCTGTTTCCAATACCGCAAAACTTATAAGTTTTTTTGCAATGACCGATGTTCATATTACGGATAAAGAATCTCCATCGCAGGGAATATATTATGGCATTAAAGACAATGGAATTATATCCGGTTATTCTCCAGCAATGCTTTATTCAACACAAATGCTTGATGCGGCAGTAAGAGCCATAAACTCACTTAACCAAATTAACCGGTTCGATTTCGGGATTTCTTTGGGCGATGCATGTAATAATGCCCAGTACAACGAACTAAGATGGTTTATTGATGTTTTGGATGGTAAAAACATTAATCCCGATTCAGGTGTTAGGGATGATCCGATACCTGGCCCGGGTAACGATTACCAGGACGAATTCCAAGCCGAAGGGCTTGATAAAACAATCCCCTGGTATTCGGCAATAGGTAATCACGATCATTTCTGGATGGGTACAAACCCTCCAACAGATTATATTAAACAGAGCTATACCGGTTCGGATATTCTACAGGTAGGAGATGTTTTTACAACCGGCGGAATTAACAGGAAAGATTTTTATATGGGAGTAGTAGATGGAAAAACTCCTTATGGCGCTATTATAGGCGCCGGGCCGGTTGCAACAACAACCCCTCAACAAATCCCCGCCGATGCAAACCGCCGTTTTCTATCAAGAAGTGAGTGGATGAATGAATTTAACAATACATCTTCTAATCCCGCGGGACATGGATTTAAGCAGGCCAGTACTCTGGGCTGCTATTCTTTTGAACCGAACTCAAATATACCTATTAAGATAATTGTACTTGATGATACACAATCGGATAATGACGCCGATATCCATGGTTATGGGCATGGCGAGCTTGATCAGGATAGGTATAACTGGCTGGTGAGTGAACTTGATAAAGGACAAAATGAAGGGAAATTGATGATCATAGCGGCGCATATACCTGTGGGAGTTAAAATGGAAGGAATTCTTGGCGCTTTTTTAGGCTGGAGTACGCAGGCAGCCGTTACAGAAGCGAATCTGATAGCAAAGCTTAATACATATCCCAACTTGTTAATGTGGATTGCCGGTCATCGTCATCTTAATACAGTTACCGCCTTACCCTCTCCCGATCCTATAAACCACCCCGAACTTGGATTCTGGGTAGTTGAAACATCTTCGTTAAGAGAGTACCCGCAACAATTTCGCACATTCGATATAGTGCGCAACAGCGACAATACAATTTCAATTATTGCCACCGATGTTGACCCCGGCGCTAAGACCGGATCTTTTGCCGAAAAATCACGCTCTTATGCCATTGCCGCTAACCAGATATTTAAAATGCAGAATGTGTTGCTGCCCACCGGTTCAGTATCATATAACGTAGAGCTAATAAAACAATTAAGTCCCGAAATGCAGAATAAGATTAAAAACCTGGGCACACCACTAAAAAACTAATTGTATCTGTGGATTCAAAACAGAAATTGATTTTACGAAATTTATATACATTGAACAGAAGCCGGTTGATTAAGTTTATCTGTTTTTAGTGAAACAGCACAAAATTATTTTTTAAAAAGAATTTTAATTTACGATGCCTAACTCCTTTTATTATTGTTTATTAGCACATTACCCCTGAAGATATAATTTATCGGAATTATTTACTGCTCCTTTATAAGTCATCATGCTCCCGAGATTTTCTTCGACACCTGGGAAAAACAAAAAACGCAGAATCCACATGCTCCCATAATGTTTCTTATTACAAATGCTCCCGCAAATTGCTTATATTTTATGGCTTGCTCCGGACTTGGGAGCAAGCGTATCAATTTCATTTCCAATACTCATTATTTATGAATATGCTCCCGGTTTTAAGTTATTGAGGGTAAACCTAAAGAACAGTAATACCGCTCTATAACCAAGAAAACTTACAAGTAAAACATACACGGCCGTCATATTCGTATAGAAGCTGCACTTCTCCGGCAGAACAAGCGGAAAAACTATTGGGAAGCACTTCGACAAAAAGAAGCAGCTCTCCTCCCGCGACCGATATTCTCCAGGTAATTCCCTTCTGCGCTCTGTTAAAATCTGTTTTCAATAATAAAATAAAAACCATGAACGCTGTTATTATTTTTCTAACTATACCTGGTATACAACTCATTAATTTGCCTGCATGTAAAATTTAAGATGTAAAAATATGAAGGAATTGCTACTGATACTTTTCACTTCTTGCGGGTTACTTTGCAAATCTTGCTATTTTGTGTAGTTTGCGGCAGATAATAAAAAAAGCCGGCTTAAACCGGCTTGAAATTCTATTGTTTTCTCTCCAATGAGGCAATTTCGTCTATGCTTTTTTGATACTCGCCTGGAGTGTATTCCGTAACAAGCCATGTTTCAAGTATGGCTTTAATGGTTTCTTCCCCTAAGGTTTTTGCCCCTATCGCGAGTATATTGGCGTTGTAGTACATGCGCGCATATTTGGCGGATGTTTCGCTATAACATGCCGCGGCTCTTATTCCCTTTAGCTTGTTTGCGGTCATGGCGGCTTTAATGCCGGTAGCATCTAACAGCAGTCCAAAAACAGCCTTACCGCTTACCTTTTCAGCCACCGATACGGCAAAACTGATATTGTCTTCAACATCCTCGTTATATACGCCCATATCGTTAACAACAAAACCTTTTTCAGCCAGGATTGGAATAAGTATTTTTTTTACCGAATAACCGTCTTTATCGGAGCCGATAAAAACAGATTTATTTTCTCCTTCAATAAAGGAGCCGCTTAACGGGATATTTTTTTCTTCAGCTTCTTCGCTGCTGTAACACACTTCCATACCCAGCGAATTTATTGTATCCGCGGCAAGCGGAGTAATAACATCTCCCTTTGCCAGTACAACCGATTTGCAACCGGTATTATATATGGCAAGTATATCCTTTTCTGCAAATACTTTTTTCATCTAAAACCGACTTATAAATACTGGTTTAATTTTTGAAGTTTAAGGTATTCAACTATTTTTTTTACTTCCTGAGCCCTGTCCCGCCGGCAAATAAGAGTGGCATCGCCGGTATTAATTACAACAAGGTTTTCAACTCCAATTACGGCGGTAAAGTGGTCAGGCGAAAAGATAAGGGAATCGTTGGTTTCGCTTACATACACCGATCCCGAAGCGGAATTGCCGTTTGAATCCTTTTCAGAAAGCTGATAAACCTCTTCCCAACTGCCAACATCGCTCCAGTCAAACACGCCTTTTGTAAGGTATACCTGGCTCGATTTTTCCATGATACCATAATCGATAGAGATGCTTCTTAACTGACCATAAATATTGGTAAGCGTCTTTTCAAAATACGGCGTACCGAGATCTTTTTTCAATTGTTCAAGCCCCGCATACAGATCGGGCATGTGAATTTTAATTTCATCAAGAATAGCATCCGCGCGCCAGATAAACATGCCGCTGTTCCACATAAAGTCACCGCTTTCCAAAAAACGCACAGCAGTGGAATAATTCGGTTTTTCCGCAAAAGTAATAACCTTATAAACTCCGTCATCAACTTCGGCTTCATCAATCTGTATGTACCCGTAACCGGTTTCAGGGCGCGTTGGCTGCATACCAAAAGTCACTAATCCGTTCGATTTAAAAGCAAATTCAGCAGCTTTTTTAAGCGCCGCGTGAAATTTCTCCTTATCAAGAATAATATGATCGGAAGGCAGCGTAATGATAACTCCGTCTTTGCATTTGTTGGAAATTACAACGCCGGCAAGCCCCACACAGGGAGCGGTATTCCTTCCAAAAGGCTCCGCAATAATATTTTCCTGCGGAATAAGGCTTAATTGTTTTAAAATTTCCGGACGCTGAACTTTGTTGGTAATTACAAAAATATTTTCATTTTTAACTAATCCTTCAAGCCTTTTAACAGTATCCTGAATCATAGTATTTTCGCCAAATATTTTAAGTAACTGTTTAGGCGTTTTTTCCTTGCTGCGAGGCCAGAATCTTGAGCCTACGCCCCCCGCCATAATGACTGCGAATAATTCCATTTAGTTAATCCTTAACTTTTAGGGTATATATTTTACGCCCGAATTCCTCCGCCCTGTTAAGATAGGGAGTAATATCCACTTCTTTATTCCTAACTAAAGCAACTATTACAATCAAACACGCCCTCATAGCTTCTATTATTTCATGCGTGGGAATCAGGTCTTTGTTTTTTATTAACAGCAAAGCCTTTGCAAATATCTTATGCATATCTGCAACTATATTCAAATCAATTTTTTGAGACATTTCGCCGTTGTGCCTGATAGCCCCGGCAAACTCAACAAGTTCTTTGTCCGAAAAATCGCCGGTAACAATATTCCTCAAAAAAACATCCGCTTTTTTAATGGGTTTAAGAATTAAGGATTCGAGGTTATCTCTGAAATAATCCATATCTTCTTTCTCTTCATCAAAAAGCAGGCTTTCCTTTATCCTTTCGTTTACGGCTTTTTCAAGCTCAACTTTTTCAAACAGAGCATTACCCGCAGCATTCCTTTTGGATAAATCCACGTCAATCGGTTTTTCGGGCTTTGCAGTATCTTCGGTCGACTGGCTATTCATTTTTGCTATGGTGGGCCCGAAGGTTCTTGGAGTTACCTGATCGAGCATATAACTAAGCTCTTTGGTTAAATACTGGCAATGTTCCTTAAATTTATCCGATATTTTTAAGAAATTAATATCCGTTTGTGTAAGATAGAAATAAATCTCATTCAGTTTTATGGCCAACCTCGAAAACTCCGTAAGCTTTTTCATCTTCTTAATATCATTTTCAAGATCGGCTGATTTATTTATTAAATCTTTCAACATGGCAACAACTTCAATTTTTTCGGAGCTAAGGCGCAGATTATTTGAAGCGGCAACAATGCTTTGAATTATGTATTGTTTAACTAAATCCATGTTATAAAAATACTCTCGGTACACGTTTTGCAATATTGCAGGTAATTTCGTAAGGAATTGTATTTAATGTTTTTGCCCAGTCGGCTGCCGTTATGGTCTTCCCTTTTTTACTTCCAATCAGAATAACTTCCGCGCCGCGGTTAACTTTATCTTTGCCCACATCAAACATTATGCGGTCCATAGTAACCGTGCCTACGCCAGGATAAATTTTGCCGTTTATTATAGCGCAGATTTTGTTTGTAAGACCACGGTTAACTCCATCCGCGTACCCGCAAGATACCGAAACTATCCTTGTATCTTCCTTTGCAAAAAAGCGGCGGTTGTAACTTACCGATTCTCCCTTCTTTACTATTTTGGAGCTGGCAACGCTTGAAACAAGCGACATAACCGGTTTAATTTTAATGCTTTGCGTTGTTTCGTCTGAAGGATAATATCCGTAAAGGGAAATACCTATTCTTACCATGTCGAGGTAAGTTTCAGGTAAATCTATTATAGCCGCGCTGTTTGCAATATGCGCAATTCCATAATTGATTTTCTCTTCTTTAAGCCCGTTAATTACTTTCATAAAACGTTCGAACTGTAAAAGCGTAAACGTTTTATCTTTGGCATCGGAAGTGGCAAAGTGGGAATAAATTCCTTCGACGCTTACATTTTTTAATTTCTTTAGTTTTTTTATTGTTTCAAGCGCGGTATCATAATCCAGGCCAAGACGCCCCATTCCCGTATCAATTTTAATGTGAACTTTCACTTTCTTCCTTGAATTGTATTTTGCAAGGAACTTCAAATCATCAGGAGAAGTGAGAGTTGCGCATAAATCGTTTTTTACAACAGCAGGCAGCACATCTTCCGAAACCGGCGCGAAAACCAGAATCGGTTGTTTTACCTTTAACCCTCTTACTTCAGCTCCTTCATCGTAAGAAGCCACGCCAAAATAATCCGGTTTTTTATCGCCGAGAGTATTTAAAGCTTCCACAACGCCTTTAACTCCGTGGCCGTAAGCATCGGCTTTAACAACGGCAAGTACTTTCGTATTTTTTACTTTTTTACGGACGTTTAAATAATTGAATTTTAAGTTCGTAAGATTGATAATTGCTTTTGTAGGATACATAATAAACCACACAATTTTTACACAATATTTTTTAACAGTAAAATATAGTCTTAATTAAAATTAATTTCAATTAAAGTTTTTGCCTGTGTGGTTTTTATGTTCTTCTTAAAAAATCAAAATGCAAAATAACATACGGTTTAATAGACAAAAATTTGAATGTCTTTTCTTCGGAATGGTTTTGTTTTTCACTCACTTGATATACTTCTTGTTTTAATCAGTCTGCGAAAGCCTTTATATAAAAATTGAGCTTACAATTACAACTCTTTAACCGGTAAAAAAAAGGCCACCTTAAAAAAAGGCAGCCTTAAATTCATTTTAAAGAATTGTATTACTTAATAAGCATAAGTTTTTTGGAAAACATGTTCGCGCCTGCTTCCAAACGGTAAATGTAAACGCCGGTGGATAATTTTGACGCGTCAAAAGAAACCATATAGCTTCCTGCGGATTTTGTTCCGTTAACCAACGTAGCTACTTCGTGTCCAAGAATATCATACACTTTTAATGTTACTTTGCATTCTTTGGGAACCGAATAATTTATTTGTGTTGTTGGGTTGAACGGATTAGGATAGTTTTGAGACAAAACAAAAGATTGAGGCTCATTGTTTTTTTTATCAATTAGTCCATTATAACCGCCATTTGTGGTCTTTAGAATTGAAGAATTCTGGCCTACTATCCATCCTGTTTGAGGATTCCTGAAACATACGCCATAAAAGTTAGTCTTCGTATCTGTATTTTGAATACTCCAGGTTGCTCCTCCGTCTTTGCTCCTTAATACAGTTCCATTATTACCGGCAATAATAATATTGTAAATGTCCAAAAACTGCACGCTATTCAGGTCAACAGTCATGCCGGTTTCCTTATAAATCCAATTTGAGCCGCCATTTGTAGTTTGAATAATTTTACCGCTTTCTCCAACAATCCAGCCGTTCATACCATCCCTGAAACTAACTCCGCGAAGAGCATTATTAGCAGATACATATTTCACAATCCATGTATTGCCGCCATCGGAGGATTTTATTATGACTCCACTGTCTCCAACCGCTATAATATTCTGTGGATCAGGGAAAGAAACGCCATATAAAGTTTTATTTGTTCCACTGTTCAACTTTGTCCATGAACTTCCGGAGTTTGTTGTTTTATATACCGCTCCCGAACTTCCCACAACAACACCGTTATTTACATCGCTGAAAGCCGTACTATAGACCCCCTGCAAATTGTCAATATTCTGTTTAACCCAAGAATTCCCCCCATCGGAAGTATGAAATATTGCCCCAATTGGCATTTCCATTATACTGTTATAATTCCCAACAACAGTACCATTATTTGCATCAGGAAAAGCTATTCCGTAATAATTATAAAAGCTCAGCATTGAATAAGGTAATAATTTCCAATTTGTTCCTCCATCCGTTGTTCTGATAATTGCACGCTGCGCAATCGCCCAGCCGTTGTTATCATCAGTAAAGGCCGTTCCTTTAAATGTAAGACTGTTGGAAGAAACAGTCTGTGTTTGCCAGGACTGTCCGAAATTGGAAGTAAAATAGATGGCCCCGCTTTCGCCAGCCAACCATGCTTTGTTTACATCTCCTATAAAAATATCATTTATATTGCCGGGTGCGGAATATGATGCCCATGTATTTCCTCCATCAGTGGAAAGATTCACGATGCCTTCACTGCTTGCCTGTTGCATCATTGCATAATATGCCACATACATCCCGTTTTGAAAAACCGAAAGAGAAATGGGTCCCTTATACTTTGCAATGTTATTTATCACTAACAGCCAGCTTTCGCCTCCATTATCCGTTCTATAAAGAGACCCCTCCTTATTCAGAGCCCAACCGGTATTAAGGTTAACAAATTTTATTTTTACAAATGAATTACCCGTAGTGTTAATTATCCGCCAAGTCTCGCCTGCATCGGTGCTTTTAGAAATAACAGAGTCTCCCAAGGCCCAAACATTATTGTTGCCGATAGAACAAAGATTAACTAAGGAAACCGAAGTGTTGCTATTTCTGTTTTGCCAGGTGACTCCTCCGTCAGTGCTTTTTAATATAACACCGGAAGCACCTGTAACAAACCCATTATCTGAATCTGTAAAAACAACATCGTATAATTTATTCGTAGTTCCGCTTTGTTGAATCTGCCAACTTGCCCCGCCATTTACAGTTCGTAAAATCATTCCCATGTCACCAACAGAAATCCCATTATTAGAATTAATAAAATAAACCCCGGATAGGTCTGCCGAAACTCCGCTATTCTGCTTGTTCCAGGTTGATCCGCCATCTGTAGTACTTTTGATTATTCCCGTTTCTCCAACTGACCAGCCGATATCCGACGAAGTAAAGAAAATTTTGTTTAAATTATTACTACCTGTTTGAGATGGGTATTGCCAAAACCATTGTGCATTTAAACAATAGTTTACCAATAAAAACACAATAAGTAAATATTGCTTTTTCATACTATCCCCTTATTTATTATTTTTTAATATCAAACATTTCTGTTTGAATTTATCCTGAGTTAATGTACCGCCATAATATGAGAAAATCAAGCAAAAACAAAAAGGCCGCCTGTAAAAAGACGACCTTTGAAATAGCGATTATAACCTTTTATTTCATAAGCATAAGTTTTTTGGAAAATATGTTCGCGCCTGCTTCCAAACGGTAAATGTAAACGCCGGTGGATAATTTTGACGCGTCAAAAGAAACCATATAGCTTCCTGCGGATTTTGTTCCGTTAACCAACGTAGCTACTTCGTGTCCAAGAA